>Ga0182227_1000007_pt1 | contig 40216 bp, 68 predicted proteins | sample G6R1MG_18_FD_129659 | JGI IMG/M metagenome (GOLD analysis project Ga0182227, IMG submission 129659) | Miscanthus phyllosphere microbial communities from Michigan, USA - G6R2_MAIN_07NOV2016_LD1 MG | ecosystem: Host-associated > Plants > Phyllosphere > Phylloplane/Leaf | place: USA: Michigan... | reverse complement strand
GTAAGCCTGCGCGTTGACCGCCCCCAGCCCGGTGTTGAGCAAGTCTTGATATCCGGTCGAGCCGCGATAGGTGTTAAGCGCCGCTGCCGATGCGGCAGGATCACCTCCGACACCCAGCAAGCCTGCGAAGGTATCACCAGCCGAATTGCCACGGTCGATTGATGGCTGCGATAGACCAACCAACTGCGCCCGATTGCGCTCATTGGCCGCGATCTGTTCCCGCGCCGTCTGCTGCTGGATTTGCGCCGCTTTCTTGGCGCTACCTCCGCCGAGCAGGCCGCCAAGGATCGACCCAACTGCACCGATGCCTGCTGCTGCAATAAGCGGTACGACCATCCCTCAATATCCTATTGCGCGCCCCGGTATAGGCATATCCGGTGGAATTGTCGGATGCCGCGCACAGGCGCGCAATCAGCCTGTCACGGTACTGTTTAGGATCAGGTCGTCCACCAGCGCCTTCATGTGCTGGTGCATCGTCTGAGCCGCGTTCGCCAATGCTTGCACCTGTGCTGCGGTGGGCGGATCAGTGATGATCGGGGCTTGATAGACCGCAAAGCTCGATCGATCGGCATCGCCAGTCGCTGGCATCCATTCCGGCGTCGCGTCACGCGCTACATAGAGCTTGTCCGCGTCATCCTGGCTAATCTTGCCGTCCGCCGTGAATTGCGCCTGCTCGCCCGTTTCCTGCGCGGTGTCCGCCGCCAAGCGCGCGGCATCTGCAGCATTCTGTGCATCTACGACGCCGTTAATCGTCGTCTCGATCAGCTTCAGCGTGTCGTTGAAGTACCGCATGAACACCGGTGTTGGCCGGCCTTGCGGATCAGTGATTTGCACCTGCGCCGTGATGCGCGATAGCCGGACCGGTTCGAGCATCAGGACCAACCCTCATTCGCCATCATGCCCGCAATGCGAATGCGGACCGGCTCGACGCAGCTCACCTCGAAGGTGCGATAGGGCTGATCCGGCATCCCAAGCCGCCACATCTGCGCGACGTCCATCGGCGCCGCAGCAGTCAGCTCCTCGTGATAGTCAGGAAAGTCGTCCTGTCCATCCTTCCAGCGCAGGCGGATCGTCGTAGTGTCGCTGGAGCCGACGCCGATCGACACGCTGTCATTGCGAGGCGGCTTGCCCATGACCGGGATCGTCGCCGTCACGGTGCGCTCGAATACCGCGCCGTCATCGGTCAGTGCATCGGCATCCACAGTCCACAGTCGACCATCCACGGCCGATCCTGCGATGATCTGGCCCGCTTCCTGATAGCCATAGCCGGCCGGCCATGTGAACTCACTCCACGCCTGCGTGGATGCGTCAAAGGCGAATACGCCCTGGCCGGGTATTGTCAGGACATAGAAGCTGTGGCCATCCAGACCGAACGTCCATGCCGAGCAGTCGCTGGTCCGCTTGCGGATGCGCTCGGCGATGCCGGGATCGCTGATAACTTGGGGCACAGATGAGGCGCGATATACTTGGCAGTCGTCACCGACCCATACGAGGGTATTATCGAACCGCCGCACCGCATCCCGACCAATGCAGCCGCGCTCAAAATTACGGCCCGAAGCGCGCTGGAACGGGGCATCCAGATCACCCGTTGCTTGCCATACCTCGACGTTCTGCGTGCCAAATATCCAGAACTCGTCGCCCAGCCGGCGCACCGCCACTGCTTTGTCGGGCAGGCTTTCCGCCGTGGCATAGTCCAGTGCCTCAATCGCGGTCTTGCCAGGCACCAGCCAGTAGAACCGTCCGTTGGGCAGCAGGATGATGGCGTAAGCGTTTAGCTGCTCGACGTCTTGCACATAGCCGCCAGATGGGGCGTCGCTAGGTAAGGGCAGGGCGGCAATCGTAGTATTGTAGAGATACGCCTTGCCGTCGCTGGCGATCAGCGTGGCAAAGGGCGTGGAAACCAGCGCGGTCGGCAGCCTACCAGGCACCGCTCCCTTGCCGATAGCGCCTGAATACAACACATCTCCGGCCACAGAGAGACGTTCGCCCGTCGACGTGCGATAGTGCAGACCGCGTATCCGGTCCGTGCGATCGTCTAAGCGCTTCAGGCCGGGGCGCTGGATGCGCAGCACTTTGTCAGGGCTGATCCCGCTCTTGTCTTCCTCCAGGTAAAAGTTGCGCAGTACCACCTCGGGCACAAGGCCGTCGCTGCGCTTGTAGCTGCCGATGCCGAGCGGGATGGCAGGCATCAGACGACCTTATAAACAGCGATGGGAACAGCGACGGTCGCAGCAACGCCCAAGGTTGGCACCAGCGCGCCGACAGACAGCGTATTCGCCGCGCTGACGTACACGTCTTGCAAGCTGCCATTCTGGGGGATGCCGTTAAGCGTGACGACAAGGCGGTCCGTGGTCGTGACGCCCGTCACCGTCAGGCTATAGCGGCGCACGGCTAGCGCGACAGTGACCAGCCCTGCCTCACCTACGCTGTAGGTGCCGATCAGGGCTAGGCGCCCGGAGGGCAGAGGGTGGACGTGATCCTCGCGGGCGGCGCTGGTCGAGGTGCCGGCGGATGCTGTGGTGGCGAGGGCGAGGGCGGGCGTGGTGCCTAGCGGAGTGGCAGACGCTGCCGATCCTGCGGGACCGATCGCACCCGTAGCACCGGCATCGCCCTTGTCTCCTTTTGCACCTTGTGGACCGGTTTTACCGGGGGCGCTGAAGCCGCCGCCTTTGACCGTCACAGTCCGCTTCCAAACACAAACACCAGATAGGCCTTGCTCATATCGTAGAGCAGCGTCGTACCATCTGCGGCGTAGATCGGCGCCAGCAGGCTATCCGCCGGCATGGCGGTGATATAATCAGGCCGGGTACTGGACTGTGTGACCGTGGCACCAGGCGCGATATAATTGCCGTCAGCAAGCGGCGTCGTCATTGCGTTTGCAGCACCGATCCACCCCTTAAACCATACAGCGAACGGATTCGGATTGGTCACGGTGAACGCCGTCACATTCGCCGCGATGAGATCATCAGCCCCATTCGGTGCCGTCTTCGTCGCAACCGGGACCATGCGGATCGGCGTCACCACCGGCTTGATATCGCCATTGCGCATGAACGCGATGACGCGGTTCGGAGAAAGACTCATTGCTTGACCCACCCGCTGTCAGATGCAGGGCCAGATGGGGTATAGGTGTACGTTCGACGCCACGTCCCTACGCCATCCGTCACCGTATCTGTGGAGAGGTTTCCGCTATCGTCGTAGGTGTAGGTATGCGCCTTGTTGGTCGGCACGGGGCTGCCATTCGTGTCCAGATCGCCCGTTGCCGACCCTCCGGCCAATGATAGATTGGACAGCAACTGGATGAAGTTCACATCCTGCCCGTCGCTGTTGACGATATAGACTGGGGCCGCGTTCAGACTGCGGCTAAGCGTCACGCTCATCAGAAATACACTCCCGCCGTAGCCTCGCGACGCATCCCGTAGCGATGCGTCATGGCCGTCTGGAATCGGATGGCTTGCCGATTGGTCGCAGGCCCGACCTCCGCGCCGAACGTGTCTGCAATTTCCAGCGCCAGCGTAGCCGCCAGCCCCTCTGGATCAGCTGCTGTTCGCGGCGCCTCTAGGTCAAGCTGTAGCGCATCCACCCGTTGCCAAGCCTTCAGCGTGCCATCGTACAGCCATGCTGCCGTCTGGCCGCCTTCGCGATCGGTGATAATGACCGGCGATCCATCGCGCGGAGGCAGCACGCAGCCCATCGGCTGCGATGCCTCGACGTCCACGATGATGTTGTCGCCCTCGGTCGAAATCTTGACGACGGTGCCGTAGTAGCCACGTCGTGGTGTGCCGTAATCGTTGACCCAGCCATCCGAGATTGCTTCGGGCAGCGACACCTCCAGGTCAGGGCCATTGCGGATGATTCGCTGGCCGCCAGATGCGGTGAAAGTGCTGCCGGTCGGGATCACGTCTTCCAATCGCCCGAAAGCGCCGGATGCGATCCAGGAGCCATACAGCCCTTGGAGCGCAGCCAGCGCTTCCGTGCTATCCGCCGTGCGTGGCTCGCGCCCACCGCCAAGCCTACCCAGCTTGCGGAGAGCGCTGTTCACGATGTGGCGGCAGGTCGCCATCAGCGGGTCGCTTCGACCAGCTTGTTGCGCAGCGTATCGATGCTGGGATTGCCAGTGATCGTCACGCCGAGTCCCTTCAGCCGGGCCTTGAGAGCGCCCTTTTCGGTGCCTTCATCGGCACGATCGGCCAGCTCTTCGGAGGTCGGCTCATCTGCCGGCGTCGGGTCCGCCTTTTCGGTCGTGAACATCGGGTTGCCGGCCAGCTTCTCGGCCACATTCTTGTCCGTGACATTGACCGACTCCCCCTTCACGAAAACGTGCCCGAACAGGGTGATGTCCTGTGCCTCGGGATCACCATCCCCGAGCCATGTGAACTTGGCCATTATGCCGGTTCCTCGATGTAGCCGTGAATTTCGACGACGACCGAACCGGTAGTGTTGGTCGTCGCGCCGGCGACGTTGAGGTTGACGATGGTGTAGGCGCGCGGCGTCAGATAGTCGCGCCCCGTCTCGGCGATGGCAGTGGTGGTTCCGACAGCAGCGAGCGAGCTGGAGGCGAAGTAGCGGTCAGGCACCGCCGTATCGCCCACAGTCGCCGTCACGCCCGCGCCCAGCCCGCCGTTCTTCACTTGGATAAAGCCGCTGGTGACGCGGAACCCCGGATGTAGCTTGAACAGCTGCACGGTATCGCCAGCCGCGACCGCGCCCTGCGTGGCGGCATTGTATTCGGCACGCTCGACCTTGATCGAACGCCCGCCGATGCCCGGCCCCGAGACGGGAAACTTGGGCGGCGTCATCTGGATGGATTGCTTGATAGCCACGTTTCCGTCTCCTTATGCGACCGGCACGGCAGCGGTGAACACCTCGACCGCGCCGAAGTTGGTGCCCTTGAACGAGGTCTTTTTCTGACCGCGCAGTTCCTCAATCGCGACACCAGGCCGGAAGCCATAGTCACGATCACGATCCGTCTTGGGCGTCGGGTCCTGCCCCCATGCGACCGACAGCGCCGATGCGCCGCACAGGAACGAGCGGCCCACGTCGACGCCCGATGCACCGGCGCCGGCGATCGGCGTCAGTTCGGGAATCTCGCGTAGGATCACGCCGTCATAGATGCGGTCGCCGCCCTGAAAGATCGGGTTGTTGTCGACGCCACGCTCGCGCGCATCCTTGTCAGCGGTATAGATCACCGGATCACGGCTGGCGTTGTTGAAGTCGTCCGACCCCATGAACATCACATACCATTCACGGCCCGCAGTCGCGTCCGCCTGATACGGGTTGATCGACATGCCGTTGGTCGCGTTGGTCGTCCGCTTGGCCAGCGACTTCGCCGCCTGAATGACCTGCGCAGACATCTTGTCGTTCACGCTGTCGACGTTGCCGAGCGAGGTTGCCCAGTTGCCTGACGCCGAGTTGGCATAGGCGTTGCCGAACAGCATCCGGTCCAGATTGTTCTGGAGGAAGGTGTTGCGCTGCGCTGCCGTCGAGTTCTCGTAGCGGACGGCGGTGTCCGCCAGCGGGTTGCCGTCCGCGTCGATCACGCCCGGCACGATCACCGACTTGAAGGCGTTGATGATCGCGTTGCGCAGCTGCACCTTGCTCCACGTCTTCAGGCGCTCGCGAGCCGCGCCGAGTAGGTCCATCTCGGTACGGAAGCTGGTCGACTTCGGCACGACGACGCCATTGCGGAGCCAGTTGATGCGGACCTGATCGCCCACATTCTCCATCTCCTCCTCGTTGCCCTCCAGCACCTCGGCACCTTCAACGCCGCGACCGTTGAGTTCGAGGATCAGGGGGACGATAATCGACGTGCCGGCCTGCGTCGACAGATCGCGCAGGATGCGGATGATCGAGGATTCGCCGCGCCCCATGTACGGCATAAAGCCGGACGCGCGGACATAGGAGGTCAGGTAATCCTTCTTCCACAGCGTGATCTCATTCACGCTCGCAAGTTGTACTTCAGCCACTTGTCACCTCACTGAGGAAATGCGGCGTCCACGGCTGCAAGGGCACCAGTCGCAACATCGCGTACATCGCTAGGGCCAGACCCTTGCGTCGCGAGGCTTCGCGGGACCTTCACAGGCGGGGTCGCCTGATGCGGGGTGGCCACCTGAGAGGCAGCCGCTGCGGTCGTGGCGCTCGGCATTGCGTATCCACGCTTGGCGGCTTCGCGTGCGAACCAGTCATCCAGTTTGCTCGGGTCGCCGATGTCGGACATCAGTGCGTCGCGCTGGTGTTGCTGGACGATCCACTGAACAGGCCGCGTCTTGCCCATGTACTCGGTGGCAAAGGACGGATTGGCTTGCGCCCGGCCCGTGGCCCACTCGATGGCCTTGCGAACCTCATCCTCCCCGTACTTCTCGACCGCATCCTCGTTGGATCGCTCAAACCGATCGCGGATGATGGCCTGCTGCACGAGTCCCTGCTGGTGCTGGGCGAACGCCTGTGGATCATCGAAGGGATCAGGTGCCTGAGACTGCTGCTGACGCTCATATTCCGCCAGCCGGCGTTCCAGGTCTTTGCGCTTCTCCCGCTCATCCAGAACCGCGCCGATCGGGACATACCCCGCGTCGGGACGCTGCTGCTGTTGCGGTGCCGGCTCGGCTTCGGGTTCAGGCGCAGGCTGCTGCTCCGGCTCAACCGCCTCAGGCGCTTCCGCCTCAGGCTGCTCGACCGGCAGTTCGGCTTCCGGAGCTTCCTCCAGATCGTCACTGAACAGTGCGTCGTGATCTTCGGCCATGATCCTTACCCCTCTCGCCCGTATCGTGGACGACAACGACACGCCCGGTGCGGCGGCCACCCTGTTTTCGCGGGGCAGGGAACCCGTGTCGCCCGTATGCTCGGCGGCAGCGGCCCCTATTTAGGCATAGGTGCTGATGTATTGTCCGAAGGGGGCTGAGGCGCCGTCAAGCAGCCTGTTGCTGATCTTCCAGATGATTGGCCAACAGCCCATCGAGCGCCGACTTCTCTGTCTCGACCCGTGTCTGCATGGTCTTGGCGTCAGTCAGTGCGGCATTTGCCGTCTTGGCCTGGATATCAGCCTGCGCCTGCGCTTCGCCGATTTGCTGCGCGCGCGCCTGCATCTCCTGTTGCTGCTGCATGGCCTGCGCCTGTTGCTGCTGCACCTCCTCACGGAAAGACTTCAGACGCTCCAAGATGCGCACCTTGTCAGGCAGCGGCGACATCTCGATCAGCAATTCAAACTGTGGCGAGAAGGGATCAACACCACCGCGCACCAGCTCCATCAGACTGTCGAACACCTCCTGCTCCAGCGCGATCGTATCGGGGGTGGTGCCGATGATGATATCCATGTCCATCGCGCTGATTTGCTTGTCGACGCCGACTTGGCCGATGCCGGGCACCATCTGCATTGCAGGCTGCCCGGTAGCGGGATCAATTATGGGCTGACCGGTGGCAGGATCGGTGACGGGCTGCGGCTGCATGACCTGGCCCATCACAGGGATATTGACCTGCAAGAACTCCGGCGCGCGCGGGTTGTCTGTGACACGGATGTACCAAGGATCAGTGCGAAACTGCTGCGTCGCCATCCACATCTGCCGGTAAATGCGCTCCTCAAAATCCTCCAGTCGCCCGAAGCCGCGCCCGAATTGCGTCAGGCCTGCTTGCTGTGCGACCTGACGGGCACGCCCTGATGATGCCGATCCTTCGCGCAGGTCCTGCGCCAGTGCGACCGGGACCATGCGTGACAGACTTTCCTTTGCCTCCGCGAGCATGTTGAAGTTGCCAGCTGCCATGTCGGTTGTCGGCACCGCCTGATAGCCCATTGGCACGACGCCATCAGCGCGAGCCATTTCGGCGCGCACCAAGTCGGTGTCTACCGGCGGGGCGTTCATGTCGGTGTTCTGAACCTGCCGGCTGTTGAGCAGATGAAGGCCGCGCGACCGGCGGGCGTTCACCTCGTCCTGCATAGGCCGCATGTTGCGGATGGGCCCATAGCGGTTGTTCTCGCGATCGATCTTAAAGCTCTGCGCCTCGATCGGACACCGCGTCTCGCCCGTCAGAACGTTGACGTAGGGCGACTTGCCGTACTCCAGCCAGCCAGCTGCACAGAAGACCGCACGCAGCCACTCGCTGCCATGCTGATAATATATTTCCACGACCAGCACGCGGTTGCGCCGCTTGTCGACCCACCGGATTTGATCGGTCGGGCGATCATCCCACGTCTCGTCCGCGCTGTTGTCGCGGGTCGTGCAGACGTCGCCGATAGCCTTCGCACGCTCGGGATATGCTTGCCGCACCTCGTCCGCGTACATCCACTTGGCAACGCCCTTGTACTTCGCATCGCTGAAGTCATGCTTGCGACTCTTGGGGTCGTAGAAGAATGTCTCCCAGCGGATTTGCTCGACGCGGACCTCTCGGCCATCCCATTCAACGATCGCGGCGGTTAGCCCCTGTTTCAGGTAGTCCTCAGCGCAGTTGAGCTTTACCTGCTGCCATCGGGTGATGTCAGCGGTGTAGCGCAGCGTCTTGGTCACGACATCGGCGCTGCCCTGATCCTCGGGGTTGCGAGGGAAGGCACGGGGATCAACCTTCGCACTCTCAACTACCCCTAGAATGCCATCGATCGCCGGCGCGATGCGGTTGTCGAAGATCGGGGGTTGGCCGCGCGCCTTCAGAATCGTGCGCACCTCGCTGTTGAGCTGCGCCGGGCCATCGTAATAATCCTGATCGATCTGCTGTTCGCGCCGCGCTCGATCGGTGAGGTCGCGCGCCTCATCAAACATCCGCTCCAGCCGCTCGACGTTCGGCGGCTCCATCTCATCGGGATCGCGGCCCTGACCTTCCGGGGTGACGCTATGCCCGTCATCGCCCTTCATCTGGCCATGCGGCACGACAGCATGAGCGGTGCGCAGCGGTGCGTCGGCAGTCTCGATCATGCGCCCCTCGTTTAGGCATAGAATGAGCGCAGTTTACGCGATCAACCCCATGCGGAAGCAGGTGATTGCTTGGGCTTCTTGTGCCAACGGTCCTTTGGCGTGTGATCGTCAGGCGGCTTTTTCTGCACGATCGCCGGGTGCATCTCGTCCAATGCCCGCCCGATCAGCGACGCAGTGTCAACGTCGTCGTCATGCTTGCCGGCCGGGAACATCAGATACTCGCTGACGTCTGCGCCCGGCTCAAAGCGCACCTTCCCCATCGCGGCCCGCGCTTGAAAGCCACGGGCGCGTGTTGGCTTGTCACTGATGCTGGACAGCCATTCCAGCCGGCAAAAGGTTTTGCGCTCCAGCATCCGGCGCCGCAGCATCGGCTCGATCGCTTTCTGGATCACGCCTGCCTCACCGAACCATGCGAGGGGCTTCCACTTCTCGATCAGGTCGATCTTGCGGTCTATCCACACGTCCGACGTCGACTGCCCGCGCCAGCCTGCGACACGGTAGATCGTGCCGTGCTGGTCCACGCCCCAGATGCGATGCACGGTGTAATCGCCCGCGCCGTCCGTCACAGCGTAATCGCTGGTGCCGTAGTAATTCAGAGGCGGCAGCGTGGTCCATTCCTGGAGCCAGTCGCGCTGGAAGTATGTGCCTTCGTCGGGTTGGGGCTGCTGCTGATAGAGCGCAGACCACTCTCGCTGGCCGATCGTGTCCTTGATCCGCATGAGCGCAGGGACATCGTACCATTCGGGCCACAGCGCAGCACCGCTCGCGTCGATCGCAGGCAGGTCCAGCACGGTCCATTGCCCACCATCCTCAACGCGGCCCTCATGCTCCAGCAGTCGACCGGCAAGATCATCCTCATGCCAGCGTGTCTGGATCAGCACGACAGCGCCACCGGGCATCAGGCGGGTGTAGAGCGTCGATCGATACCAGTCCCACACAGTCTCGCGTCGACGCTCGCTGTCGGCTTCCTCGCGATCCTTGAAGGGGTCGTCGATCAGCGCGATGTCGGCACCACGCCCCGTAACCGCCGTCCCGACGCCGGCGGCCACATAAGTCCCGCCGCGATTGGTGTTCATACGATTGGCGGCTTGGCTATCAGGCGCCAGCGATACGCCGGTGAACACCTGCCCAAATTCCGGGGCTGCGACGATATTGCGGACGTTGCGGCCGAAGTCGGATGCGAGATCGCTGTTGTAACTGGCAGCGATGATCTGGCGCTTTGGGTCGCGGCCCAAGCACCACGCCGGGAAGCGCTTGGATGCCAGTTCCGACTTGCCGTGGCGGGGCGGCATGAAGATCATCAGCCGGTCAATGTCGCCCCTCTCCACGGCCTCCAGCTGCTCGGCAATGCGCTGGTGATGACCAGCCGGCACATAGACCGCGTTGGTGTACTCAGTGAAGGCCAGCAGCCGCCGTCGTGCCAGCTGCTTCCGCAGCGTCTCCAGCTCGGCCAGCGAGGAAAGGAGCGACTGCCGACGTGAGGCGCTCGATCCGCTCGACAAGCTCGTCATCCGTCATCTCGCTTGTGTCATCAGTGATATTGAGGTTCACGTCCTTGGGCAGCAGCGAGGCGATGACCTTCAGGTACTGGTCGGGCTTGTTCTCGCGCACCTCCACGATCGCCTCAACCCCATGCTTGCCGAAGTCATCATGCAGAGCCTCAATGAACGCTTCGCCTAGCTTGTTGCGCGCGCCTTTTGGGCGACCGGGGTTACCGGGACCAAAGCGGTGTGGCTCGCCTGCCTGGACGAACCGTTGCCGGCCCGTATTTTCGGTGTCAGGCATCGGCTTTGCCCCTGCCGCGTTGTATCTCCTGTCGGCAGAAGCTGATTGAAGCCTTTACTGCGGCGATTACGATAGGATCGTCATCATCCTCAAGGAACTTACGTGCCATCTCAGCGTCGCCATTTTCCTCGCAGTAGAACGCCAACCATTCCCTCGCTGAAAGCCACGGCCGATCATAACCCCTGCGTCGATCCGCCCAATCGGTAGATTTCGCGTCATTCATGGCTTCTGCCTCAAAATACCGGTCTAGCGCGATACGCGTCGTTTCGGAGTATGGTGCCCCGCTACGGCGCCTTTCCATACGCAGTTTATCAAACAAATATACGGGCAGTCGCAACCCCAATGAAGTAGCGTGGATACTCATCACCAGCCCCCCACACCCCCGCTACGAGCGCACCGCCCCAGATCAAAACCATCGTCCAGGTCCTCGATCCGCTCCTGCGCCTGCCACCGGGCACGGATGCGTTTCTTAGCCGCGATCTTGACCTGTTTGGGCATAGTGGGCCGGTTATACCGCGCACCGATGATGGCACGCCAGCGCTCGATCGTAGCACCTCCCACGCCGTACCGCTTTCGGAGGCGAAGGTTTCCCTCGATCGATGCGTACTTCGCGAAGTCGTCGGGCACAGCCTGTGTCGGACGTGGCATGCTCACTTGCTCCTATGCACAGGACTGCTGACGGGCGCGGCGCACAGCGGGCGGCACCCATTCGGAAAAGTCTCGGCGCTTGCACTGCTCGCAGGTGTCGAGCGTGCTGCCGTCGATCGTCTCGGCGCGGTAGCCGCAGTGGCACGCAAAGAACCGCCGGCCGTGATACCAAGGGACCACATCACGCGGCCTGATCTTCGGGCGGCAGTTCAATGCCGAACAGCCGCTTGTAATCCGCCGCGTTCGGCCGGCGACACTCGCGATCGGGGTTCAAGTTCAGCTTGTCGCCGTCGTCGCGGTGGCCCTTCTCGTGCTTGGCCATGCCGGGCCAGACGCGCTTCAGGATGTCCGCAGTCGACTCCATCGTATCGGCAGGCGCGGGCGGAGTCGGGTTGGCGGATACTTCGTCCCGGTCGCGGATCGCGGCGAGACGGGCAGCTGCGCGCTGACGATCACGAAGGCGGGGCTCGGCAATGGCGCGGATCTGGCCAACGCTGGGCATGAACCCGCGCTCGCTCTGCATCACCGCTTGGTCGATCGCTTCCGCGAGGATGTCCTGCGGCAGGTCTTCCAGCAACCGGCCGGTCTCGTGCAGCCATGCCGTCGCGTCGAGGCTACCAGCCGGCGTCGAGGACTTCCACAGTAGCCGGAGCCGCTTTTGCAGCCAGTCCCGGTCGGACGGTGCCAGCGCAGCGTCGTGTGCCGCAATCAGCCGGGGCAGGGCGGCCGGGTGGAATTTCTTGGCCGCCTGATGCGCATCCCACGGCCCATGAGCGTAGGGATTGTCAGCCAAAGCCAAGGTTTCGGGCAGCGTCATCAATTTCGCTGGATCGGTCGCGCTTGGGGTAATGCGTGCCAGTTCGGTTGCCATTGCGGGTCTCCACGGCAGCAGTGATCCATTCGAGGGGATCGCTGTGCATCTCGATTTCGGATTGACGGATCAGGGTGAGGAGGTCGGCGTCGCCACAGGTCTTCCGCCAGCGGCCGATGACGGAGCGAGCGTCACGCTCGGTGCGTCCGGTGGCCACAATCAGCGGGATGGCGCTGTCGAAGACGGCTTTGCAGAAAGCGGCTGCGCTCAGCGGCACGACCGTGCCCGTTGCGTTAGCAACGGAATCTTCTTCTCTTATCTTATCTGTATCTAGCGTGACATTGCGTGACATTGCGTGACCGTCACCGGGGGTGGTGCTGTCAGGGGTGCCACCGCTGCCGCCAGATGGCGGATTTCCGCCGTTTTTCGGCTTATTAGCCCGGTGACGCCGCTGCCGTTCGTTGGCATCGGCGTCCTCGCGCTTGGGCTGCCGCTTCCCCCATTGGGCGATGCGAGTGCCGTCAATCAGCCCCTTGTCACGCAGCGTTGTGACAATGCGTGACACGTGCTCGTCTTCCAAACCGGCGAACAGTGCGAACGTTTCGGTATCGAACCCGTCGATAGACCCACGATCGGAGTGTTGGGAGGCATAGTCGAGAAGCGCCCACCACGTACCGATGACGTGGATGGGACGGACGCTGGCGCGCTTGGCGATCAGCAGCCATTTGGGGTCGGTAGGAGCACCGTGATGCGAGCGGAACCAGTCCATGCTCATAGCGACACCACGACCTGGCCGCCCTTGACCGGCTCGCCAAAGACGAAGCTGGGCAGGAAGCGGCTGTCATTGACCTTCAGGGCGTCGGCAATGCCGTCCCAATAGGGCTTCATCCGATTGGGGAAGTTCACCCGATCGCCGCGGCGTGACGGCGGGTAGAAGGTCGCGATGATGCGGATGTCGCCGGTCCCTTGGAATTCCAAGGCACCTGCAATGAAGCCCGCATCGCGAGCAGCATTGAACGCCCACTCGCGATGTTTGGCCGTCACCGCTGCCTTGCCGCGCCAGTGCCCCTTGGCATGGCCGGACAGGCTGGCGGGTGGCCAGGGGAGGATGATATCCGCCACGGTCAGAACAGCCCCAGCTGCTCGCCGTACAGCTGCACGATCGCGGCCTTTTCCTCGCGCTTCTGCCGGTCGATCGCACGCAACTTCACGACCTCGCGTAGGGCAGGCACGTCAAAGCCCCGGCCCTTGGCCTCCGCGTACACGTCACGGATGTCGTCGCTGATGCCCTTGCGTTCCTCGGTCAGGCGCTCGATGCGCTCGGCCAGCAGGCGCAGTTCGGCGTTGGTGGCGTTCTCGCTCATGCTTGGCCTCTCGTATGCTTGAGCGCAGCAGCGCGGCGGGCGCGGTACTGCACGGTGTTGGGGTTATGGCGGCGGGCCTCGACCATCATGGCGAGGCGAAGCTGCGCGGCCTGCTGGCGACGGCGGGCGAAGTGAGCGCCGATGGCTGATGCGAGGCTCATGCGACGCGCTTCCAGGCCGACACGGTGGCTGGGTCGTACAGACTGGTCGCCATCGCATCCTCGACCGTGCAGCCAAGGCGCTTGGCCTTGCGCCGGAAGCTAGCGATCATGGCGCGGGCCAACCGATCACTGCCCATCACCGCGTGCTCGGCCTTGATCTCGGTATCAACCGCGCCGGTCTTCAACGGCACCCGTGCGCCAGCCGATACCAGCCGGACCACCGTATCACGGCAGTGAGTGACCTTCGCGTGATAGCCGAGGCCAGCGAGATACGCGCGCGCTTCCTCAGCACTGCGCGTCATGCACGCTTCCTCGATCTGCTCTTGTGTGGCGGGCTTCATGCTGCCCTCCGAGCGACACTGGCGAGCCGGCGCGCGGCATCCCGCAGATTGGCGCGCTCGCGAGGCGTGACGGTCGATCCGCCTTCCCCGGCCGGGTGGTGCGCGTCCAGATATTCGACATTGAAGGCAGCGGCATCGCGCGCCACCGCATCCAGATCGCCATCCTCGGGCTCGCTGGACGACACATATTTGCCGGCCGGCAGCAGCAGCGAGGTCAGCTCGTCCGGGATCACCTCGCACAGCAGCGCGAAGGCATAATGCGGCATGGCGACACCGCGCTTGTAGCTGGCGAGTGTGGGCTTGGGGATGCCCGTCTCCTGCGTCAGCACGTCCAGCGTCAGGGCGTGGTCGCGCTCGGCAAGCCGCAGCATCCGCTCCTGTGCCGAAATGATATCTTGTACGATCGATGATCGACGCGGCATGATATTACTCCGCTTTGGGGGCATTAGCCCCGGAATGGATCGATTGAGTGGAAGTGGGGCCGAAGCCCGCCGCAGCGGTGATGGCGCGCTGCTGGAAAAGCACGGTCATGCGGGCCAGTTCGGCGGACACGTCGGCTCGGCGCGCATGACGGAGGCACGCGGCAGCAGCCCGGTCATTCCCGAGCGCGGCTTCCTCAGCAGCGGCGCGGCGGTAGTAGGCGGCCCAGGTGTCTACCACTTACCGGCCCTCCACTGGCGGAGAGGGGAGGGGCATCCAGTGGGTGGGCGCATTACCGCGCAGCGGATATTCGTCATGCTTGCCATCGACGCAGAGCCACCAGCCGTCGGCGCCCCAAGAGGGGTCAAACTCAACCGCGAAGACACCGCGATTGCTGAAGACAAGGATACGAGTGTAATCACGCGGCGCCGTCTCGATCGGCTGCCACCCTTGCGCCGTGAGACGGTCAAGGATGAACTGTCCGGCCGTCTCATCAGCGGCATCGGCATAGTGATAGCCGTTGGCGAGGATTTCCTTGCCGACGCGGGTGAACGGCCCGCTCACAGCGTCACCGCCTGTTCGGTGGGGCGGGGCGCAGGCTTTGGCGGGAAGTCTGAGTGCGTCAGCGAAACCCCGCTCTCCTGCGCCGCATCAACGATCGCTGCCCGGCGCCATTCCGGGATGAAGTTGCGATCACGCCAGCCGATCACGGTGGTGAGGGGTACGCCGGTAACGCGCGCGGCTTTTGCCGGGCCTCCCAGCTTGCTCAGAATGTCATGCGCGGTAGCCATTCCCGATAGCTACGATAAACGTAGCACAAGCGCAAGGGGGTAACTACGTTGTTCGTTGCGGACTTCGCTACCGGCTTTTGTCAGAGAGGCGCGGTGTTAAGCCATGCCGAACTCCTCGACCAACTTTTGCTCCTAAAAGAGCAAGGGCGGACCAGCAACGCCGACTTGGCGCGGCTGACCGGTCTTCCGTCATCGCGGATCGCAGAGGTGTTTTCGGGTAAGCGGCGCATTACCCTTGATGAGGCTAAGGTGCTGATTGAGCATTTCGGGATCGGGGAGACGTTCAGTGCGAGCGCGCTTGAACCGATCCTAGATGCGCTACTACCGTTGATCCCGACTGGTCGAATGACGGATCGATCGCGGAAAGCCTTAGCTGAATCTCTGTCATATGGGCTTGCGCTTCTTGGTAGGAGTCGCGCCAACGAGGCCACTGAGGATGCTCTGGCGGTGGCTGCTCGTGCAGCAGCTGGTCGATACCGTGAGACAGTGACAGCATCGTAGATCGCGCCATCGCGCAATCTAGGTAGCATGGTACGCAGCCAGCCTCACACTCCGGCTGGCACAGCTTAACGCGCTGCACCTTTTCATTCTCCGTTGTTCTGTTTCCGTTCTGGCGAACACACTGATTTAGGGCAAGAGGTGTGCCTGAAAAATAATAGCATGTCTGCTACGCTTTTCGTATTGACGCTACGCATATCGTAGCGCATACCTCTCCCATCAGGCCAGCCCCTCGCTGGCAGCATGGGAGCAAGCAGTGCACCACACACCCATCATCAAAGCGCGCCACTGGACGAGCGATAGCCGCGTCCGTCGCCTGCTGAACAGCTTCATCACCCGCCCCGCGCCGCTGACGACGATCCCCGCATGGGATCGCGTTGACCGCCGCGAGACGACGTACACCGGCTTCCGGATCAAGTGCCTGCATATCCTGCGCGCCGCGATCCTCGACCCGCAGTTCCTCGCTGCCGAGGCGGCTGGTGACACCGCGATGGTCGACCGCATCCTGTCGCAGCCGACCGTCGAACAGGCGGTGGACCGGGTGCAGCCGAACAGCCTCACCACCGTCTATGTCGCTGAGAGCGGCCTATCGGTGGCGGCATGAGCGCGCTCAAGCCATACCCGTGCGATCTGTGCGACCGCCGGTATAAGTCCGAGGCCGCGCTCGCAGATCACCGCCGGGATAGCCACGGCATACCGCTGACCGCCGCGCTGCCCGTTCCCACGGACGATCCTGCCTGCATCGAGTGCGGCGCGATCGCCAATATCGTCGGCGGAGCGCGCATCTATCCGCATCGCTCCGACCTTTACGGCAAGCGATTCTGGCTCTGCGCGTGCGGCGCTTACTGCGGCTGTCACGGCTCGACCACGCGCCCGCTTGGCTATCCGGCTGGCCCTGAGACGCGCCGCGCCCGCAATAACGCCCATGCTGTCTTTGACCCGCTCTGGCGGTCGGGCGGCATGGACAGGCACGAAGCCTATCGCTGGCTTAGCGATCAGATGGGCTTGCCGTCTGAGCAATGCCACATCGGCATGATGACGGCTGCGCAGGCGCGGCAAGTCGTTATGGTGTGCAATGCTCGCCGGAGCGCAGCGGCATGACGCCCGCCCAAACCCGCGCCCTGTACCTCGACCACTGCACTGTCGGTGGCATGGAGCAGTACGGCGAGAAGGCGGCTGTGGCGGCGATCATGGCTGTCACCGCGTATCTGGAAGCCGAAGCGCGCCGGTACGCTGACTTTTACAAGCCGCACTCGGACGGCCGCAACACCTTCGTCATGTTCGCGGACATGATCGCCAATCTGACGGCTGATCGTCTCGCGACTAAACAGGAGCAGGCGGCATGATCCACGCCCCAGCCCCAATCGCAGACGCGCAGCGGTACGAGGCCATCAGCGCCACAATCCGTCTGGACGCTTCCACCACCCCCGCAATGCAATGGCTGGCATCTAATAGCGACGCGATCACCGTCGCCTGTGCTGGCCTTGACGATGATGTCGCCCGCTGGGCGCAGGAGGACATGCAGTGAACGCTATCGCGACCAAGATCGAACCAACGAACGTCGTCGGGCAGGGTGAAAGCATACTTGCCATAATCGAGCGCGGCGCCCGCGATCCCAACACCGACATCGACAAGATGGAACGGCTGATGGCGATGTACGAGCGCGTGCAGGCCCGTGAAGCTAAGGCGGTGTTCGCCGACGCTCTGGCGACGATGCAGCCCAAGATGCCCAAGATCAGCGAGCGCGGCCGGATCATCGTTCGTGAAAAGACGGCCAATGGTAAGCGTGATGGAGAGGTGCAGCAGGACACCCCGTTCGCGCTTTGGGAGGACATCAACGAGGCGATCCGCCCCCTGCTGGCAGAACATGGCTTTTCACTGTTCTTCCGCACTGGCCTGCATTCGGACGGTCGCGTCACCGTAACGGCAGTTCTGTCGCATCGTGCCGGACATTCCGAAGAAACCACGATGATCCTGCCGCACGATAGCAGCGGCTCCAAGAACGCCGTACAGGCGATCGGGTCAAGCACGTCCTACGGCAAGCGCTACACGGCGCTGGCGTTGCTCAACATCACAACCGGCGGTGAAGACGACGACGGCCTTGGCGCGGTGTCTGTGCAGGTTCACGAAGCGCCCGGCGACCGCCCGTTCCCGCAAGGGCCGGCGCAGAACAAGACTGCGCTGAAGACGATGGGGCGCGCCCTGTGGCGCGATGTCGAAGGCTGCGGCGATGTCGATCAGTTGGACATGGTGCTGGCGGACGGCACTGACATCATCCGCCAGCTTCGTGAAGCGCTCCCGTCGTGGTGGGACGGGTACACGAAGGACGGCACACAGCATGATGGCCTCTGCGACGTGATCTCGCGCAAGCAGCGCGAGCTTGCGGGGAATGCGTGATGGCATGGCTCCACCAGCGGCGCTCCGGCGCCTATGCAGAACGCCGCGACACGCCGGTCCTGTTCGCGGAACAGGTCGCCTTGGCCGGGTGGCTGCGCAATGGGGATACGGTCAGCGACATGGCTTCGCGCCTTCGCCGGCCGATCCCGCAGGTGCGGGCCATCCTTTTTGGAGGGGAGTCGTGATGCTCCCGGCTCGCCTCCCCAAAAAACCGAAGCGCGCCAGCCGCTGGCGGTCGCAGGCCCACTGCAATTTCGTCCGTGACCATGCTTGCTCAGTATGCGGTGCGACGGCTCCGATCGAGGTGGCGCATGTCCGCATCGGCTCCGGTGCCGGCATGGGTCAGAAGCCAGACGACTGGCGCACAGTCAGCCTCTGCAAGGACTGCCACACGCAGCAGCACACTGGCGAGCGCAGCTTCTGGCAGGGCAGGGACGTGGAGGCGCTAATCCGCGCCTTCATTGCCGCCAGCCCGCGCCGCTCACAAATCGAGCAAGAGCAACGGGAGCGGTCCAATGCGTGAGGTAGCACGCTTTCGCCGCAACGGCCTGACGATCGTCCCCGCTGATCGCGCCGCCCGTGAGGCGATGGCCACGATCAAGGATGGTGGAGAGGCCTTCTTCGAGGTTTGGAAGCCTCGCAACATGGCACAGCACCGCGCCTACTTCGCGATGCTCAACAACGTCGAGGAAGCGTCGGGTCTTTGGTCCTCACGCGAGGCATTGGAATATGAACTTGCCCTGGCGTTGCGCCGAGGTTCGTTCATCGAATTGCGCAACGGCAAGCGTCGGTTTGAACCGGATAGCCGTGCCGTCGCCAGCATGTCCCGCGACGACTTCGAACGCCTCCATTCCGATACAGTCAAGCTGCTTACCGAGTGGCTGGGCTGCGACCCCGAACTTTTGAAGGAGCAGGCAGCATGATCCATGATCTCTCCACCCGCCGCATCCGCTACATCGGCCGCGATCACTACACCCCCGTCTATCACCCGGTACAGGAGAGGGAGGACATCCTGCCGATCGCCGAGGAATTCAGCGGCCCGCGCCGTCTGCTGACCTGGGCGGTGATGGTGCTGGTCGGCATCGCTTTCTGGGCGGCGCTGTTCGCATGGTGGCTATCATGACCGGGGGTACGGTAGCAGGGCATACGCCGGGCAAGTGGAAGGTGATGCCGTGGACTGAGAAAGAGCGGCAGGTAGTCGCCGTTCATCACGGTAAGCTATCGCTGATCTGCGCCGGTGTCATGCGTGACGATGCGGTACTGATTGCCGCGTCAAAGCAAATGCTGGCAGCGCTGGTCGCGTTGGTCCCCGCTGACTTTGACGAGCATCCCGGCGACTTCACCGAGGAATGGCACGCCGCCCGCGCCGCAATCGCCCGCGCCACCTCCAAGGAGGCGTCTCATGGGTAAGCCGTGGAAACTAAAGCGTACGCACCAGTGCGAGAAATGCCCGTGGCGGGTTGAGACCGATCCGCACGACATTCCCAACGGCTATAGCGTCGACCTGCATCGCGGGCTGGCGGATACCATCGCCGAGCCGGGATCGCTTCGCAGCACCGGCCGCGTGATGGCCTGCCATGAGCATGACAGCGCCGAGGGCGTCCACTGCGTCGGCTGGCTGATGCACCAGCTTGGGCCGGGCAATAATCTGGGCCTGCGGATGCAGATGATCGGCTGCGAGAACGCGCGATCAATCCGGCTGCGCGGTGAGCAGCACCCGACATTTGAGGACACGCTGCCATGAAGCCTGACTCGCAAGACCTGCTGCGGCTGGCGGACGAGCTGATGGCGGCTACGGGGCCGGATCGCCGGCTAGACTACTGGATCATGACGAGGACGCTGCCGACCGGTCACGCGTATCTCTGGGACCCGGAAGACCAGAACCACCGCTACACCGCCTCGCTAGATGCTGCCGGTGTGTTGGTGCCTACCAACAGCTTGTGGGCGGTCGGCAGCGACATTGATGGCCCGTTCGCACGCGTCATGCCGCCTGTCCGGGATGGGTGGGTCGGTAGCGAGCAACAGCATTGCCTCGCCGCCACGCCCCCCCTCGCTCTCTGCGCAGCGGCTCTGAAGGCCCGCGCCCACTCCACCAAGGAGACAAGCATTGGATAAGGTGAGCGTGATCCAGGCGGATCGCGAGGCTGCGGCTGCTGTCATAGTTATGGGCGGCAAGCCTGGACTTCGCGACAGGGTAGCAGCCGATATGCGGAATGGCTTTAGCGACGACTATGCGATGGTCCAAGCTTTCGCCAAGCACCGTGAAGCATTCGCCACCCTAGCGCCAGATAGCGAGAAGCTGCGGGAGGCGTACCTCGTCTGGTCGAATGAGCATCAGGCGTGGTGGGGCAAGGATCGGTGCGGCTACACCCGCTTCATCGACCGCGCCGGCCGATATAATCGCGCTGAAGCCCTGTCGATCGCTGGCACACGCGATGGTGGCTGGCACGTCAGGAAGGGCAATCCAGACGAGATCGCCATCCTAGAGCGTGACGCGATCGATCAGTACGCCAGCATCACCCAATCGCAGCGTGATGACGCTGCTTTGACTTTGGGAGCATCCTAATGACCCAGCATAGCAAGATCGGCGAGGGGGTGGAGGCTTCCATCCGCCAGCAGATCATTGACCAGATTGGCGAGGATTACGACCGCGTGATCCTGAAGCGTCCGGAATGGGAGACGATCTGCCAGTCCCTCGCCCGCGAGCCTGCTACAGCGGACGTGGATTTGGCAGCGCTACGAGAAGTCGCGCGAATGGTGGTTGAGGCATCCGATCTCTCCGGGGTTAGTGGCCCCCTTGGTGATGCCGCTCGCGCCGCCCTATCCCGCGCCGCCCCGTCGGGCGAACCTGCGATTGCGGAGGGGGATTTGCCGGACCGCTTCGAAGCGTGGTGGGCATCGCATCCGCAGCACAATCGCACTCTCGCGACCTATGCCGACAAGAAGCAAATCGCGTGGGATGCTTATAGCGCTGCCCTATCCGCCGCTCCCAGCGCACCCGCGACCGATGGGGCGGGGGAGGAAGCATGAAAGAGGCACACGATGCGCTCGACCGCATGAGGCGAGCCTTTAGCCGGAGCACAGGATGCCATCTGACCGCCGAGATGATTTCGGCACTGAATGTCACGATCATCGGGCAAATGTGGGATCAGGACAGGCCCGCCACCCCCACCGATCAAGACGACGACAAGGGAGGGGGAGCGTGATGGCCTGGGAGCCTACCGATGAGGAAGCCGCTTTCATTGGCCATGTGATGGTCATTGACGCTGGCTTGGCGGGGATCGTCCGCGATCAGATCGCTAAGGGCATTCCTCTCCGCAATGTCAAAGCCACGCTGGAGGATGCTCTGCGCATCGCGGCGCTTATTCGAGGTGACCAGTCATGACCAAGGCGAGGGTGCCTGTGACGGATGACGCGCTGGTGGAGAAGGTCGCACAAACGGGGGCAATCATCTTCCGCAGGGCAGATGTGATGTCCACAGTGCAGCGCCACCGCCACCGCACGAAGGCCGCAAAGGACTTGGCCGAAGAACAGGGCCGGGATGCCGATGCAGAAATGTGCAGGGTCCGGCTTCGGGTCATCAGCAGCCTGATGGACGATCTGCGCCACCGTGTTCCGTCTTTCACCAATGCGGCGCCTGCCGCCATCCGCGAGAGGGGGGAATGATGGGTAGTGCTGCGCCTGACTGGCCGCGCCTCATGCGGCGATCGACTGCAGCCCGGTACTGCGACATGGCGCCGGCCAAATTCCTGCAGGAGGTCGCGATTGGCCGCTTGCCTCTGCCGGTTCGTATCGGGGGAGAGGATCATTGGGACCGCGCCGCGATAGACGAGGACATCAACCGCCTGTCGGGCCGCGCCTACGATTGGGAAAAGGATCAACCGGGCCTTGCTGCCTAAGTACGTCAAACGTGTCCGCTCGAAAGGCAAGGTCTATTACTACTTCGACACCGGCAAGCGGGTCGACGGCAAGAAGGTCTATACGCGCCTACCCGATCTGCGCGACCCCGGCTTTGGCGGCAGCTACGCCGCGCTGATGGGCCACCGCAATCGCGGCCGCGCCCCGGACCTGATGCGCATCCCGAAGCTGATCGACCTGTTCGAGCGGTCTGCAGAATACGCGAAGCTGTCTGATGCGACCAAGAAGGTGTACGGCATCTATCTGACCCGGTTGGCGCACCAGATGCCCACCGCGCCGGCCGCAGAAGTCACGCGCGGGCATATGCAGCGTCTGCTCGACAAGATGGCGGAAACGCCTGGCGCGATGAACGCGACACTGCGCGCTGCAGGATCAATGTTTTCATGGGCAAGGGCGCGGGAATACGTCACGTCAAATCCCTGCGACGACATTTCGCCGATCAAGGGCAATGAACACCCGCCGTGGCCAGAGCCTGTCCTGCAGGCCGCGCTCGCCTCCGGCGACCCGAACGTGCGGCTGTTGTCGCATATGCTCTACTACACGGCGCAGCGGATCGGTGACGTGGTACGGATGCGCTGGTCGGACTTTGCAGGCGGGCGCGTTCGCATCAGGACCGGCAAGACGAAGGCCGATCTGGACATTCCCCAGCACACCGCTCTGCGAGCAGTGCTGCAGGATCGGCCCCACGATCATGACGTGATCTGCACCCGCGATGGCAAGCCGATGGACGAAGCGGCTGCGCGGCATGTGCTGCAGACATTCACCGCCGGACTTGGCGTCAAGACCGTGCCGCATGGGTTGCGAAAGAACGCAGTCAATGCACTTCTGGAGGCGGGATGCACCGTCGCGCAGACGGCCGCTGTATCCCGGCAGAGCCTGCAGATGGTCGAGCATTACGCCCGCAAAAGAGACGTGGCGCGGCTCGCTGATGATGCCTTTTCGCAGTGGGAGAACGCACCGCGAACGTACAAAACAGTGGAAAACGGAGCCGACAAATGCTAGAAAAGCTGACGTTCTACTTACCTGTCAAGAAACCTTACACCGCAGGCAACCGCGACCGACACCATGAAGGCGTGGAAAACCCCCGGCGAAATGCACCTCTGACAGCGAGTGGAGTGGAAAACCAAAAAGGGCGCGGCCGACTGCAATCGACCACGCCCCACCACCTGACCGTTGGAGGGTCACATGGCTAACGCACTATACGCCAGCAGTCCGCCGATGCGCTACCTCGACGTATGCGCAGGCATCAGCGCTAGCACCGTCGCATGGAAGCCGCTCGGTTGGGAGGCCGCGGCCTACAGCGAGATAGAGCCAGCGCCTCGCGCGGTCCTAGCCCACCACTATCCCGACACGCCACTGCATGGCGACTTCACCACCATTCGAGGTGACGAATATGGACCAATCGACCTTCTCGTGGGCGGAACCCCCTGTCAGGACTTCTCCGTCGCTGGCCTCCGAGCGGGACTGGGCGGCGACCGTGGCAACCTCTCGCTTGAGTTTCTCCGGCTTGCTGATCGCACACGGCCCCGCTGGGTGGTCTGGGAGAACGTCCCCGGCGTCCTGTCGATCGACGGAGGAAGGGCGTTTGGCGCCATCCTCGGGGGGCTGGGGGAACTCGGGTATGGGTTCGCCTACCGAGTTCTGGACGCTCAGTTCTTCGGAGTTCCACAGCGCCGCAGACGCGTGTTCGTTGTCGGATGTGCTGGAGACTGGCGAGGTGCCGCAGCGGTACTTTCTGAGCGCCACAGCCTGTCGGGGAATCCTGCGCCGCGCAGAGAAGCGAGCGAAGGAGCTTCCTACCGCGCTGTTCGAAGCGTTGCACTTCGTGGCCGAGAGGATGGCGGCACCGCTGAATTAGGCGATGAAATCGCGCATGCTTTGCGGGCAAGCGGTGGTGGAGGGGATAAGCCCCACGCGATGATTACACATGCTCTTCGCGGTGAGGGGTTCGACGCAAGCGAGGATGGGACCGGCCGGGGTACACCACTGGTGCCGACTATGTTCTACAGCAACCAGTCTTTCGACAGCGGTCGCAACATCGATGTCAGTGGAACCCTCAGAGTTGCCGGTGACGGCGGCGATGCGCCTGCCGTTGCGATGGGCGCCGCCGTTCGTCGCCTGACCCCGCGCGAGTGCGAACGTCTCCAAGGCTTCCCGGACGACTACACGCTGGTCCCGCATCGAGGGAAGCCGATGGCGGACGGGCCGCGGTACAAGGCGCTGGGCAACAGTATGGCCGTGCCGGTGATGCGCTGGATCGGCGAACGCATCCAGATGGTCGATACCATCAAGCAAGAGAGGATCGCAGCATGACCCCTCCACTCGCCCACCTCAATGCGATCGCGCAGGTGACGGGATGAGCCAAGAGACCTACAGCACCGTGGCGCCAGAGTGCCCGTATTGCGGCTACCAGCAGACGCACGATGGCGGCTCGCTTTATGACGAAGACCTGACTGAATTGGAGTGCGGCAGTTGCGAGCGCATGTTCGAGGTCAGCGTCTATACCAGCACGTCGTGGACCTGCACGCCGATGGATGAGTCATGACTCCCCTCGCAGTCTGGGGCGTGCCTTGCCCGTGGAGGGGGTGGTGAGGGTGCTGGTCTGTGGCGGTCGCGACTTTGCGGACCAGTGCGCGGTCGACCGATGCCTTGATGGCCTTCACGACGAACTTGGCATCACCCGCATAATCGAAGGCGGCGCGCGCGGTGCGGACCGCTTTGCCTACGAGTGGGGGGCGATCAACTGCGTGCGGGTCGAGCACTTCGTCGCCGACTGGAAAACGCACGGTCGGGCAGCAGGGCCGATCCGCAACCAGCAGATGTTAGAGGAAGGCGAGCCCGATCTAGTCGTGGCATTCCCCGGAGGTCGCGGCACTGCCGACATGATCCGGCGGGCCAAAGCGGCGGGCCTCAAGGTCTTGGAACCCCACCCATGACCCCTCCGCATCCCATAGCCCGCAATGGAGAGAGCGAATGACGGACCATACCGATTGGCGGCCGGCTGACGAAGCACCGGAGAACGTCGCCGTCCTCATCCATATTCCCGGCGCCGACTACTACGGCAACGATGGCGTTTATGCCGCCATGCTCGTGAACATGGGCACTGGCCGGCGCTGGATGACGTTCGGTTGGAGCGTAGGCCGCGATTGCGCGATCGATGCCCAGCCGACCAGCTGGCGACCGCTTCCCACTCCCCCATCCTCCTGTGTGAGAGATAGAGCATGACAGACCAGCCACCGCTGATGGTACGGATAGACGATGCGCTCCTGCGGGCGACTGACGTGTCGCACATGAAGTGGGATCGCGGGCACAGCTACACCAAGCTGAAGATTACGATGCGCGACGGTGCGACCTATGTCGTCACCGATTGGAACGGCTCGGCCTATGTCGCTGAACGGCATCTGCTGGCGTCGATCGAGCATTACGCGCTTCAGGACCAGCCCGCATGACCCAGCCCCCCGACGACGCCGCGCTGGTGGCGGACGAAACGCGGCTGCTGCACATGGGGCCTATGCCGGGTGGCGGCTTCGGCATGGAACTGGAAGGCGGACCTATCCCGGCCATCGGCGAGTATCTGGCCAACATGCTGGGGATGCGGACCGATACGCCGTCCAATTACGTGCAGATGGACATTCACCGCGCCGACTTAGGCTGGATGACGCTGACCCTACAGCGCCAGTCCGGCAAGACGCCTCACCAACTGCGCGTCGAGGCGGAAACGGCACTGGCCGAAGCCGCCACCGCCCTAGAAGCGAAGGACCGGCGGATTGCGGAACTGGAGGAGCGACTGAAACCGTTCGCCGAGATCACGCATGGCGAAGTGTACGAGCGCTTCAAGACGGACAGCCGCTCGACCTTCCGCATCAGCAATGGCGACGGCAGCCGCCACTTGGCCTTCATTAATGCCGAATGCTTCGACGCTTCCCGCGCCGCCCTTGAGCCATCGGATAAGGGGATGGGGAGTGGAAGGTAATCTCAAAGTCGAGATATGGCCGCCCCGCGAAAAGGGAGGCCAGCAGGTCGGCAGCGGTCCAAGCGGCATCCGGATCACCCATGAGCCGTCAGGGGTGCAAGCCTTTGTCGACATCGGCCGGTCACAGCACATCAATAAGATGATCGCTACCGAGATGATCGAGGCCGCGCTGACCCATCCTCGCTATCGCGGCACTGTCTGACCCCTTCGTGCTTTCGCGGATCAATGCTACCCTTGAGGGATGCTCTCCCGATACCAGCGCATCCCCGATAGCGGGCATCCGGTGACAGAGGATTTCGCCGAGCAGCTATACGTCAGGACGCATCCCGATCGCTGGCCAGAGGGTATGCGACGGACCTGCGTATGGGAACAGGAGCCTGTCGAGGTGCGCGAGGCTTTCCGGGAGAGGGCCAGGCGCTTCATGGCGGGGGATATGGGGGTGGGGCCTTGGTGGTGAGGGGCGGTGATCTTCCTATCACTTATTAGATCGATGTGCTCGACACCCCGTCTGAATATCAACCACCCGTGTTCATGGCTTACTCCCTCAAGGCGCTGCGACGATCCCGGCCTCTGCCGCCAGCGGTAAGTTCTAGCCCACCATCCACCGGGTGAGCATCTATCCGCCTGCCGACCGCACCGTAGCGAGGCCCGCTTGAGGTTGTCCCGGCGCACTCGCCGCAGCCCACATTCCCTGCCACATTTCACCTTGACAGGCAAGCAGATGGTGGACGGAGGCTGAGTCGCCTGGTATAGAGATCGGGCTGAAGCAGCCGGGATGGACCGGCTAGACGGGGCCGGTGGTGTTCGCGACACTGCCCGCCCATGTGACAAACCGGGAAACCGCCATGGCGGGCCAAGCATACAAGACCCAAGCAGGTATCAAGCCCTGCCTTCAGCGCCCCACCACCCCCCGCAGCTTAGGCGTCTCGCTCAGGGGCTGCCCCGCATACTCCCGCAGGCCCCAGGCACCGAACTTGCTGATAGGCCCTGTCGCCGAATAGAGCGTGAACAGGTCGCTCGTGAGCGCCTGCCAGTCCGCAAGATACTGGCGATAGATCGCCTCCATCGCCGGATCGCGGTTGATGGCCGTCAGACGCTCGACATTGTCCACGTCGATCTGATGCTGCCCGCCCTCGTAAGCGATAAGCCGCTTGCCGTAGCGATAGACCATCGCCTTGTACGCGGCGGATGATACCGCGATCTGCTTGCGGGCTTCTGCGGCCACCAGCGCCATATTCGCCGCCTGATCCCCGGTCAGGCTCACCGGATCGACCTGGAAATATGGTGCGATCGCAACAGCATCGATATGGGGCAGGATAGCGCCGCCATTCCATTCGAGGATTTGCGCGCCCACCCATGCATTAGCCGCCTGCGTCGCCATCACGCGCACAAGGTCTGCCGGCCGATCGCGGAACACGTCAGCCCAGATCGGCATGACTTCGGTGATCTTCTGCGCGGTACGGGCGAGGTTCGCGCCAAAGCCATCGGTGGATAGCTTGCGCTCCAGCCCTTCCTTCTGCGCCTGCCCCGCCTGCCCGAACTGGTAATTCCAGACTTCGTTCGACACCTCGACATATACCGGGCGACCAGCCGGGATGCTGTCATGGACCATCTGCGCCATGTGGCGATGATAGTCGGCATCGGCGTTCCAAGGCACGGTGAACCACGGGCTGGAGCCGACCGCATTGGCGAGGCCGATCTGATATTCCAGCGCGGTCCCGTCGCTGCCGTTGATTGCGACCCCGCCCGGCTTGCCCCGCGTCGCCCAGGTCACGGCAGACGGATTGCCGTTCGCGCTCGACTGATCAAGGAAGCGCAGCACGCCGAACGGCTTCAGATATTGCAGAAGCTGGGGCGCGAACAGCGCGTTGCCGTCGGCGGGCTGACGGCAATCCAGATCGCGTACCGGATCAGCTGCGCTCGACGAACGCAATTCGAGCCAAGCATACGGCTTGTCCTGCGGCCGCCATTTGAAGGTCATCTGGTGCGCACCGGTGTTCACAACGTCAGCATAGCCACCGGTGCCGAGCGTGCCGGTCCCATTCCACGTGCAGCGCGTCGTGGTGTCGCCCTTGGTGAACGCCGTCACGGGCGGGACGAGGATCAGCGTCAGCGTATGTCCCGGCTCCACTGACAGAGGCATCCCGTCGGGCCGCAGACGATCAGCCGAAACCCCCTGCCAGTTTTCCAGCCAGGGCGAACCCATCGCCTGGTTGGCGAACACCGGTTCCCCGCCGTAATAGCTGACAGGGGCGACATTGACGCCGAGCCGATCACGCGCGGCAGTTGGCTTGCTGATGACCGGCACCGGGGGCGTCGCGGTCGGGCTGGCGTAGGCGCAGGTCTTCGCCACGTTCGGAGCGGGATCACCGCCGAATGGGCTGATCGCACAGGCGATGGTATTGGTCACCTCGCGGTAGGCGTACTCGCCCGCCGCGCCGAAGCGCACCTGTGTCGGGCGCACGACGGGGAGGGTGCAGGTGCCGCCTTCTGCCGCGCAGTCGAGCCAGTAGGTGGTCGGCTCTGGCGTCGGAGGTGCCGGCGGGGCGATCACAGCCAAGCGGGCACGGCGCGCGTCCGCGGCACCGCTCGCGATCGTCTCAACCTTCTCGAAGCAGTCCGCCTCGGTCGACAGGCGATCCGCGCTGGATGCGGATGCCTTGCTGATGGCGACTGTGCCGCACCCGCTGACGGACTGTGCGAAGGCCGGCCCCGAGCAGGTGGACAGCGCCAGCGCGGCGATGGCGTAGAGGTGGCGCATGGGTGTGGTCCTTATGCCGAAGCGGCAGGGAGAGGCGGCTGCGGGTAATCGCTGGCCGAAATGAAGACGATGCGGCCAGCCGTTTCTTTGCCGGCAATGCCCGAGACGCTGAGTGTCGTGGAACGGACGCCGAAATTGCTGCCTTCCGTGATCGTGTTGCCGTTATACAGGCACAGCAGTTCCTTGAGGTGCGGGATCACATCGCAATCGCGCCCGGTCTGACCGCCGACGCCGCCGCTGGCCCACCCAAAATTTGGGCACTTCACATTGGTCATGTCGATATAGACCCACGCCTCCGGCATGAATGGCGTGGTGGTAGGATCGAAGCTGCTGTTCTGGCTACGGTTGACGGACAGCGACCATGCTGATGTCGGTGTACCCGACAGCACGATCTCCCGTGCCTGCATATCCGTGCGCCCGTAGAGCGCCGACGCCATCGGATCGGACACGTCGCCCTGACTGACCACCGTCTGCGTGCCGCTGACGAAATTGGTGGGCAGCGTGGCACCGGCATAGCGCGTCTGCCCCGCCATCAGCGGGCCACGGACATTGAAAGTCGCGTCGTAATGGTCACCGATGAAGCCGGCCAAGGGGATACGCCTGCCGATTAGTTCCAGCAGCTTCGGGCCAAGAGTCCACTTGCCGATATCACGGGCTCCAAGAGCGCTGTAATGTAGACCGGCATTCTCGCCTTCTGTGTCGTACATGGTTGCGCCATAGACGCCCTGACCGCCGAGAGCGCGGTAGTCTGTTGCGTTTGCGGCCAACAAAGTGCTGTTATCAACGAAGGTGATCTGGCCCTTGTACTTCGCCGCCAAATCTCGATAGGCGAGGGCGACGCCGCGCTGGCGCAGTGTCTGGCCACCGCCCTGTGCGGACGGTCCACCGCCATTGATGACCATGTGCGCCAGCCCCTTGGCGCGCATCCGCAGGAAGTATTTCTCGACATTGGCGACGGTCGACTGTCCACCGGCTTGGCCGTTGTCGCTCGCGTAATTGTCATTGGTCTGAACCGACACGATGACGATCGGCGCAAAGCCATCGGCTACGGCCTGCGCATAGGCATTGCCGGCATCGGTCAGTCGCAGTTCGGAAGTCATGCCGAATTGCTCGGTCCCCGCCTCACCGCCACGGGTCGTGCCGCTCATGGACGTACCCGCGCCGAGGCTGCCGCCGAAGGTCACGTCGATCCAGTGAATCGCCATTGCCCACCACAGCGCGGAGCGGTGATCCATTCCTGCCATCTGGACGGACAGGCTGTCACCGTCCGTGAAGATTTTGGCGGGGCGACGTGGGCCGGACAGGTTCGATAGCGTATTGCCTTGCCCCCGCATGAAATTGAGCGTGTCACACACATCGCCCGGTGCAGAGCCGCCATCGGCCACGTAGCCGGGGGTGAATTGAGGTAGGATGGTCATGATTTCCCCTCAGGCGAACATGGGTTCGGCGAATACGGGATCAGCGAAGAATGCCGCGCCAGCGCTCGATCCATCGTAGCCGACCGTCTCGGTAATCGCGGCCGGCAGCGTCGCGGCCGGGACGGGATCAGTCAGCGTGGCACGGAAGCCCTTGCCGATCGCCGTCCCGGATTTGACCGGGATAGGGACCGTCTTGGACGTGTCATTGGCCCCGAAGCTGATGACGATGACCGGCAGCACGTCGCCCACGCAATCGCCCGCCAGCAGCGGGTTGGCCCCGTTGCCGACGATGCGAAGCGTGACCTGCGAGGACACGGCCTGGTTCGACGTGCGCGGCACGATGATGTTGCGGATCGCCATGTCAGGTCACCGGGCCGATCGTGACGGCCTTGGTGGAGCCGCCATTCGAGAACGTCGTGATGAGACGGCCCCAGGTGCCGGGCGTCTTGCCGTCCGCCGATGGCCACGCTTGGGCTGCGGAATACGGCTTGACCACAGTGCCCCCGAAAAGGAGGTCGACGCTTTGGTCTGCATTCTGCCGGAATCGGATTTTCTGACCGTCCGAAGGTGCCGTGGTGTACGGTGTACCGATCTGCGACCTGCTGCCGTTACGCACGGTATAGGCCGTCCACGAATTATCCGCCGACATCCGCATCATCACGCTGTCGCCAGCCGCGTCGCTGATCGTTGATCCAGACCCGCCCACGAAAAGGTCGATCGTCTCGACATTCGGGCGGAACGTAAACTCGACGAAATTTGCAGCGACTTCGGTATCAAAGGCCGCCGGACTATTGCCGTCCGTGGGGCCGAAGGTCTTGCCGGTGCTGCCGCCGGTGTCGTCGTCGGTGATCGTCACCGTGGGCAGCGATGCCGTGCTAAGCGTGAGATCGGAGGGCGTGGACGACACCTTGTACCATTCGTACTCGGCATTGCCGTCCACGGTGCTGTTCGGAGCGGTGTTGACCGTCGTGGTGGCCGCGGTCGCCCCAGCCGCCCAATTGAGCGTGGCCTGCGGCATGGTGCCGCCCTGCCAGCGCGAAGCATTGCCTGGAATCGATGATCCCGTCTTGGCGCGCATCGCGACGACCATCGAGACAGCCGACGACTGCGCGGCGGAAAGCGTGAAGGTGTACGTGGCGGCGGTCATGTCAGTTACCCTCTGTAATGGTGGATGGGCCGGTCACGGCCACGGACGCGGATGAATTGCCTTCGGTGATGGTGGCCGGGCCGGTCACGGTGACGCTGGCGGGTGTCGCGCCACCCGTGCCTTCGACGATCGTGGCAGGGCCGGTGACGGTCACGCTAGCCGGCGTCACGGTCGATGGCGGACCATCGGCGGATAGGCCGTAGGAGATGACGGGAGTCCCAGATGCCGCCACCGTGATCGTCGACCCGCTGGTCGCCGTCGTGCCGTCCGGCCCTTGCAGGTCGGCTTCGTAGCGGAGGGAGCCGGCAGCGGTCGGCGCATATGTCTGCGCTGTTGCCACCGTGACACCGCCAGCGATCCAGCGACGCGCGACGATCGGGCCATTGCCGACAGGATCGATGCCAGTGAGGGTTTCGCCGACCTGGGGGGTGCCGTCACTCTGGATGCCTGCGGGGGTCGTGATGGCGGGGGCTTCAGGATCGGGTGGCACAATGATCCCGCCCCCCGCCAAAAGCAGGTCCAGCTTCCGGTTTGCCTCCACTAGGCCGGGCAGGGTGATGATGTGCCGCATCATGTCAGGCCTTCGGCTTCGTGACCGCCGCCACGATCACGGGCGCGATCTTCGTCACCAGCTTGGGCGAGACGAGGCCGGCGACCGCCAGCGCGATTTCGGGGTTCTGCTTGGCGGCGCGGACCGCGCCCCTCAGGATGTTGCCGAGGTTCATGCGCCTGCTCCCTTGACGATGCCATTGGGGGCTTCCGTCGCTAGGGCGACCAGCGCCTTTTTCTGCTGGTGCGACCGCCACACGGCATAAGCTGCCGGCACAAGCGCGGTCAGGGCAGTGGCGATGACCTGCACCAGATCACCGTCAATCCAGCCCTTGCCGACCAGATAGCCGCCGACGAGCGTGGTTGCGTAGCGCACCGCCACGCCAAGCTGCGCCATAGTCTGATCGGGATTGACGACAATTGGGTTTGTGTTCGGATCGGTCATGCCATGGCCTCCGCCAGTGGATTAGTGATGCTGATGCGCCGGGCACGCGAAAACGCTGGCTGATAGGAGGGCTTGGCAACCGGAACGATCAGCGCCATCCCGTCGCTCGACCAGCGACCGTCAAAGAACAGCGCCGCCTCTTTGTTGCGGCGGTCCGTCAGCGTGCCGCCGTTGAGGTAGTGCCCCTCAAGGAAGGCCCGCGCCTCTCTCGTCCGGCCCGCCAGCCACAGCGTGACCCATTCGGTCCGCTTGATCGCGCCGGTATTGTAGTGGAATGACAGTGCCGCAGCGAATTGCGCCTCCGACAGCGGGCGGCCGCCGAACGCTTCCAAGACAGCCGGCACGTACCGGCGTCGCGTCACATTGACGAATGCCTTCAGCGCCTGCGCCAAATCGGCGGGCTTATCCTTGAAGGCCAGCGGATCGACGCCAGAGGCCGCCGTCAGGCCGATGCCCCAGGTCCAGACGCCTACACTGTCCTTGTACGCCTCCAGCACGATCGCCTCGTGGCCGATCAGTTCGGCTGCGGCGCGCTGCGTCAGCGGGTCAGCGCCCACCTTATCCACGCCCAGCATATCAGCCAGATCGTCAATTGCTTTAACGTGCGCCGGGGTGAAGCGACGCTCGGGCGCGTAGGGGCGGATCGCATCGAATAGGGCGGTGCGGGTCATAGCTTGCCCTTTGACTGAAGGTAAGCGAGAGCTTGGGAGATGGTGGATTGATTGCGGTAGTCGTGCTTCCAGTCGCGGATCGTGCGGCCGAACATGAAGCCAACGGCGCCGTAAGTCAGAAGGGTCGTCGACCAGCCTTCGAAGGGGCTGCCGGTACGCTCCCAGATGACGGCGATCGTCAGGAAGCTGCCGCTGCCCATGACCCCAGCCGAAACGCGCTCAATCACGTTCATGGTGTCGCGGAACCGGGTGACCTTCACGATCACGATCAGAGTCAGCAGCAGCCGTCCCAGCGTATTGAGGATGTCGAGCGTCATCATGCGGCTTCCTCCGCATCCAACAGCTTTTCCAGGCGCCGCTTGAGCCACCGGATGAGGACTGGCACGAAGGCATTGGCCCCGGTCGCCCCGATGTAGGTGAAGAAGCAGATTGCCCGCAGATTGTCGATTTCGATCCCGGCGAGGTCACCGACCAGATAGGGTACGCCGAACGCGGCGAAGCCCGACCCGACGATCAGCGTCATCGTGATCTCTGACCAGCGCATGGTCCGCCACGGCATGAAGGACAGCGCCGTCACCGACCCCGCCAGCGCCGCCATAGCGATGTAAATCAGCCGTGCATGATCGCTCTGGTCATTCACGGCTGCGACCTCGCGCCGGCAGCGCGCACCATCCAGCGAAGATCAAGGCCACCAAGCAGCCGATCACGTACCCCATTCCCACCTACCTTCAGAAAGCACGCCAGCTCAGCGAGCAGGATCGCGTCGAGCCAGAAAGTGTATGTTTCGTCGGGCAGCCAGAGGTGTCCGATGTGGAAGCACACATGCATGATGGTCAGCGCCCAAAGCGTCCATCCTAGCCAAAACCGCCACGCGTAGCGGATCGCGAAGATACCGAGAGCGGCATCAGCGATAGCCCAAAGCTGGATCGCGTCATCGGCGTCCATGTCGGCACGATAGGTCCAGCCGACAAAGACCCAATTCATCAGGCAAAGCACAGCCAACCCGAAGGCCGCGTTGCGGCGCTCGGGAAGCGCGTGCGCCGCTACCACGATGGCAGCAGCGCATAGCGCCAGATATGTGGGTTCAGCCCCCATTGCCCTTGGGCTTGCCGGGCAGGGTCGGGCCGTGGCCACCGCTCTCCTCCTCCTGCCGCGCATCATCCGCGTCAGGATCAATCGGCTCAATGGGCGGGGTCGTGGGATCGTCAGCCATGATGCATATCTCCTGAGCGGAAAGCGCCGCCACGCATTCGGGGATGGTCACAGAACCTTGCTCGGGAAGGTGGCGCGATCGGCCTGCGCTGCGCGTCCGCCGGCCTCGTAGGCGTCGGCTTCAGCGGACGGGATGCCCGCGCCTTCACCGCGCACGCCGAAGCGGCCGCGATCGGAATAGCCGCGCAGATAGGTGGCCGGGTACTGCCCCCCCGCGACCATGTAATCCATCAGCAGTTTGTTGAGGTTGGTCATGCTAAGTCCTTCACGCGAAGCCGAAAGCACGCGCCATGTCAGCGAGTGCGTTGGCGAGAGCTTGGGTACTGGCGGGGTCAGTGCCAGCGGCCGGAAGGGTGTATTTGCCGCGCGGATCGGCGCCGTTCGCAGCGAATGCGCCATTGATCTTCAGCGTCGAGAAGCGGACGTTGTTGCGGAACATCGTGCCGCCCTCACCGGCGGGTACGTTTCCCCCGTTGTTGATAGGCGTCATCGGCCCCCAGGTGTTGAAGGCGAAATGGTCCGCCGCGCCCATGAAAATCATACGGTCAGTGCTGGGCGTACCCCAGAAATAGTTCTGCCCGACCTGCATGTTGACGGCTTGGTTGTCGCCGGTGCGGATCAGGGGAATATCCGGGTTATTCGGCTTGAACTCATTGCCCTCGATCAGGATGTTTGCGCCGTTGTAAACACCGATGCACCCACCGCTGACAGCGGTAATGTTTTCGATGAAATTGCCCCGGATGGTTGCGCTCTCCATGTTACCGGAGATGCGGACGCCAACCAGCGTCGTGCGGATCGTGTTGTCCTTCACGACCATGGCAGACGGCGCGCTATTGATGCGGTTGAGCGCGACCCCCGCTTCGTTCATGTCCTCAATGTAGTTGTTCGAGACGATGGTCCGCGAACTGGTTTCCGGGAACACGCCAACGCGGCAAGAACGCAGCACATTGTCCGAAATGACACCGCCACCACCGACCGCATCGAACGAGCCACTTTCGTTGTATGTGTCGATCGCGTTGTCTTTGCACGCGCGGATCATGTTGCCGGTGACGAGATAGTCCTTGGCCCAGCCGATCTGGATGCCGATGCCATTGCCGTTGTACTCGGCCGCGACAGAGCCATCCTGATTGATCGTCGAGCCGCTGCATCCGGCGACGTAGCAGTTGGTGATCCGCACCACCTCCATCGGGTTGGTCGGTCCGCCGCGCGCCTGGATACCTTGACCGTTGGCGTTAATCGATTCCACGCCGTCGATAACGAGGCTGGAGCAATCCACCACGATGTTGCCGCCATTGCCGGCGTCACGGAAGGCGCCTTGGCCGTCGCGGTTGCCGTCAAAGGTGAAATTGGACAGCAGCACCTTGCCGGTGCGTCCGTTGGTGCAGATGCCACGAAAATAGGTGCCAGCACCAAAGCCGAGATTGGTCGACACGCGCAGGATGCTGGCGTACCGGTTCTCGCCGACGATCGAGACGCCGGGCTTCAACACAAGGCAGCAGATGCCGCCATCCGGTGCGAGCGCGAAGGTCATGCGGTAGGTGCCGACCGGCACCATCAGCGTCCCGCCGCCCTCCGACGCCAGCCAGTCGATCGCAGCTTGCAGGGCAGGGCGATCGTCCGCCACGCCATCGCCGACCGCGCCACCAGCGAACCGCGCGTCGGTGGCATAGACCATCAGATCGAGCTTGCCTTTGACCGTCTTGCGGGCGTCGTAGCCGACCAGCGCGGAGCCGCCGGGGGCCATGACGTCTTCCAACCCTTCGCCCGGCAGGCCTTGCGGACCGCGCGCCAGGCCGCCAGCGTTCTTGATCCACCGGCCGGCTTCCAAGGGGCTGCGATCCGCTGGACGAATGGTAGCTTTGCCGTCGTCCGCTGCCCTCGAACCGCTGTCGTATTCGAAAACGCCTTCCAGCGCGCTGACGAGGTACAGCGTGCCGGATGCGATCAGCGACGACGGGATGTCGCGAAGATCAGCCGCCGTGTCGACCTGCGCCAGATTGCCCGGAAACTGGATATTGACAGCAGCCACAGACGGCCCCCTGATTAGGCATAGGTACAGGGGTATTTTACGGGATTGTCGGGCGTGCTATAGGGAAAGGATGTCGAGTACTCTGCACATTGCGGCTGTCAGCGCCTCCAGCGTTCTCACACTTTCCGCGATCCGCGCATCGCGTCCGTGGCGCCGTCGTCTAGCGGCGAAGGTTTTCTATTCCTGCGGGCGCGGCTATGGGCGCTGCTCGCGCGCCGTATTCAAGCAGGCGCGCAAGCTGTGGCGACGTCGCCCCCTGGCGGGTTAGTAGCGGCACAGCGCCGCGCGCGGCGGCATATACCGGCAACTGTGCCGCGCCGACCAGCAACGACGGGATATTGGACTGCTGCCAGCGTCCCGCCGTTCCACTATCGGCAATCTCGCTCGGCAGGATATCCGATGCCGCGTCCGACAGGTCTTGGTTCAATGCCTCACCACGGGCGTACCCTCGACGCCGCACCGTATCGCTGGACTGCTTGACAGCCTGCGAATAGCCAGCGGGGCTGATGCCAGCCTTGCTATTCGCCGACGCCCGCTCGACCTGCACCAAGCCCTTCCAACCCGTGTTGATGTTCGCCAGCTCGCCTGCATACTGTGGGTTCTGCCGGCTCAGCATCCCATGCACGGCATCACGCACAGCCTGAAACGCATCGCCCAAATCCTGCTGATCGGCGTCATTCGACGCAGAGAAGCGCCGGACACGCTCGCCGAGGCGGGTGTCGATCTCCTTCAACGCTTGGCCGCTTAACTGCGTGCCGCCCTGGAAGTATCGCCCTAGCTGATCCAGCGTCGAGTTGAACTGCCGGATGCGGTCAGGTGCGAGCATCTGCGCGCTGTCCTGGATGCTCGACATTTCGGACAGGAAGGTGTCGTCGCCAGTCGCACTCAGCCGGGGCAGGAGCGCGTCATAGGCGTTCGATAGCTTGTCGCCGGCCCACTTAACTGCGCCACGACCTGGCTTCACATTTTCCGGCAGCTTCAAGCCAATCGGCTCGACGGCGCGGTTGATCGTCGCACGAGCGAAGTCGGTCAGCGACTGGTTGCGATCCGACACGATCCGGTCGCCGACAAAGGGCGTGCTGATCGCGCGGTCTTCCGTGCGTGCGAGCCGTTCGCCGAACTTGGTGCCGGTGGAACGCCCATATTGCCCCGGCGTCACACGCGTTCCTGCTTGGATAAGGGTCTTCAGCCCTTCGTCCACCACAGGATCGACCAGCTCGGCCGCGCCGCGCAACAGCTTGCTCGCGCCGAAAGCCGATCCCGCGCCGACGAGGGCATCCGTTCCAATGCTGGCCGCGTCATTGCCATCACTTAGCAGCGCTCCGGTTGCCAGCCCTTGCACCGCTGCGCCACCTCGCAGCAGGCCAAGAGGGATGGATGCCGCAGTTTCACCAGCGAAACGACCGATGCCGCCCAACGTGTCAAAGCCATCGCGCTGCTTGGGCAAGGCGCCGACCAAATCGTTTTTCTGACCGCCGTTAAGCACATCACCCCAGTTTGATCCGGCGATGGCCTGCCCGGCCGCGTTCAATCCGCTCTGCGTCCAGTCCGCCGCATGGTCCAGCACATTCGCCGCGCCTTCAAGCGCACCACGGCCAATCTCAGCCACGCCGCTACCGACGTCAGCGATAAGGCTATCCTCAGGATCGGCGGGCTTATGCTGGATCGGATTCCTATCGTATTGCCCACCGATTGCCTGGCGCACAGCGGCGTCAAGCTGCTCCTGCGTAGCATCGTCCGGTCCCTCGATCTCAAAGGACTGACCGTCTGGCGTGTCGACGCGATACTTGCCCATTACTTTACCCGCGTGACGGTGAACCCGCCGATCTTAGAGGACTGACCCAACCCGATCGCCCCACTGCGTGCTGGCTTGCCAGCTTTGTCGGGCACTAAATCTACCTTGGGAACTGATGCGCCGCCAGGGCCAGCAGCGGTCCTTAGCGCACGGATCGCTGCATTACGCTGCTGTCGTTTGTCCGCCTGGACCTCCGGCCCGTCGCCGGGCATTGGGAACAGCGTCTGTGCCTTGGATGCGGCCTCCTCTTTGCCGACGACCGCGCCGCTTTCCAAGCGCAAGACCGCCGTGGCGAATGCCAACTGGCCGTTGAGCGCCCGCCTATCGACCTGCGATAGATTGCGCTTCAAGGGATTGCCGGCGCTCAGTTCGCTTAGGCCGTACGCGATCTCGCTAGGCTTGTAGCCTCGCAGGGCGTTGAGCGACATGGCTGCTGCGCGTGCCGATTCCAGATAGCCGACTGCCTTTGCCTGCCCCTCAGTCAGCGGTTTATCGCCCTTGGCCGCCAGCGACGTAATCTGGCCGCTCGGTCCCAGCTGCCATTTGGTGTCGGTGTCCAGCCCTCGTTGCTGCGCCTCTTGGGCAGACAGCATCCGGTAGCCTTCTTTGATTTTAGGCGGGCGGACGTTGACGACACCGGGCTGCGATGCCGGCCTATTACCACCAGCCGACGATCCGCCCGGCCCACCTTCCACGCGCGTAATGATCCGCTGCAAGGCGGGAATAGCGTCTTTGCCCAGCGTCTGGCCGGGACTGACGCCGAGCGCCTTGGCGACATTACGAACGTATGCGCCGGTGTCGTTTTCGCTTGGCGGCGCCCATCGATTGATGATCTTCTCGACTGTATTGAAGCCGCGATCAATGTAGCTGCCGAGCAAGGCGGCCTGCGCCCCTGCACCGGCTTCCGCCGACGCGAAGCGGGCAAAGCGTCCATCGCTGCCTTGATAGCCCGGCTGCGAGCGAGCGAACGCACTGTCGATGATGTTGCCGGGGTTGTTGTTGCGGGCCGCGCGCGACCCGCCACCGGATGCAGTGGGCGCGGCCGAACCACCGCCGTTATACCGAGATGGATAGATCAGGTTGCCGCCCTCGGAATCCCAGATCGGCTTTTCCTCGCGCTGGTTTTCATACAGCACTTTGCCAGCACCATCGACCAGCGCGCCGCCATCACCGACCACGCGCGGTTCCGCCGCCTTCATGCGCGCCGCCAGCGCCGCCTTGCCTGATGCGGACATGGTGTAAGCCGCCTCCAGCCCAGCGTCCGTCCAGTCCATCGCCTGCAATTCCTGCGGCGAGAAGCCGACGCGGGCGAGGGCGGCTGTCCCGACCGTGGCGCGCTGATCGGCCGGCAGCGCGCGAAGCTGCGGGACTAGCGTGCCGATCGCATCCAGCTCGACGCCGAGCCGTTTGATCTTGTCGTCATCCAGCGAGCCGAGCGCATTAGCAAAGTCGAAGTCTCCGCCGAGCGCCGCATCCTGCCGCGCACCGGTATAGTCACCCGTCCGCGCTCGCGCCGCGATCGTCGTCCGTGCCGCGTCCTGTTGCTGCTGACGGTCGAAGCCATATTGGCGCTGTTGGATCGCCTGCTGCTGTAGCTGCTGCTGGCCAAGCGCTTGGAGGCTTTCGAGATAATTGAAGCCGCCCCCCTGAGGCTGTGTAAGACCCCACTGGACGGCCATCAGAAAATTCCCCGGTTCTGGGAGATAAGCGACTGCACCCCAGGATTCAGGCTCGCGACCCCTGCCGCCGTGAAGCCGGGCGCGGGAGAGCCATAGCTAGACGCGAAGTTCATCCCAACATTGGTCAGGTTCTTAAGCGCGCCCTGCCACGCCGCCCCACCGGCCAGCGCTGCGTTGCTCGCGCCATCTGCGCCGGATTGAAGCGCCGCGTTGTTCGCCTGCGTCGTTGCAGTAGAAACGCCAGCGACATTGCCAATTGCCGAATTGCCGGTCTGGATCAGCGTATTGAGGTTGCCGAGGTATTGCTGCTGGTTCTGGTTCGCGAGGTTCATACCGCGTGTCTGGAGCGCTTTCAGCGTCGCACCGCTGTCACCCATGCCACCAGCGTAAGCCTGCGCGTTGACCGCCCCCAGCCCGGTGTTGAGCAAGTCTTGATATCCGGTCGAGCCGCGATAGGTGTTAAGCGCCGCTGCCGATGCGGCAGGATCACCTCCGACACCCAGCAAGCC
>Ga0182227_1000006_pt1 | contig 41160 bp, 57 predicted proteins | sample G6R1MG_18_FD_129659 | JGI IMG/M metagenome (GOLD analysis project Ga0182227, IMG submission 129659) | Miscanthus phyllosphere microbial communities from Michigan, USA - G6R2_MAIN_07NOV2016_LD1 MG | ecosystem: Host-associated > Plants > Phyllosphere > Phylloplane/Leaf | place: USA: Michigan... | reverse complement strand
CTGCGAGGAACCGTTGACGTTGGTGTTGCCCTCGATGGTGCCGATGCGGTTGCCGTCGACCCAGATGACGAGGAACACGTGGTACATGTCGTTGCTGCTGTTGCCGAGGTACCCCAGAGCACCGGGCACGGGCTTGGACGACCACTCGCCGCGCTGCTTGAACCATGCGTAGCCGTAGTCGGTCGAGGCGGTGCGCGGGTAGATGCCCGACAGCGCGGCCTGGAGGGCGCACCACGACAGGAACGTGTGGCACCACGCCTGGTTCTGGGACCACTCCAGCCCCGGCACGTTGGGGCTGAACTTCTGGTAGTTGTTCCACGAGCCGTTGGAGCGGCCCTCCTTGTAGCCGACCTCGCGCTTGGCGACGGCGATCATCTTGGCTGCCTGCGGGTTCACGCTCATGCGTGTGTCCTCTCTCGGTGTTTCCAGAAACCTGTCTTGCCCAGTCTAGCGGGCGCACCTGGCCGCAGTGACCAGACAGCGAGCCCGACAGAGACCAGAGCCAGCGGTGTCAGGCACAGCGACAGGGTCACCAGACCGGGTGTCAGTTGGATGTCGGCGATAGCGTTGAACGCCGCCCCGAACCCGACGACGACCAGCGCCGCGTTCTGGACCATGTCGGCGTACTTGACCGGTCTCGGCAGGTACATCTCGTACGCCTTGCCGATCACCCCCGCCGTGACGACGATCAACGCCAGGTCGATCATGACGAGTATGCGTAGTGCGTCTGCGAACATCACAGTCTCATTCCTTCGGGCCAGTCTCTCGGTGCCTTGCCGGTCTCACGTGCGAAGTCCTCACGAACATCGTGGGTGTAGTCGAGGAGTTTGTAGTAGGTGGAGCGCATCTCACCCAACTCGGTCTTGATCCCGAGCAGGGTGGTGTTGTTCTCTGCCTGGCTGCGCTCCAACTCAGCCACGCGAGAATCGTGGACCTCGGCGGGGGACCGACGAGGGGTCACCTTCTTGCCGAGGATCGTGACGAGGATGCCTGCGAACCCAAGGCCCCCGCTGATCTTGAGCGCGATGTCGAATGCCTCGATCATGCGACACCGTGCGATGTGTGGTCGTGGCCTCGGTAGTGGCACTCGGGGTGATTCTGCTCGTTGACGTGGCGGTCATAAGTCTTGCGCGTCCACTGCGCGAGGAAGATGTAGATAGCCATGAAGGCCAAACTTCCGGGCCTCCAAGGGCTGGGGGAGGCAATCATGCCCACCAGTAGGGTCACGGCCCAGAAGACGCACAGAACGGCCAGGAGACCCGCTGCACGGGACATGAGCACATCTCGGTAGGTCATGAAGATCACGACGAGGGTCCCTGTTGCCATAACGACCCCGGCCACGCGCTGACCCACGATGGTGAGCCACGCCTCGGCAGCGCTGTTCGTGTCGTCGGGAATGGCGTAGAGCACGATGGCGACGAAGCCGACGAGGAACGCTATCTCGAAGATGTCGTAACGGGGACCAGCAGGGGGAACGACGCGGTGCAACTTCTTCGGCATCCAAGCGTGGATCATGAGACCTCCAGGTAGGGGGATCGGCCCGAGCCGACCTGGCCCAGTGTACGGGACGGTTTCTGGAAACTCATTGAAACGCGAAACACCCCCTCCACCCCGGAGGGTGAGAGGGGGTGCTCCGGCACCGGCTGTTGCTCAGGCAGCCAGGGCCACCGCGCCACAGGTGGCGACGGGCGGGTCGAGCGACACGAGGAGGTTGCGGTAGTGCGTGGTCGTGCGCAGGGGGGTGAACAGCGGCCCCGGCGTGACGAAGGGGCTCACACCGCCCCGGTCGACCGAGTAGGGACCGGCACCCCACTGGTTGCCGGTCCGGGTCTGGGCCCCGGTCAGGGCGAAGTTGATCGCGCCGTTCTCGAAGGAGAAGCCGCCGAGGCGACCGCCCTTGATGAACGGGAAGACCGTGTAGCCCCACAGACGCTGGCTCGAACCCGGCACGCAGGCGGCACCGGCGATCTTGGTCCAGACCTCCAGCGCGAACCCGAAGGTGTCGAGGTCGACGGTGGTGTCGGCGTCGAAGCCGACGGTGTCGCCCGCCGCGTTCTTGACCACGGCCTGGCCGGTCATGATCGAGATGAGGTCGGGATCGACACCACAGAACGCGGCGTCGGTGGAGTAGCCGATGACGCTGGCGTAGCCGTCGTCGACCACGCACAACTCGTCACCGAAGTTGCGCTCACGGATGTTGGTGCCGTCCTCCGCGACCTCGTCGATGGTGATGGTCGAGATGCGCTTGGACACCGAGACCGACGTGGCTCCGACCACGGGCTTGCCGCAGCCGTCGAGCCGCGTGGCACGGATGACGTTGCCTCGCACCTGGGCGAAACACTTGGTGGGCATGTTGGTGCTCCTTCTGGTCTGGGCGGGTCAGCCCGTGGTGGGTGTTACTCGGTCTCCACGGCGGGCTCGCCGGAAGCGTCGGTGTCGTCGGCCTGAGCCTCGTCGTCGGCGTACAGGGCGGCGATCAGGGTGGCACCCTGGAGGTTGGCGGTGTCCAGGTCGCGGCGGGCGACCTCGGCCTTGAGGTCGGTGTAGGACCACTCCTCGTAGGGCTCCACGCCCTCGTCGACCTCGTCGCCGTCCTCGTCGAGCGGGGTGAGCCCGAGCGCGTCGGCTCCCTGCGCGGTCGCCAGGGACTCGGTGGCGATGTCGGAGTTGGGGGCGACCTCCTCGGACCCGCCGGGACCGTGGGTGCCGATGACGTAGGACGAGTCCTTGGTGACCGGGGTGGCGTCCTCCAGGTCATCGACCTCGGCCTTCGCCATCGCGTCGGACATGGCCTGGCTGATGCGGAAGCCGTCCTGGGTGGCGAAGATGTCGTCCTGGTCGACGCCGTACTCCTCGGCGGTGCCGACGAGCACCTGCGCGGTCTCGCGGCGGTTCTCGCCGTTGGCGACGAAGTACGGGTGGGTGGTCGAGTTCATGGCGGGTGCTCCTGTGTCTGCGGGGTGAGGTTTCTGGAAACAGGGTACAGCAGCCCTCAGGCTGCCCAGAGCGTTCCGGTGGCCTTGGCGACGAATCCGTCGACCGCTGCCCGGTAGGACCGCTGCACCAGCGTGGCACCCGTGTTGGCGTCGAGCACCGGGTTGGCGTCCCCGTTCAGTTCCCAGGTCTTCATGAGCACCTTCTCGGACTTCTCGACGTAGACCTCGCCGGTGGCGTAGATGTCCAGCAGGGGACCGGGGTTCTCGCTCGGGTCGTCGTAGCCGCCACCCACAGCGATCTTGGAGCCCGCCGGGGTGAACGCCTTGTCGCCGTCCCACTGGACCATGTCGCTGATCAGGGACACGGCGGTACGCGGCATGTGGACCGTGATCTGTCCGGCGTAGTTCGCTGCCCCGTAGCCCTCCAGCAGGGCGAGCGCCGTCTTGACGTTGATGCCAGCGGCGACGGCGGGGGTCAGGTCGACGGGCGCGTCCCACTCCGAACGCTCGGGCAGGATCAGGCTGTTGTCGCGGACCCGCTCGACGAAGCGGTTCTCCAGCAGGGCCCGCTCGACTCCACGACCCTCGGTGGTCTCGAAGACCCGCCGGACCTCGGCCTCCTGGTCGGCGTGGTCGAGGCCGACGAGCCCGCACTGGACCGCGCCGTAGACGGTGAAGTTGAAGGCCGGGGCCCAGGGCGCGAACTCGAAGCGCTTGTTGTCGGTGGGGCGCGGGCAGACGCGCGTGGTGTTGAACAGGTCGAGCATGTTGTACGAAGGCCACAGACCCTCGTTGTTGATCAGGGGGAAGTTGGCCTGGTTCTCCACGACGCTGGCGTGGTCCAGCACCGACGAGTGCAGGGGCTCAGGCGTCGGACGGGTGGCGCGGTGGCCCTGGACGCGGTTCGGCATGTCTGGCTCCTGTGACTGGTCTGGCGATTGAGACTGATTCAGCCGAAGCCGGGAGTTTCTGGAAACCCCCGGCTACGACTGGAGCGGGCTCGATCAGATGGTGCGGACGCCGTTGTCCTGCCCGGCGAAGTTGGTGGTCTCCGAGTGGCAGTCGAGGATCGGCGCGCCGACGAGACCGGCGGTGCAGATCGGGATGACGAACTTGCGCGAGTCGTACGCCTGCTTGAACAGCATCTGGGCCTGCTCGAAGAAGACGCCGGTGTACTCGTTCTGGACGATGCTCGCGGCGTCGTAGACCGAGGACAGACGGACGACCGGGTTGACCGACTTCACGAAGGTGCCGGTCGGGTAGACCATGACCGGGAACGTCTCCGGGAAGACGGGGTTGAGACCCGTCAACTCGGCCCAGTCGGTGGTGTACTCGGTCGCCAGGCGACGGGCCGAGAACTCCGCGTTGATCTGCGCGTCGGTGATGGCACCCGCCGGGCGGTTGACCCGGCGACCCATCTCGGCCTTGAAGACCTCCTTGACCCACGAGGGCATCTTCACCTCCATGACGGCGTTCTCACCGAGGTTGAAGCGACGACGCTCCTTGTGCGCCAGGATCGCCAGCGCCTCCAGGGTGTCGTCGAACGAGCCGCCGAGGCCCTTGGCGACGACCAGCGTGGAGAGGTCGAGGGCGTTCTTGATGAACCGCGAGTTCATCTTGTGGGCCCACAGGACGCTGGACAGGGACATCGCGTCCTTGACCAGTTCGGGGTAGAACTTCTCCGTCATGAACGGGATCTTCCAGCAGTACCCGGCGGCGTCGAGGCGGTGGTCCTCGAAGGGCGGGCAGATGATGGTCTCGCAGGTCTTCTCGACCCCGGCCTCCATCTGGGCCTCGGTCTGGGTGAACCCGAAGTCCGACCCGTCCTGGGCGTACTGCTCGGCCAGACGCGGGCCGAGGGTGGTCATGAGGCCACCGCGCGGGGCCGCGACCTCGGGGAAGGTGGCGATGCCGTCGACCACGTAGTCGGCGGTGTAGGTGTAGACCACCTCGGACGGGGCACACATGCCCGCCGCGACCATGGTCTCCTTGTCGAAGCGCTTGTCCGCGCCCTGACCGACACCGTCCATCGAAGCGACCATGACCCGCTCGTGGGCCTTGACCGCCGCCTTCATGGCCTCGTTCTCCTGGCCGGGGCTGGAGCCGATGGCGGCGGTCATCGTCTCGGGGAACGGGGTGTGGATCGACGCCGTGGAGAACTTGCGCAGGTCCTCCTTGAGGCCGGTCGAGTCCTGGATGGCCTGGGCCACCTCGGCGTTGAACGGCGGGAAGTTGCTCACCCGGTTCTCGACGGCGGTGGCGACCTCGTTCATGCCGGTCATGCGCTGACCCATGGCGAAGTCGGGCACGTCGGCGGCGGCGGTGATGATCACCGAGGGGGCGGTCTTGGCGGGCCGCTTGGGCTGGCTGCGGGCGACCTTGCGGGCGGCGGGGACCTTGGTGGCACCCCGGCGCGCGGACGCGGTCAGAGCGGCCTCCTCGGACAGGCGCTTGCGCTTGTCCTCGTCGGACTCCTCCTCCTCGTCGTCCTTCTTCTTGGGCGGGAAGGGGTTCTCGCCCTTGGCGGCCTCGACCTCCTCGTCGCCCTCGCCCTCGCCCTCGTCCTCGCCGTCGCCCTCGCCCTCGTCCTCACCGTCGCCGGTGGTCTCCTCGGCCTGCTCGGCGCTGCCGACGGCCTCGGGGTCCTCGTCGCCGGTCTCGACGCCGTCGTTGACCGAGGCGCGCAGCGCGTCGAACTCCTTGCGGGCGTTGGTCGCTGCCGTGGTCCGCTCGGTCTGCACCTCACGGGCCTGCTTGAGCGCCGCGACGGTGGCCTTGGCCTTGTCGACGGTGGCGACGGTGAGGTCGGCGTCGGGGGTGGCGAGCAGCGTCTCGCGCTGCCCCGACAGGTCGGTGATCGCTGCGGTCAGTGCCGCGTCGTCGAGACCCGCGAAGTGCGTGGCTCGCTCGTCGACGCTCATGGTCAGGAGGTCCATGATGGGTGTTCCCTTCGGGTGCTTGATTGGTTACTGCTGATGTCGAAGTGCAGGGCACCTTGGCTCCTGACGGAGGAAAGATACCACGGGGTTTCTGGAAACTCACCCCACGTGCTGCACCTCGTACGTCCCACCGGCCCGGAGCACCTTCGCCTTGGCCTGCATCTCGGAGGTGTAGGTGATCTGCGTTGACTCACCCTCGGGCGTGGGCTCGGAGGTCCACGCGAACTGCTGCTGGTCCCGCTTCTGCTGGCACGAACTACATCCCATGTCACTGTCCTTCTCTGAGTAGAGCCATCTTGAGCACAGCCATCTGGTTGGTGGCTGTGGTGTTGCGGAGCACGGCCATGTCGGCGCGGGCCTGGAGCCGGGCGGCGACCTCGTTGGTGAGGTCTCCGATGGGGTCGTCCATCTGAGCGCACGGCGCGTTGGGCACCTGGCCGAAGGCCGAGGCCGACAGAGCCAGGACGTTGCCCGCCGCGTCGTAGGCGGCGGTGGGGCGCTCGTTGGGGAAGCCGGGCACGTTGACGGTAAGGCAGGCGCGCATCTCCCCGCGCAGCCACTCACCGCTGACCTGGCCCGACGCCTCGATCTTGACCACGTCCTCGTGGTCGATCTTGGGCAGCAGCACGCCCGAGAACCAGATCCCCCGCTCGTTCTCGCCCACCCGGACCGAAGCCCAGGCGTTCTTGATGTTGTCGAAGTACGCCTGGGTGGCCGACTCCGACAGCATCGTCTGAGCGTCCCGGTGACCGATGCCGTAGGTCAGCACGCCGGTGCTGATGTACCCGGCGTCGGTCTTGGTCCGGCCCAGGTGGAAAGCCGGATAGTCGTCGGACCCGGTCATGGGGGGCTCGACGCACTCGCCGTTCATGCCGACGTGACACACTCCCCGCTCGGCGGCGTAGCCCCAAGTGCGGGTGAACCCGAACTCGTCGGGCTCGTCGATGATGAGCGCGCCGGACTCAGCGGCCCACACGTCCTCGACCATGCTCGGGTGCTGGTGGAAGTAGGACAGCGGCGGGCGCTTGCGCTCGGCGTTCTTGTCGATCGGCGTGACGCTGGAGACCAGCACCGCCTCCCAGGCCGACTCGCCCTCGACGGGGGAGATGGCGTCACCGTCGTCCAACGCCTCGGTCAGCATCCGCCGGACCTCGTCGAAGTCGATGTCATCGGCAGCGGCCTCGACGGTGCTAGCGCTAGCACCGACCGGGGCGTTGCCCGGCTTGCCCTTGTCGCCGGGCCAGTAGCCGAGCGCGTCGTGGTGCCACTGGGCGCAGATGTTGTTGATGTACCGCAACTTCGCCGGGGAGTTCTCCGCGATCTTCTCGCCCACCAGCACGCGGCAGCGGCGGAAGTCGCCACCTGTGCCCCAGGCGATCTTGGCGTAACCGGGCTGGCCGGGGCTGGTCCAGTACGAGTGGATGCGCTTGGTCGGCACCGGGTCGGTAACCCAGCCCGGTCCACGGTCGAAGTGCTGCTGGCCCCCGAACACGTCGGTGGCCCCGAGACCGGACGCGGCGAGGATGGTCGTGCCCTGCTCGTCCACGGGCGGCATGTCGGGGTGAGGCCCGAGCGAGACGTACGCCTCGTGGAAGGCAGGGATGGCGACGGCGGTCAGCCCGGCGGCGCGGATGGCGTCGAACCAGATGACGCCGTCGTCGCCCTCGGTGAACGACGCCTGGTCCCCGTCGACGCTCACGCCGTACCGGCCACCGAAGAAGTCCAGCACCTCCATGAACTCCTCGGACTCCCGGCAGGGCATGAGCAGACCCTCCCAGTGGATGAGCCCGTCCTTGCGCATCATCCGGTCCATCGACCCGATGACGACCGAACCCGAGTGCCCGCCGATGGAGACCTTCTGGTAGGAGAAGGGCAGGCGCAGCGGGCGCGTGGTCATCGAGCCGTCGTTGAAGCCGCGACCGTCACCGGACGGGGCAGCCTCGGGGGCGATCACGCCGTGGATGGGGATGGGCTCGTACATGGAGGCGAGGTCGATGAGGCCGGGGTCCTCGCCGAACGGTGCCTCGTAGGACGCGGCCAGGGCCTCGTCGGAGTTTCCAGAAACCGCGTCGAAGATCATGTCCCAGTCCGTGCCGGACTCAACCTCGTCGCGCAGATCGAACTGCGACAGGTGCTCGCGCTTGGCCCACTCGGTCGCCTGCACCTCCTTGGGGTCAGCGCCGGTGCCGAAATCCACTTCCGTGTCGGTGAGGTAGACGAAGCCCTGGTAGATGCCGTCGTCGCTGCGCCAGCCGCCGACCACCTCGCCCTCGGGCAGCGGCCCGACCTCCTCGCCGAACTCGCGCACGGCACCGGCCCATGCCTCCTCACCGTCGTCCAGGCCACCGCCGGGAAACTCCCAGGTCTGGCGTACTCCGGGCTCGTCGGTCTCGTCGTCGGCCCGCTGGGAGAGCAGCACCGTGCCGGTGTCGGCAGCGACCAGAGCGATCCCGGCGTGGGTGACACCGTCGTAGCCGTCAGCCTCGGGACCGGCAGCAGCGAACATCAGGTCGAACATCGCGCTCCAGGTCTCGTTGAGCATCCCGGCGCGGCCCGATGCCTCAGCGAACGCCTCGCTCTCCCCGGCGTTGAGCGCCTTCTGGGGACGGACCTTGGACTTCTTGGACTTGTAGCCCGAGTCACCGGGCTTGTCGCCCTTCTCGTTGACGCGGACCCAGTCACCGCGAGCGATGACCTTCTCCTCCTCAGCGGTCGCCGGACGCCGCTTGGTGATCTTGCCCTCGGAGGGCTTGGCCTCGTAGGGCTTGCCCTTGGGTCGGACCACCGGCGTGCGCCGGTTCTCGACGAAGATGATGTCGTGCGCCATGTCAGATGCCCTTCATGTGCTCGGTGAGGCCGGTACGAGTGTACCGGGCCCCCTCGTTGTAGAGCATGGCGCAGTAGCGACCCAGGTGGACCCCCATGTTGACCACCTTGGTCGGCTCCAGGTCGGGGAACACGTCGAAGACCATGTTGGTGTCGAAGTCGGCGTACGAATACGTCCGATCCAGGGTCGCAACGGTGTGCGCAGCGGTCAGAGAGGTCTCGCGGTCCTTATCCCGGCCCCTCTTGCCGTCGTTGAGGAGGCGATTTCCGGCCTTCTCCAGGGCTCGGAGCACCACAGCCTCAGCGGAGGCCGTCTGAGCGCTGAAAGGGGCAGGAGAGTGGTCGTGCTGCTCTGTGGGGGGCCCCTTGACCTCGATCCCGTCGACGTTTCCGGGCTGTGCGCGCCCATCGGTGCCCTCGGGTCGGGCCTTCTGGCCCTGGTTTCCAGAAACCATGTCCGGCATCGACACTCCGAGCAGTTGAGCCGCCACGTTGGCCTGCTCGGGGGCCCAGGAGCCACTGACCATCTTCATCAGGACCCACTGGACGCGCTCGGTGTCGTCCATCGCGTCGTTGTCGGGGTCGAATCCGCACTCGCGCAGCACCACCGACGCCTTGAGGACCCCTCGGGCGTGGAGTTCGAGGGCCTGCACGCTCCGGTCCTGGCGCAGGCGCAGCGAAGCGGTGTCGTAGGCGATGATCAGCGTCGTCTTGGGCACCGCCAGGCGCAGCATTCCGATGGTCATGATGCCGACGAAGGCGTCCAGAGCGGGCTCGATGTGAGCCGAGATGGTCTGCTCCTCGTTGGCCCACACGCCCCAGTGGTTGACCGAGCCCGCCGAGCCGCCCGAGTCGGTGACCGCGAGGCCGCTCGACCCCAGCACCTGCTCCGGGGGCAGGTCCATGCCGAGCGCGAACTGCCGGATCGAGTCGGCGCGCATGACCATCGCCTTGTCGTCCAACTCCGACCAGAACTTGATCAGTTTGCCCTGGTCGACCATCGCCAGCGCAGCCGCGTCGGCCATGACCACGGTCGGGTAGGCCACCTCGTCGTCGGCCAGCGTCTCCATCGACGACGCCGCGAGCGAGACCATGAACTGCTCGGCCTCGTTCATGGCCGAGATGGTCTCAGCGTCCAGTCCAGCCGAGGCCGGGGGCGCAGGGAAGGTGATGTTGTCGGGGATGAACCACACCCCGGCTGCCATGAGGCGCGAGCGCACCTGCACAAAGATGTGCTTGGTGTAATACTCGATTTCCTTGAGCGTGGGCAGCAGGCCCCGGAAGGTGGACCACGCCTCGTCGCGCTCGACCGGGTCGGGGTTCCACATGCGGATGACCGGGTCGTCGGTGCGCAGGCCGATCCAGTTGCCCTCAGCGACCTGCACCTGGTAGCCGTTGGAGGTCTCGTCGGTCGGCCCGACCTTGCGCAGTTCGGTGACCGCGACAATCTCCCACACCGGGTTGTCGATGTTGGGGTTGCGCTCCAGATCGGCCACGTCGAAGTCGGGGTCGAGCACGTCGTGGACCCCGTTGGTGTGGGCCAGGTAGGCGTCCCAGTCCCAGCGCTTGTTGGTCTCGGGGTTGATCGGGGCCTCGACGTAGCCGGGGTCGTGGGGCAGGCGCTCGCGGGCGATGAGGTAGCACTCACCCGCGATGACCCAGTGCAGCATGAAGGTGCGCACCAGAGCCGAGCGCTCACGCACCGTGGGGGCCACCTCGGCGAAGGCGTCGACCTCGGGCCCGGTGTTGACCCAGATGGCCTTCTTCGCCAGCGTCTGGGGCTCGGAGACGCCAATCTCGGCGCGACCGGCCAGGGCGCTGAACAGCACAGCCGCGTACCGGGCAGGCCCGCAGATGCGTACCTGGCGGTAGCACTCGATCTGCCACGGCTGGGCGATCTGCTGGCGGTCGTGGGAGGGCTGAGCCGCCTCGGAGCCCTTGCGCTTGCCGAAGACCTGCGCCGAGGCGGCCATCGACGTGACGCGGCCCTTGGGCTGGTTTCCAGAAACCTGCTCGGCCCGCAAACCGGGGGCACCGGCGGTCAGCGCCGCCGTGAGCGTGGCTGCCGTGGGGGGCAGCGAGGAGTAGGTGCGCATCAGTCGTCGTCGCCGTCACGCGAGACGGTCATGGCCGAGGAGTAGGCCAGGGCGAACGCGGCGTTGACGAAGAACCAGATCGACACCGACCAGTCCGAGGACACCGAGTCCTGGTAGAGGGCTGGCACGTCGGACAGGACGCCCGCGAAGTAAGCCCAGATCAGGTTGCCCAAGGCCACCCAGAACGCCATGCAGTACGCGCAGATGGCGAGGAGACCGTAGTCGCGGGTCCCCTTGCGCTTCTCGGTCCAGTCCATGAACTTGTCACGCACCTTCATGAGCGGCGGGAACTTGTCCCCGACCAGCAGGCGGGTGACGCGGGCGGTGGCGAGCGTGGCGATGATCGCCGTCACTACCACGTAGAACTCGATACTCATGTCTGGCTCCTCGGCGCAGTACAGGTGGGGTGGGCAGACCCCAGGGTACCGGACTACATGCGCTGGATCTTGAGCCGGGGCTTGGGCTTGGGCTCTGCGACCGTCGCCCGCTCGGTGGTGACGCGGGGCTCGACCTTGACCGGGACGAGCGGCTTCTTGCTCTGGACCGTGTCGACGGGTGCGGGCTCGGGGGTGGGCACGTCGAAGGGGATGCGCGGAACAGCGCCGCCCCGGAGCATCTGCCGCACCGTGTCGGTGGTGACCATGGAGGACTTGTGCTTCACGCTGGTCTCCACGGCCCGTACAGCCCACACAAGCGCGTCGATGCGGTTCGGTGAGGGTGAGCGACCACCACGGGACTTGGGCACCCACGTGGTCTGCTCCTTCTCCAGGTTCGAGAGGTCGCCGTAGATGCCCCGGCTGATGACGTGGGTGACCCGGCCCTGCTCGTACTTGCCGACCGTGCCCTCGGCGCGGACCTCCTTGGCCTCGGCAGCCCGGACCACGGTGATGCGGAAGGGCTCGCCGTTCTCGTCGCTGGCCTCCTCGGGGAACTTGGCGGTGAAGTCGTCGAGCACCTGCTTGACCATGTCGCCGCCGAAGTTCTTCTCGGCCACGATCCGGTTGGCCTTGATCTGCTTGGCCGCAGTGAACGTGGCGCGGGCCCACTCGGTGGGGGAGCCCTTGATCGTGGCGTCGGCCAGCACGTAGAACCCGCCGCCCTCGCCGTGGATGGCCCCCACGCCGATGATGCCGGTCTCGTCGCTGCGCTTGTTGGCCGAGCCCGCCGGGTCCACGGCGATGACCCGGTCGTCCATGTTCTCGATGATGCCCGCGAACCGGGCCGCGCCCAGTTCGTCGGTGCACTTGTCGTGGATGAACATGTCGTCGTTCCAGAACGCGCCCTCCACGTCGCGCAGCACCTCACCGTGCAACTCCTGGCGACCCATGCGGGTGCCTTCGAGTTCGGTGCGCAGAGTCTCCAGGTAGGTGTCGTCGAGGTTGGCGCGGTTGGCGTAGGTCGAGACCCGGCGCACCTCCACCTTGGGGTTGTCCTCCATGTCACGGACCCACTCGGTCGAGGTGGGGGTCGACGTGATCAGGAAGTGCAGGGGGTTGTCCACCAGCGGCTTACGTGTCGCCAGCACGAGGTTCATCCACGCGGTCTTGATGGTGTCCATGAACGCGGCCTCGTCAGCCCACACGTACTGGAGGTTGACCGACCGGATGTTCTCGGGCTTCTCGGCGCTGAACAGGTAGGTGATGGGCTTGTGCCGGGTGCCGTCAGCACGGGTGACCTCGGGCCACTCGATGAGGTCCTTGCTCGACCAGTACGTGGGGGCGAAGTCCGGGTGGGCGCGCTCGATCAGGGCGGCGACGTGAGTGTTGGTCAACTCGGTGCCGCGTCGTCCGAGGATGGCCCCGTCCAGGCCGCGTCGGGCGCACAGGGTGACGAACTCGACCCCGAGCGTGGTCTTGCCGGTGCCTCGCCCGCTCATGACGAACAGCGTCCAAGGCTTGAGCCAGTTCGGCAGGTGCTGGTCGCGGCGGGCGTGGTTGTGCGACCACGTCGGGTCGAGCATGACGTAGCCCAGGAACTGCTCGTGGGGCAGTGCCTTGTCGGGCAGCAGCATCGCGTACTCGGCACCTGTGTCGGTGTTGACGAAGTAGGCGGCGCTGCCCGGTGTGCCCTGGTCCACATAGGTGGGCAGGCCGTCCTCGCCCAGCGCGGGGTGGGGGTCGCCTGTGGTGCAGGTCTTGGACTTGCACCAGAACGGCTTCCACGCCGAGTTGCGCAGTCGGATCAGACGTGCGGCGACCTCGCGCTGCTCTGCCTCCGAGAGCGCGGCGAAGTTCACCGGCTCCTCGGGCTCGGCGGTGGTGGTCATGGGGTGATGCTACCTCGGGGGCGGGTAGGTGTAGCCGGGTCCGTAAGGGATGCGGTCGGGGGTCGTGTCGAAGTTGACCTGGATGTTTGGCGGCGCACCGTTGCTCGGGTGCTCGCGCATGGCCTTGGCGCGGGCGTCCTCAGGGTTTCCAGAAACCTCGGTGCCACAGGTGGGACAGGTGCTCACAGGTCTCGATCCTCGGGTTGGTCCTGCTCGGTCGCGTCAGCGGCTGCCTCCAGGGCGGCCAGCGCGTTCGCGGGGGCGGCGTGGGCCACCTCCCGTACCTCGGTCACGTCGTCGTCACTGAGGGTGAAGATGTCGGGGTCGTAGCCCTTGCCCTGCTCGGCGGCCAGCAGGGCCACCATCCTCTCGATTGCCTCGGGGGCGGCCTCCACGCTCACTTCGGTCTGGGTGGGGGCAGCCGCCCCGTGCAGGCGCTCCAGCCCGGCGAGGATGCGCAGCACCCGGTCCTGGTTCTCCAGGCGGGCGGGGTGCATCTTGTCGGTGGCCGCGTCGATGTTGGCCTCCAGCATCCGCGAGTACCGCTCGGAGATGTAGCGCCGCGTCCACACCCGCAGCGACTTCTGGGACCGGATGAACCGGGCCGAGTCGGCGGCGAGCATCTGCTCCAGTTCGTCCTCACTCTGCCCGGTGGCGGCAGCGATGGAGGCCATCGTGTGGCCCCCGATCAGGAGGTTGGCGATCTGGGCCGAGCGCGCTGCGGCCTCGTCGGCTGCGCTGACCTGCTCGGCCAGGTCGTCCTCGCGGGCCTTCTCGGCGGCGCGCTTGGCGATGGCAGCGGCCTGTGCAGCGGTGCGACGTACAGGTACCGCGTTGCCCTTCTTGTCGGTCACGGGTTCGTCCCAGGGTGGGTGCAGCCGGGGCAGTCGCGCACGCCGTTGACCGGGGCGGTGAACGTCTTCACCCGGCACCAGCGCTGGTAGCAGGACAGCAGCACGTTCTCGATAGCCGGGCCGGGACGGCGCAGACACAGCCCGCAGTCGGCCTCGGAGCAGCAGGTCCCTCGCGCCAGGTCCGGGGTCTCGGGCTCGACGGTCACAACACCGTCAACCAGCCCTTCGTATTCGGTGAACACGTCGCCGAACTGCTGCTCGACCACAAGATCGGCCAGGTTGATCACGGGCTGTCTAGTCTGCGCCGCCACGCACAGGGCGCAGGTACAACCCTCCAGGACAAGGTGCTCGAACCGCTGGCTGCTCATGCCGTCTCCTCCTCGCCCATGTGCGCGTCAGGCCCGGCCAGGGCCTCGGCCTTGCGCTTGTTCGCTGCGAGTACACGGCGCACACAGTCGCGCACGAACGCCGAGCGCGAGGCCGCTCCCGTTGCGGACACAGCGGCGTCGAGGGCACGGGCCTCGTTCTCGGGCAGGCGCAGCGAGATAAGGGCGACCTTGGGGTTGGGGGAGCGGGGCGCGGACATGGCAGGGACTGTATCACACCGTCATACGCACGCCGAAGTTTCTGGAAACGCAGGACCCCCGCGCTCAGTGGAGCCGCCCTTCCCCCGAAGAGTCCCCACGAGCGCGGGGGCAGGAGCAGAGTAACAGGGACGCTACGGGGAGCAGGTACTCCAGGGGGTTGTAGGAGCGGTGGCACGCAACCGTTGGTCTCATCCCCGGCTGACACAGATCACCGCCCTCATAGTCAGCGTCTGGCCTTGATCGGAGTCCTTCGACGGTTGATGGCTGCACAACCCAGCGCAGACGTGCCTTTCCGCCGTTGACTCCCCGTAGCGCTGTTCTGTTGTAGGTACTAGGCGGGCTGAGTGGCGTAGCCCGGTTGCTCCTCAGCGCACTTGCGTGGCTCCCGCACGCCGTTCCCTACCAGAACTGTATCACACCGTCGTTGGCACCACCGGCGGCAGTCCTGGGGCGGGGTTTCTGGAAACGTCGAGGTACCCCGTGTCGGTGTATCGGAGAGGTGGGGGAGGGGGTGGCCGTGTTGGTGTATCACACTATGCCCTCAGATGAGGGCCAATGTGGGCGTACAGAGTTCGTAGTCGTGCCGCTGGCGCGTTACGCGGTGCGCAGGCGGGCGGGGCCCGATCCTGGCATAGTTCATCTCAGCAGCAAGGAACGAAACGAACGGATCGCCCGCCTCGCGGGGGGCGCCCGGATCGCCTGTAGTTTGACAACTTGACAGTGACTCTCCGGCCTGTGGCCCGCCCGTGACAGGGGCACCTATGCGACAGGGGGAGGACTCTCACATGAGGTGAGTAGCGCGGATTCCAACCCGCGATGACAACGGACGGATCACCCGGGAGGGCACCCCCCTCCCCCTAGGGGTGGTCCGTGACTTTCAGTCCAGGGATGGGCTCACGTGCACGAAACCTAATAGCGGACGTGACTAGCGCGGTGCATCGGCACCGCGTGTCAGGCTCACGACGCGAACGGTGGACCCTGAGAGGGGGCCGCGCCGCTACTACAGGGCGCGGGTAGGTAACGGAGCAGACAGTAGTAATGGCAGTGACCTGCGGGGCTGGACCGCGCACACTCACTGCCGTTCGTCTAGGGATTACGTGCTAGCCGTTAGCACGCCGTCCCTACACGATCATCCGATCATCCACCTCAACCCAATAGGGAGCATCATCATGACTGACATGACCTTCACCGCCGTTACCCGTCGCGTCGTCCAGGGCGAGATCCGTATGGCACGCGACTACGCCGTGCTCGTCGACCTGCTCGACCTGACCGTCGAGACCACCTCCGCTGACCTGACCGCTGCGGCTCGACAGGTCGTCCTGGCCGGAGCGCCCGCCTCGCTCAACCTGTCCGTCGACGACCTGACCGGGCGCGACCCCGGCGCGGACGCCAAGGTCCGCCCCTACTGGAAGGCTGCCCGCGCGGTCCGCATCGGGCTGGTTAAGGCCATCGGTGCCGACGACACCGAGCCGGAGGCCAAGCCTGCCGCGCTCCGGGTGAGCCTGTCCGGCGAGGGTGGCGGCTCCGCCACCGTGCCGATGGACTCGGCCCTCGGTAAGGCCATCCTGGAGTTTCTCGCCCAGGGCAAGTGACCTAGCCCGATTGGGTGGAGGCCGGTGCTACTCACTAGCACCGGCCTCCGCCTTGTCCGTCTAGTTTCCAGAAACCGGGAGTCACCATGCGTAAGTCATCCGCCAACCTGTCCGTCGTCGCGGCTCGTGCCGCTGCTCGTCAGGCCGTGCTAGCCGCTAGCACGCCGCGCCCCGACCTCACCCCGGTCATCACCGGATTCACTGGCACCCGGCGGCACGGCAACAAGCGCAGTGCCAAGGGCGGCTCGGCTACCGGCGGCTGCACCAGTGTGTGGGCCAAGACGAGCCCGTCGTTCCGTACGCCATCCGGCTCGACGCACGACGCGGCGTACAGCCAGACCGTCCAGAATCGCAATGTCTGACTACGGGCGGCGCGGCTCGGGCACCCTGCGGCGGCAGTCCATTCCACCTGACGCGATAGGTGAGGCTCGGAGCGTGATACGCCGTGCGCTGGAGGCTGGTGCCAGTAGAGGGGCGGCGAGTCCATCCGGTGGCCTAGGCCGGATCGGATCGAGTCCACCTCACCGCCCGTACTACTGGCGGGGCGTCTCACCCTCGGCCCTACAGGGCGGTTCGAGCCCCGAGCCTACCTAGCCTGTCAAGCGTGCTAGCGCCTAGCACCGATACGACTACTCGTATGGACATGGCCGTCCCGGCTGGGGTGAGTTGCCAGGGTTGCTCCGGCCCCTGGCTGGGCTGCGGCTTGTCCGGGCTCCTACGGCCTCCCTCAGTTCCGGCCGCCCCGCCCGGGCCTTGCCCGGTCCGTCGCAACCCCGCTCCGCAGGATTGCTTGGCTCTCATAGGGTAGCACACCCTGTCAAGTCCCAGCCGCTGACCTGCGGTGATACAGTCCCGTGCTAGCCACTAGCACCGAGTAGAGAGTTTCCAGAAACCATGCGCACCTACGTCAGCAACCTCCGCCTGATCGGCTACTCGCTGGTCATCGGCGTGTCCATCCTCGTGATCATGCTGCCCAAGATCACCGTCTCCATCTACTAGCGGTACCTGCACGACCCACCCGTGCTAGCAACTAGCACGTCCACCCACCACCCGACAGGGAGCACCACATGTCCTACACCCTCGCCGCCACGATCACCGCGACCACCCGCAACGGTTCGCTCTACGTCTTCACCTACCTGCCCGGTGCCACCGAGGGCGTGCTCGTCTGCGCCTCCGGCACCCTCGCCGGACAGCCCGGCGTGACCATGCCGGTGGCCGACGCCTACGCCCAGACCCAGGTCGGGGCCTGCTTCTCCGGGTACGGGATCACCACCTCGCCGCTGGTCGAGGTCCACGACTCCGGCTTCGGGGCCACCGTCCGGGCCGACTACCGGGCGGCGGCTCTCACCAAGGCGGGTGTCTTCACCGAGCCCCGCGCGTTCGTCGAGGCCGTCCTGGAGATGTGCCGCTGATCCGGGCTCCGCTCCAGCCCCCGTGCTAATCACTAGCACGGTGGTTGGGTGAGCCGCCCGGCTCGAATCACTACCCGACAGGGAGCACCACATGACCGACATCATCGACACCAAGACCAACGACGAGGGCACCAAGCGCTACGCCCTGACGCTCGACACCTACCCGACCATGCCCGACGGCGACTACTTCGGTGACATCTACGGCATGGACAGGGGCCACCTCGTCCACCAGTCGGACGGCTACAAGCCCGCCGACTTCGACTACCGCGACCTGAACCGGGCGTGGTCGCACTTCGGCGACTGGGACCTCGTGGCCCGCTACGCCCGCATGTTCTTCGACGTGGCTGCGGTCCACACAGTCGACACCCTGCACGCCACGACGCTGATCGAGGTCGTCTCGACTGCCGCCGCGACCGAGTGGGGCAACGCGAACGCGAACCTCACCGAGTGGGAGGCGTGGGCCGAGGGCGACGTCTACATGATCGTGCCCGAGGTGCTGGTCACCTGGACCTCGGACCACGGTGCCACGGTGCAGACGTGGGAGCAGGACCCCGAGGAGTTCGTGCTCGGCGGGCTGTACGGCAGCAAGTGGGCCGACGAGACCCTGGCTGAGATGACCTTCTGATCCGGCTGTAACGCATGGTGCTGGTGCTAGCCACTAGCACCGTGTGAGTCAACCGGCTCGTTTCCAGAAACCCAACAGGGAGAACGACATGACCGGAACGGTCGTCATCAGCCGCACCTACTTCTTCGAGGATGACATCGTCGACGGTGCGCTCATCAACTACGACAGGGTGACCGTCGTCGAGGACGAGCGCACCGACCTCACCGCCCGTGAGGCTGCCGACCTCATCATCCGTGAGGGGCTGGCCTGGCGGCACACCGGCTCGCACTGGGCCGGTGACCCCGACGGCACCCGCATCGTCGACTACGCCACCGCCGAGCGGGTCGAGACGTGCGCCACGCTCCACGACTTCCCGATCCGCGTCGAGGTCGCCATCATGGAGGTGGTCGACAGCGCATGATCCGGCTGTAACGCATGATCGTGCTAGCCACTAGCACGGTCGTGTGAGTCATCCGGCTCACCATCCACCACCCGACAGGGAGCACGACATGACCATCACCCTCACCCCCGCCGACACCCGCGCCATGCGCAAGGCCACCGACCTGTGCTTCGATTACGGCAGCCACGTCCAGTCCCCGTCCCTGGCCCGTATCCGGGTCATCTCCGGTGGACGGGGCGGTCCGCAGGCCGAGCAGACCTACGTGATCAACGTCGAGTCCAGCCGCGTCGACAACTACGGCCCGACGATGCGGGACTTCGACGCCTTCCACATGGCGATGAACTGCCAGCACGACGACCACGTCCGCACGCTGATCCACTTCGTCAAGCCCGGTGACCGCATCGGGTTCCGATGGGTGCGCAACAACGCCTCTCCCGTGACCAACGAGGCCGGTCTGGTGCGCGACGAGTTCTACATCGACGTGGCCCGCAAGGACAGGCGGCACACGTTCCTCGTCCACGTCGCGGTCGGCCTGGACAACTCGGCGCGGATGGTCAAGGCCACCCGCTGATCCAGATGTAACGCATGGCGGTGCTAATCACTAGCACCGACCGTGTGAGTCACCTGGCTCACCATCCACCACCCAAGAGGGAGCACGACATGACCACCACCAAGCGCCTCACCACCCGAGGCCACGCCACCGCCGAGGCCATCCGCGACCGCGTCGACTTCATCACCAGCGGGGCGCTCTCGGCCAACGCCCCGTCCTCCCCGCTCGGACCGTGGGCCAGGACCGGAGACCTGTGGGGCCGCGACCTCGACCAGTTCAAGGCCGACGTTCCGCTCATCGACTACGTGGTCTACTCCTACGCCACGCCCATCGCCTGGCACCTGAGCACCGGCGAGTGGTACCGGGTGTGCCAGTCGTTCAGCATCACCACGTCCAAGCATCAGGGCAACCTGTACCTGATCGACACCGCCAAGCACGCCTCGACCCTGACCCCGATCACCGGGGAGCGGGGCCACTGGCGGGTCGAGTGCGACACCTGCGGCACGGTCATCGCTCTGGTCAAGGGCAAGGACGCTGCCCGTCAGCGGTGCTTCGAGCACCACATCAACGGTGTGCACTGGGACGGCACCCGCCACTCGTCTTCGGTGTCGGCATGAAGGGGTTGACCGTGCTAGGCGCTAGCACCGTCCAGGTGGACGACAACGGGCAGACCGTGACCACCACGGCTGACTACTCGGTCGATGGCCGCGACACGGTGCGCATCAGCATCCGGGTCACCGAGAACACCGCCAAGGTGGTCATCAAGATCGTCGGGCCAGGCACGTGGTGGCGCGAGCCGTCCGCTGCCCAGCGCCGGTACCTCGTGGACGACGCGCTGTCCTCGCTCGGCAAGCGTCGGGTCGGCACCGTCCGGCCCGGCTTCAAGAACGTGAGCCAGTGGACCTACCGCTACGACCTCGAACGTGCCACCCCCAAGCCCGCCGACGAGAGGCACCCCTGATGGACGAGGAGGCAGACTTCAGCATCCACACCACTAACGGTGGCGGCATGATCTTGGTGCACTACACCTGCGGCGGTACCGTCACCGAGGTCGAGCATGGCGACACGCTGGCCTACATCCTCGCCGCTTCGCACCGGCACGACTGCTGACCCGGTCCACTGAGGTGGTCGGCGTGCTACTCACTAGCACGTCGGCTGCCTGAGCCGACCGGCTCGTTTCCAGAAACCAGACAGGACACCACCATGCGTACCCACTCCGCTCCCCGTCACCTCCTGCTCATCCTCGGGGTCCTCGCCCTGCTCGCCGCTGCGGGCATGGCCGCCGCCTCCCCCTCCGAGGCCGCGACCGGCAAGGGCCAGGCGTTCCCGGTCATCGACGGCCAGCGCACACAGATGGTCCGGCTGTCCGGCCCGACCCGACACGTCGAGCACCGGCGCATCGTCCGCGTCGTCCACCACACCCCGGCACCCACCGCCCGCCGTGGCTACGTCGAGGCCCGTCTCAACAACGGCGCGCTCTACCGGCTGCGCCCCTGCAAGCAGGAGGACAGCCGCAACTGCTACTGGGACGCCGAGTTCCGGGGCAACGGCGCGGGCCACTCGTTCGCCGACATCAGGGGCAGCGTCGTCTACCTGGCACGATGGGGCACCGTCTCCTACTACTGATCCGGGCTCCGCTCCAGTCACCGTGCTAGTCACTAGCACGGTGGTTGGGTGAGCCGCCCGGCTCCATCCACCTTCACGAGAGGAACCATCATGGTTCAGCCCCGCATCACCGACCGCGTGCTCAACGCCCGGCTCGACACCGTCAACGGCCTGCTCGGCTTCCGCGAGGGGGTCGACGGATCGTTCACCATCTACCAGGCGTACGGCTGCACCACCGTGCGCCGCATCAGCGGTGACTCGGGCGGCCAGTCCGACATCGGTGCCCCGTTCGGCACCAAGCGTGAGGCGCTGGTGTTCCTCGACGGGATGGTGACCGCGCTGCGCATCGTCCTCTGACCATCTACTACCCGTGAAGGGAGCGCCACCCATGTTCACTGCCACACCTGACCCGACCGACTGGGTGGCGCTCCTCGATGCGAGCACCGAGCAGTACGAGATAGCGACACGATCCGAGCGGGACCTACAGGCACGACGCAAGTCCGGCGTGCTGCTGTGGGCCGGTGCTGCCCAAGCCATCCGCGAATGGTCACCTGTGCTCGACCCGACAGGCACCACCCTACAGGCTGAGGTGCTGGCCCTGCTCGGGGTCAAGCGCAAGGCATCGGCCTCCAAGATCAAGACCGTGGCGCTGGCTACCAGACAGGGCCTCGACGTGGACAACTACCAGTCCCTGTCGGCTGCCTACGAGGCGGCGTGCGGGATCAACCGACCCGACTGCAAGTGCACCTGCCACCGCCGCAATCGCAAGCCATCCAAGACCACCTGAGATTGGGGGTAGACAGCACGACACGATGTGTATTACAGTCCAGGTATCACCTTCCCCCGAGTCACCGAGAGTGATGCTCGTGCTAGTCGTTAGCACCAGCATTGCTCGGGCCACTCGGCTCTGTTCCACCCAGACCCAGTGAACCGTCCGGTTTCTGGAAACCCACCCGTACCACCCACCGAAAGGCAACACCATCATGAGCACCGACACCACCACCGCCCCCGAGTCCGTCGACACCACCGAGGTCGACACCGACGAGGTCCCGATGCTGAGCGTCGACCCCTCCAAGGAGGAGTTCGAGAAGGGCACCTGGCAGGCCGCCGTCCAGCGCGCCGCCGTGCTGGTCAAGAAGTCGGCCAACGACAAGAAGCGCGCCGGTGTCCTGCTCTGGCAGGGTGCCACCTCGGCCATCGCCGAGTGGCTGGAGGACAACACCGACGACGTGAACGGCGAGGGCCTGGCCCACGCCCTGCTGGAGGTCATGGGCACGGCCCGCAAGGGCGACGTGTCCAAGATCAAGACCGTCGGGCTGGCCGCGCTCAACCACGGCCTCGTCCCCGCCGACTGGGACAACCTGTCCAAGGCGTACGCCGAGGCCACCCGCCTGACCAAGGTCGCCCCCCAGCAGGAGGCCGAGGACAACGCCGCCGACGCCGCCATCGAGGCCAAGGCCAGCAGCGTCCCGTCGTCGGCCTCGACCATCGACGACGCCGCCGCCATCGTGCTCTCGCGGGGTGTCGACGAGGCGGCCCGCGCCATCCTCGACGGGCTCAACACCGAGACCGACGAGGACGGCAAGCCCGTCAACAACGTCGCCGCCCACCGCGCCTTCCTCCGGGCGGTGTCCGCCGACATCAACGGTCGGGTCCGTGCCCCCAAGCGCGAGGTCTCCGACGAGGACAAGGAGGGCGCGACCAAGGCCACGCCCAAGGCCGAGGGCTCGACGCCGCGTGCCGCCGCCAAGTCCGGTGCCACCAAGGGCAAGGCCGTGCCCGCCGCCAACAAGCGGACCACGGCCAACGACAAGGCGCTGCCCCCCAAGAAGACGGCCAGCCAGATCGAGGCCGACGACATCGCCGCCGAGAACGCCGCCGCCGCCGAGGCCAACGGTGCGCCGACCGACCCCTCGACCGGCGACGACATCGACTCGATGCTGGCCGAGACCGAGACCGAGGCCCCGGCCTCGGCCAAGCCCGCCGCCAAGAAGGCCACGGCCCGCCCGGCGGTCCAGCGCCGGTGATCTGATCCGGTCCCACCAAGTGGAGGCCCCGCTGTGCTAATCACTAGCACGGCGGGGCCTCTCGCTTGAGCCGACCGGCTCACACGAGGAGGCGATCCATCATGGTCTGACTCAGCCCCGCTCCAGTGCGCAGCACACATTGAGTTGAGAGCAACACCCAGCGGCCCCCAATCCAGTAGCCAGTAGGCGGTGGGAGGGGGCCGCTGGTTTCCAGAAACCATCCAACAGGAAGACAGACCGTGACCAACTACACCGACAACCCCGCCGACTTCTACCCCTACGCCAGCGAGTCCTACGAGTACGTGAGCCAGCCGTCCCACGACGACGCGCCCGACCACGTGCGCACCACCGACGACGATGGCCGCAACTACTGCGGCGACCTGTGGTGCGACGGCCACACCAGCGCCACCGACCAGTGCGTGCCCGAGCCCATCGACATGGACGAGCACCTGGCCGACGCTCACTACGACGAGAGCAACCGCTACTGGCCTGCGCTGCTGGCCGAAGACCGACCCTGCGCCTGACCATCCACCGCACCACCACACGAGAGGTACCACCATGCACATCAAGACCGACATGAGCGACGTGCTGCTCACCATCACGTCCGGGCATGGAAGAACCGAGCGCATGTCCCCCGAGCAGGCTCGCGCTACCGCCGAGATACTGCAACGCGCAGCCGACGAGGCCGAGGCGTGGCTGCCCCCGCTGAGCGACGAGACCAAGGCACAGGTGCGTGACGTGCTGATCGACAACCTGCGCACCGACCCGCCCCTCGATCACGAGGAGGAGTGCGTCAACCAGGCGCTCGTCGCCGTGGCTGCCGGGCTGGGCATCACCATCCACCTCGACGAGTTCATGGTGCAGCCCGAGCCCAGGTGCGACGGATCGTGCGGGAGGAGCGAGCCGCACGCCTTCCACTTCGAGCCCAACCTCTAGCCACCAGGGTGGTGGACATACTGTGATACAGTTACACCACAGCATGTCCACTTGCCCTGGGTGCTAGCACCTAGCACCAGCACCACCCATCCACCAGAGAGGCAACACACATGACCACTGTTCCCGCAGGCACTGGCCCCATGACCACCGGCGCTGACGTCGACGCGCTGCTGGCCGACAACGACGCGGTCGGTGACTGGGAGGACCGGCCCGCCGGTACCATCCAGCGCTGGCTGTTCCCCCGCTACGTGCCGATCTGCCACAAGCACGCGGTGGGGATGCGCCTGGCTGACGAGGCTGGCTTCGACACCGAGTACGTGTGCCCCGAGACCAACTGCGACCGAGGTGCCGACGTGCCCGAGGCCGACAAGTACCTGAGCCGCACGGGGCTGGGTCCCTACGACACCGACGTGGAGACCGTGGCCGCGTGGTTCGAGGCACCGCGCAACATCGTCGGCTGCGTGCTCGTGCTCGGTGACCCCGGCACAGGCAAGACGGCGCTCATCGAGGCGGCTGCCACCCACGCCGAGCGCACCGTGACCACGGTGCTGTGCACCCCCGACCACACCAAGGACTCGCTGTTCCTCAAGTTCGTGGGCGAGGGCAAGGGTGACCTGCTCCCCTCCGGTGAGGCCAGCCCCTACACGCTGGGCCCGCTGCCCTTCGCGGCCAAGCACGGCCACCTCCTCTACATGGACGAGGCCATGCTGCTGATCGACGGGGTCAAGCCGGTGCTCTACTCGCTGGCTGACGGTCGTCGCTTCCTGCCCGAGGGCAACGTCGACGGCTCGCCCCTGGAGATTCACCCTGACTTCCGGCTCGTGCTCTCGTCCAACCCGCTGGTGCGGGGTGCCTCGCTGCCCGAGCCGCTGGCCTCGCGTGCCGCCTCGACCACCATCATGGTCGAGACCGGGGCCGACATGCTGCGCGACCTGGGCATCGACGAGTCCGTCGTCGCTGCATGGGAGGCGCTGGGCACCGACGGTCTGTGGCGTCCGGCCATCCGTGAGTTGCGACTCGCTGACTACTGGCTGAGCGTCAACCCCGGACAGTCGGTCTCGGCGTTCGTGCCCGAGCACTGCCCCGAGTCCGAGCGCAAGCAGGTCCGCGACAAGGTCCGGTCCTTCCTCGGTGGCGAGGTCCGCAGCGACGGTCGACTGGTCGTGTCGTGACCGCCACGTACGTGGTCCACCTCCGGTGCGACAACCCCAAGTGCGGTAGGGAGTACGAGTTCGTGGGCCACATCATCAACGCTCGGCGCTACGCCAAGGCTCACGGCTGGACTTGTCGCCCCCACCTGGAGGGACAGGTCGACCTGTGCTCGACGTGCTCGACCACGTTCGTCACCAACCCCACCAACAAGGGCGGTCGCCCTCGCAAGGTTCGTGCTAGCGACTAGCACGGTTTCCAGAAACCATCTCCTTCCAACAGAGAGGCACGACAATGACTGAGGTCACCATCTCCGGTGAGGTTCACGCCGGGTACTCCAACCTGCTGCGCGACTGGTCCGGTTGGCCCGACGCCACGCTGCTGTTCGGCGAGCCCGAGGCGGGCAAGTCCCCGTACGCCCGTACCTACATGGACAGCCGGTCCATCATGGCGAACGCCGACCGCCTCGTGCTCAACCCCAACCGGGTGATCATCACCTTCACCCCGTTCCGCGTGAGGCAGGAGGCCATCCTCACCGGCGTGCTCATGCACGAGGCGGGCCACGCCCGTCACTCCCACTGGCAGCCGGTCCCCGAGACCCACGCTGACGGTGTGGCCGTGGCCCCTCAGACCGTGGCCTTTGCCAAGGTGTGCGAGGAGGCACGGGTCGAGGCGCGCATGGCTACGGTCGAGTCGGCTGCCTACCTGGCGTGGTCCATGCGGGCGAGCGCTGCCTACCTGCTGCCGCCCACCGACCTGACCGACACCACCGACGCCGAGCAGATCATGGCAACGCTTACGTCGTGGTGCCTGCGAGCCGGGCGACAGATCGCACTGCGCGCTGCGCTGCCCGACTACGTGCTGCCGACATGGGTGGGTGACTTCAACTCACTGGTTCACGAACTGCTCGTCGACTACTTCGAGGCGGCCATCGCATCGGGTGATCGGCTCGACCTGGTCGACCCGGCCAACACCTTGGCCCGCCGCGTCGAGGGTCTGATCCGCTCGATGTTCTACCCGCTCGACTCGGTGGTCGACCCCGACTCATCGACCTACATGATCGACCAGTCCCGAAAGGTGCTGGAGATTCTGTTCGCCGACCCGGCCCAGTCACCCGCACCCGCCGACCCCCACGGTGGCGAGGACGAGGACGACGAGGGTGACGACGAGGGCGAGGACTCCCCCTCCGAGGACGAGGGAGACGACGAGAGCGACGACGAGGGCGAGGGTGAGGGTGAGTCCACCTCCGAGGCTGACAGCCCCGGAGAGGGCAGCGCTGAGGGCCAGGGCGATCAGCCCGGCGACGGTGCCAGCGCTAGCACCGAGGCTGCGCAGACCATCCTCTCCTCCATGGAGACTCAGGCCGACAACGCTGCGGCGTTCGAGGGACGCGAGGAGCAGGCCAACACCGCACCGCCCGAGAGCGGCCCGGGCCAGGGCTACTCGAACTTCCCCTCCCCGGCTGCCAACTCCACGTGGCGACTGCCCACCCCCGAGGAGCGCAAGGTCGCACACGAGGCGGGCAAGTTCTTGCGTCAACTCATCGAGCCGTCCGACTCGGCGCGTGTCATCCGCACCGAGACGCCGACCTCGACCATCGACGCGGGCGAGCACGCCGCCTGGAAGGCGGGCGGCCAGGTCCGCGACCCGATGTTCTTCCGCCGCACCAAGCGCCAGGTGCTGCCCGCCCCGCCGGTGCGCATCGCCGTCGCGGTGGACCGCTCCATCTCCATGGACGTGATGGTCAAGCCGTCCGCACTGCTGTCGTGGGCGCTGACCAGCGCGGCTGTCGACCTGCGCAACTACGCCGGTCGCGGTGCTCAGGTCGAGGCGTGCCTCGTGCACTGGGGTACCACGGTGGACGTGATCGCTACGCCCAAGACCCCTATGCCCCTGATGCTCGACCACGAGTGCGACCAGGGAACGAGCGTGCACGGCGAGGCGATGGACGCCATCGAGGACATCCTGCCCGGCTTCTTCGCGCCGTCCGAGACGCCGGTCAACCGGCTGCTCGTCAACTTCACCGACTGGATCTTCGCGCCCAACCCCACCTCGGAGAAGCGCATGACCCAGGCCCTGCGCAACGGGGTCAACTGCCTGTCGGTGGTGCCCCGCCAGTACATGCCCGGTCGGTCGAAGTTGACCGGCTACCTGGAGCGGGCGACCATCCAGCGTGGACGGCACAGCCTCGTCGCCTACAACGACATGTTCGGCGACGGACCCCAGCAGGTGTGGGCCGAGGCTGCCCGCCTGCTCCAGTGACCACCCCAGTTTCCAGAAACCAGAGAGGACCGACCAGATGTACGACATCCCGACCACGCTGACGCGGATAACGAACCACGTAGGGGTGGCTACGGTCACTCAGTGGCACACCGCCGAGCCCAAGCCCGGCAGCGTCGTGCTGGTGCACGGCGAGCACGGCACCGCGTGGCAGCGCTACTTCGAGGACGACATGTGGCACCGTGTGGGTGGCGGGCGTGCTCGTCCCTGGACGTGGCTGCTCTCGCAGCGCAACGTCATGCTGGCCTACGACGCACCGGCTCGGAGGGACTGATGCCCACCATTGCCAAGACCCGGACCACGGGGCTGATCATCCTGCCCATGCCGTTCTGCCAGTGCGGTATGCACTACACCATCGTCGGCGTCTCGCTCGGGGTGGTGGTAGCCATCATCGACATCACCTTCCTGCCCTTCGGTCTCGCCGTCGAGCCCATCTACATGATCGGAGAATGACATGGACCTCTCGTTCGTACCCGGCGCACTCATCACGCTCATGGTGCTCATCATCCTGGGCGTGCTGGTGTGGGGGTTCATCCTCAACCAGCCACCGAGCCGCCACGGCATGACCCGGTTCAAGCCCGAGACCGAAGACGACTGGTCCTGGCTGTACGCCGAGGACTACGAGCGCTACGACGGCGACTACACCGGCTACCCCGAGACGTGCCGCTCGTGCGTTCACAAGGCCCACTCTGACGTGTGCTTCGAGCCTGTCCACGTCGAGGGCTCGACCCTCACCTGCTACTGCATGGACCTCGTCGACGAGGACGACTGATGGCTGGCAAGTCCGGGCCCGAGACCAAACTCGTAGCCAAGATGCGCAAGGCGGCGGTCGACCACTACGGCAAGCGACACAAGACCTTCAAGCACCACGGCGGTCCGTTCGCCGAGAAGGGCGTGAGCGACACGATCACCTGCCTCGACGGTATCTACGTGGCTATCGAGGTCAAGGCTCCCGAGTCCTACGGCGGGTCGGTGGAGAAGGCGCTGCGCGACGGGCCGACACCTAACCAGCGGACGTTCGTGAAGAACGTCATCGAGGCTGGCGGTGTGGCCGGGTTCGCTGCCACGGTCGAGCAGTACATGGCGATCCTCTACTGCGCCGAGCAGGTGGCGCTCGCCATGCCGCCGGGCAAGTGCCTCGGCCACAACGTGTAAGATGTAGTACACCATCCAACAGACAGGAACGACCATGCCCAACCCCGAGGGACACTCCGACTTCATCGACGCCCACCCCACCGCACCCGGTGGCATGAGTGAGGCAGCGCTGGCTGCCGAACTGGTCGAGCACACCGACCTCTCGCCCACCGTGATCAAGAAGATGCTGTGGCGAGAGAAGATCGAGCGCGTCATCCAGTCTCGCCTCGACCGGGGCGACGGCAAGATCATCCAGCCCGCCGGGTTCGCGGTGCCGAGCGAGACTGTCTACACACCGCCGGAGCCCGAGTTCAAGCGCGGCGCGTCCGACGACCTGAACGATCTGGTCGATGACCTGTGGGCCGACGATGACGACGACCTCGATGACGACGACTCGGCGTACCTGGGTACCAGGGTGGTGTCCGCGCCTGTCGTGTCTGACGCTGACTTGCTTGCCACCCCTGAGGAGGCGGGGCTGGTGGACACCGAGCCCGACGACCTCGACGCGCTGCTCGACGAGATGACTGCCGACGACCTGCCCGGCATGTGGGAGCAGGGCGACCTGACCGGCGGCGAGACTGAGGCGCTGCGCACCGAGGCATCGGCCAGGTTCGCCGAGGGTATGGACCTGCACAGCCTGGAGGACGTGGCCGATGAGTTCGGCGTCGACCTCGCCGCTGCACCCGTGGGTCCCGGTGCCAAGACCGCGCTGTTCCTCGGGATGCCCGACACCCTGGACTACATCTTCGACGGCCACGCCGGTGCCGGTCCCTCGGGTGCCGAGCGCTGGATGACCTGCACCGCCAGCCTCGGGGCGTCTCGCCGGTTTCTGGAAACCCTGACCCCCAACCAGCAGGAGGCGTTCTCCTCGGGCACGCTGGCTGCCAGCCAAGGCACCACCGCCCACGCTGCGGGCGAGGCCAAGGTCAACCTGATGCTCGACCGCATCACCGAGGCCGAGGCCGAGAACATCCTGCTCGACCTGACCATCACGCCGGACTCGGCGGGTGAGGCGTACGACTCCGAGATGGAGGAGAACCTGGACGAGTACGTCGCCTACGCCAAGATCCTCGCTGACGAGGGCCACGAGATTCAGGTCGAGTCCCGTGTCACCGCTGCCATCCCTCTCACCGGATCGCACGAGGGCGAGGTCTACGAGATTACCGGCTCGGCTGACCTGACCGCTCTGCCCACCCCGGCAGACAAGGTGCTGACCGTGACCGACCTCAAGTACGGCAACGGTCTGGACGTGAGCGTGGAGGCCAACCCGCAGGTGCGCATCTACGCACTCGGTGTGCTCAACGGTCTCATCGACGACGAGGGGTTCCTCACCGTCGACATCGACCGCGTCGAGTACGTGATCGTGCAGCCCCGCCTCGGTGGGATCAAGGTCTGGTCGGAGCCGCTCGACGACCTGCTCGACTGGCGTGACGAGGTGCTGTCCCCGGCGCTGACCGCTGCGCTCTACGGTGCCGACGAGGGCGCGACGTTCGTCCCCTCCGACGAGGGCTGCCAGTTCTGCCCGGCCCGTGGTGACTGTGCCGCACTGGCGCAGGATCGCATGACCAACGCGGCGGCGCTGTTCGATGCCGTGGTCGAGGCCGAGTTCAACGGGGCCGAGGCCAACACCCTCGACGCGGGTGGACTCGACAGCACCACGCTCGGTCAACTGCTGGCCCAGGTGACGGGGCTGACCAGCCTCAAGGACTCGCTCAAGGAGGAGGCCCAGCGCCGACTCCACCGGGGCGAGGAGGTGCCTGGGTTCTGGCTGGTGAACTACTCGCCGGTCCGCACCTGGAAGGCAGACGCCGAGCAGGGCCTGGCGAAGTTGCCCAAGAAGATCACCCACACCGACCCCACCCTGCGCACCCCCAAGCAGGTGCTCACACTGCTGGGCAAGGACGGTGACAAGGTGATCGGTGACCTGATCGACACTCCCGAGAAGCGCCCGGTCATCTCGACGGGTGCCAAGGACAAGCGGTCGAAGTGGACCGAGCGTGCCCCCGAGGACATGTTCGGTGCGCTGCCCGAGGACCCGGCATGAACGAGGGTCGCCCGTGCGGACGCATCATCGGTACGTGGTGCAGCGTCCACGACAAGCCGTGGCTCGGTGACGGCTGCGAGGACAACCCGTACCCGAAGGCGCACCAGTAGTTTCCAGAAACCCATCCACCAGAGAGGCAAGACCATGTTCTTCAAGAAGACCCGCGAGCAGATGCTCGACCGCATCTGGCAGGGCTACTCCAAGTACCTCGACGACGAGAACGTCAGCGTCGTCAAGGCTGTCGACGGGGGCCAGGTCATCTTCACCATCGACGGCATCCCGCGTGACGTGCTGACCCTGCGCGTGACCGAGACCGCCGACTCCATCAGCATCGAGTTCGAGGAGTACCTGGGATGAGCGACGACGACCTCGACCCGTGGGCCGACGATGACGACGACCTCGGTGACGATGACGACTTCCTGCTGGAGCCGGTGCTAGTCGCTAGCACCCCCAAGCCCAAGGGCAAGTTCAAGCGCCCGCCCGTGGTCAAGGTGGTCAAGGACGAGCCCAAGCCCAAGAAGGTCCGCATCCCCAAGGCCCCGGTAGCACCGCGTCCGGTGGCTCCGGTCAGTGAACTCGCCCCCGGTGAGTCACCGACCATCGGGCGGGCCATCATCTCGGGCCACTGCAACACCCCGCAGACCGACCAGCCCCACCTGTCCCACGAGCGGTGCGCCCGCAACCGTGGCGGGTCCGACGCCAGCCCCGGTCGGCGCACGTGGTACCCCTGCCCGTGCGGCTGCCACCTGGAGGAGGAGCGCTTCGAGTGCGGAGCGTGCGGGGCCACCATCGCTCGGTCGCTGTACTGGACCGGCGACGGCAACGAGACCTACGTCCACGTCGACCCCGTCACGGGACGATCCCGAGGAGAGGAGTGCTGATGAGCATGACCATGACGGGACTGCTGGCGACGGCGGTGCTGGTGGCGATGTACGTGTCGCACTCCAGGCTCCTCGCTCGTCAGCGCAAGCGTCGGGCGCGTGCCAAGATCGAGGCTCGCGCCGCAGCCGAGCGGTGGATGGACGAGGTCAAACTCGCCCGCCAGCGGAACAAGCCTGTGTGCCAGCACAACGACACGGTCCAGGTCGAGAGCCTGATCACCCACGAGGTGCTGGCCTACCTGTGCCTGTCGTGCAACGCGCAGGTGGACAGGCCGGGCGACGGCGTGGTGTCGGTGCCATGAAGTACCTTCGCCGCTGGACCTACCGCCTGGGGTTCCGGCCCCCGCTCGGTCACCCACTGCACTCGCCCAGCCTGGAGTTCTCGATGTACGTGGCTCCGGCCCTGCTAGAGGCTATGGCCGAGGGCCTGCGCCGAGGGTCGGCCAAGCACCGAGCCCCCTACCGTGGCGACTAGGCAGGTACCGACCGACGTACCCGTGCACCGGGGCTCGGTCGGTGCCATGTCCGTGGCCGCCGGGTGCGAGCCGGTGCCGCTGCGGTTCTATCGCTACCGGGGCTACGACTTCGGCACCTACGAGCCGAAGTACAACCCCGAGCCTGAGCCCGAGCCCGAGCCCAAGCCCAAGCCCAAGCGCAAGCGGGCCAAGCCCAAGCCCCCCGCCCGGTTGACGCCGAACCGGGTGCGACCAGACGGCGGTCTCTACCCCGACCGGGTGTACGCACCAGCCACCTACCACCTGTTCTACCCCAGGCCGCGTGCGTCAGCGGACTGGACACCGCCCACCTTGTCCGACTTCGAGGAGTTGCTAGATGACTGACGGCGAGAGGCACACCACGCGAGACGATCCTCGCCTCGACGTGAACGGCGTGGAGTGGTTCGCTTGCGACCCCTACCCCACGTGGTTCCGCTGGGAGAACATGGACACCCTGAGTGGTGAGTTGATCCTGGGCCACCACGTCCGATGGGCTGACGAGGACTACCCTCTGCCGCCCGAGGAGTTGAGGGCACCCGAGGATTGCTACGGCCACGACAACCACAGAGGTGGTTGCGATGGTCGAATCACCGAGCGGCCGCCAGGTGGTGGTGTCGCCTGCAAGTGCCGCGCTCGCTGGTTCTGCCTGTGATCCGCCTCGACAAGCGGGGCAGGCGCATCGGCTACAACTGGTGGCGCGAGTACAACACAGACCTCCTCTCCTGCGCGGCTGCCGCGTGGGAGAAGGACTGCGAAGCCGAAGCCCTCGGCTACGCAACCGAGACCGCCGAGTACGAGGCGGCTCACCCAAGGCCCAACCTGCGGCAGTTTCTGGAAACCAACGCAGGCATGAGCCGGGGCGAAGCGGCATAGTGTGATACTATGACGTTGCGTCACTGAAACCTCAGAACACTCCGTCCAACCGGACACCGTTAAACCTCCTGAAACCTCACAGAAATGAGTGCCATCATGGCTGCTGCACCGAAGAAGAAGTCCGTCCGCGTCGACATCACCACCGGCATCGGCGTCCTGTCGTTCTGCCGCGTGCACCCCGACACGGCGGGCAAGAAGACCGACAACGCGGGCAACCCGACCGGCGAGAAGTCGTTCGACATCCAGATCCTCCTCCCCAAGTCCGACCGCGAGGGCGCACGTGCCCTGCTCAAGGCGATCAAGGAGGTCGGGGAGGCCGAGTTCGGCGAGAACTGGAAGTCGGTGCGGATGCCCCTGCGCGACGGCGACAAGGAGGCCAACCAGTTGACCTCCGACCCCAACGTCACCAAGGGCGAGAAGTACCCCGAGCGCGCCGGTCACTACTTCATCAACGCCCGGTCGACCAAGCCGGTCGGCGTCTACGACCGGGAGCAGCGCCCGATCACCGACTCGTCGCTGATCTACGGCGGGTGCAAGGGTCGGCTCGCGCTGACCTTCTACCCGTACAACACCCAGGGCAACACCGGCATCGCCGCCGGTCTGTCGGGGGTGCAGAAGACCGCCGACGGTGAGCCCATCGCCGGTGGCGGTGTGCCCTCGGTCGAGTCGATGTTCTCCATGCTGGAGGCCGAGCCCGACGACGACCTGGAGTCGCTGGCTGCTGGCGACGAGGCTGAGCCGGAGCCCACGCCTCCGGCCAAGCCCGCCGCGAAGAAGGCGGCGGCGAAGAAGGCGGCTGCCCCGGCACCCGCCGCCGAGCCCGAGCCCGCCGGTGAGGTCGACGACCTCGACGATGTGCTCGGTGGAGACAACGACGAGAGCGACGCGGACTCCATGTTCGCGGACCTGGGCGACGACGACTCCTGATCAACCCAGACAGCCTGTGCCCATCTTCCCTGGGGCACGGGCTGTCTGCTCGGGCGGGGGTCGCACCCCACATGGCTAAAGGTTCGCTGAGAGCCGAGCGGTTCGAGTCCGCAGCGCCCACCAAGTTTCTGGAAACACCACACGAGAGGAGACACCGTGACTTCACCGCTGGTCGGCATCCGCATCGACATCGAGACCCGCTCGTCCAACGAGGTGAGCCTGGGCTCCTACCGCTACTCCGAGTCCGACGACTTCCGCGTGCTCGTCATCTCCTACGCACCGCTGCGACGGGTCGACGGCGAGGTCCAGATGGGCAAGCCACGCCTGCTCCCCCTGTGGGACAAGCAGATGGTCGCCCGGTTCCAGCAGATTCTCCTCGACCCCAAGATCGAGAAGCACGCATTCAACGCCAACTTCGAGCGCGTCTGCCTGAGCCGGTGGATGGGCTGGGGCACCGGCACCTACTTCGACCCGCGCAACTGGCGATGCACCGCCGTGCAGTCCTCGGTGGCTGGCATCCAGGGTCGCCTCGAAGACGTGGCCCGCGCTGTGCGCTCGCCCATCACCAAGGACTCCGAGGGCAAGCGGCTCATCCGCCTGTTCTCCAAGCCAGACAAGAAGACCGGGCGCTTCCACTGCTTGCGCCACAAGCCTGAGGGCTCGACGTTTTACTCGCCTCTGTGCTGGTGCGGGGCCAACCACCGCGAGGACTTCGAGCACTTCGAGCGCTACTGCATGGATGACGTGATGACCGAAGCAGCCGTGGCACACCTGCTGCCGCGCGTGCCCGACCAGGTCCAGGCCGAGTACGAGATGGACCAGACGATCAACGACACCGGGTACCGCCACCACAAGCGGATGTCTGAGATGGCCGTGGTCCAGGTGGCCGCGCACAAGAAGAACGTCATGGCTGCGCTGCGCGCCTCGACCGGGATCGACAACCCCAACTCGGTCAAGCAGTTCATGACGTGGCTGGAGACCAAGGACTACCCGATGGTCAGCCTCGACAAGGCCCACCGTGCCGAGGCGCTGGCAGACCCGTTCATCCCCAAGGCCGTGGCCGACGCGCTGATCCTCAAGGGCCAGGCCAGCCTGACCTCTGTGACCAAGCACAAGGCCGCGCTGGCTACCCGGTGTACCGATGGTCGCATCCGTGGCTCGCTGGGCTACTACGGGGCTCACACGGGCCGTGAGGCGGGTCGTGGCATCCAGCCGCAGAACCTCCCCCGCGCCGAGGCCAGCGTCCGTGACGCCGCCCGCCTGCTGCACGGCAAGGCTGGGGCCGACGCCCCAGAGATTGCCAAGGGCACGGTGCGCGGAACCATCATCCCGGCCCGTGACCACCTGTTCGCCACGCTGGACTACAACGCCATCGAGGCCCGCGTGCTCGGTGGACTGGCCGGGGAGCAGTGGGTACTCGACGAGTTCAACCCCGACAAGGGTGGCCTCGGCAAGATTTACGAGGCGACCGCAGCGAAGTTGTTCGGGCTCGACAAGTTCGCGCTCATCGCTGCGCTCAAGTCGTGCGGCAAGTGCGGCATCTGCCCCGAGTGCATTACTCGGGGCCAAGGCAAGGTCTCGGAGTTGGCCGGTGGCTACGCTGGCGGCGCTGGTGCGTTCGTCACGATGGGCGCGGCTGCGGCTGGCATTGACGTGGGCAACTACCCCGAGTTGAACGCGCAGTGGAAAGCCGAGGGGATGCCGGGCAAGTTCTTCGACTACAAGCGCGACGAGCAGGAGTGGCCCGAACTGCTGCGCCTGCGCGACCTGTACCGCGAGGCTCGTCCGCAGACGGTGCGTTTCTGGAAACTCTGCGCCGCTGCCTGGGATGCCGCCAGCCGGGGCGAGACCACCCAGTTCGGCAACCAGGGGTGCCTTACCTTCATGCGCGACGGACGCCACAATCGGCTCATCCTGCCCAGTGGCAGGTCGATCTGGTACCGCCACGCCAGGAGCCACGAGGACCCCGAGCGACCCGAGCGCATCGACCGTAGGACGTTCATCGGCAAGCGACCCGCCGGTGTGGGCCACGCTAGGATCGACACCCACGGTGGGAAGTTGACCGAGAACGTGACCCAGGCGGTGGCCCGCGACTGCCTGTTCGACCTGATGATGCGGATGCAGCCGATGATCAAGGCGGGCTGGCCGGGCCGGATCGTGCTGCACGTGCATGACGAGGTGGTCATCGAGGCACCCAAGGCCAGCGCGGCTCAGTGCCTGGCCGACGTGGACGGCATGATGAGCGAGTCCCCCGCATGGGGCACGATCTTCCCTCTCAAGGGTGAGGGCAAGTTGATGGAACGCTACGCCAAGTAGCACGACGACAGGAGAACAGAATGAGCAAGCACATCTTCACCGTCGAGGTGGAGTGCGAAGACAGCGAGGAGTACGAGCGAGTCCTCATGGCGCTCGGCAACCTCGGCGAGGTCACCAACGAGGAGAGCGACTTCTGATGACGTGGACGCTGGTACTCCAGATCGTGGTGCTGATGCTGGTGGGCGCGCTCGCGCTGTCCATCGTGGTCAGCGAGTTCAAGCCTGGGGGCAAGCCCGGGCCCAAGGGTGAGGACGGCGCGCAGGGAGTCGCCGGTCCTCCCGGTGCGAACCTGCACCTCCGCATGATCGAGACGCCCAGCCCCGAGCACCCGCACGGATCGGAGTGCCCGCTGCACGGCGAGGTGCACGGGGCTCACGGTTGGTACTACTGCGTGCTCAACCGCTGACCCGCTAGTTTCCAGAAACCCAGAAAGGTAGAGCACCGATGCCCGAGTTCACACTCATGGACCACCAGAAGGAAGGGGTCAAGTTCCTCGACTCCGTAGACGGCATCGGTGCTCTCCTCTGGGACCCCGGTGTCGGCAAGACCGGCGCGACCCTGGCCTGGGTCGACAAGATGGCGAAGCGCAAGGGTGAGTTCCGGGTGCTAGTCGTTAGCCCCAAGACCGCCATCGACACCTGGGTTCTCCAGGCCCCGCCGTTCATGGACTCAGCCGTCAAGGCCCGAGTCCTCCAGGGCACCACCTCCGCGCTGCTCCCGCAGATCAGGCGGGCTCGTGACTGGCTCTCGGTGCCCACCATGCCGATCCAGGTCAACCACCCGGGTCACCCCGAGGCGTGGCCCACCTCGAAGGGCAAGGGCCCGCGTGTCACGCTGCTGTCGATGAGCGCCGGTGCTGTGTCGAACTGGTGCCAGGACCGCAAGAACACGGTCAAGTTGCTGCTGGCGATCAAGAAGTTCGCACCCGACCTCGTGGTCGTGGACGAGTCCCACCTGATCAAGTCCGAGACGGCCAACATCTCGAAGGCCATGTATCAGATCGGCCAGATTGCGGACCACCGCATCATCCTCACCGGCACGGTCAACCCGCTGTCGCCGCTGGACTGCTACGGGCAGTGGCGCTTCCTCGCACCGTGGACGTTCTCGGACCAGTACCACATGAAGTGGACCAAGGCCCCGCTGTCGATGACGCTGGCGCAGAAGAAGTCGATCCGCCCGTGGTCGTTCAAGTCGTTCGCCGGGCGCTACGCCGACTTCGGTGGCTACGGCGGTGCGGCCATCGTGGGCGAGAACGACGACCATCTGGCGGAACTGCACGCCCGTGTGGCCGAGCGCTCGATGGTGGTCCGCAAGGAGGACGCTCTCGACCTGCCGCCCACAGTCGACGTGGACGTGCGCGTGGACCTGAGCGCCGCCGAGAAGAAGGCTTACGACTCCATGCTGGCCGACCTCCAGGCCGAACTCGCGGACGGGACGCTCATTGAGTCGCCCAACGCGCTGGCGAAGATCATGAAGTTGCGCCAGATCACCGCCGGATTCATCCGTGACACTGAGATGGACGAGACCCACATCCTCGGTGACGCCAAGCGCAAGGCAGTGGCCGAGGTGGTCAACGTCCGGCTCGCGTCTGAGAACCGGATCGTGGTGTTCGCCTACTTCCGCTCCGAGTGCGAGGCGCTGCACAAGTCGCTGGCCGCCAAGGGCCGCACCGTCGAGGTCATCACCGGCCAGACCAAGACCGCCGACCGACTCGCCATCCGGCAGCGGTTCGCCGACGTTTCTGGAAACCCCGAGCAGGTCGTCCTCGTGGCTCAGGCCCGGACCATGTCGCTGTCGGTCAACGAACTGGTCACCGCTCAGCACGCGGTGTACGCCAGCCTGTCCGAGAGGCGCGACGATTGGGTCCAGTCACGCGGTAGACTGGACCGGAATGGGCAGAAGGGCTCGAAGGTCACGTTCTGGCGTGTCTTCGTACCCGGCACCATCGACGCCGTGATGTACGCCAACAACGAACGACGCGGTCGACTGGAGAAGGCACTGCTCGACTACGTGCGCACAGCCCCCCGACTTTCCAAGTGAAGCACACAACGATAGGAGACGCAAGATGTTGATGAAGAAGTGTGGCGAGTGCAGGCTCGGGCTCGGCGGGGACCACCAGAAGTCCGACCCCCGGTGCCTCGCTTTCGAGCCCTACCCGTGGCCGTGCGACAGGCGAGACGCCCACCACGCCGGTCACCTGATCGCGGGCCGTCAGCGAAGCGCTATCAGCGGCAGGTTGATCGAAGTCGCCTGCCCCGGTGTCCCGGCTCACCCGCTCACGATGGCCGGAGGCTCCTACGCGCTGAGCCAGGTGCGCGTCTGATGCTCAAGTTCATGGTGATCCAGCACCTCGCCACGCTGGGTGAGTCCAAGCGTCGGTGGTCGACGGCCAAGGCGAAGTTTGACTCCGACGCCGACGCGCTCATGCTGCGCCTGCTGAACGAGGCAGCCGCCAACAAGATGGGTGTGTCCGAGGTGGCCGCTGCGCTCGGCAGTACCAACACCCACGTCCGCTCACTGATGCGCAGGCACGGGCTCAACCCCAAGATGGGGCGGAACCTGTTGAGCAGGCAGGCGTCCGAGACGCTGACCACCAACGCGATGGTCATGGGCATCGAGCCCAACGAGATGGACTTCATGAGCCCGCTGGCCTACCTGCCGATGGGACGTGCGTTGCGCCGGGAGTTTCTGGAAACCCCCGCCGGGTTCGAGTGCGGCACTTGCGGCACGCTCGACCCCGAGGCCCACAAGTTCTACTGCGCGGACCCCAGCCGCGTCATGAGCACCGACCCCGAGCCCACGTTCGCCGACATCGCCAACGACAAGGACGCCACCAAGTGAATCGCACCATCGCCCGCCCCGTCGCAGCCATGCCCACCGCCAACGAGTTGTACCACGCGGCTCAGGGCTACATCGCAGCCGGGCAGCCGGTGTTCCCGTGCAAGGCGAGCGGTCTCAAGGCCAAGGCCCCGCTCACGCACAACGGGGTGCACGACGCCACGCTCGACAAGGCCACGTGCAAGAGGTGGTGGTCCCACTTCGGCAACAGCGCTGCAATCGGACTGGCAACCGGGGTCGCCTTCGACGTGCTCGACGTGGACATCAAGAAGGCAGCGGACGGTCGGGTGCACTTGCCCTTCCTCACCCGCATGGGGCTGCTCAACGGCTGCCAGAAAGTGCTCCAGACCCCGTCAGGCGGCTGGCACCTGTACTTCGTGGCCTCGGGCGTGCACATCAAGCAGGGCATGACCAACAAGGCCAGCGCCAACCTCGGGCTCGACGTGAGAGGCGTCGGCGGGTACGTGCTGGGGGCTCCCTCGTACATCGAGACCCCCGAGTACGCCGGGGCCTACGGTGACGCGGGCCCGGTGATCGGATCGACGCGCGAGCCGCTGATGTGGGACCTCATCGTCAACGCGCTCACGCCGGGCAACAACTTCGACGCCGAGAAGCGGGTCGCGGTGCTGCCCTCGGAGCGGCGTACCTCCATCGCAGCCCTGCGCGAGTGGGTCGCCAACCTCCAGGCGGGCGAGCGCAACAACGGACTGCACTGGGCGGTCTGCCGGTGCATCGACAACAACATCGACCCCCACGAGTTGGTCGAGCCCGCACTGCTGGCCGGTCTGGAAGAGGCCGAGGTGCTGCTGACCGTCGAGGCGGCCATGAAGCGGGCCGGACTGACCGAGTCCGACATGGACACCGAGGTCGAGGCGCAGTTCCCCCAGTCCAACCTCGCCGCCGTCGAGGCCGCTGCCGACGCCGAGCCGGTGGCCCTGGCCGAGCCCGACCCGCAGGCTGCTGCGATGTTCGGTCCCCTGTAGGATCAGCACCGCCGTTCCCCCGCCGCTGCCTCGGCAGCACACACGATAGAGATAGGAGGTGAGCACATGACCAATGCCCCCAGGCCCATCATCGAGTTTCCAGAAACCGTCGCTGCTGAGTGGCGGATCGTCGCTGACGCGGCTGGAGCCGAGGACACCCTGCGCGAGCGTCTGATCTTGGAGTCCAAGGTCGACGCCGAACTCGACAAGATCCGCGTCCGCTATCAGGCCCAGATGCTGCACACCGCCGAGATTGAAGCCGGGGACACCCCGGAGTTGGAGATGTTCACCGTGGCTGACTACAAGGAGGACCCGTCCATGGCTCAGGTGGACCTGATTGACGGCGTGCTGAACGAGGACTCGCTGTGCCTGGTGCTCGGGCCCTCGAAGTCCGGCAAGTCCACGCTGTCGCTCCAGATGGCGTACTGCATGGCGACCGGCACCGACTTCCTGGGCCAGAGCACCAAGGCTCTCGACGGGTCCGTGGGCATCCTGTCCTATGACATGCCCGGTCGACTCATGGGTGATTGGCTCTCGGGTATGCCGAGCGTGGACCTGGCACGGTTCTCCATCGTCAACGCCCACAAGCGAGGCAACCCGCTCGCGGTGCCTGCGCAGCGCGCACAGATCGCGGCAGCCTGGAAGCGGGCCAAGACCGAGATTGTCGTCATCGACTCGTTCGGTGCCTCGTTCTTCGGCGCTGACCAGAACGACTCGGCCATGACGATGGCCCACTACCGCGACCTCAAGAAGTTCGCGCTCACCGAGGTCGAGGCCCGAGTCGTCATCGTCATCGTGCACGCCACCGAGGCGTCACCCAAGAAGCCCCGAGGCTCGACGGTACACATCGACGTGGCCGACACCATCGTCAACGTGTGGAAGCCCGGTGGCGACACCGGGGAGTCGCGTCACGTGGAGATGGACAAGTACCGTGAGATGCGCGGCCACGTGCAGATGGCCCCCGTGGTCATCACTGCGCCCGACCCCGTGACCCGCCTGGTCGACGTGGACCTGGGCGGCATGGCGCTGGCCGGGTACACGCTGCCGGTAGGATCGAGCGCAAGCGCAGGCATGTTCGCGCCCCTGCCCGAGGACGAGCCCGACACCACGCCCCTGTCCGAGGACGAGATACGAGAGGAGGAATCACTGTGACACCAGACCCGGCTGAGTCCCGGTACCACGAAAGAGCCGACGCCGACTGCGAGTTCGATCGCAGCGAACTCAAGCGCCTGCGGTTCCTGCTCCGACGCTTGCGCTTCATGGAGGCCAAGATCAAGGCCGACGGACAGAACGCCAACTCGGTCTTCTTCGAGCAAGAGATTGAGTCGCTGGAGTTCGTGCTAGGCGAAGCGGGCGTTGGCTACCTCGACGCTCTACCCACCTGAGTTTCCAGAAACACCCACCGAGAGGAATCACCATCATGGCTACTAAGTCCGAGTCCGCACGCAAGGCCGCCGAGACCCGCAAGCGCCGCGCCGCTGAGCGCGCCGCCGCCAGGGAGAACACGAGCACCGACCACACCCTGTCGAGCGAGGAGGTGGCCGAGGGACGGGCCGCCACCCGTGAGGCCAGCCGCCCCGAGGACCCCCAGCCCATGGGCGCGGGCGACAT
>Ga0182227_1000005_pt1 | contig 42140 bp, 68 predicted proteins | sample G6R1MG_18_FD_129659 | JGI IMG/M metagenome (GOLD analysis project Ga0182227, IMG submission 129659) | Miscanthus phyllosphere microbial communities from Michigan, USA - G6R2_MAIN_07NOV2016_LD1 MG | ecosystem: Host-associated > Plants > Phyllosphere > Phylloplane/Leaf | place: USA: Michigan... | reverse complement strand
CTGCTTGTGGAAAGCAGGATGGGGAGGCGGGGACAGACCCTGCAACTATTGCGTATGACGCTTACAATCAGGGCTATCTCGACGGATGCGAGGACAGCGGCGCGGAAGACGCTGATATGGAGTCCGCGCGAGACGGGTGGCACGACTGGTTGCACGACTGCGAGGCGCTGAAAGTCGACGACCAATTGGAAGCGGTTGCCGCCGCATCCCCCAACGCCGCGAGCGCTGCTTGTGGAAAGCAGGATGGGGGTTCGGGGGAAGGCGAGCGCCGCGATCTGTATAAGCGCGCTATAGCATTGATACCGAAAGATGGTGTGTCCCAAGACGCCAGTTATCGGATCGCGTTGACAGCCGCCGAATGCTCGGCGCTGATTTGCGAGCACGGCACCCGCTTGGGGCTGGACGCCTTCGCCGCCGCCACGATTGCGCGCACTGTTCATAACCGCATATTGGAGATGGCCGATGTTCGTTGAAAGAACCGTAAATGATTACGGTACGCCAGTTGACGCGTATGTCTGCGAGACGTGCCACGAGCCGTTCACGGTCTGCCCCGCCAACGACGATCGCAGCCGTGACGACGAGTGGACCGGCTGCATGGCTACCACGTGTCTCAGCTACGATCCGGCGCGCGACGCCGACAAGCTCTTTGACGACGGTAACGTCGTGTCGTTTGAGCAGCGCGCCAATCCCAATCTTATTCACCGGGAGCCGATCAATGCTCGCTCATAAGATACTGACCGAAGAATGGCTCGCTGACGTGTTGCAAGACAGCATAGAAATGGACTGGACCAGCAGCGATGGCGCTAGAGCAATCATGCGAGCGCTTGAGTGTGGTTTGGTCGAACTGCCACAGCCTTGCGGCCAAATCATCGCATCCCCCAACGCCGCGAGCGCCGAAACCGTGGCTTTCGTCCAAGAATGGATGATGAGCGGCGACCACGAGCCGACGCAGTGGGACCGAGACTTCGCCGCCGCGATCGACGCACGTTGCAACGCCGCGAGCGCCGATACGGGGGAGAGGGAGGCGAACCTAGAGGCACAACGGCAGGCGATTGAGGCATCGGCTCGCATTGCTGATGTCCATGCTGAACAGACAGACACGCCCAGCGCCTTCACCGAAGGCTACGAGATTGCAGCCAAGAAAATTGCGCGTGCAATCCGAAAACTGGTTCCCAACGAATCCCTCGCTCTCACCACCGCCGGTCACGACGTGCGAGCGTTGAGGGAGGGTGAGCGTGAAGCCGGACGCGCGTGGATTATTAGCGAGGCTCGCAAGACGCTACGGCTGGTGCAGGGCTGCATGGAGTGCAGCGCTGACGACGAGCGACGATGGTGCGAGACAATCGAGTGGTTGGAGAAGCTGGCATGAACCGCTTGTTCGCAATGATCGGCGCACACGCGCTCGCAGATTATCCGCTGCAAGGTGACTTCCTCGCGAAGGCCAAGAACCGTACCGCACCGATCCCCGGCGTGCCGTGGTATCAGGCGCTAGGGGCGCACGCAGTCATCCACGGGGCTGCTGTCGCGGCGATCACGCGCTCGCCTGTCCTTGGAATTGCCGAGACGGCTGTCCACGCGCTGACCGACGACCTGAAATGCCGAGGCAAGCTGTCCTACAATCAGGATCAGGCCATTCACCTCGCGTGCAAGGTTCTGTGGTCCGCTCTCGCCAAGGCCCCCACCGCATGACCGCCGCCCCAAAGAGCGCGGAGGTGCGGAGCAGCATGAATGATCACGAGCAAATGCTTGATGCACAGGCCGGTTGCGTGCCGTGTAGTCTTTGCGGTGGAACCGCGGTCATCGCCGATGCTGGATGTGGTGCAGGCTATCACATCAAATGCAGCAACAGCACACATTTTCGTCAGTCGCGCGGTTGCATGATTGATGAGCGCAGCTGTGGCGGCTGGGCTTACAACGTCATGGATTGGTGGAACCGACTGCACACCCGCACCGCAGCCCAGACGCTGCCATCCGCAGGGGTAGAGGATGGCTATGCGCGCGTATCCGGCGAGGTGCTGTTTCGAGCATTCATGGCTGCTGACGTGTCGAGGCTGACGACGACCGCGCTACCTACCGAGTGGCCGCATATGAAGCCATCCTACCGGAAAGCTTGGGATGACCTCGCCGCAGCCATCCGCATCTTGCAGAAGGAGAGAGGACGCGATGCCTAATCATATCATCAACGAACTCGTGTTCCGCAACGTCGATGACGCCGCACAAGCAGCCATTATCGCCGCCGCCTGCGATGCCGAGGGCAACGTGGATTTCTCGGTCTTGGTGCCGCCTCCACTGAACATGTGGATGGGATCGATTAGTCAGCAGCACGAGCAGGCTTTTGGTCGCACCGGGCTAGACTGGAATCGGCAGAACTGGGGCACGAAGTGGAACGCGTATTCGCAACAACCAACCGAGCGCATTGACGACACGCTGACGCTGGTTTTTGAAACTGCGTGGGCACCACCGTATCCTTGGCTCGCCGCTATCCTCAACAAGCTGGCCCTGCCGTTTGAACACAACTGGCTTGACGAGGGCCGTGAGCGCGGACGGGCGGGACTGTTTACGGCCATGGGCAAATGGGGCCCCGAGTGGTCGGAAGCCGATGCGGATGACCTGACACATAGACGCCTGCACAAGCTCCATTGGGGTGTCGAAGCTTTCGAGGATGAGCCCGCATGACCGACGCAGCGCATAGCAAGAGCGAGGTGAAGTGCGAGGCTTGTGGGGCGCGCATCCCGGAAGCCGACGCTCATACCGATGACGACGGATTCATTGGATGCCGCCCGTGCTTCCCTGTGTCCAACAATCCGGCAGATGCGGATCGCTTCATGCGCGGCCCCTGCCATCGACCGAAGGACCCCTCATGACCCGGGACGTAGCCGCAATAGCGCGCGGGCTGACGAAGGGAGAGCGCGACTGCATCACGGAAGACCGCGGTCATCTGGAGGGTTCGACCAGTGTGTTGCTCGCACTAGCCCTTTCCTACCTCGCGGACGTGGCGAAATCAGGAGCGGTGACGCTCACCCCGCTCGGACTAGCCGTCCGCCAGCACCTCGCAGAACAGGAAGGACGGTCGTGATGGCGAAGCGTAGATGGCGTGCGCCAACGGCCAAGCCGGGCGAAGTGAAAATCGTCTACGGACGCACGAGCCGATACGATGACCCGGACATTTGCGTCGCCTGGGGAGCGGGCGGTGCGGACAAATCTGACGCTCGCATGGTGATGCATGCACTCACTGAGAAGCGGCTGGGTTATACGTTTCCGTCCTTGGCTGTCGAGCAACGCCCCTCCCTCGTGGGGGAACTAGAAGCGCGAGGCTACGACATCACGACGCTGCGGTTTACTATCCAACGGGTGCGCCCATTACCCCGCCCGCCATTATCTGCGAGGTCGCCACCTTGACGACTCACCCTGACAAGCCCATGAAGAAGGGGCGGGGGTCGTTTGTCGAGAACGCCCCCGCGGACAACGCGATGGAGCGCGTCGCCACATTAGCGTGGCTATACGCTCTTTGTTTTTGAGGCAAGCTCTCGGCAAGGAGATTAGAGGATGAGTGAAGTAGCAGTAGCTGAGGGCGATTGGGTTCTGTTTCGCACGGATGGCTCGTACGATCGCGTCGGGGTCGAGATGAAGCGTGCTGAAAAGGTGACGCCAAAGCTGGTCAAGTTTTCTGGCGGCTGGCCTCGGCAGGTATCAACATCGGGTGTCGTTGCGGCTTTCAGCGATGAGAAGACTGCCAAGAACGTACGCGACGCGATTGGCGGTGTGGCCGGGGAATTCGCACGCCGCAAGCGCAAAGCGGAAACTGACCACGCCGCCAGAATGGCAACCGTCAACGCCGCTGCCGAGAAGCAGATCGCAGCGATCATCGCTAGAGCCTCCACCTCTCTTGATAGGACCGACGTATGAGCGAGCTGAGCGAAGAGACGTTGGACGCTCTGGTGCATCCGGACGTTCGGAAGCAAGCCCGCGCAATACAAGCGCGGCTGTCTCAGGACCTGTCATTTGCTGCACTATGGAAGCGCCTGGACCAGGCCGAACGTGATCGTAATCGGATGTTGAACGCATTGCAGACGATCCGCGACGGCAGGCGAACAGGGGACGTCATTATGAAACCGAGGATGTGGACGATCTTGCATCGCGCCTTATCCCGCACCGAGCCGTCAATTGCCGCCAAGGACACCAACGCATGAGCGAGGATAACGGATGGCGGCCGATCGAGAGCGCGCCGGCCGCGACCGGATCAGACGATGATCATGTCCTCGTCTTTGGTGCCGCATTCCCAAAACCCGCCGTTGTGCAGCCGGACGGGGATTGGTGGAGGATGCGCGCTCGGCAAGGTTCCAAAGCTGTCACCCACTGGATGCCCCTCCCTCCAGCACCGGAGCCCGTAGCATGAGCCTTCTTGACCTAGCAGAACGGGTAGAGGCGGCGAAGGGTGGTAACTATGACCTAGGGGTCGAGATAGCGACTGCGTGCGATATGGAGACGCCTTGGGGTAATCCGTTGGCGTCGCTCGACGCGGCGATGTCGTTGGTGGACATGCCTTTCGACCATATTGAGGCTATCCCTCCACGAGGCGATTACACCGGCTGGACAGTTCATATCATCCCGCCGTCGCGTGGTCTGTCCAACCTCTGGACCGGTTATGCACCTACATATGAAGCGGCCCTCACCGCAGCATCCCTACGCGCTCGTCACGCTCTGGCGAAGGAGGTGGGGTGATGCGGATGCTGCGTTTTCATATTGGCCGCGCTCTACTCCACGCCGGGCTGCGCACACTACCGCCGGGTCGTGTCCGTTGTGAGCTATCTGCGTTGATCGACAAATGGTCAACAAAAGTGCAGCACGAGGTATCCGCATGACCACGACAATCGAGAAGCTGGCTCGGGCGGTTAAGGACGCGAGGATGGTTCCTGGCTGCACGGTGGCGAGGCTCAGCGATGTTGATCGTCGGGTTGCCCGCGCCGTTCTGACCGCCCTTCTTGAACCGAGCAAAAGCATGTTGGCGAAGGGGATGGATGCAGCGAATGATGCGTTGGACAGTGATTGGGACAGCGGGCCCGATGGCGAGAGCTATAATAGCTATAGCAGTCTACGCTCGGACGCGCCTTATGAAATCTGGCAAAAAATGGTCCAAGCCGCTCTTGATGAGGTAACAGAATGAGCGCAACCGGCGATCTATCCGACGCGATCCTTTTGGCAACGAACGCGCACCGCGGACAGTTTGACAAGGGCGGTCAACCGTACATTCTTCACCCGCTGCGGGTGATGCAGGCGGTTGAAGGCGACGAGGCGCGAATCGTAGCTGTGCTGCACGATACGATGGAGGACTGCGGAATGTCGTGGACATCTATCGCTAAGAAATTTGGCGATGAGATAGCGGATGCAGTCTATGCGCTGTCTCGCGGCGAAGAAGAAGCCTATGAAGCATTCATAGACCGCTGCGCCGCCAACCCGATCGCGCGCGTGGTGAAGTTAGCGGACCTTACCGACAACATGGATATGCGTCGGCTTGGTCGAGAGCCGACGCAGGTCGACGCTAAGCGGTTGGCAAAGTACGCAAAGGCTCGCGCTACGCTGTCAACGGTGCCAGAATGACCGAACCCTGCGAACACTGCCACCACGAACCCAGCTACAAGGCCGTAGAGCGCCAGCAGCAGCCCTACCGCGGCTTATGGCAAGACATCGTGGCGCGTGTTGCTGACATGTCGCCAGACGCGCCCGTGTACAAACGCGACCTTGACCGCTGGCTAGTGGAGACGTGGGAAGCGCAACCCGATGCCAAGAAGGCGTATGCGGTCAATACGACGCTGTACGGGCGGGAGGGGGAGGTTTAGATTGCCCTCTTCCCCACCGCCCGCAAAGCCTCTTCCTCCACCGCATCCGTAAGCGCCTTCTTGGCGGTCGCGATCGTCAGCGGGTTTTCGGGATCGGCTGCGGCTTTGGCGATCGAGCGCACCGCCAGTTTCAGTGCGAAGGTGGCGATTTTGGATAGGCCGGGGATTTTCATGGTTGCATCTTTCTGCGGTTTGTGGCGTATCTAAGGGGCTGCGGCGGCGTAGCTTCAGTTGGATAGAGCGCCCGTCGTCAAAGCGTTTTCGCGGAGACTTCGCGAGGTCGCGGGTTCAAATCCCGCCCCGCCGCAGCATCACCCCGCCTCTTTCGTGCTGATCGGATCAGACGACGTGCCAGCCGGAACCGTAGCGCGATTCTCAACAATCGTAGCATTACGCTCCGCCAGCTCGCCGCCGCCCTTGGTTGCTGCATAGGCCCAGGATACCACGTCCTTGATGAACGCACCCACGACCAGCGTACCGAGCGTCTTGAAATACTCGTTGTCGCGCAGGGCTGGGATAGCGGCGGTCATCACGAATACCATGACCGTCAGCAGGAAAACGCCTATCCCGATCCAGCCACGGGCGTCCGGCCAGTTGATGCGGGTCAAGCCACCAACCCTTTATAAACCCGCGCCTCAGCCTCTCGCCTGCGCGTCAGCCCGGCCATGACCTTGCCCGCCGCCTTGTTCCACACGAGGAACTGAGCCGCCGCGCCGTCGTAATCCGATGCCTTGTGCTTCTTCAGCAGCGTGGACGAGCCGAGATTGCCAAGTCCAACATTGTAGGCCAGCGACACTAACGCGCCTTTCTGAGCTGGCGTGGTAGCCGCTCCCGCCAGAAGCTTGTCGACGCCTGCCGCGAACTCGGCAACGTGCGAGGCAAGGCGCTGATCGGCTTGCGGTTGGGTCCACTTATCTCCCGGCTGAATGGGCTTACCGAGGGCGTCTGTGGTGGAGCCCCAGCCGATTGTCCACGGCTTTCCGCCAGTGCCAGGATCGGGGTAAGCTGTCAGCTTGCAGCCCTCGAACTGCTTGATGAGCGAGAGCGCGTGCGGAAGCCAATCGCCGGTGCCAACGCGCGCGAGACCGAACCTGTCCGCCAGATCGTCCACCATCGTCACCATAGCAGGCGTAAAGCGCTGACCGGGAGCATAGGGGCGGATGGCTTCGAATAGCGCTGCGCGTGTCATAACTTCCCCCTCGTATTCAGATATCGCAACGCCTCTGCCGACGCGAGGTGATTGGCAATGTCGTGCTTACGATCGCGGTACGTCCTTCCGCCGATATACAGCACGACGCCCACCGTCATGACCGTGGAAGCCCACCCCTCGAATGGTCCGTCGCGTTCCCAGATCACGCCCACTGTCAGGAAGCTGCACCCTCCCATGAGCCCCAAGCCGATACGCTCGACCATATTGGCCATGTCGCGGTACTGCGTAAGCTTGTAGACGACGAGTCCAGTTAGGATTACCCGGCCCAAGGAATTGAGGATGTCGAAGATCATGCCACATCCTCCTTTTCGCTGCCAAACACGCGCTCTAGAAACGAGCGACCGCGGCGTATCAGGATCGGAATGAAGGCGTTGGCACCGGTTGCGCCAAGATAGGTGAAGAAGCAGGCGGCGCGCAGGTTGTCGAGATTGACGCCCCAAAGCTCTCCGACGAGATAGGGCACGGCAAACGCGGCGAAGCTGGACCCGACGAACAGCGTCAGAGCAATCTCACCCCAATTCATCGTCTTCCATGGCATGAGCGACAAGGCCGTAACCGAGCCGGCAATTGCCGCCATGGAGATATACAGAACCCTTAGCTGGTGGTCATGATCGTTCACGATTCAACCACTTTCGCCATCCCACGCTTGGTCGCGCGGCCCAGCCGACGAAGGCCAAGCAAAGAAAACATCCTATCGGAAACACCGCGACCCCCTAGCAAGACGAAAACGGCCACCTGAGCCAACAACATTTTATCTAACCAGAAGGTGTACGTTGCGTCGGTAAAATGAACCCTTAAAACATGCGTCATGACCTGTGCCAAGCACAGACCGTATATAGCCCAACCCCACCAACGTGCGCGACCTGTAATGATGGCAAGCACGCCTAGAGATAGATCGAAAATGGCCCAAAGGTCGACGGCGCTGGCGGGCATACCCCAGCCGCGTAACGTCGCCTGTGGCGATGACGTGCCCGCATAAGTCCACTCGACCAACAACCAGTTGACGAGCAGCCCTACCGCCAGCGTCACCGATGCGAGGCGCTGATCCTTGGACGCATGGCAAGCAAAGACGACCGCCCCCGCGCACAGCCCCAGATAGATCAACGCCTCTTGACTCATTATTCGGGAACCACCGGGCCATGCCCACCCGACCCCGTAGGATCGTTGCATTCGCGCTCATACTGCTCCTGAAGCAGCGCCTTCTTCGCCGGGTCCTGTTCGGCTTCGGTTCTCGCCTTCAGGTCTTCACAAGGTGTCACCGCTGTATCCTGTATGCTGGAAAGCGCCAGCGCGCATGAGAAAATAATTACGCTTCCGACCACCGCCTGATATCATAAGCAGCAGCGGGCGCGGTCTGGTCTTCGTGCCAGTACCAAGTAAAGTCCCCGGCGCGCTTGAAGTAGGAAATCGAACCATTGCGATGCTCGATATGAACCGTGCGGTCCGCGGGAACCGGGCGCTTGCCGCTTTTCCAATCTTGCCAATTCATATGCCGATCCATCCTGTGGTAATGCCGAACGAAGCGGCGAGCGCGTCTTCATTGACGATATTGCCGTTGGTGTCGAAGCGGATCAAGGCTAATGCCGTACCTGATTTTGCAAATGCAAAGGCGGGTGCGATCGGCCGGTATCCGACCGGAACGGTCCCGATTATTGTGTTTGCCGGAATCGTTGCCTCGACAACGGCACCACCAGAAAACGCAACATCGCCCGAGGGCATACGTCGTAGGATGATTGGGTTGCCGCCACTTCGGTTTAGACCATTGGTATAGGTGATTTCCGCTGTAGAATAGTCCCGGCCTGTTTTCACTAGACCGTTATGAATAGCATCGCGCCATCTGATCTTGTCGCCGTTATTGCCAAAATCATTCAACCATGTGCCGGGTGCGTTCGAAACAGTCCCGGATATAGTTGCGGACACAAGCCCTGGCGCGCCAAAAGTGAAGATAACGGAATCAGGCCCTGCACCCTGGACGCGCATCGCGTTACCGGAAATACCGACCTTGGCTGTTCCGGCAGTGCTTGCAGTTACCAGTACGGGCAACCCACCTAGGTTGTCGGCATGTAGCCGGACGTCTGGATCAACGCCGCCCAGCAAGATACCGCTAGGCGAAGAATCCCCCACCATATCCCGTGTATCAAGGTCAATCCGAGGACGAATCGCAAACTGCGCTGAAACGTCGATAGCGGCCGAACACCGCGGACCGGCACGGTGGATCGAACCGGTAATTGAGCAGTTGACCGCCGCTCGCTGGTAAATCTCGCCGCTGATCGTATCCGAGCCGGCACGTCCGCCAATGATCGCGGCGGCATTCTGGAAATTAGGACCCAAGTGAGGCGCACCCTGGACGGCTCCGTACGCCGTCATATTCAGGATGTGGCAGTCAAGGTTGCCGGTCGTGTTGAAGCTATCTTCGCTGTTGATATACGCAGATGCTGCGGCGCTGCCGATAATGATTGGTGACTCCACGATATTGCGCGCACCGCCGACCAAGGCGATGCCGCGAGAGCCCGAGTTGTAGGAGATAGGCGATATAATACGATTGTCTGTGCAGATGCTTGCTTGTGGCACATACGGCACGATTGCGAACGTGTCGTCACCTGCCTCTCGCATTTCCACGGCAATAGCGATGTTGCGCGAGCTACCGTCCGTAAAATGCAAGCCGTCCGCTTTGGAGCGATAACCACGGCAATCAATAATGCGCCCGTCAAAGGCGCGTCGCATCAGAATCGCGGCTAACCCATGCCCCCGGCCACTCGCGCTATCAATGGGATCGACGGACCCGACATCGACATTCTGAAGGCGGAACCGCTCGGCATCCACCACATACACGCCGTTGTAGCTGTCATCGCCGCCGTTACGCGTCGTGGCCGCTCCGAGGCTGGTTACGTTCTCGATAACGCCGCCCACCCCGGTCAGCACCAGAGCCTGCGGGCCGTTGGACAACGGTGTGAAGGTACAGCTTTGCCCGTCAAACCTAGCACTCCCGAGAGGCAAAGTACCGTCGTGGCGGTAGTTCGCCTCAGCCGCGCCGACCACTCTGTAACCTTCGGCATTTGCCACGGTGAAGGCGGTTTCAAGCTTGGATTGCTGCGACGCAGTTGTAAAAGGATCAACCCCCGACAACCATGCCAGCGTACGCGGCAATGACTTGTCGAGCGGCAAGGCAATGTTGACAGCGCGGCTGTATGCGATGCCATCGGCGAGCTGCGCTATCCACCCCGAGCCATCGACGTAGTTGTAATTACCGTCAGGCCGCGGCGCAGCATCGGTGTCCCCGACAAGGCGTGCCGACTTGCGAGACGGGTCAGACGCCAGCAGCGCGGTATAGCTGCTATATGTGTTATCGGCGGGACCCGCCGAGCCAGGAGGGCCGACATATTGCGGCGGGGTGCCGACAACAACCGAAGCCTCGGCAATGATGACACCGCCTAGGCGCACCTGAACCTTGTAAACGTCCTCAGTGATATCGTTGATGGTGTATTTGCCGAAATCGTCGGTGAGAACCGGGTTTGCCGTTGCAGATGCAAACGTGCCATCGTTTTTGAAAAAATAGACATAAGCGCCAGCCACGGGGCGATTGTAGCCCGACTGATCAAAAACGAAATCGCTATAGGTCGCCAACGCCGCCTCCATTGTAGTAGTTGCTTACGTCAGCTTGAACCGTAGCGATAGCCGTATTTCCTTGCGCGTCCTTGACGGTGCAAGAGAATGCCTGTGTCTTAATTTCGTTGGGGGCTACAGAGCTGGAAAAACTCGTTACGGCGCTGGTCAGGTTCTGAACGTCCCACCCCTCCTCAGTAACCCATTGGAAGGTATAAGGTGCAACACCGCCTGCCACCTCAATAGTCGTTTGATTGGTGTAAACGGTCAATGCAACCTTGCGAGAGCCTGCGCCAGAAACGAATGAAGGGTTGGCGGCGGCAGTATATGAACCGCCTCCACCGCCTCCACCGCCACCCGAAGCCCCGCCCCACACCTGCCGCGGCACGTTGTTTTCGTCACGTACCCAAATTTCGCTGATCAGGCGGGAAATATTGCCCTCGTCACGTACTGAGATAGCCGAAACCGCGCGCTTGTCACCGGTTGCCGCCACAATGCTAAGCGACATATTTATACCAGACATCGCCGGGCAGCGAAGACGGGTCAGAGGCCGTGCTCACCGTCAGATACTCTCTTCCTCCGTTCATGGCGGGATTTGCCCAATATGCATGCACTCCTGCGTTTTGACGCGTAATATTGCCCGTCATTTGCCCTCCGGAAAGGGGTAGCGGGTCTGGAATTCCGGTTGCCTGCCTAAGTGCCATCTGGTTAGCAAGTGTCAGCAAACTACGGCCATATTCGGCAGTGGAAAGATTTGCGATTGCTGTCAGGTCGCTATCAAGAGGCTGAAACCCCATGCCGAGCGGATAAGTCGTCGGGCTATAGCGAACCAACTGCATATCTGCGTCGAGGATGCGAATAGACACATCGTCTTCGGCATAAAACACCTGGATAGGCGTTGCCGTGTTCGGAGCGACGATCGCGCCGCCAGACGTGCGCAACGGCTGCGCGATGGGGATGGTCCGCTCGACGTTCGAATATACCGCTACCGGCTGCGATTGCGGATCGGCGCTGGCAACGCCAACGTACACATATCCTGCATCCAGAAGCGCGCCACGAGCATCAAGAAACAACGGCTGAGGATTGGTGAGGCGGGTCATTGATCGTTCCTCGCATTCGTATTCGTGGGCCGTGTTGCCGTCAGGTTGATGCTTGTCGGCACCAAACGCCCGCTTTTCCCGCTGTCGATATACTCGCGCACGAAATCGCGTGCCTGCTCGTCAAGGCGTGCGCTGGTCGTGGAACGCCCATCGTAGGACGTGATGCCTTCCAGCGTTCGGCGCGTGGCTGCGATTTCTTTGCCCTTCGCAGCGAGGCCGGCGAATGCGTTTGCCGCCCCGCCTACACCTGGGATAGCGCCTGCAAACCTCAGCGTCCCTTGGCGCAGATAGTTGATGATCTTCGTAGCCGTGCCGCTCGGATTGACCGTGCCGCTGATCGGAATGGTTGCCGTGCCGACGATGCGGCGCAGCTTCATCAGGCCATTGAATTCCTGCGGGTCCAGAAGCTCACGCAGTTTGTCCACTCCAAAGGTTTCAATTGCGCTGTTGAGTTTTGCCCCGCTGACCACATCGCCGATCTGGCCCGGCCCACCTACGTTAACGTTGCGGCTGATCGCGCTGTCGAAGATATCGGCAAGCCCCTGATGCTGGATAGCCCGCCAAGCAGTCTGCGATGTCGGATGGTCGCTCGAAAGCAACAAAGACTTGACCCGACGAAGGTTGGATACGCCTTCCTTGCCCGCGCCAATTACCTGAGCGATGGCGCGTTCGGGGAGGAGGACGTCGGTTTGCGTGCCCTTCTTCACGGCAATCAGGTTCTCAACAATGTCTTTCGCCTTAAACGTCTGCTGTTGTGCGCGATGCGCGTCACGGGCCGCACGGTAAGCATTGCCGATCCCGCCTTCCTTTGACGCAGCCCCTTCAATTGCAGCCTCTAGAGCGTCGTCAATAGCGGGCTTGATAGCTTGTGACGCCCGCGTCGGGTCGCTTAGGTACAGACGGTTGATGGCCTTGCGCATAGCATCTGCCGACGACGCGGTAAGCTGCTTCACAGGACCGCGAAACGATACGGCCGAACCGTCGTCAAGAGTAACGCGAGTGATGCCAAGCGCGTTCGTCGGCTCTGCTTGCCCGACGATGCCATAACGCGCCAATTCCTGCCCGATCGCACGCTTCACGGTTTCCGGCACGGCCTCGTCAATCAAAACGTCGGTTGCCGCATCACGAATACCGTCCGTCTGAAGCGTCAACCCCTCCCCGCCAAGCTCTTCAGCCTGTCGATAAAGCTCGCGCACACCGGCCTGCCCTTGATCGCGCAAAGCGCCAACGGCGTCTTTCACCCGCTGTCCGCGATCGGCGGCGTTACCCGCGTCTTCACCGAATGCAGAACGGAAACGGGTTATAGCACCTTGAATTTCCTCTTGCTGCTGACGGAAGAAACCGCGCGCCTGCTCGCCTTCGTTCGTGGCAGAAACACGCAACGAGTTTTCGTCGTTCTGGACCTCGAAGTCCTGTTCAGCCTGCCCCCGCGTGTAGCGCACACCTTCACTTGCCGCTTCGTCGTATCGCTCCTGCGGGGTAGTGGGGATGGCGTCGGGTGCGACAGTCTCGGTCGCTGCCGAGGGCGGCAAGCGCTCCCCCATGGCGTCAACGATGCGCGCGGATTGGCCTTGGAGGTCCGGCACCTCCTGCGGCGTGCGCGCCATCGTGGAGCCGTCTTGTGCAACAATCTCCACATCGGCGTCCCGCGGACGGTTGCGCACCGCCTCGCGTGCAGCCTGCCTCTCGGCGGGCGTGCGGGGATCGTCACGAAGCGGTGAGTTGGAACGCCGCGCACGCGCATAGGATTGCACCAAGTCGTCTTCGTCCACCCCAGCGCGCAATGCCAGTTCGTGCGCCTCGGGGGTCAGCGTACCATTCGCGCCGATTGCCAGTTCTGCGGGAAGGCGCTGAATGATACGCTGCATTGCTGCCGCGCCACCGACACCGCCAGCAAGCCCGCCAGCGATGGCCCCCGCCGTACCGCCGTAACGATTGCCGACTTCCGCTCCTACGCCGCCTGTGACGCCCGAAACGGCATCGACAGCCGGAGCCGCGCCAACCTGCCGACCAACGAAACCTGTCATGCCGCCAGCGGTCGCGCCAACCGCTGCGCCCAGACCCGCCCCCGCCAGACCGGCCGCACCGCCCCGGCCCGCCATGCTCAAAAGTCGCTCACCTTCCGTCACGGCTTCAGGCGCGCCGGTCAGGTCGCGAAGCGTCTTGCCCAGGTCCGTGCTAAGATTCGTGCCAGCGATTGCGTTGATACCGGCGTTCAGCGGGTTCGCGACGATACCGAGCACATCGCCAACACCCGCGGCAAGATCGCCCACGCCGCGGTACAAGGCCTGCCCCGCCGTCTCCGCATCCGCCCCAGCCGTAGTGTTGCCATCTACGCTATGGACGCCAAAGCCACGCCCCTGCCGCGCTGCCGCAAGCGCTTGATCGATACCGGTGACTTGCGCAGGATCAATGCCCTGCCCGCGGATAAGCGCATCAATCTCCTGCCGCGGGCGATTGGCTGCAATCAGCGCGTGAAGCTGCTGGCGATACTGCGCATCAGGCAACCCCTGCGTTGCGCCCTCCGTGGGTTCCAATTGCGCGTCGTCAGGTAGCGCCTCGAACCCCTCGGGAATCGGATCGATCGTCGCGCCGGCTGGTAGCTCTTCGAACTGCTGCATTACTTTGCCACCACGCGCTTGCCGTTAGGCAACTGGAATACCTGCCTGCCCTGATACATGCCGATCAAACGGCCGCCCTGCGGCGCGAAAACAGCAGCAGGCTTCTGAGCGTTGCCGCGACCACCTCCCACGACTTTGGGAATGTCAGCCGCGCCGCCGCCAGCCGCAATTCGCATGGATTTCAACGCCGCTTCTCGCTGAGCGCGCTTGTCTGCCTGCACCTCAGGTCCATCACCCGGCATGGGGAAAAGGGTTTGAGCCTTTGCCGCCTGTTCGTCTTTTCCGATAGCCGCGCCACTCTCTAAGCGCAAAATTGCATTAGCGAAAGCTAATTGCGCGTTCATGACGCGGCGATCAGTCTGCGACAAATTACCCTTGATAGGATTCTTGTTGCTCAAGTCGTTCAGGGCAAGACCGACAGCATTAGGTACGTAGCCCCTAACCCCGTTTAGAGAGTTTTGAGCCGCGACCATTGACGCAAGAAGGCCAGTGGCCTTACGCTCACCTTCGGTTAGCTCAGTCTTCCTACCCAAAGGAGTAATCCTACCCTTTTGGTCAATCTGAAACTGGCTGCTAGCGTCCAAGCCCCTTTCGCGCTTTTCGTTTGGCGAAAGAAGGCGATAATCTTGTCCCGCCCCGCCGGTCGAGGTGTAAAGAACATTGGCTCCGCCCACAGCCGGCGCGTTGCCCGTGCCGCCCGACGACGACCCCGGCCCGCCCTCGACGCGTGAAATGATCGACTGCAACTGCGGGATGGACGCCTTTGACAGCGTATCACCGGGATTGACGTTCAAGGCCTTCGCCACAGAAGCGATATACGCCTTCGTGTCGTTGTTGTCGGATGCAGGAGCCCAGCGATTGATAATCTTCTCGACCGTGTTGAACCCGCGGTCGATATACGAGCCAAGCAAAGCACCCTGAGCGCCCGCGCCACTCGTCGGACTGTCGAAGATGGCAAACCCATCCTTATCCGCGCCCTTGAAGCCGGGAAGCTTGCGGGTAAACGCGCTGGCTTTCAGATTGCCGGGATTGTTGTTGCGGACGGAGCGGGGCGCGCCACTTCCAGGCGCAGCCCCTGCGCCGCCAGATACCGGATCACCTCCTCCCGAAAGTTGAACGATGGATTCCGAACCGTCTGCATTCTTGACCGTGCGATATTCGGCATCAGGGTCGCGATAAAGAACCTGCCCCGAGCTATCGACCAGCGCGCGACCTACCGTGTAGCGCTTGTCCTGTGGACCCGTGCCGTAATCGGCGATGTTCTTCGCCGCATCCTTGGGGTTAAGCTGATTAAGGAGGCCGTAAACCATGCCGCCCGCGCCTGCCTGTCGCGCAGCATCGCCGCTCGTCAACTCGTCGTAAAGCTCTTGGTCGGTTTCGTCCGGCTCCGCACCCGCCGCCTTGTCTGCGTCGATATGACGCTTAACTTCCGCCGCCGCCTTATCATACTGCTTGTTGGCGATAAGTGACTGAATCGGCGCGAGGTGGCGCACCAACGCCTGAGACTTTTCCGTATCCAGACCAGTTGCCGCGTTCTCGATCGCAGCATGAAACTTCGGGTATTTCACTGCCAGCGCACGGTACGCCTGCGGCGTCGGCTTGGCACCAAGCGATGCAATGTCAGTGCGAAACGCGTTCGCGTCCTGCTCCTCACGCTCCGCCGCTTGCTGACGCTGCAACGCCTCGGCTTGCTGCCCAGCGATCTGGGACTGAATCAACTGCGGGCGCAAGCGCTCAGACGCAAGCTGCGCCTCGACCATATCGCCCTGCCGCCAGTTGGGAACCAGCGATTGGCCTGCGGCTAGCGCCTGTGCGTAATCCGAGAAATTCCCCGGCATTTAGAAGATGCTCCCCAGGGCCTTGCCGATACCCGACGCCTGACCACCACCCGGAATGAACGATGTGGCAAGGTTGTCAAGGAACCCGCCTACGTTGTTGATGTTGCCGGCGTTGATGCCCGCCTTCGTCAGATACTTGCTCGACAGCGCGTTGCCGATGCCTTGATTCAAGCCGATCGTGTTCTGCGTGTTGGCCTGCCCGGCGCTCGCTACAGAGCCCGTTGCGCCAAGCCCGAGCTGCGCTAGGTTGCCATAGCCCGACAAGGCATTTTGATAATAGGATTGCAGCAAGGCGGGCGATAGTTGGCCGATGGCCCCTGCTGCGTTGCCACCACGGACACCGCCGGTTGCCGATGCGGTCTGAAGAAGGTTCGTGTTGGCGTCCTGCAAATTCTGCTGGAAGAACGGATCGGCCTTCAGACCGGCAACCGCTGCGCCTTGCGCGTCGGCTCCGTTCGCGCCTAGCAGATTGCCATATGCCCCGATGGCCTGCGTGCCAGCCTGCGTATATGGCATGTAATCGTTGCGGGTGGTTTCGTACTGCTGTTGCGACTGCGCAAGCGATCGATTGGCGTAATCAATCTGAGCAGCCGTCGCCTTGTCGATACCCTTCTTCTGAGCCTTGCCCCCGAAGATGCCGCCGATAACAGAAAAAAGGCCCAAGGTCCGTCGCCTCTATATTGAGGTTAGGCCCCGGCGCAGGCGATAGGTCAGCCGATGGCGTGACGATATGCTAAGCGCGTCGGAAGTGCAAGGCCGTTGAACCGGTCAGCGTATAGACATCGCCTACCTTCGCTTCTGCATCAGTGGCGTATTCCGGTACGCTACTGAATAGCGGAACCGACACGATCTTTTGCGTCAGCGTCTCGGGTTGATCGGTGGTGGCGATACGGCCCGCAGTAGGGAGCAGAAGGTTGCTTGCCTGCGTGGCGGTCAGGTTGACGGGGAAACCGCCCAAAACATGCGGCACCTCGTCATTGACCGACAGTGTAAGACTTGCTCCATCGTCGCGAGCACGAATGCCAGGACCTACGCGCAGAACGCGCTCATTGTTGAACGCTGCGTTTGAAGACAGCACCAGCACCGTCGCATCGTTCAGCGCTTCCGTAGCATCGACGTTCGCCGCAACCTGTTCGGACAGTGCGTCATTGTTCGCCGCCTCCTGTTCAAAGGCCCGCACGGCCCGCACGTCGTTCCCAAGAGCGCGCGATAGGATTTCTCGGGGGAGGGAGGCGATGCCGTTGTTCATGGGGTTGACTATAACAGCAGATGTGGCATTTTGCGAGAGCTGCGGCGGTCGTTATCGCGTTCCCGTTTTTGCGGGATTGTCCTTCGGGATACCATCGCAGCAATGATCGTAATTCGATCGGTTGAATGAAGCGCGAGGACGCGGGGGCAGTACCCGCCGCCTCCACCATTGCTAGCAGGTTAGGTGATAAACGGCGAAAGCCGCTAGAAGCCGAAGGCAAGAGACCCTGCTAGCATTGATGGGGGCGAACTAGGATCGACTGCGCGGAGTGATGCTGAACGCGATCCGGAATGGCCCACCGCAACGGGACAGCTGACTTAACCGTCAACGACAACGAGCCTGTCGCACAGGCAATCGCGGCCTAACAACCGCATCGGCTTGGCCCACCGGGAAACAGAACGGGCCACCTAAACGCTCAACGGCCTAGCCTCAACCTCACAAGCCGCCCACCCCGCGGCCATGGCATTGTAACCGCGGAATCGCATGCCCGCGTAATTGCGAATGCGGAAATGCGGACGCCACTGTACGCGCTTGCCGCGCTCACCCGTAAGCCCCGCCTGCACGGCACGTTCCGGCGTAAAAGCCTCACCGTCGCGGGTGTAAGACATGAACACTTCGGAGCCTGCGTCATCCGAACCACGCCCCGGCAATCCAATCAGCTCGACGCGATCAATAATCGCGCCCTTCGCATCATTATAGGCAATCCCTACGTCAAACTGCCACTGCGCCCTTTCGCCAAAGTGCGTCGTGGCAATGTCGCGCAAGGAACCGATCGCGCCGCTGTTCAGATCGCCAACCAAGAACCGGTTGTAGGCAAACACGGCGTTACGAATGCGATACGGTTGACCGACGCCGGATTGACAGCGATACCAGATCGCCTCGCCCGCCTTCTCGGACGCCTTGGCAAGAAAAACCCATGTCTCATCGGGTAGGTGAACCAGCAACCGCAATTCATCACGCGAGACGCGCTTTTCCAGCACGATCTTCGAAGCGTCAGCCACGGCCGCCAAGGCGTCGTCAACAATCCTTGTGCTGATCTTGCTGGATGTGCCGGAACCCGCGACATGCACACCCAGGGCATCGTTGCGGGCCGCGCCCACGAACGCGAACGTTTCGCCAAACAGCGTTTTCGCCTGCGTCCCGACACATCCTTTTTGAATCGTTGCGCCCGGCACGACCTGAAACGGAAAGCCCGAACCGCCTACGTTCTGAAAAACCTGTATCGTATCCGTGCCCAGCGCGTACACCTCGCCGCGCAGCTTGAGCAATCCGACGATCGGGTCTGGGTCGGCCTCAGCACTGGCGTATTTCAGAGGCAGCACCTGGAATGGATCATTGATCTCCGTGACGATGATAAACGTGCCATCCGTCGTCATCGTGTAGCCGTCGACCCAAAGGCTATCTACGACTTTTCCCAAATCGGTGTCGGTAACCTGCGAAAGCGTAGCGCCGTCGTAATACCATAGCATAACCCCGCTTCGGATGATGAGCCGGTCAAACGAATAGTCCAGCGAGGCTGTGCCCAAGCCGCTTACAAAGCCGATGTTGTTCACAATTCCCGCTGCCGACACCGATACCAACGTATCGCCCATGACGGCGTAGTAGAGGCCATTCCAAACGATCGCGGCGCGCATGATACCCGGCCCCGTCGAGAAAGCCTCTGTGCCCGCCGTGTGGCGAAGCTGCCCCTTGGATATCTTGGAATCGATGATGATCGGTTCGAGGTTCAGCGGATGCGAAACTTGAAACTCCGCCGCCTTGTTGGAGGTGATGCCGCTGAGAATGGGGATTTGCATCAGCGCGAACCCGTGTACGGATATCCGATGCCGTTGCCCCAAGAGCGATGCCCCGAGCCGCGCACGGTATTGCCGGGGAATTCAACAGTAGGGATCGTGGCGATTTGTGATTGCAGCGCCATGAGCGACCGTGCCGCAGTCTTGGCATGTTCAGCGGGAAGCGTGACGCCGATGCTAGGCGCAATGCGGATGGCGAGGTATTGCGCCACGGCGTTGATTGCAAAATCCGGAATACCCGAACCGCCCTCAGCCTGTCCCACGCCGTATGCAGGCTGATCGTAACCCAGACCATCCCACGGCGTTTCCATCATCAGCGCGTTGAGCTGGCGAAGCGCTAGAGATTGTTCTTCGGGCGTGCGGTCGAATTCATACCCCGCCAATCCACAATCCGCGAAGGCAAGCTCGATGATATCGCGTTTTGGGCGGCCGGTTGCGGGAATGATGGCGAATATGGGCATTACACAGGGGCTCTCACCAGTACATTGATCCAGACGGGCGTGGTGACAGGCACGACGATGTTGAGAACGGCTCCCAGCACGCTAGCAACCAACGTCTTCGGCAATCGCTGCACGATGATGACCACCTGCGCATTAGTCGCGCTATTCTCTTCGACGCTGGCGTCGTTGCGGTATGTAGCATCACGCGGCGTTTCCGCCGTCGTCGTCACGGCCGGCTTGATACCCGCCGCGTACAGTTTCGGAAACGAAAACGTCACCCGGCCCGTTGCATCGGGCGTAACCTGCACGCGCACGGCTTGCTGACGATCGTTGCTGGTCAACCCATCGGCAAGCGCGGCATCAGCCTTCGCCATAGCCGCGACAGCGGTGGCGTTCACATCATCTAGCGCTTTTTGCGAGACGCTGGGTACGGGGCCTACTTCAGCCAAAGCGTCCTCCTATCTTCCGAATACCAGATGCACTTACGTTACCTTACGTAAACGAGGCTGCGATAGCGTCAACTCTGCTGCTGCTGTGCCAACCCCGAAAAACAACGTCGCAACCGGGAAGTCGGACGCAACATTGCCGGTCAGTGCTGGCGATACATACGTGCGCAAGAAGCCCTCAATGGTTGGAACGCCATCCATGACCTGTGACGGCGCGCTGAAATTAGGCGAGTTGGTGGCAGTGTTGTCGCTATGCAGATAGAAAGACCGAAGCGCCTGCGTATTGGCAAGCTTGGCGTACCACGATTGCTCGAAACGATCACCCGCCACGCCATTGACGGCTACCGAGTTACCGCCAAACACGACGACACTGGCTTGCGTCGTCGTGCCCGTCACGGTCAGCTTGATAGCCGGATAGCCTGCCGCATCGGCAGTAGCCGACAGCGCCACCGCCAGCCCCGTGTCAGCCGTGCAATAGAACTGCGCCGGTACGGTGCCAGTGACGTTGTTGTTGAAGCCCGCGAACCCGCCCGAGCCCGCGAACACCTTGTCGGGGAACAGGTTGCCGACAAGTAGGTGCGCGCCGTCCAGCGTCGTCGTGGGGGATATCGAGGCCACAGCCGCGCCCATCGCAATGCCCAGCTTGCGTGACCCGCGCCAATTGGGGTGCAGGCCGTCCAGCGTATCGGTGCCGGGTACGATCGCACCTTCGTTGTCCACAACACGAATCTTGCTCGCGTATCCTGCCAATGTTGGATCGGACGCGAAATTGCGAATGAGCGTGTTGAGCGCCAGCCTATCAGTCTCGCGTGCCGTGGTCAGCGCATTCGAGCCGCCGCGCGGCAACACGGTAGACCAGACTACGGCCTTCGCACCTGCGTCCAGATATGCGCGCCACATCGTCTTGATGCTGCCAAAGATCGCGGCTGGCGTAGCCGATGTATTGGCGAGGTCGTTGGTGCCGGCGAGCCCCGTGACGAGCTTAGGCGCGGTCGCCATCGTCTCGCTGGTGTGCGCCGGGTCGGACAATGCCGCGGCAGTCGCACCGCTGATCGCGGTATTGTACGCAGTCGCACCGCGGTAGGACAAGCGCCCGCCCATCGCCATGATCGCGCTGTCGATATACGTCGGTCCAAACGCGCCCGCCGTGATGCTATCTCCGTCGAACGCCATCAACTCGTTAAGAGCGAGCAACGCAATGACAGGCACATCTATTGCCCCACCGCTGACCGAGGCAGGACGACGACCCTGCCGCATCATAGTGCGGCCGATCGGCATCAGAGGCCCGTAATCGTGACAGGAGCAGTGCCAGACGCCGCAATGAAGTTGACCTGCTGGTTGGTCGTGATGCTGAACGTAGCGCCGGCCGGCACGGTGTATGTGCCCGCCGATCCGATGGCTGCCGTGCCGTTGAACTCGTTGAAGCCGATCGATACCGTGGCAACGTTCTGTCCTTGCAAGTCACCAGGGCGACGATTGGCGTTGGCTGGGATATTGAACCCGCCGCTGGTCGTGGTAGCTGTTCCTGAAAGGTTCGATCCCGAAACAGGACCAAAAGACGAGGTGCCCGAAATATCGCTCATCAGAACAATTCCTCGACACTGACGGTAATTGCCGTCGTGGAAAACACGAAGATGGCCGCTGCCGTGTCCGTGGTCTTGCTGGAACCGGCGGGCACGAACAGCCCGGTAGTAGCGGACACCCCGGATGCACCTTGGAAAAAGGCCGCACTGGTAAGCGGCGAAAGCGTCACTTTCTGGCGTCCCGTCCGTGCCGCGACCACCTGCGTTGCAGTGTTTGCAGGCACTGCGACTTGAGCAGTGGCGATGTTCGCGCCGCCTTTGGAAACGACGTAAGCGCCTATCGCATCGCCGGGTTGAGGAACGACAATCGCACCGGTCCAAAGACCCGCCTGGACAGCTAGATTCGCCGGGTTACGCGCGAAGCCCGATCCTATAAAACCGATAGTTGGCGCTAGATTGGAACCCGCGCTTTGGGTTGAGGACGACCCTATCGCAAACGCGGGTCCGTTAGAAGCATTCACTACAGATAAAGCCGACCCTGCGTCAGCAGAGCCGTTTCCGCGAACCGGAACCGTAGCCCCATCGCTAGCATACGTGACACGGCTTGCGTCGGTCGCTGTGCCGGGGCCAGTTGCCCCAGAACCGCCACCTCCACTACCAGCCCGATAAGGCGCGCCCGTTTGCGGGTCGATAAGAACGACATTGCCACCGCTCACAGGCGCATCCCTTCAAAAAGAGACGGGGCCGAAGCCCCGCCGTAATCAGTTCAGATCGGTGATGTTCGTCACGTCGTTGGTGTACGACGGCCCGCCGCCGGGAAGTTCATCCGCCTTGAGCTTCAGACGCTTCATCATCGCCTTGACATAGGGCGTACGGTTCTTGCCGTTGCGTTCCAGAGCAAGCAGGCCATAGACCTTCTCGTCCGGGATCGAGCCCTCGTTCTTGTTGCGGTCTTCCTTGCCCGGCGTGGTCGAAACCAGCTTTTCGAACGCCTCGACGCCAAGATCAAGGTTATGCGCCCACGGCTGCGATTCATCCGCGTTCAGATACTGCGTGGAAGGCTGCTCGCCGGGCAGGTTGCCGTCCGTCAGCGAGCGATGCACGTCCTTGGCGATATCCTTGGCGTCTTCCTTCGCGCCCTCCTTGCGAGCCGCCTTAAGCTCGCCATCGGACAACGCGAGGCCGTCCGGGGCGTTTTCCTTGAGGTTCTGCTCAGCGGGGTTCTTGGTGGTCATATCGAATATCCTTTATGTGAACGGTCGATCAGACCTGGTTGAACTGCATCGCGCCTGCGAATTCAGGCTGGGTCAGCACCGTGCCGAAGTCGATATCCCAACGCATCTTGGTCGAAAGATCGTTGATATTGCCCTGCTTGGTGCAGATGATGCGAAGGCCAAGCTTCGGAGTCGTGGCCTGCATGATGTCCCAACCATCCTCCGGCTCCACTTCGAACGTGCCAGGGAGAAGCCCGACCGCGGAACGCAGGAAGAACGGGCTGATCTCGGCAATCGCGGTGTTGAGCCACGTAATAGCCGCGCCGTTCGCAGGCGTTGCGGTGACGTTCTGATACTCGCGACCGCCGATCGTGTTGCCACCGTTCGAAATGAAGGCCGGCGCGTAGGTGATGGTGTTGGTCGTGGTGTTGACCGAGATAACGCGAGCCGTCTTGAGCTGCCCGGTGTCCTGCTTGGAAATCAGGTGAACCGAGTTGACGCCCGCGACCGTGAAAGCATCGCCCGGCTTGATGCCCGCAATATTGGCGCTGGTGACGACGAGCTGGCCCCAACGATTGTCACGGTTGTTCTCCGTGCCATCCGTCTGCGTCGTGGTGGCGGCAGGCTCCCAATACTGGTTTGCGCCGTTGACCGTGGTCGTGCCGCCAGCAGCCGGAGCAAGGCGGATCGGCTGATCGTCCGTGTAAACGTCGAAACCGGCGATACGAGCCGAAAGCTCGCCGTCCTGATACGCCTTCTTCGACAGATCGCCCATGGTCTGACGATCCGAAACGTTGGACAGCATGCCGATGGCGTTGCGGACACCAATCATTGCCACGCGATCACCGGACGGCACGCCGACTTCCGTCATCTGAGCCGACGACAGGAACAAATCGGCCGAACCCGTGGGGGCAACGGTGCGCTTGGTGTAGATCGCGCCTTCGAGCGCGACACGATTGCGAACGGCGCGGTTCACGTCCGACGCCAGCTTCGTGCCGACCTCGTTGGCGTACATGTCGATCGCCATCTTGTTGCGCATGGCCTTGGCGCTCAGCGACTTCGGGCTTGCCTTGTGGAAGCCGACCTGAGCCGGCACCCAAAGCTGCGTCAGGCCGTCGAAATTGCTGGTCTGGTCGAAGCCGTCATACGACGAACCGATCATCGGCTGCGGAATCCACACACGATCGCGCGTGTAAACCTGCTCCTGCGCGTCGCCAAGATCGATCTTGGTTGCAACCTGTGCGTAGGTTAGCCGATCCTCAAAGCCCTCGATCAGATTGTCGAAGGCTGCGCGAATCGAATACGGAAAACTAGAAGCCATGTAAAATCCCCTGAAGTAGATGAAAGAGCAACCTGCTCGATTCCGCCTACTCAGGGATCACAGCCCCCCGGATGCTGATGGCTAATGCCCCTATAGCAACGTATAATTGCCGTTGCAATAGGGGCTGAACCTTCCGCCCTTTCCTCCTGGTTAATTACGGAGACGGGGCTTGCCTTGCGCCGCGCGAGTATCTGCGTGTCGGGCTCTCATGGCGCAGGAGGGCGGATGATAAACGGCTCGGTCCAAAGCCGCTAAGGAAGTCTCCAACCGAAACTTGGTTATTCAATTGTCTTAGGCGGGCGTCCAGGCCCACGACGGATTTCAGGCTCGGGTGCGGGGGGCGCTCGCTCCGCCAACTGTCGCCGAAGCTCGGCGATCTCGGCATCCTTCGCGCTGGTAGCCTCGACCATGCCGGGCTCTTCACCATACGCCGCCTGCGGGCTGATATCCCAGCCGTTTGCCGACAGCGCCTCCGCTTCCGCCGCATCATGCGCGATCATCGTGTCGCACAAGAGCCCGGAATAGCGGTTGATGACCATCGGCGCGTCTTTCAACTCGGACAGCGCGTCGGCGTGCGCCTGCGTAATCTCCTTGTCGGTCTTCTTGTACATCATGCGCGGATATTCGGTCAGCGGCGCGGCGTCGTAATAGACAAACTTCGTGTCCGGCATGACGCGACGCATACCGCCCGCGTTCTGCTGATCTTCGCGCGTCATCACCGTTTCCGATGGTCCGCGCGCCTGGGTTGTCGTGGTGTTCACTTCGCCTTCTCCTTGATCGCGCGCTTATGGGCAATGATCTTGCTACGATCGCCCGTGCGCTCCGCTTCCTTCTCAAGCTTCTCAAGCACCTTGTCGCCACTGACCGCGGCAATCGGACGACCGCGAACCGGTACATCGGGATTAGGTGGTCTCGCGCCCGTCTTCTTGGTCGTCAAATTCGCCTCCATCTTGGTTACGGCCTTCACGACCGCGAAAGGATCACCCTCGGCATCGATACGCGCCAATTCGGCAAGCTTCGTCGGGCTCTTGCCCACAGCGTAGATGAACAATGCCGAATTGTCCGCATGCTTGGCGATCAGGGCCTGCGCAGTCGGGGACAGGGTTTCGAGCGCCGTCTGTTCTGCTGCGTCACGATCCGGATAACGCAACGCCGCCTTTTTGGTAGCGTAGTCCTGCGTCACCTTACCCCATGCGTCTTCCTGCGCACGCTTGGCTTCCTCACGCTTCAGCGCCTGCTTGTCAGCCGCTGCCTTGCGATCGTCCCATGCGTCCCGCTGCGTCTCGTATTCCTCGGCATCCCAACCGCAGGATTCGAGCGTCGGCTTATCACCTACGACGATATCCGGCTCGGGTGCGGCAACACGCTGCGTTTCGGCAAGACGCTTGTCCCGATCGCGGATTTGCTGGCGAAGGTGTTTGACCAGATCGTTCTCAGGCGCGGGTTGCTGATCTTCCTCGTCTGCAAAGCGAGGCGCGTCATCATCATCGGCGGGCGGGGTTTCCTCGTCCTCGTCGTCAATGATATCGCCCTCGTCCAGATCAAGAACCTCCTGGTCCTCGACTTCCTCCACTTCTTCTTCAATGATGTCTTCAGGCTTCGTTGCCATTCATTCCCTCCACTCACCCGTCACAGCCGGCGGTCGCTGATTGCCGCGAGGTTGCGGCTATACTCTTTCTGCGCTGTCGATAATCCCGAGCTTTACCCGCTCGATAAGACCAAGCTGCGCGAAACCTGAAAATTGACCAGCTTGTAGCCAATCGGTCGTTGTGGCATTCGTTTCGCCATCAAGGCCACCAAGGCACAAGATCGCGTGATCCGGCTTGATATCACCCGCCTCAATCTGGCCTATTGCTACCCTCAGCATGGATATTACGCTGTGCGCGCGGGTGTCGTTGTCCTTCTCCCACCGCCGCTGATCAAGACTTACTAATTCAGTCACGCGCTCTGCCTTTCCGCCATATCCTGCTGACGACGCTCCATTTCGATATCGTGGCCGGTACGGATACGCTGATGCCCGATATCCTCGTCTATCTTGCTGGCCTGAGCAAGCTTCAACTTGGCACCGGCAAGCTTGGACACCTGCTCAACCTCGTCGTTTGCAGCTTGCAACCCGCTTGGCGCATCGGGCGCGGACTCGGGACCGCCGACAGCTTGCGCCTGTGCCATTTTAAGGCCGGCGCTTGCCATCGTCTCCTGTATCTTGGCCTGATCCAAGCCAGCTGCGGTAAGCGCCTTCTGCGTATCGGCCGAAATCTTCTCGATCTGTTTGGCGATAAGCTCCTGCGTCGGGTCGGGCTGCTGGTTCTGCGCCGCTTCCTCCGCTTCGCGCTGCTCGTCTTCGTTAGGCTTGACAAGGCCAAGCTTCAAAGCGCGGGCGCGCTGCCAATCCTGGAAGTCCGCAATGCCCTCGCCATCCATGTTGAGGCCAGCGGTAATCAACGCCGCCTGTGCGCCTTCCATGTCCTGTGCCGCAACCGACACCTCGGCATAGTTCAGCATCTGCTTGACCGTGCGGTCCCTGCGCGTCGTGGTCGTCTCGGCAACATCGGCAACGACCTTGTAGCGTCCAGCGGCAAAGTTGTTGCGAACCTTCAGCTCGCCGTTATCGCTGTAATCCTCCAACAGCACCGCTTCGCCGTCGTCACCATCCTCGGTCATCGTCTCGACAACCCGGCCCGGCTCGACGTAGACCTCACACGCCATAGCGAGATAGAGTTCCCCGCCGCGCTGCGTAGACTGGCGATCATTGTCCAAGAACACGCCCGATTTCGCATCGACACGCGCTGCCGCAATGTCCATCGCGTCCGCCGATACGTTGGCCTTGACCTCTTCGGGGTTCTGGTCGTCCTCGGCAAACAGCCCGTTCAGCATTTCGACCATGGCCGCGAGCGTGGCAGGCACCTGGGGTGTCTCGACCTTGCCGATGGGGCCCATGGCGGCAATGCCGCCTGTGATAGGATCAAGGGCGGGATTGACCAGCGCATACGGATGGCGATCGATGTTACCGCGCGCCCACATCGTAGCGAGATTGGGCGGCATTTGCTCGGCAAGAAAGATCGGCCGCTCATACGGCGCAAGCGTCGTGATCTCGTACAACGAGGACATGACCGCGTTGAACACGCGGACCATATCCATATTCTGCTGAACCAGACCACGGAACCACTCAACACCATCGACATAGGCGCGCTCGCCATAGACGGGAACGATCGGGATATTGCCGCCAGCAATGTAACCGAAGTCGTCCAGCACTTCGGCACCGGACAGAATATACTTACGACAGCGCCGCCGCTTGGCCTTGCGCTTGCGCATCTTGAACCCGCGCTCTCGCAGGTCCTTAATGTCCTCCGCGCTGATATCCTTCTGCCAGTGCCGCTCTTCTTCCTCGCTCACCTCCTGCGTGAAGATGAGCACCCATTCGTCCTTGTCCTCGATCTCGTAATACTCGCACACTGCGATCGTATCGGGACGGAACCAGTCGTAGGACCAGCGCCGGGTCGTGGCGTCGGGCCACGTCACATATTGCGCGTCGGGGTATTCTTCCTTGAACGCCTCTTCCGACCAGCCCGACAGAACGAAGGCGAACTTGGCATCGGACTTGTCGTAAAGCGTGGACGGCCCGAAAAACACCGACTGATCCGCATCTGCAATGAGCGAGGCCGGATTGACGCGCTGATAGTCCGAATCCTTGTCGAGCGGATCAGCCCAATCGTTCAAAAGGCGATATGCACCGAAGCCTCCCTTTGCGGCTTCCGATCGCGCGTTGTCCCTTGCCTGCTGCCCTTTGAAAAAGCGATTGTCTGCCCGATACAACCCGTCCAGCGTATCAGCCGTCTCGTTGTCGCTCGTGCCACCGCTGGGGCGGAAATCGGGCTCGATACGGTTCTGGCGGAAGTCGTTCTCAAGCTTGCGAAGCGCGCGTTTCAGCTTGGGGAATTCGAGCTTGATGCTGTCCCCGAACTGATCGCCCGCCGCTCCCTCCCACATGGCACCCGGAATGTCCGCAAACCGACGCGCAATCAGCGCAAGCTCGCGAACCGGCAACTGCGGCAGCACCGCATCATCAAAGCTGCGCATTGCGCGGTCGTGCAGCTTGCGCAGTGCCTCGTCGTCCTGCCGCGGCGCTTCCTCGTTGACGAGGGTTTCGGGGTTGTCTTCGGTCACCGGCAAACCTCCGCCACAGACGCCGCCAAGTCGATATCGCCCGCACGCAAAGCGGTTGCCTTTGCCCCAGAGCAATCGCCAGCCGCAATCATCCTGCCTATACGCTGATGGATGCTGGTCGTGGGCACGGAAGCGATGCCGCGATCCAGAGCCGCGCGATAGTCCACTGGCGCAACTTGCCGGCACACGACCTGATTTACCTCAATGCGGCAAACGGTCTGCGCCTGTAGCGCCATGAGCAAAATCAACATCAACGCCTCGCCATGCTGGGGTCACGATCAGCTTTCATACCACCCATCCCATCACGGTCCACAGCCCGACGAGCGCCAGCAATAGCACCAAACAGCCGCAGCATCCACCATGTTCGGTGCGGCTCATCTGCGAGCCATTGAGGGGATGGATACTGAGGCAGTATCAGGCTTCTGCACCTGATGGCCCAACATGACTTCGGTTAATGCCCATACGACAGCATCGACGCGGTTAGGCGAGCGCTCACCCGTATAACCATTGGCAGTCATAAGGACCATTTCGTCTTCCAAGTCTGTCAGGCCACTGCCGACATGGGACACGCGGCCTTGCTCGTATAGCGCAGATATAGGCTCCGCGCGAGCGGACTTGCCGCGGCTTGCCGTCACCTCTTTGTACGGAACGTTAGCATCGGACGCTCTGACCACGGCTCGCACCATCGCCCCACCGAAGTTACGCTCCGCAACTATCCGGTCAGCTTCCCACCGATGGTAAGCGGTGATGGACCGCCTTGCCCATCCTTCCGGCGAAAGCTTGCAGGTGGCGTCCTCCAAAACGTAACCACGCCCGTCCACACCACGTCCTGCCGCAACGATGCCGATCGCATCGCCGTCGTCAGAGTCGCCATCCGTGCCGCTAGGGTCGATAGCAATCACGACTCGACTCATCTCGATACGGCGGCCATTCTCATCCAGCGGCATACCATCAAAGGCTGCTTTTCGCCTGCCCGTGTCAAGCATTGCCCTGGTCCACAACGCGCCCACGACATCATCAACGATTTCTCCCTCAAGCTCCTGTCTGCCGAGGCGCGTTCCTGCGTATTTGTCGTGGACCGCCTTCAGAAACGAAGGAGCAAGGTTATCCGCATTTGCCATCGTTGAGCCGACCGTCTTCACGGTTTTCTCATCCTTGAGAATGTCCTTGATGATCGGAATGGGGCGCGGTGTCGTAGTCACAAGAACGCGAGGATCGGGGCGGCGCATGGTGAACTGAAGCATGTCCCATGTTTCGCGAGCCTTGGAATATTTCGCCAGCTCGTCCACCCAAGCGGTATCGAACTCAGGTCCGCGAAGCTGATCCGGTTCAGTGCCGTTGTATCCGAACGCTACAGCACCGCTAGGCCACCTAAGACGAACTGGTTTGTAGCGCACTTCGGGCGCTTCCTCGGGAGGAGTAACCTTCAGAAGCCGGGGTATCATGACTTCCTCAAGGTCTTTTTGCGTCTCCGCGACCAGCGCCACCGCCATTGCGCCTTCTGATACGCGCTTGCGCACCCACTGCGCGCCCAATTCCGTTTTGCCGAAGCCGCGACCAGCGAGTGCCAGCCAAGTCGACCAATCGCCAACGGGTTCCAGCTGGTCTGGTCTAGCCCAAAAGTCCCACTGATATTTAAGACTAGCCTGCTGTTCAGTGCTTAGTGCTTGCCACCACTCCTGGCGCTCTTGCTCGTTCAACGAGGCCAGCAATTGAGCGGGCGACTGCATCAGCATTTTCGCGAACCTCTTGCTCTATCTTGATAGCCCCACCGTCTTCTCCAGTAAGCTGCATTGGCAATACCTTGCCGAGCAACCCAATAAAGGGACCGGGGTTCTTCTCAGCTTGATCGGTCAAATAGCCGACAAGACCGTCCTTACCTCCAGCCGCTGTTGCAGCTTGGATGATAGCATCCTTGAGAAGTGATGTAGTCTTGTTCGGGACACCTTTAGGCCTTCCCTTTCCTGCCTGCGCAAGGAATTCCGCATTTTGGCCGTTTTTTGCGCGCTCGCTCATCGCCCGAACATAGCACGTCTAATGACGTTGGCAAGTTCCCTGCCGAGGCCGTACGCGAGGCCGTTGCGGAAAAGGTGGAGGGGGACCTGCAAGAACGCTCTGTCACCCCGCACTCTACACCGATTTACGCCCTTTGCAAGGCGTCAACCCCCACCCCACAACCGCAGATACCCCTCGGCATGGGCGACCGATATGCCGTACTTCGCAGCGAGCTTACCCGCATCGGCCCGCACCAGACTGTCGCGCGGGGTCTTCAGCATGGCGATGATGAACGCGGTTAGTGGTGCGGGCTGGGTCATGCTCAGATGATCCGCATGCGAGCGTTACGGGGCTCATCAGCGAACGGATCGCATGTGAGGAATGGCACATCATCGTCCAGGTCGTCGGAAAAACCGCGAGCATTACCGGCCGGCGCTGACGATCCGCCAGATGCCGAATCGCTGGAGTTGCCACCCTTTCCTGAAGGTCCGTCGAGCATCGTCAGGACGCTGTTGAAGCCCTGCAGCACGATCTCGGTGCTGTACTTGTCGTTGCCCGACTGGTCCTGCCATTTGCGCGTCTGGAGCGCGCCCTCGATATACACCTTCGATCCCTTGCGCAGGAATTTCTCAGCGACGTTGCCGAGACCCTCGTTGAAGATCGCGACCGAGTGCCATTCGGTCTTTTCCTTGCGCTCTCCTGACTGCTTGTCCTTCCAGCTTTCCGACGTTGCGATACGCAGGTTAACGACCTTGTTGCCGTTGCTGAACGCCTTGCTCTCTGGGTCACGCCCGAGGTTGCCGACGATGATTACCTTGTTAACCGAACCAGCCATTTGCCCTACCTCCAATTTCGTTGAATACTCACCTGCCACACCACCACCACCTCCTACGGAGGAGAGGTGGTGGTGTGGCAGATTTCGTGATGGTATTTTGCCACACCTGCCACACCTTGCCGCACCGCGTTATTTTGAGGTGTGGCAATCACAATTCTGCCCATTCCCCGACCTCCACAAACTTGCGTTTCATGCGCTTGGAATCCTCGCGCTCGACAACCAAAAGAGAGCCGGCCCGAACCCAAGCGAAGATCAAAGTTTGAGCCCTTTTGCGCTCATGTTTCTTGTCCAGATCAAGGCCAACGACGTTTGCGACGACATTGCCGACCCATGCATCCTTCGTTTGCGGGTTCTCGCGCCATTCGCCTTCCGACACCGCTTTCTGCACCTGATAGAGGTGCCCGACCGTGATACCCGCAAAGGCGTCTGGCGGAGTCCACGAGCACGCGACACCGACGCTATCGCCATTGCACAGGTCTTCGTTGTTCATGCGATACCAATCGCCTCGCTCGGGTGGAGCTAGATTGGCCTTGTCGTTATCGACGCGAAAATAGAAAAAACGTTCGTCTTCCGGCACGTTCAGCTTGGCAGCCTCGTCCTCACTCATTCGATTATAAACGAGGACAGATCGCGCCTTTCCAATAAGTGACGATGCGCCGCGAGCGCTGTCTGCGGTTGCCTCTGCCCCGTTCTGCTTTCGGACGTGATGTACGAGGTTGATTGCAGCGCCGGTACGCTCGGCAACGACGTTCCATTCTTTGGCAACCAAGTCGATCGCGTTGTTATCGTTCTCGGACACGGCATGCGAGCTGATGAACGGGTCGATCTGCAGCACGTCGATTTTGCGCGCGATCATTTCGGCTATCAGAGCGTCCACAACCGGGCGAACGATCATCGCGCCATCTGGACCCTCGGTAGCCATGACCAGCGGTTGGTCGCGACCACTGTCGACGTAAAGCCTATCCTGCAGCTCTTCAGGGCATACTTTGAAGCGTTGAGCCGTCGCATGCAATCGACGCTCTATTTCGTCGTGCGGGTCTTCAAGATTCCACATCCAGACATTAAGCGCGCCTTCTGGCAGGCCCTTATCGTAAAAATCGCGGCCGGTTGCCATCGCCAGCGCTTCACCGATTTTAAGCGAAGACTTACCAACACCACCTGCCGCGACGTCAAGAGATACGAATTTCCGCAATAGGTGTTTTCCGTAGAGCCAGCGCCTTTTCGGAATTTCGGACGTTGGACGCCACGTAAACGGCGTTGCGCTAACGAGCGGTTTGCTGTCGTCTATCTTTTCGGAAGCGTCGGATTTTTCCAACTCGGAAACTAACATGCCGGATTCGAATTGTTCGGCTACGGTCTGCAGGTCGTACTCCCGCGCCACATCATTGAAATCGTCACCGCCCTCACTTTCCAGTCCCAGCAAGGAAGCGACAATCAGTCTTGAGCCAAGGATACGAGCGGCGCTCTCACCTGAAACGCGACCCTTATTAGGCTTGGGAGGCTCCTGCAGCGGCAGGTGCCAATCGTCATCAGCCGCGACGATAAATTCCCTCCCTGCCCATTTGTGCCCAGCCCAGCGCGCAACCGGTGCCATATTGCCAGCGTCAATGCAGACAACCACAGGATAGCCCGTAGCTTCGTGTATACTAGCGCCGGTGGAGAAGCCCTCGCAAAGCACGATTGGTCCTGCAGAAAAATCCCCGATCGGAAAATGATTTCCCTCGACCTGAGTACCCTTCCAGAACAGCCTTTTTCCGTCGGCCGCAATCTGCTGTATGCTCCGAAATTCACCGTCCGCGTTGTAGAGCGGAACTAGCAAACCGTCCTTGCGAACGCGCGTGCCATGCGGCTGAATCTGCTTCTTCGTTATGTAGGGGTGTGCTGCAGCATCAGCCCCGTTCACCGCGCCGTCCCACCATGCCTTGGCTGCGACGGCGGCAGCGGTAAACTGTGCTTCCAACTCCGCAGAGCGCAGCGCGCGTTTCGCTGCAACCGCCTCCCGATCGTACGATATAGGCATGGCGTCGGAGAACCAGCGATGCCGGGTTTTCTCGTCGCGCCAGTCCATGAACAAGCCAACCGGCCGCTCATCATTGTGCATCAAATAGCGACCGGGCTTAGATGACTTGGAGCGCGTGTCTGATATGTTGAAGCGGTGCCACCTGCCGTCCGCGATTATGGGTCCAGGATCGGTGCTGCAGGTCGCGGCTATGAATTGGCGGAATTGCTCGATTGCATCGGTCATGCGTGCTTGAGCCCGAACCGCGCGATCAGCATTGACGCTTGGCGTCCGGTGATCTCACCTGCGCCATAGGCAGACATGATAGCCTGCTTGCGCTCGCTGTCATCGGCGGCTGCAGGAAACAGAGCAAACTCCGCTAGTCGCACCAATATATCGTCAAGCAGGGAACCCAGCGATGGTGTGTTGCAACCATCTTCGATACTGTCTATTGTACGCATGTAGACGCGGCCTCCTTCCGCGGTGTTGGCTTCCGGCTTGAGCGAGTGCCCACAAGCTCGCCGGAAGCCCCTACACTAATCCTTCATGTTTGTTACGTCAATGACGCCACCCTTACCGGCGCGCCCCACTCGGCAAACAGCGCCAACGCGAACTCTGGCGTACGCACGCAGGCGACACGAAACCCGCGGTCAGCCATCGCATTGCCCCAATCGATCTGCGCATCGGACATGACGCCCCGCCCATCTTTCCACTCAAGGAAGGCAATGCCGTGGTTCCAGGCATAATGCTCGTCATGAACGCCAGCCGTAAGGCCCTCTTTCTTCACGCGCGCCTGAGCCTTGAAGCCACGTTTACCAGCGTTTGGCACGGACCATGACATGATCGACGGCCCGGCGTATCGCAGGAGTGTGCGGAACGCCGCTTGCCGTGTTGCCTCATCGTCGGTGCCCTTGTCCTTTGGCTCGATCGGAAAGCGAGCGACTGGCTTCAGGGCCGACTCCTCAAGATCAAATAATGATGAGATTACCATACCTCGCAATCTCCTATAATTTTCGCTCGGAAGCGCTCGTATCGGTCATTTTCGGCTTTCAACCTTGTCCGCCGCGCACTTTCGGACTCTGCGCCTAGTTCGATTAGCTGCGCATCTATTGCAGCTAGATAAGCTGCCAAGTGTTCACCGCTCATGGGATGGCTGTTTGTGTACAGACCTCGCAAGCGCCAGATGTGCCAGTTACGTTTGCGTGCCAAGACTTGCCTCTTGGTAGGCTTCATGGATTCACGCATCCCGCGCCCTCCGATGCTCGCGCTGGTCCCGCAACATCTGCATCGCCAGCATCGGCTTCACCTTGTAGCAGCGTGACAGATATTCCGGCGTCATGGCTGCAAGCGCGTTGTCCGAGCATCCCGTTAGCAGCGTTTGCAGTTGCAGCGTGGATTGCGCGATCGTCATCTCGGGCTTTGCGTGGTGCGTGGGCTTTCTCACAACCCCACCTCCCTAGTCAAAAAATCCACAGGCAACGCAACACCACGCTTCTTCGCCAGCGCCACCACAGGCGCACGCCATCGCCACGGAATCCCGCGCGATTTCCAGTTGTGCACGCTCTTGGTGTTGCGCCCGAATTCGCGGCCTAGTGCGGCGCATCCGCCTAGCGCTTTGATGATTTCTGCGTCGGTCATGTGTCGTCACCCGTAGCCTTGGCGATTGCTGCGCGTCCGTAGCAATCCATAATATCGGCGAAAGATTGTGGATTTTCAGCAAGGCGCTCAAGCGCGTCAAGCAAGTCCGGTGCGGCCGCAATCAAGCGCGCATTAGCTTTGCGCTCCGATTCCTCGCGCTTAAAGGGCATGACCGCAATGCCCGGCTGATCCCTTTCACAAATGACCGATGTCGGCGATATATCAGAAATACACCACGGCCCCGGCGTGTGCTGCGCCCTCATGCCACAAACCCCTCACCCGCATCATCCACAACCGGCGTAAGCTGCGTCTTCCGAAACGCCAACGTCTCCGCAAGCTCTTCACGGAAAGGTGCCATGTCCCGACGCTTCCAAGCCTTTTCAAGCGCCGCCATGTCCTCGGCGCTCTCAAGCATCAGGCGCGCATCATCGAGCGTCAGACCTTGTGCCGCCTCGACCTTCAGCGGCTGAACCGTCGTCATCTTACGGCTGCCCTTCTTCTCCTGAAGCGCGATGACGAGGGGAGCGGTGATATCAGACATACGCGAGATACGGATGCCTCCCACCTTCATGCCGCCCCATGTCACGCCAGGGTCCGTGTAAAGCTCAAGAGATCGGCCGCGGTACACGTTAGCGTCTGCACCCCATGCTGCGACGAGGATGCGACTGACGGTCTTGCAGGGGCGGAAAACCTTGTCGCTGCCGGCGAGTTTAATCTGCACGGGCTGTTCGGTGCCGGGGCGGATCGAAACGTCTTCGATCGTGAAGATACGGGGGCCGGCGGTAAAATCATCGGCGTTCCACTGGTCGCTCTTGGCGACAATTACGGCAGACATATCGTTCATGCTTTTCCTCCTTGGCGACGCGCAATCTCGCGTTCAGCGTTCCATTTTAAATCAACTTCCATTGTCGGTTGACGCAGCATCCACCCGAGGAACCCGACTTCTACTTCGCTCCACGGCTGTCCGCGGAACTTGCCGATAGGACAAGTCGGCAGAAGACGAGGCTCTTTCGTCCACGTGATCATGTCACGGACGGTTGCGCCTGCGTCAAATAGTGCAAGGAGAATATGCGCGGTAACGTAGGCGTCGGGACCAGCACGATGCGCGGGCTGCGTAAGCTCATGGTGGAGTGCTATTTTGCCGGCATCCTCAAGCCAATAGCGTAGTGCGCCGTTTGAATGGCTAGGCGCATCCGGCCAGACGCGCAGGGCTGCCTTGTAGGTACAAATTACAGGCAAAGTGGTCGTAAAGAATTTTGTTTCGAACTCGGCGTTGTGCGCAGCCAGCGCGGCGAGATTGTCGTAAATCATGTCGGCCGGGTCAAACGGGGCGGCGTCCGCGCACTCCGCAAGTGGGATATGATGCACGGCGCGAACCTGAGGTGGCATCACGTCAACACCGCATAGCCAAGAGTGTGGCATGCCGACCTTGCGAGTGTTTATGATAGCGTCGCAGACACCGACCTCGCACACCTTTGCACCCTCTGTCGGCTCAATGCCGGTGGTTTCAAAATCAATGACGCGAATTACGGTCATACATACATCTCCTGTTCAATGACGCGCTCCGTAGGAACCCAGCGGAGCCCCCCAGGCGCAAGGTTGTCGGTGTATTCGGCCATGACCTCGGTTACGCGCTCTTCGAAGCGCATGGCTGCGTTGATGATGGCATCTTGCGTCTCGGCATCGGCGTAGACGCGCAGAACGACCATAGGCATGCCGCCGGAATACGAAACGTAATCCATCCATTCGCGCTCGGTGACCAACAACCCCGTCTGAAGCTGTAGCATGTGCTCTTCAGGAACACCGCTGACGATCGTCTGGACCTGATATTTCTGCCGACGAGATTTGCACTCGATCAGACCGTCGTCGCCAACAAGACCATCCGGGGAGTAGCCAATCGTGCAGCCATGACGATTGTTGGTGATGAAGCCGCATTCGGTGACCTCGCCAAACTTGCCGGCATAGGCCAGACGAGCGCGCACCTCGTCTTCGTGACCACGCAGCATGTCGTCACCTACATAGTGCGGCTCGACATATTGCGTGATGCGTTGTGCTGCCAGCTCATAGACATGCGCGCGGGTCTTGTCATTGTTCGCGACCTTAAGCGTCGGCGTAAGGATCAGCTTCATTTCGCTGGCCGTCAGCAGGCCACACCGCGCCTGCAACCATTCTTCGCTGCCTTGGTCATACTCCGCGTGACAGACGATGTGCGGCTTGCCGGGCGGACTGAACGTTGTGTATTTCTGCATATCCAATCTCCATATTGGAGAACCGGATATGTTCTTTGCGTGGAGTTATGTCAACCACGAAAACGGCCGGAATCGCGAGGAATCCGGCCGTATGTCGAGGCTGAGGTCAGGCGGTTTTGGGGGATGCGGAATCGTCTTCGAGGCGATGGCTGAACCAGACTGTCTTATCGGAAGCTTGGATGGTATAGGACTGCTGCTTGAGTATTTCGCATAGCTTCGCGCCTAACGATTCGGCGTGCACCCATATCGCTGCTGGCGTCGAAGGAAATCTGGGATAGTGAATTAGGCCCACGATCACTCCGGCCTCTTCACCACCGGTGTAGCAATAGCTTGTCTCGGTTACCGAGACACAAAGGCCAACCGATTCGCAGTATTGGAGGCAAATCTTTTTTGCGTGCCAAAAGTTGCCAGCAATGAAGATATTTACAGGATAGCTAGAAACCTCTACGCGTTTCATATCGCATCATCCAGTGCGCAGCCGCAGCCGCTAGAGCCGGGCTCGTATTTGTAAGAAAGTTCTGGCGAGGCGCGCAGACGTGCGTCAAAGGCGTCTAAACTCAGTGGCTTCGTGATGCCGCCCCGTCGATCGCGCAAAAAAGTAGCAGCGGGGTTTCCGATGTACTCGCGAACCTTGCGTTCCATCATTCGGTCGTAATGGAAGCGGCGAGGTTGAACACGACGCCGGTTAGCCCAATGCGCAAGCCCAGCTTTGCAGCACATCCCGCCGCAATTGCCGTGTTTATAGTCGAGCGCATAAAGGGCGGGCGGCACAACCCCTAAGTCTTCCAAAGGCCCATGCGCAATTACCGGATACCTGTAGCCTAAATCATCGTCCAGCAGTGGCGAATGAAAGTGCCAGCCCTGCAACGCCATTCGAGCCGCTAAGCCGTCGAGGCGGTGATGCTCACCAGCATCGATACCGACCGCGAACGTGTCCTCCGGTGTGCAGTTGGCCTTGCGCCACTTGTCGAGAATCTGCCGCTTGAGGATTTTCGAGCAAGGGTCAGCACTGCTATTGCCGACGAACCGCTCGTCTCGATAGACCTCCCAGGGGTCGCGACCTTCAACCAGCCAAATAAGCTCTGGAACGTCAATCGCAGCTTTGGCGCGCAAGTTGGCGAGGAAGGCGCGCCAGTCGGGATCGCCACGGTATTCCTCAATAGGAACATCGGCACCCACCTGATAATCAGGAAAATCCTCGGCACGAGGAAGCCATTCGGGTACCGTACGTTCCAGCACATCGCATGCCGCTTCGATCAGAAAGCGATACGTGTCCGCATCCTCATAGAGCACGTCGGCAAAGGTCAGCCGCTGTGCGCAGCCGGGATGCGCCAGCCGGTCTAGTTTGGCGGTTCGGTACGACCCCTGACCGCCGCTGAACTGTGTATATCTAATCACCCCATCATCCTCCGCTCAGCCCGTTCAGCCCGCTCGATCAACTCGGCATCGCTGATCGCAATGGCCCGCCCGCAAATCCAGTAGCGGCCTTTCGCAGTCTGCCTGCCCGCCGCGTCGCAGCGCACGACCGGCCGCCACCCGTCGCGCTGTAAGACGCGCTGTGCATCACCAGCGGCACTGTCCTCGCGATAGCCACGATCGACGGGCGCGGTGACGAACCTGTCCTTGTTGAACCGCTGCCGCGCCTCGGGTGCCTGCCGCTTGAAATCCACGGGCCGTACGTTTGCTGCCTTGCGCTCGCGTTTCAGGCCCTTCGCCGCGACCCAACGACGCACGGTCTTGACGCTGACGCCGTAATGCTTGGCGAGCTGGTTAAGCGTTTTGGTGGCGTATTGCGCGGTTAGGTCGTCGGGAATTGGCAGAAGCACGGGTACGCGCTTTACGACTTTCCATTCACCCAGCTTGTAGCGGTGGAACGCCGTCGCAACCGATCTGCGGCCACGCCCCATGTTCTTCGCGGCAGTCGCGATCGATACGCCGGCTTGCGACCATGTTTTGAGCGTCGCCAGTTCTTCTGCGCTCCATCCGCGCTCCTGCACGTTGAGGCCGGACTCGCGACGCCAGCGCAGGATCGTATGCTTGCCCAGGTCATAGATCGCCATCTGCGCGGCAACGGTTTTGTGGCGGTGTTCGTGGAAGTCTGCGGGTAGGCGGTTGGGGAGGGGGGTCATTCCGTTGGCTCCCCATCGTGGTATCCGTTTTCATCTTCCCAGCCGGCGGGCGCGAGGTAGAGCAGCGCGGCGAGTGCGCCTATCGATATCCAACATACGAGGACGTAGGTTGCTAGAGCTTTGATCACTTCTCACTCTCCTTCTCGCGCTTCTTGGCTGCTGCCTTGATCGCGTCCGCCAACTTGGCACGGGCGATATTGATAGCGTTACTGAGATTGAGCGCGTGACCCGTGGCGCTTTCGCCACCGCCCTCGACGGTTACGCGAATGCTGCCTGAGCGCACGTCCGGCGCAGGCCCAAGAGCCTCGAATGCAATCAGCACACCGCGTTCGTTTTCGCTTCTCAGGCTGTTTAGGGATTCGCCAATGGCGTTGATCTGTTCGGGCGTCACTTCTCACTCTCCAATTGCGTCATGGCATCGGCCATGCGGTTGACGGGCTGGTGCTGTGGTTTGCAGGCGCGCATCTGTGCGGTGAACTCTGCATCAGCGCGGGGGAGTTTTCGGAAGCGCGTCGCTTGCCAACCTACAGGGCCACCAATAGTGCGCTCCGGCGGCATGTTATCGATCAGCACCCCTAGTGACTTATCAGGAGCAACTACAAATCCAGTAATCTTATAGAAGCGGCCCAATACAAGTGGAGTGGGTAAGCCATCTATGTAAACGCTAGCCGGATTAATTCCGGGCCCGTTATCCACGCACACCACCACCTCACCAATTTCAAATCCGCTCATCACGAACCCCTCTCATCCAAGCGCTTCTCAAGCTTCACGATCGTAGGAAACGACGGCACACAACCGCCGGCTTCGTTACGACGGTACTTGATCCACCGAGTTGCGACGTTGCCGGATACGCCTGCCTCCCCGCACAAAGCGTAGAGCGATATCCTGGCGGCTAGCGTGCGTTCCCGCACATGCTCCATGAGCTGATTGCGTTCTTCCATGTGGAAGAGCATGCCTGCGCATTATTCGTGTGTCAATGTGTTTTTGCGTGTTGACAGGTATGCAGATGGGCCTCATACCACCTCACAAGAAGGCACCGCATCCGCGGAGCCGATGTTGGAGGCCACCGATGGAAGCGCATTTGCTTTCCGCATCGCAGATCGCCCTTCTCGGGCACCTCGCAAAAGTCGAGGGCTGCGACATCTACAACTACGGTGATGCAGTTGACGGACGCCGCCTGGAAGCGGCCGGGCTGGTCGCGATCGTTAAGGCGGTCAACCCACCCAAGAACGGCGCGGCTCGCCAGCCCTATTACGGTGTTGCCATCACTGCCGCTGGTCGCGATATCCTCGCTGCCGCGCATGGCGCTCGGGTGGCAGCATGAACATGCTCGCCCCCACCCCCGCCAACGACGCCGGCCGTCTGGTTCAGTGGTTCGATAGTCCCGAGGCAACCGGCCTGCTGGCAAGCATCGCCAAGCGCCCCCCTCTCTCCGTTCACTTCCGCGACGAGTGGCAGCAGGGCTTCCGCTATGTCGGTATGCGCGTGGAAGCGCTGCGCCGAATCAATGAGACGTTCGGCGCGGAGCTTCTGGCTCTGTGCAGCGCCGCCTACGATCAGATCGGGCCTGACGCTCCGCAGGCCGCGGTTGACGCTGTGTACGCCCCTTGGACCGCCTACTGCGAACAGACGGTGGAAGCTGTCATTGATCGCGCTCTGGGGGTGTCGGCATGACCGCCCCCGCCCGCATCTCCGTGGTCGAGCGCATGCTGATCGACAGCACCGAGACGTTCTTCACGATTGAGCGGTATCTTGGCGATCCGGCTTATGCCGCTCGCCTGGATGCTGAGCGTGACCGGCAGCGCGACGCCATAAACGCTCGCTTCGATGCCATTCGCGACGCCGATCTTATCCGGCTTGGTTATAAGGATTCTGTACGATGATCTATCAACGTCCATCCGCCATGTCTGTGCGCGACCGCGACATTGCCATGTTGCCGCTTGTCGTGGACACACCGCCCCGCCCGTTCTGGTCCTATGTGTCCGCATGGGTCGTGTTCTTCATTGTGCTGGCGATCGTCGGCAATGTTATTGAGGTGATGCTGTGATTAAGGTCGAGCAGGTGGATCGGGAGGCGGCTGACGAGATTATCGCCGCGGAGTTCGATAACTCACACGCCGCTTATTACGACCTGATCGTCGCTATCGTCGCGCGTCATCGCCTTGCCGAGCGCGAGCGGTGTGCGGCTCATTTGGAGACGCGCGCAGCGGAGATTCTCGCCGTCAGCACCAATCATACCACTGGCGTGATGATGAACGGGATTTTTCGTGCCGAAGCCACCGCCATCCGGGAGACCCCCAATGCAGAATGATCCGACGATCCCCGCAAACATGAAGCCCTGGCATGGCGGCGAGCATGCGCCGGATGACTGGGATGGGGGCAACGTATTATTGCGATCGGGATCGGTCGGGCGGGCGGGTAAAGACCACAACGCTTTATGCTGGCAGCACCCTTACATGTCGGTAGGCGGTGCAGTCAAGCTAGGCGGCGACATCATCGCCTACACCCCGAAGCCCGCCCCCTCCGACCCGGTAGCGGACGAAGCACGTGCGCGTGAGGGTGAGACGTTCTTGGCGCAGCTTCGCCGGGTCAATCTGGCCCGCTACGAGGCGTGGGTCGAAGGCGCCGATGCCGGCATCATGTTCGATGCGCTCGAATTGGGCGGCGAGGTCGGCGAACTCCTGAACGTCGTCAAGAAGCTGGAGCGTGAAGAACGCGGCTGGCGTGGATCGCGCGCCGATCCGGCCGACTTCGCCGACGAATGTGCGGACGTGATGATCTGCCTCGACAAGCTGGCTCGTCGTCGCGGCGTTGATCTGGAATCAGCCACAATCGCGAAGTTCAATGCGACCAGCGAGAAGGTCGGTCTGCCTCACATGCTCGCCTTTGCCCGCGAAACGTCCACCAACGCTGCTTGTGGAAAGCAGGATGGGGAGG
>Ga0182227_1000004_pt1 | contig 43288 bp, 58 predicted proteins | sample G6R1MG_18_FD_129659 | JGI IMG/M metagenome (GOLD analysis project Ga0182227, IMG submission 129659) | Miscanthus phyllosphere microbial communities from Michigan, USA - G6R2_MAIN_07NOV2016_LD1 MG | ecosystem: Host-associated > Plants > Phyllosphere > Phylloplane/Leaf | place: USA: Michigan... | reverse complement strand
CGGACGAGTACGACGTGCAGCGCCTAGTCGACAAGGAACTGCGCGAGTATGCCGAGGCTGAGAAGGCTGCCACGGGTGCCGTGTACAACGTCAAGTATCTCAAGTCTTACAGCACTCAGACCTGGGCTCAGTTCCGCAAGTATATTCAGAACGTCAGCGATAACGCGCATCAGTTGGACGACAACCTGGTCTTTGCCAATCAGGAGGTCACCAAGTCTGACTACGCTTCGCGACGTCTGCCCTACCCCCTTGGCCCTGGCGACTGCAGCGCTTGGGACGAGTTGGTGGGCACGCTCTACAACGAGGAGGAGCGGACAAAGATCGAGTGGGCTATCGGCGCGGTGGTGTCCGGTGACTCCAAGAAGATCCAGAAGTTCCTCGTCCTGTACGGACCGGCTGGTACTGGTAAGTCAACGGTGCTGAACATCATCCAGAAGCTCTTCGTGGGATACGTGGCCACGTTCGAAGCGAAGGCTTTGGGGATGAACGGCAACGCCTTTGCGACGGAGGCCTTCAAGGACAACCCTCTGGTCGCGATCCAGCACGACGGTGACCTGTCCCGTATCGAGGACAACACCAAGCTCAACTCGATCATTTCCCACGAGGACATGACGATGAACGAGAAGTACAAGCCCAGCTATACCAGCAGGGTGAACGCCTTTTTGTTCATGGGCACCAACCAGCCGGTCCGTATTTCTGACAGCAAGTCCGGCATTATCCGCAGGCTCATCGACGTGCATCCCACCGGCGTCAAGATTCCTGCAAACCGGTATCACACCTTGATGAGTCAGATTGACTTCGAACTCGGGGCGATTGCGCAGCATTGTCTGGACGTGTACCGGCGTCTCGGCAAGAACTACTACAACGCGTATCGCCCCACCGAGATGATGTTGCAGACAGACGTGTTCTTCAACTTCATCGAAGCGACGTACGACGTCTTCAAGACCCAGAACGGCGCGACTCTCAAGCAGGCTTACACCCTGTACAAGGAGTTCTGTTCTGACACCGGCATCGAGCGGCCCATTCCGCAGTACAAGGTCCGCGAAGAGCTCCGCAACTACTTCGAGGAGTTTCACGACCGATGGACTGTGGACGGAGCCATTGTGAGGTCGTACTACCACATCTTCACAGCCGACAAGTTCAAGACACCAGTGGCGGAAGCGTCTTCTACCTTTTCGCTAGTCTTGGACGAGACGACTTCCGTCCTCGACGAGGTCTTGTCCTCTCAGCCAGCACAGTACGGGACAGATCTGGAGATCCCGAAGAGTCGATGGGCGACAGTTACCACGACTCTGAGTGATATTGACACCAGCAAGACGCACTTTGTCAAGGTTCCTGAGAACCACATTGTCATTGACTTCGATTTGAGGGATGAAGATGGATCTGGAAAGTCTCTCGAGAGAAATCTGCAGGCTGCTTCGGTATGGCCTGCTACCTACGGGGAGCTTAGCAAGAGCGGCGGAGGCGTCCATCTCCATTACCATTACGAAGGGGACGTTTCCGAACTCTCTGGAAGTTACTCTGACGGAATCGAAGTCAAGGTTTATCGTGGAGACAGTTCGCTTAGGCGTCGACTGACCAAGTGCAACGCGGTACCTATTGCGACCATCAGTAGCGGACTACCTCTCAAGGAGAAGAAAATGCTCCATGCCGACACTATCCAGAGCGAGCGGGGTCTTCGTGACCTCATCGCACGCAACATGCGGAAGGAGATCCATCCCGGGACCAAGCCCTCGATCGACTTCATCAAGAAGATCCTGGACGATGCGTACGAGTCGGGGATGGCCTACGACCTGATGGACGTGCGCCCGCGCATGATTGCCTTTGCTAACAACAGTAGCAATCAGGCGATTCACTGCCTCAAGACGGTTCAGCAGATGAAGTTCGTGGGTCAGGAGACGGGTGCCGTCAACGAAACGCCCGAGGTTCCCGACCTCATGGCTTTCTTCGACATCGAGGTGTTCCCGAACCTTCTGGTGGTCTGCTGGAAGTATGAGGGTGGCGACGTGGTTCGCATGCTGAACCCGACCTCCCAGGAGGTTGAGCAGCTGTTCAAGCTCAAGTTGGTGGGCTACAACAACCGACGCTACGACAACCATATCTTGTACGCGCGATACATGGGCTATGACAACGCGGCCCTGTACAAGCTCAGCCAGGACATGATTGACAACAAGCCGAACAAGACTTTCGGCGAGGCGTACAACATTTCCTACGCTGACATCTACGACTTCTCGAGCAAGAAGCAGAGCCTCAAGAAGTTCGAGATTGAGCTGGGCATCAACCACATGGAGTTGGACCTCCCGTGGGATCAGCCGGTCGCCGAGGAGCTCTGGGCGAAGGTGGTCGACTACTGCGCCAACGACGTCAAGGCCACCGAGGTCGTGTTCCAGGATCGGAAGCAAGACTTCGTGGCCCGGCAGATCCTTGCCGACCTCAGCGGTCTGACGGTGAACGACCCGACGAACAAGCACACTGCCAAGATTATCTTCCAGGGTGACCGGCAGGCTCAGAAGCTGTTCGAGTACACCGACCTATCGAAGGAGTTCGAGGGCTATGTCTTTGAGATGGGAAAGTCAAGTTACAAGGGCGAAGATCCGGGCGAGGGCGGCTACGTCTATGCAGAGCCTGGTGCTTATGAGAACGTCGCGCTCCTTGACGTTGCAAGCATGCACCCTACCTCGATCATTGAGCTCAATCTCTTCGGTCCCTACACGAAGAACTTCAAGGGGCTTCTCGATGCGCGTCTCGCCATCAAGGCCGGCGACTACGAGGCAGCGCGGACGGTTCTTGACGGTCGACTCGCCCCATATCTCCAGGATACCGCTGATGCCAAGGCCCTTTCCTATGCCCTGAAGATTGTCATCAACATCGTCTACGGCATGACGTCGGCAAAGTTTGACAATCCCTTCAGGGATAACCGCAACGTCGACAACATCGTGGCGAAGCGGGGTGCCCTGTTCATGATTGACCTCAAGAACGCGGTGCAGGAGAAGGGGTACACGGTCGCACACATCAAGACCGACTCCATCAAGATTCCGAACGCTGACCCCGAGATCATTGAGTTTGTCAGTACCTTCGGATCGAAGTACGGGTACACCTTCGAGCACGAGGCAACATATACGAAGTTCTGCCTTGTCAACGATGCTGTATATATTGCGTCGGATGGTGATCACTGGGAGGCGGTGGGTGCGCAGTTCCAGCACCCGTACGTGTACAAGACCCTGTTCACGCATGAGGACATTCAGTTCGACGACCTGTGCGAAACCAAGCAGGTGTCCAAGGGCGCTATCTACATCGACTTCGATGCGGTCGACAAGCCGGCAATTGACTCGATGCACTTTGTCGGGAAGACCGGTCGGTTCGTTCCTGTCGTGAAGGAGTCCGCTCGGGGTGGCGTCCTGTACAGGGTCAGCGACGAGAAGCTCTACGCGGTTGCTGGCACCAAGGGCTACCTCTGGATCGAGGCGGCCGCAGCCAAGGATGACGACGACCTGCAGATCGACATGTCCTACTTCGAGGAGCTTGAAAAGGAAGCACTGTCCGCTATCAGGAAGTTCACCAACGCAGAGGAGTTTATTCATGCAGGGTGACCCGCAGACCAAGGCAGTTGCGGATGAGCTCAAGAAGCTCAATCGCACAATGGAGGCGCTGAACGCTAATCTCGCCGCTTTCGTTAATGCTTTCGCAGGCAAGGACGTGGACACGGTCCAGACTAAGCCGACCATCCACGTGACTCAGCCTCACCCGTACTTTGACCGCACGCCCACCCACATCACACCCCCGGGAGCAGACCCTTATGGCACTCAGCGTTGACGAGATCCAGAGTCGTTTCGGCAAGCACGCCGCAGCGATCGAGGGTCCGAATCCTCACCCGGCACATCAGTTGCTCCGCGACACATTCGTCAGTTTCGTGGAGATGCTGAACGAGGTTCTGCCGGATAGCCGTGACACCAGTCTGGCGATGACCTCCCTCGAGGAGGCGTCGATGTGGTCCCACAAGGCTGCAGTCCGGGCGACGTACGAGGTTATTGATTTGGGGAGTAGCGACCCTCCGACGTTCGAGCAGGAACTCGTCAAGCTGCTCAACAAGCACGGCATGGAGAAGGGCAGCAACACTGCTGACTGGATTCTGTGCGAGGTGCTCCGACAGATGCTGATCGCCTTCGATCTGGCATTCGACGCCAACGATAATGAGGATGAGTATGCGGTACTCGACTTCGCGAAGCGAGCGGTTCGGGCTCTCGATGTGGGTGTACGTCTGCGTGAGCGACAGGGAGAGCCTCGAGCGCTCAGTTCGGATATCTTCGAGGCTGTTAGGCAGTCTGACAAGGTTGATCCCATGGTCACGGGAGAACTGACAGTCCCTCTGATCGATCGTACCGGTGAGACGCCGCAGGTTATCGGCGAAGCGACGGTGGTCGAGAAGGCGGATGGCTTTCACATCGAGGCCTCGATCCCCGAGACACCGGAGGGAATGGCCCCAACTGCCGTCGGCTTCAGCATGAGTGACTACCCTGAGCCGACCTATACGTGCAATCACGACCCCGCATGCCGAACCAGGACCGAGCACGGGCTCCTTGTCGATTTTCCTGAGCCGGCCCAGTTTACTGACACCTCTAACAAGGAGTAACTATGCCTGGACCCAATGACAACAACCTCACCTTCGAGGACGTGCGGATCGTCTTCCGCAACTTCGCAGGCAAGGAGGGGCAGTACAACCGAGAGGGTGACCGCAACTTCGCGGTGCTCCTGGACGAGGGTATGGCGCGACACCTCGAGGACACGGGGTGGAACGTCAAGTACCTCAAGCCCCGGGAGGATGGTGATGAGCCTCAGCCCTACCTGCCGGTGGCAGTCTCGTACAAGGGCAGGCCCCCTCGGGTGGTCATGATTACGTCAAAGGGTCGCACGCCTCTGGATGAGTCCCAGGTCGAGGTTCTGGACTGGGTCGAGATCAAGACGGTGGACCTCATCGTTCGCCCCTATGACTGGGTGGTCAACGGCAAGAGCGGCCGTAAGGCTTATCTGCAGTCCATCTTCGTCATCATCTTCGAGGACGCACTCGAGCTGAAGTATGCAGACGTCCAGGAGATTGGGGCTGGTCCTCAGCACCTGGCTATTGAGTCCGGCAACATTATCGATGCGGAGGTTATTGAGTGAACGAACCCAAGAAGTATATCAAGAAGCCTGTCGGCATTGAGGCGTACGAGGTTCATCACTACTACGTCTGGGCGAGCTTTCTTGATCTGCTGAAGTGGGGTGCGCCCTGTCATTTCGTGCCCAAGGGAAACTCACATCCTCTGCGACGCGAGGCCGAACTGGAGTATGTTGATTCCGATAATCCGACAGCCGCTCCGGCGTTTATCGCTATCAAGATTGGCAGCGAGTGGTATCGACTTGACCCTCTCGACTGGGTCATCAAGCCCTCCGACGGTGGTTGGGCTATCGAAAGTGGCGAGAACTTCAAGGACCTCTATGTGGAAGGAACCGTCTTATGAACCGTGCTATGACGTACCGGAAGCGCAGCGACGTCACCAAGGCGATCCAGGTGACACCCCTGAACTACCGCGAGGTGGCTAAGTGGTGTGGCGGACGCATCGTGGAGGAGACGACTGATCAGGGTAAGTCCCACTCCATTATTATCCCCACTTTCGACGGTAACGTGCGCGCCAACCCCGGCGATTGGGTCCTGCAGAACGCCCAGGGTCAGTTCACGCAGTACAACCAGAAGGCTTTTGACGAGGACTATGTCAGGGCCTGATCGTCACGTCCACGATTGGGTCTATGTCAACAATCTCGACGGCTACGGTGAAGTAAAGATTCTGTGGTCGTGCACCTGCGGTGCGGAGTTTGTCGAACAGATCATCACCTAACCAACTCCTTTGTCTTCCCCCATTGAAAGGTTATTCTCATGCTTGCTCCGATCACGTACGTCCGTAAGCCCTTCGCCGTTGAGGCGGCCCAGGTGACCGAGGAGAATTTCCTCGACGTCGCGCTGTGGTGTGGTGGTGAGGTCCGCGAGGCGGGCGAGAAGCAGTACATCAAGGTGCCCGTCAAGCGACCCATGAACGACCGCCAGACGCGTGCCAACGTGGGTGACTGGGTCCTGTCCTCCGGCGACGGCTTCAAGGTCTACAGCAAGTCCGCGTTCTACGGCTCTTTCGAGAAGCCGACGGGGGCTGTGCTGGACCGTCTCATCCAGGACCGTAAGCCGCGACCGTTCCCGAACGAGCCTGCCGAGATGCAGGAGGAGGTCATTCCGGCCTCCCGGGATGCTGAGGGGAATCTGATCGTCGACCTGCGTGACGCGCAGCCGGAGACCAAGTACCAGCCTCTCTGATAGTTCCATGTGACGAGGGCCCCTGCAGGACAGAACCATTTTGCGGTCTGCACGGGTATAAAAGACAGACACGATGCGCCCTCCTCGCATGATCTACATCTCCTATAATGAGACCCTACTATCATTGGAGAGACCTATGAACATCGAGACCACCGTCGTCCTCGTCGCCTTCGCCGCTCTTGCCCTCGTCATGCTCATCACGTTTGTGGTGGCCGTCGTTCGCACCTTCCAGGAGAAGCCCGCTATTGCCCCCGCAATGGCCGAGCCCACCCCTGAGCAGGTTGCTATCGCCGACCGCTACCTCACGGAGCGCATGGCCTGGGAGGAGCGCAAGAGCGACAACATCGACCGAGTCCTGAACTCTGACAATCCCCTCTGACTAGCATCAGAACTAGGAGCCCCTACAAGGGCTTTTAGTTTTTGCTTTTGTTATATAACAACGAGATGAAGGAGTGACTAACGATGGAAGAGTGGCGCGGAATTGATGGTTTTCCGGACTACGAGATCAGCACGTGGGGTCGTGTCCGACGCGTGGGTGGTGACGTCATCGGATGGCGTAGGAAGGGGCGCGTGCAGACGACTCCCCGAGTGATGCTGCGACGCGACAACCGCGGATTCACCGTGCGTGTGTCCCGACTGGTGGCTGAGACCTTCATGGGTGCGGCCGAAGAGGGTATGTACCTGCGGTTCAAGGACAACAACGCCAGCAACCCCATGCTCGAGAACCTCTACTACGCCCCCGAGCCGCACGTCAGTCTCGCAGCGAAGAAGGTGCGGATTGTGGAGTACGGACACGTCTTTGACAGCGTGTCGCAGGCTGCAGCAGCGCTCGAGGTGTCTCGTCCGGCTATTCGCTATGCCCTGACGGCTGAGCACCGCACGGTCAGCGGTCTGCACCTGCAGTGGGTCGAAGAGAAGGAGATGGCAGATGCCTCCTGAGGACAAGGTCAACCACCCGAACCACTACACGTCATACAACAACCTTGAGATCATTGACCTGACGGAGCAGATGAACTTCAACCGTGGCAACGCGGTCAAGTACATCGCACGCGCAGGACTCAAGGACCCCGAGAAGGAAGTCGAAGATCTGCAGAAGGCGCTGTGGTACATCCAGCGAGAGATCTCTCGGGTGACCGCTGATGCTTAGGGCTATTCTGTGGATCGCCACGGGTCCACTCATCATTGCTCTTGGGTATGCGGTGTACTGCTTTGAGAAGACTCGACCCAAGAATGTTCCCCGCACATCGCTGGACATTGCTATGACGGTGTGGTTTGTTGCGGTCATTATCATGGTGACTGTTCTGGTGGTGCGTGAGTTTGGGTGACTACCTCGAGGGTGACGTTGACTATGCGACGGAGGGGCACGGGCTCTATCCGCACCAAAAGGACGCTCTCGAGAAGATGCACAACGGCTGCATTCTGTACGGGGGCGTGGGGTCGGGCAAGTCCAAGACCTCGCTGGCGTACTACGTCAAGACAGAACTGGTCGCGGACGTCTATGTCATCACCACGGCCAAGAAGCGAGACTCCAAGGACTGGGTGGGTGAGGCTGCAGCATTCGGCATCGGCACCGCACCCGACGCGACGGTTCATGGTGTTCTGACGGTCGATTCCTGGAACAACATCGAAAAGTACAAGGAGGTTCGCGATGCGTTCTTTATTTTTGATGAACAGCGTGTTGTGGGTCATGGTAGTTGGGTCCGGGCTTTTATATCAATCGCCAAACGGAACCGTTGGATCCTTCTCTCTGCTACTCCTGGGGATACTTGGCTGGATTATCTCCCTGTATTTGTCGCTAACGGTTTCTACAAGAACGCGACGGAGTTCAAGCGAGAGCACGTCGTCTACAACTCCTACGCCAAGTTCCCGAAGGTCGACCGGTACGTCGGGGTCTCGCGACTCGTGCGACAGCGAAACTCGGTCCTCGTGCATATGCCATACCTGCGTCATACGACACGACAACATCATGTGAAAGACCTAGAATTCGACTGCGAACTACTCGAGAGGGTTGAGGTCAAGCGATGGAACGTCTTCGAGGAACGACCGCTGAGAGATGCAGCGGAGTGGTATTCTGCGATGCGAAGAGTTGTCAACTCGAGTTCCTCCAGATGGTTGGAGATTCGACACTTGCTGTCCCTGCATCCGAAGTTGATTGTGTTCTACAACTTCGACTACGAGCTCGAGGATCTGAGACATCTCGCTGACGATGTGACGGTGGCCGAGTGGAACGGTCACAAGCATGAGCCGATCCCTGACACTGATCGGTGGGTGTATCTCGTCCAGTACATGGCGGGAGCTGAGGGATGGAACTGCATCGCTACCGACGCTATGGTGTTCTACTCTCTGACCTATTCATACAAGCTTTTCGAACAAGCACAGGGCAGAATCGACCGTTTGAATACCACGTTCGAGACTTTGCACTACTACATTTTCAAATCCAGAAGTACTATCGACTCGGTTATCTGGAAGGCATTGCGCAACAAGCAGGACTTCAACGAGAAGGCTCTGCGGTATTAGTCACACCTATTCGAGGAGACATCATGGATGATGAGTGGCGCCCGATCACGGAAGCTCCGAACTATTCGATCAACAAGCACGGGCACATGAAGAACTCTCGGGGGCAATTTGTTGGAGTCTGGTTCACGTTGCGGGGTGAAGTGCGTGTCCGGTTGAGTGTTCCGGGGACAGGCCCAGTGACGTTTGACGTTGATCAACTGGTCCAGAACGCGTTTCCTGAAGGGAATGGATGATGCGAGCGCAGTTTGAGCCTATTCGCGGGGAGCGTTGGGAGTACGTTGACGGCAACCCTCGGTACAAAGTGAGCAACAAAGGGCGGGTTTATACCAAGTTCAACGGTCGACTAGTCCGGGTCCAAGAGGGTCCGAGGACTCCGCCGAGGGTCTTGCTGTACGTCGGAAACAACCGAAGTCAGTTCTTTGATCTTGAAGAACTGGTGAAACACCACTTTCCCGACGCCTGAATGTCAAAAACTCGTATGTTTCGGAGAAAACTACTTTTATACAGACGTACCTTGTTATATACTTGTACAAATCTTACTATAATACATACTCTCTATATTCGCGCGAAGTATATAAGAGTATATAGAAACCATATAACAAGTATACACTGATTAAAAGTAGTTTTTCCGAAAACATGCGAGTTTTTGACATTTGCGTTTTCGCCCTATCAAGGAGGACCTATGCTAGCCGAAGAGTGGACCGACGTCCCTGATTTCCCCGAGTACTCCATCAGCAACTACGGCAGAGTCAGAAGCATTCGACTCGACCGTCTCTTGGCTTGGTCGCCGATCTATTACAACATCCCCACGGTCGGCATGATGCGTGACGGTGTGCAGATGCGTCGCTCAGTCCCTGTGCTCGTCTGCAGAGCGTTCATTCCTCAGCCGGCCCCACACTTCGACACCCCCATCCATCTTGATGGCGATCGTACCAACTGTCGTGTGGACAACCTTGCATGGCGTCCCCGGTGGTTTGCCATCAACTACCACAAGGAGAGGCAGAACGTCACATATCCCGAGTGGAGCAAAGACTTCCGCCTCCTCGAGACAGGAGAGCTGTTTGGACATCCGTCTGAAGCAGCCATGAAGTATGGCGAACTCGAACGACAGATTCACCGTTCGCTGTACGCAGGACGAGAGACGTTCCCGCATGAGCACCACTACGTTTGGGAGGAGTCATGATCCATATATAATACCTAGCGCGCGGATCGTGGGGTATAATAGAAGGGGTAAGATAAAGCCTTCCCCTAGCCCACCCCGAAAGGAGGTCCGGAATGCTCGAAAGTAGATATCAGGCACAACTCATCGAAACTCTTCGTGAGATGTTCCCCGGCTGCTTCATCATGAAGAACGACAGCGGCTATCTGCAGGGCATTCCGGACCTCACCGTGCTCTACCACGGGTCTTGGGCCATGCTCGAAGTTAAGGCGTCGAGGAACGCCCCACATCAGCCAAACCAGGACTTTTATGTTTCGTCTTTGAACGAGATGTCCTTTGCGGCCTTTATCTTCCCCGAAAACGAAAAGGATGTCCTCGATGCGCTTCAACACGCACTCGAACCTCGTGGGTCAGCACGCCTTCCTCTCGGCGAGCAAGTACCACTGGATCAACTACGACGAGGAGAAGCTGGACGCGACCTACATGCGAGCGATGGCCGCCCGTCGAGGCGATCAACTTCACGCTCTCGCAGCGGATCTCATTAAACTGGGCGTGAGGCTGCCAAACACTCCGACGACCATGAACCTGTATGTCAATGATGCCATTGGCTTCCGGATGACTCCTGAGCAGGTTCTGTACTACTCGCCGAACTCGTTTGGTACTGCCGACGCCATTTCTTTCCGCAACAACCAGCTTCGCATCCACGACCTCAAGACTGGCGTCACTGAGACGTCCATGCATCAGCTGGAGGTGTACGCGGCACTCTTCTGCCTCGAGTACGCCTACAAGCCGTTCACGCTGGACATCGAGTTGCGCATCTACCAGAACGATGAGGTTCGTACGATCGAAGGCGACCCTGATGCGATCACCCATATCATGGACAAGATTGTGGGGTTTGACCGTCGCATCACACAGATCAGAACGGAGGCACAGGCGTGATTATTGATGAGGAAGACTACCTCGCGCACTATGGCGTCCTTCGTCGGTCTGGCCGCTACCCTTGGGGTTCGGGCGGTCCCGAAGAGGCAAGCAACAAGGGCTTTCTCGAGTATGTCGACAAGCTCCGCAAGGAGGGTATGACTGAGACCGAGATTGCCACAGCAATGGGTACGAACACCACTGCCCTTCGCGCCGCCAAGTCCATCGCCAAGAATGAGCAGAAGCAGGCCGACATCGGTCAGGCTCAGCGTCTTAAGGACAAGGGCTACTCCAATGTCGCTATCGGTGAGAGGATGGGAATCAATGAATCCTCCGTACGGTCTCTGCTAGATCCGGGCAAGAAGGACCGAGCAGACATTCTCGAGACTACAGCCAACATGCTCAAGGAGCAGGTAGCAGAGAAGGGATATCTGGATGTTGGGACCGGCGTTGAGAATCATGTCGGAGTCAGCCAGACTAAACTTTCTACTGCAGTGGCCCGTCTCAAGGAAGAGGGCTATACCGTTCACTACGTCAAAGTCCAGCAGCTCGGTACTGGACAGCAGACCACCATCAAGGTCCTTGCCGCGCCCGACACGGCATACCGGGATGTCTTCTCGAATCGTGACAAGATCCGGCAGATAACGGAGTTCAGCGATGATGGTGGAAGATCGTATCTTGGTCTCAAGCCCCCGATGTCGGTGGATCTTAACCGTGTCGGAGTCCGATATGCAGAGCAGGGTGGAACTGACGCCGATGGCGTTATCTATGTTCGACGTGGTGTAGACGACCTCTCGCTGGGCAAGGCCAACTATGCTCAGGTGCGTATTGCTGTTAACGGCACGCACTACCTCAAGGGCATGGCCATGTACAAGGACGATATGCCTGATGGCGTCGATCTCCTGTTCAACACGAACAAGAGTGACAAGGGCGACAAGCTCAAGGCCATGAAGGAGATGAAGGACGACCCGGACAATCCCTTCGGCGCCGTCGTTCGTCAGAAGATCGATCCGGCCACTGGCAAGGTCACGTCGGCCATGAACATCGTCAACGAAGAGGGCAACTGGGAAGGTTGGTCCAAGAGCCTGTCGTCACAGATGCTGTCGAAGCAGAGCCCTGCTCTCGCCAAGGCACAGCTGGACATGACATACAATCGCAAGAAGGAAGACCTCGATGCGATTCTTGAACTGAACAACCCGGCGGTCAAGAGGAAGTTACTCGAGTCCTTTTCTGACGATGCCGATTCATCCGCAGTCCACCTGAAGGCAGCAGCACTGCCGCGTCAGGGATCACATGTCATCCTCCCTATCAACAGTATGAAGGAGACTGAGATCTATGCGCCTAACTACCGAGATGGCGAGAAGGTCGTCCTCGTTCGTTACCCGCATGGTGGCATTTTCGAGATCCCTGAGCTCACGGTCAACAATCGTCAGCCAGACGCTCGAAAGGCGCTTGGACGAGCACGTGATGCGGTTGGCATCAACCACCGCGTGGCAGAACGCCTGTCTGGGGCGGACTTCGACGGCGACACCGTCCTTGTCATCCCTAATGACAGAGGTCAGGTCAAGACTGCTCCTGCTCTCCAAGCTCTGAAGGGTTTCGACCCTCAGGCTGCCTACCCAGCATACGAAGGCATGAAGCGGATGTCGGCCCGCACCAAGGCCATTCAGATGGGTCAGGTTTCCAACCTCATCACGGATATGACCATTCGTGGGGCAACCCAGGATGAACTTGCCCGTGCAGTGAGGCACTCGATGGTGGTTATCGATGCAGAGAAGCACAACCTCAACTGGAAGCAGTCCGCTGCAGACAATGCGGTTGGCGCACTCAAGGCCAAGTACCAAGGTGGCGCTACTGCTGGTGCATCTACCCTCATCTCTAGGGCAACCTCTGAGATCAGGGTTGAGGACCGTAAGCCTAGGTCTGCTGCAGCAGGTGGCCCCATTGACAAGGCTACTGGCAAGCTGGTGTACGAGAAGACGGGTGAGAACTACACCAATGCGCAGGGAAAGGTCATCTTTAAGACCCTCACCTCTACGCGTTTGGCAGAGACCGACAATGCAAACACCCTGTCTTCAGGTACCCCCATCGAGAAGATTTATGCCGACCACTCCAACAAACTGAAGGCCTTGGCAAACAGTGCTCGTAAGGCTGCTGTGAATACAGAGTCTACGCCGTACTCGCCTTCTGCAAAGGCGGCCTATGCGCCAGAAGTGGCCTCTCTGCAGGCGAAGCTCAACATCGCCCTCAGAAACAGGCCTTTGGAGAGGCAGGCACAGCTGGTAGCCAATACCATTGTGGCTGCTAAGCGTGCTGCTAACCCTGACATGGAAGCCTCTGAGATTAAGAAGATCAAGGGTCAGGCCCTGACAGAGGCACGCATTCGTACAGGTGCAGGCAAGCAGCGCATCGACATCACTGACCAAGAGTGGGCTGCCATACAGGCTGGTGCTATCAGCAACAACAAGCTCACTCAGATCCTGTCCAATGCAGACATTGATCAGGTCAAGCAGTTGGCCACACCCAAGACACCTAAGCTCATGGATGCTACACGCACAGCACGAGCGAAGCAGATGGCAGCAACCGGCTACACACAGGCTGAGATTGCTGATGCTTTAGGTGTCTCGGTCTCCACACTCAAGTCAACACTCAACGAATGAAAGGACCGGTATGGCGCTGCATATGCTCACCACAGTAGACAACCCATTCAGTCCTTTCACACAGTTCGATGAGTGGCGCAACTATGATGAGGCAGCAGGCTACTTCACTCTTGAGTTCCTCGGTCGCGTGGTCATCATCTCTGACGATCTGTCTGAGGCTGATCAGGATGCAGCCATTGAGTCAGCCATCGATGAGATCTGTTCCGAGAACGTGCTTGGGATCTACAAGAAGATCGAAGTTGTTGAAGTTCCTGAGCCTGCTGCCTCATCGACCGCGCTCGAGCCAACATAATTCAATAGGGGGGAGGGGGTCTCGCGAAAGCCACCCCCTCTCTTCATCGGCTGCCTCCCAAAAATATCCCCGGAGGCATTTTTGGCTCATTCTTTCCACTTCTCCGCGGCCCAAAAGGAGGTAACATCTATGGCTGGCCGACGCGGCGAGGGGCAAGACCCCTACGAAAGTCCCTCTCGCCCGGCAACAACTCCGGAGGGCCGAGAGCATCAGCTCGTCCGGTTGGCTGTAGATCTCGCAGAGAAGCAGATTCGGGAAGGTACGGTCTCGGCCGCGGTGCTCACGCACTACGTCAAGCTCGGATCGTCGCGTGAATTCCTCGAGCAGCAGCGAATCGCTATGGAGATCGAGTTGCTCAAGGAGAAGCAGAAGCAGATCGAACGTGGCGACCGGATCGAAGCGCTGTACAGCGAGGCTCTCAGCGCTATGCGTACGTATTCCGGACAGGAGCCCCTGCAGATGGGCGATGACGATGAGAACCTATAGAGAACTGAGTGAACTCTCGACTTTCGAAGAGCGCTTTCGTTATCTAGCCCTTCGGGGTGAGGTGGGCAAGGCGACCTTTGGCTACGATCGCTGGATGAACCAGGAGTTCTACACGTCGTCAGAATGGAGATCCCTCCGCAAGGAGATCATCATTCGAGACAACGGTTGCGACCTTGGTGTTGACGGCTACGAGATCCACTCAAGGATTATTATTCACCACATCATCCCGCTGACGGCTCGAGACCTGTACGATAATCCGTACGATCGAGCGCTCAACGCGGACAATCTCATCTGCACCACGCACGACACTCACAATGCCATTCACTACGGCGACGAGCGACTCCTTCCCCGGCCTCTCGTCGAACGTACTCCCAACGATACCGTTCCTTGGAAGAGGTAACCATGGCAGGCAAGAAGGTTGAGGCGCCCCAGCCCGACGAGGCTGACGTCACGCATTTCGACGAGGACGATGACCCCGAGTCCCTGGTGGGCGACGAGGTCGACGACATTGAGCTGGAGGTCTGATGGCTGCCAAGTACTACCAGGCCCCTGCTCTCGTCACGCTGAACGCCGAGCTCAACAAGGCGTATCCGGATCGCGACAAGACGTCCGACGGATGGATCGGAGACACCTCGCATGCGGCTCGTAAGTCAGACCACAATCCTGACTACAGTGCCAAGGGTGTGGTTCGGGCTCGAGACATCGACAAGGACGGCATCGACTGCAATCGTCTGCTTCAGATCCTGATCCAGGATCGACGGACGAACTACGTCATCTTCAACGGCTTCATCTACAGCCGTCAGTACGGCTTCAGGAAGCGCGTTTACACCGGAACCAACAAGCACACGAAGCACCTGCACGTGTCCCTGCGTCACGGGACTCAGTACGAGAACAGTACGACGTCTTGGGGCATTGCTGACACGACGCCGGCCAAGACTATCGTGGGTAAGGGTTCGGCTCCGGCCTACCCGCTTCCTCGAGGGTCGTACTTTGGACCGAAGGAGGGTGGCCCCGAGTCCGTCTCAGGCTACTTCAGCTTCGGAGCCAGTCTGGCCCAGTGGCAGGAGCAGATGCGCGTCCGGGGTTGGGCTATCACGCCCTCTGGACGGTACGACTCGACGACCGAGAAGGTCGCTGGTCAGTTCCAGGCCGAGAAGGGCCTGAAGCCGGTGGACAAGCTCATCGGTCCCGCGACCTGGAAGGCCGCCTGGGAGGCACCGACCACCTGACGTCAAAATGAGAGCCTGCGAGGGAGGTGGAGCACATGGCTAACGTTACGACCAGTGTGCTGAACGACATCAAGAAGCTCCTTGGTCTCGATGAGTCCTATAGCGCATTCAATACCGATGTGTTGATTCACATCAACTCGGCTTTCTCGACACTGCATCAGCTGGGTGTTGGGCCCGCCGAGGGTTTTATGATCCATAGCGACTCGACCACGTGGTCCACCTTCCTCACGGCGGATGCGATCCACCTGAACGCGGTTAAGACCTACATCTACCTCCGCGTTCGGTTACTGTTCGATCCGCCAGGAACCGCATACCTTGTTAACGCCATCAATGATCAAATCAAGGAACTCGAGTGGCGTCTTAACGTCGCTGTCGAGTCCAAGCTGATCCTTCCGCCGGTTGTTCCGCCCGTTATTGTGGTGCCGCCGGTTCCGGTCGACAGCATTGTCACGGTCAAGGGTCGGCGTCGCTCGGAGTGGCTTTCGCTCAACCCCATCCTCCGTGTGGACGAGCCGGGCCTCGAACTCGAGTCGAACCGCTACAAGATTGGCGATGGCGTTACTCCTTGGGTCTCGCTGCCGTTCGTCGAGTTCTCTGCGCCCAACGCGACAGAGTTCGAGTTCCTTCAGACCACGCCTTCGGCAGTCTGGCTTATCGACCACAAGTTTGGCCGATCCCCGCTGGTTGACATCTACGTCGACGGGGAGCAGGTCGAGGCAGACATCGACGTCACTGACACGATGGTTACTGTCACCTTCCCTGCCCCGACCGCGGGCACTGCCGTTCTCTCCTGATTGGACTCGCCATGACTCGAAAGATCCTTACTGGGCTGGATCTCAACAACCAGCGCATTCAGAACATGGCCGATGGTTCGAGCCCCACGGATGCCGTCACCCTTCAGCAGCTCCAGGCCGCCATTCGCGGTCTTGACTGGAAGGACTCGGTCAAGGCTGCTACCACGGCCAACAGCACGCTCTCGGGTACGCAGACGGTGGATGGCATTGCCCTTGCCGCTGGCGACCGAGTCCTCGTCAAGGACCAGAGCACGGCATCTGCCAACGGCATTTACGTGGTGTCGTCGGGCGCGTGGGCTCGCGCTTCGGATGCGGACACTAGCGCCAAGGTGACCTCCGGCATGGCCACTACGGTCGAGCAGGGAACCGTCAACGCGGATCGTGTGTATATTCTTGCGACCGATGGTGCCATTACACTGGGTACTACTGCCCTGTCCTTTGTCATTCTGGGCGGCGGTGGTGCGTCGTACACCGGTGGTAGCGGTATTCAGGTTTCGGGCGGCGTCATCAGCGTTAACCCGAAGTCCGGTGGTGGAATTACGGTCGATTCTACCGGTGTGTCTATTGACACGTCAGTGGTCGCTCGTCGATTCTCCGTCACCATTGGTGATGGTACCGCCACGTCGTTCACCATCTCGCACAACTTCGGTCACCGAGACGTTATCGTCGCTGTTCGCGCCACCTCAAACTACGAGCTGGTCGAGGTTGACGATGTTGCCGGTAGCACGAGCGCAGTCACTCTGACGTTTGTCAGCGCTCCGGCGTCGGGCGCGTACCGCGTGACTGTTATCGGCTAATGGCTCGCCAGCGGCTGGGAACGGCTTCTTCGCGCCCCAACGATCTTGTTACTCGCGAGGAAATTAGAAAGCTGACTGCCGGCTTTGGTACTTTTGCGGATGCATCTCAGATCAACGTTAACCAAAGCATTCCCAAGGGGGAATTCACGACGGTTCAGTTGACGACTGAAAACGTTGACGCGGGAACGCTTTTTGATCCCGTAACATCGTTTTACAGGGTGCCCGAAACCGGCATTTACACCTGCGAGGCCAACGTCCGAATTCCGGATGGCGACCTTCGGTTGCAAAACATTGGTCTGGGTATTCACGCGTCTAATTTTGACGGACCGTGGTTTCGGTGGAACATTACGCGAACCGAAAACATGAATCCGACGCGTCAGTCTTTCGCATACCAGCGGACGACATCGTTTGTGAAGGACGACCTGCTGAGATTGTACGTCTGGTCTGGCGAAGGCATCACCATTGAGCGAGCACAGATGACCATCGTTAGGTCGTCGTTCCTGTAACGAGAAAGGAGGATCATGAACCCCGCCGAGACAGTTCTCCAACACTACGGTGTCAAGGGGATGAAGTGGGGCAAGCGAAAGTCTGTCGCTACTTCCGTCACTACCACCGCTACGCCAGGTAAGCGCGTCAAGGCAACTGGGGGAACCCTCCAGCCTGCTAGCGAGGACGCGATTAAGACTGCCGCTACGAAGCAGCGCGCCAAGAAGAGCACCACGGACTCCCTCTCCACGAAGGAACTCCAGGAACTCGTCACGCGCATGAACCTCGAGCAGCAGTACGAGCGCCTTGCTGGTCCGTCCAACCCGGCAAAGAAGTTTATTGTCGACACGCTCACCAACGTTGGCAAGCAGCAGCTTACCAAGATCGCTCAGGACCAGGCTGGCAAGCAGGTCTCCGAACTTCTTAAGAAGAAGTCATGAGCGACGGGGTAATGATCGCATATTTGCCGATGGACGAGTCGTGGTGTCGTCAGGAGCTTCCGCACATGACGCTGGTGTACGCCGGTTCGGTCAATGACCGAAATCCGTCGGACTACAACGCCCTCTGCAAAGATGCTCTGATGGTCGCCAAGGCAAGTTACTCACCCACGCTCGAAGTCACAGGCGTTGAGGTGTTTGGTGAGGGCGACGAAGCGGTTGACGTCCTCGAGCTGTATCCGACGCCAGCCCTTCTCGTTGCTCGTCGCTTGGTCGAGAAGTGGAATGGTAGCCAGTACAAGGATTTCCGCCCGCACGCGACCATTGGTCCCGTCGGTTCGGCAGATCTCCTGTCGCGGATTCCGACACGCATTACCTTTCCGCGCCTCGGCGTATTTTTCGGCGATAAGAAGATGGTCTTTGACCTGAGTTGGTGAAGGGGGTTGGTGATGGCATTATCGAACACCGCAGTACCGCGTTACTACGGACAGTTCCGTGAGGCAGTTGTCCGAGGCGATATTCCGGTGAACCGTGAGATCTCTATGGAGATGAATCGGATCGATGCGCTCATCGCCAACCCCAACATCTACTACGATGATAAGGCCATCGACGGTTTCGTTCTCTATTGCGAGAACGAACTGACACTGACGGATGGAACAGACCTCCACCTTCTGCCGACCTTCAAGTTATGGGCCGAGCAGATTTTTGGTTGGTACTATTTCGTCGAACGCAGTGTCTACGAACCGACGCCGGACAATCACGGTGGACGATACGTCACGAAGTCAGTCAAGAAGCGACTGACGACCAAGCAGTACCTGATCGTGGCTCGTGGCGCAGCCAAGTCGATGTACGCCCAGTGCATTCAGGCATATTTCCTGAACGTCGACACGACGACCACGCATCAGATCACGACGGCACCGACGATGAAGCAGGCCGAGGAAGTGATGTCGCCGTTGCGTACGGCCATCACGCGCTCACGTGGACCTCTGTTCAAGTTCCTCACCGAGGGCTCGCTGCAGAACACCACCGGCTCTCGCGCCATGCGGCAGAAGTTGGTGCCAACCAAGAAGGGCGTCGAGAACTTTCTCACCAACAGCATTCTCGAAGTCCGACCGATGACGATTAACAAGTTGCAGGGTCTTCGCACCAAGATTAACACCGTGGACGAGTGGCTGTCTGGCGATATTCGTGAGGATGTCGTTGGTGCTATCGAGCAGGGTGCGTCAAAGGTCGATGACTATTTGATTGTCGCCATCAGTTCCGAGGGTACGGTCCGTAACGGGTCCGGTGACACCATCAAGATGGAGTTGCAGGATATTCTCCGTGGGGACTACGTCGCCCCGCACGTCTCGATCTGGCACTACAAGCTAGATGAGATCGAAGAGGTCGCTGAGCCGGCTATGTGGATTAAGGCGAACCCCAACCTCGGACAGACCGTCTCTTACGAGACGTATCAGTTGGATGTCGAGCGTGCTGAAAAGGCGCCGGCAGCCCGTAACGATATTTTGGCTAAGCGATTCGGGATTCCTATGGAGGGGTACACGTACTTCTTCACTTATGAGGAAACGATCGCTCACAAGCCCAGAGAATTCTGGGGGATGCCATGCGCAATGGGCGCCGACCTGTCACAGGGCGACGACTTCTGCGCATTTACTTTCCTCTTTCCTCTTCGTACAGGCTTTGGCGTGAAGACCCGGAGTTACATTACCGACTTGACTCTGATGAAGCTCCCTGGCGCGATGCGTCAGAAGTACGAAGAGTTTATTCGAGAGGGAAGTCTGCACGTGCTCGAGGGTACGACTCTCGACATGATGCAGGTGTACGACGACCTGGAAAAGTTTATCCAGGAGTCGAACTTTGACGTCCGCGCGCTCGGATTTGACCCCTACAATGCCAAAGAATTCGTTGCTCGCTGGGAACAGGACAACGGACCCTACGCTATTGAAAAGGTCATTCAGGGCGCAAAGACGGAATCGGTTCCGCTGGGCGAACTCAAGATTATGGCCGGCGAGCGTATCCTGATCTTTGACCAGGGGCTCATGTCGTTCACGATGGGTAATGCCATCACTCTTGAGGACACCAACGGCAACCGCAAACTCCTTAAGCGTCGCCAGGAGGAGAAGATTGACAACGTGGCGGCCCTCATGGACGCCTACATCGCGTGGAAGGCCCACCGGGAGGCGTTCGAATGAGTGAGGAACTCAGCCACTACGGGGTCAAGGGCATGAAGTGGGGAAAGGTCAAGTCGAGAGCCGGAAAGGTTCTTGATGGCGCCGGACGCCTCGGAAAGGCCATCACTGACCAGCAGTACCAGAACAAGAAGGACAACCTGAAGGCCGAAGCGTTTATCGCCGACCTCTTTGGGAAGACCAGCACGGCTAAGCGAGACCTCAACGCCCTCGAGGCTCTTGAGGAACTCGCCGCCAAGGGTGCCGCAGCCGCCGAGCGTATGGATCTCAACAAGAAGGTCCGTAAGCCATGACGCCGTAGAGAGGAGGTGAGGATGTCACTTACCGGTAGACTCAAGCACGCATGGAACGCCTTCTCGACACTCGATACCGACCGTATTCGGACCTACGATTACGGCTCAAGTTCGAGCATTCGTCCAGATCGCGTTCGTATGTCATATTCCAACGAACGATCCATCATCTCCTCGATCTACGCGCGCCTTGCCATCGACGTCGCTGCCGTTGCCATTAAGCACGTGCGACTCGACGAAAAGGATCGTTATCTTGAGGACATGAGCAGCGGTCTGAACAACTGTCTTACCGTTCAGGCCAACGTGGATCAGCCAGGGCGAGCATTGCGTCAGGACATTGCGCTATCTCTCGTCAACGAGGGCTCTGTCGCGATTGTCGCGGTCGACACGACGCTCGATCCCCGGGAGTCCGGGGGCTACGATATTCAGACGCTTCGCGTAGGGAATGTTCTGCAGTATTTCCCGCAGCATGTTTCGATCTCGCTCTACAACGAGAAGGTCGGACGTCGCGAAGAGATCACACTCCCCAAGTCTGTGGTCGCAATCGTCGAGAATCCGTTCTACACGGTGATGAACGAGCCTAACTCCACTCTGCAGCGACTGATTCGGAAGCTTAATCTTCTGGATGGAATCGATGAGCAGGCCGGAGCAGGCAAGCTTGACCTGATCATTCAGCTGCCGTACGTCGTAAAGTCAGAACAGCGCAAGGCACAAGCCGAACAGCGCCGAACCGACATCGAGTTCCAGCTGAAGAGCAGCAAGTACGGAATTGCCTACACCGATGGTACCGAAAAGGTCACTCAGCTCAACCGTCCGGTTGAGAACACGCTGATGCCTCAGATCGAGTACCTGACTAAGACACTCTACGGTCAGCTGGGTCTCACCGAAGAGATTATGAACGGCACTGCCGAAGAAAAGGTTATGCTTGCGTACTGGAATCGCACAGTGGAGCCGATTGTGTCGGCCATTGTCGAGGCTATGCACTGCAAGTTCCTGACAAGGACTGCTCGTTCGCAGAAGCAGGCTATTATGTACTTCCGTGACCCCTTCAAGCTGGTTGCGGTTGGCGACATTGCGGAGATCGCTGACAAGCTGACTCGTAATGAGGTCCTGTCCTCGAACGAGATCCGTCAGACCATGGGCTTTGCTCCGTCGCAGGACCCCAAGGCCGATGAACTCCGCAATAGCAACATGCCAGAGTCCGAGCTCCGTCCTCAGGATGCAGAGACACCCACGAAGCAGCAAGACGTGAAGGGAGACGTTCAAAATGGAGCCTGACTTCAGCGGATGGGCCACTAAGGCCGACATCAAGTGTTCTGATGGACGCACTATCATGAAGAATGCGTTCGGTCATCAGGACAAGGTGCAGGTGCCCCTGGTGTGGCAGCACATGCACAACGACCCCGAGAACATCCTGGGCCACGCGATTCTCGAGGCTCGGGACGAGGGCGTCTACGCTTATGGATATTTCAATGACACGAAGCAGGGCAAGAACGCCAAGGACCTGGTGGTCCACAAGGACATCAAGTCTCTGTCTATCTTTGCCAACAAGCTGCGTGAAAAGAACAAGCACGTTGAGCACGGCAACATTGTCGAGGTCAGTCTCGTCATTGCCGGAGCCAACACGGGCGCGATGATTGACAACGTCTCCATTCGTCACAGCGACAACACCGTTGAGACGCTGGACGACGAGGCAATCATCCACTCAGGCCTCGAGCAGGACCTGACGCATGCTGCTGGCGACCGGACCGTTCAGCAGATCTATGACACTCTTGACGATGAGCAGAAGGAAGTCGTCAACTACATGATCGGTGCGGCGCTGGAGCAGGCTTCGGCCGCTCACTCCGACACCGACGACAAGAAGACTCCCGAGGACAAGACGTCCGAGGACGACAACCTTGCTCACCAGGAAAAGGATGGAAACATGGGCACCTCGCACAACGTCTTCGAGCAGGCCAAGACCGAGCTCAAGGGCCCCACGCTGAACCACTCCCAGCTCGAGACCATCATGAAGGACGCCACTAAGCTTGGCTCCCTCAAGGAGTCGGTCCTCGCGCACGCCGTCGAGTACGGCATCGAGAACATCGACCTGCTGTTCCCGGACGCTAAGGCGATCGACAACACGCCTGAGCTGATCGGTCGTCGTACCGAGTGGGTCAACAAGGTCATCAACGGTGCCCGGAAGTCGCCGTTCTCCCGCATCAAGAGCCTGTCGGCGGACATCACCCACGACGAGGCCCGTGCGAAGGGTTACATCAAGGGCAACCTGAAGAAGGAGGAGTACTTCGGGCTGGCCAAGCGCGTCACGACTCCGACCACGATCTACAAGAAGCAGAAGCTGGACCGTGACGACATCATCGACATTGTCGACCTGGATGTTGTGGCCTGGCTCAAGGGCGAGATGCGCCTGATGCTTGACGAGGAGATCGGTCGAGCGGTTCTGGTCGGTGACGGCCGTGAGGTGGACGACGAGGACTGGATCAACACCTCGCACATCCGCCCCATCGCGTACGACGACGACTTCTACACCGAGAAGGTCGTGATCCCGGCTAACACCGAGGGTGACGCTTTCGTCGAGGCCGTCCTGCGGGCTATGCCGTCCTACAAGGGTCGCGGCACGCCGTCGATGTTCTGCACCATGGGGTTCCTGACGGACCTCCTGCTGGTGAAGGACAAGATGGGTCGTCGTCTCTACGCCACCAAGGCTGAGCTTGCCTCGGTCCTGGGCGTGAGCGAGATCGTGACGGTCGACGTCATGGAGTCGAAGAAGCTCAACGGTGGAGACCTGCTGGCCGTTGTGGTCAACATGGGTGACTACACCATTGGTGCGGACCGGGGCGGTAACGTCTCGATGTTCGACGACTTCGACATCGACTACAACCAGTACAAGTACCTCATCGAGGGTCGCATGTCTGGCGCTCTGACCCGTCACAAGACGGCGATCTCGTTCATCCGCGGTACCGGCACCCAGGTCACCCCGGATGTCCCGACCTTCGTGCCTGCCACGGGTGTCGTGACGATCCCGAACAAGAACGGCGTCGTGTACTACAACAAGGGCAACGGCAATGTTCTGACGGCTGGCGCTCAGGCTGCTCTGCCCGCCGGCGGTTCGATCGAGGTCGCTTGGCGTCCGGCCACCGGGTACTACTTCCCGGAGAACCTCGACAACGACCAGGTGTTCACGCGCCCGGCCGCCTGATCCGACGATGGCAAAGTTTTATGGCAAGGTCGGCTTTGGCGTAGATACTGAGACGGGAAAGGGCATCTGGGAGTCCGTTATCACCGAGTATCCGTACTACGGTGATGTTATTCGAAACTCTCGGCAGCTCGTTGACGGCGAGAAGATCAATAATGACCGGACCGTCGGCAACACCATCAGTATCATGGCAGACGAGCATGCCAATCAACATTTCTTTGCCATCAAATACGTAGAGTGGGCGGGGGCTTTGTGGTCGGTGTCTGACATCGAGGTACGAAGCCCCCGCCTTCTCCTTCGGCTGGGAGGTGTTTACAACGGACCGAAGGGAAGACCTCCAGGATCTTCTTGAAACCCTGCTGGAAAGTAAGAACGTCTACTTCCAGCCCCCATCTAATCTGGTCATGCAATACCCGGCGATCGTTTATCAGCGCGACCAGGCTGACACAATGTTCGCCAACAACAGTCCGTACCGACGGACGATGATGTATCAGGTCACGGTCATCGATCGAAAGCCTGACAGCAAGATCCCCGAGAAGGTCGCCGCTCTGCCAATGTGCTATCACAGCGCATTTTTCGCATCGGATGACCTGAATCATGACGTCTTCCGTCTGTACTTCTGAAAGGAACAAGCATGACTAAGCTTCAGTGGGACCAGGCCGGCCAGCGAGTCTATGAGACTGGTGTCGACCACGGCGTCCTGTACTCCCCCAACGCCCAGGGTGCTTACACCTCCGGTGTGGCCTGGAACGGCCTTGTTTCGGTTACCGAGACCCCCTCGGGCGCCGAGGCCAACCCCCAGTACGCCGACAACATCAAGTACCTGAACCTTCAGTCCGCTGAGGAGTTCGGGGCGACGGTCGAGGCGTTCACCTACCCGCCCGAGTTCGCCAAGTTCGATGGCTCGGTCGCGGTCAGCCCCGGCGTGGTCATTGGTCAGCAGACTCGTACCCCGTTCGGTCTTGCCTACCGCAGCCGCATCGGTAACGACCTGCAGTCCACGGACTTCGGGTACAAGCTGCACCTCGTTTACGGTGCGCAGGCTGCTCCCTCGGAGAAGGCCTACACCACCGTCAACGACTCTCCTGAGGCGATCACCTTCAGCTGGGAGCTCACGACGACGGCGGTTGAGGTTCCCAACCAGAAGCCGACCGCTCTTCTGACGATCGACTCGACCAAGGTGGCTACCACCGCGCTTCAGGCGCTCGAGCAGATCCTGTACGGCACGGAGGGCACTGATCCTCGCCTTCCGCTGCCTGCTGAGGTTATCGCCCTGTTCGCCAACACCGTGACTGTCACGGCCCAGCCGACTGGCGGCACCTACAACAGCACGACCAAGGTGCTCACGATCCCGAACATCACGGGCATCGACTACTACATCGACGGCGCAAAGCAGGTCGACGGTGGCACCGTGACGCTGACCAAGAACACCGTCCTCACCGCGCGTCCGGAGAACGGCTACGTCTTCCCGAACCCGTCGGTCGACCGTTGGTTCTACCAGGTCAGCTGAACCAACTAGCAGAGAGGCCAGAGAGTGCTCACTATCGAAGTTTCCACGGCTGAAGTCTTCGACGACAGCAAGCAAGAGTTTGTTGTCACCGAAAGCGTCAGGCTGGACTTCGAGCACTCTCTGGTCTCGCTGTCAAAATGGGAGTCTCGGTGGGAGAAGCCCTTCCTCGACGACAAAGAGAAGACCGAGGAAGAGACGCTCTCGTACATAGAGATGATGCTTTTGACTCCGGAAATTTCCCCAGAGGTTTTTCAGAGGCTGAGCAAGATCAACATTGATACGATTAACGACTATATTCACGCGAAGATGACCGCGACGTGGTTTCGTGAGGCCGGACCAAAGACCCACAGCCGCGAAGTCATCACCGCCGAGATCATCTACTACTGGATGGTCTCGATGAACATTCCCTTCGAATGTCAGACGTGGCATCTGAACCGATTGATCACTCTGATCCGAGTGATTAGTCAAAAGAACGCCCCGGCAAAGAAGGTGAACCGTCAGGAAGCCGCACGACAGCGCCATGAGCTCAACGCTCAGCGTCAGGCCCGTCTCGGCACGCGAGGATAGCAGGAGGCATCATGACACGACTTGTCTGGGGTGCCCCCGGCGAGCGCTTTTACGAGACCGGCGTTGATCGAGGCGTTCTCTTCGTGGGGTCTGACCCCGGCGTCGCATGGAACGGCCTGGTCTCCGTCACTGAGTCGCCGACCGGCGGAGAAGCCGAGCCGCACTACTTCGAGGGCTACAAGTACGACAATCGAGCGAACCCAGAAGAGTTCGAAGGCACAATTGACGCGTTTACCTACCCTGACGCGTTCAACAAGTGCGAGGGCAACGTTTATCTGGGCCAAGGGCTGTTAATCACGCAGCAGCGTCGTTCGCCATTTAGTCTCATGTATCGGACTAAGGTGGGCAACGATGTTCTGGGCGCCGATCGAGCATACAAGCTTCATGTCATCTACAACGCGCTAGCCGCACCGTCGTCAAAGGCGTTTTCATCGATTAATGCGTCGCCGAGCCCTGCTAACTTTAGTTGGAAAATTACCGCGCGACCGCCAAGAATTCAGGGAATGAAGCCTACGGCGCACTTTGTTTTTGACTCTCGAAAGGCTACAGCGGCTTTCCTGACAGAGATTGAAAACATTTTTTATGGTACGGACGCCACAGCGCCCCGGCTCATCCCTCCGGACGAACTGATGTACCGAGCAATTGCTTCCGCTACAGACACGTACGACGGAAAGACGCCGACAAGTCCTCAGTATTTGACTTTTGACGGGGGACGGCTTAATGCCACGCCTGATTCTACCTTGGATGGGGGTCGACCGTAATGGCAACAAAGATGCAGCAGCGACGCGGTACAGCCGCTGAATGGTCGGCAGCAAACCCCATCCTCGCTGAGGGTGAAATGGGATTCGAGACCGACACAAAGGTTCTCAAGCTTGGCGACGGAACGACGCGATGGAATTCTCTCGGGACGCCCTCTGCCGGATACAGCATCGTCGATGCCAAGGGCGATCTCATTGTTGGCACGGCAGATAACGCGGCAGCCAGGCTGCCAGTAGGGGCTAACGGCAAGGTTCTCAAGGCTTCGTCATCTACCGCCACGGGCCTTGAGTGGGGCGACGCTGCCGGAAAGGCCGAGTTTAATCAAGTTTCTTATTTGACTATTGCGGAAACGCTGGGTGCACAGACAGCTAGTAGCACTCTTGAAAACTTTGAGATCGGCAGTCTTACCGGCGTAAAGCGAGTCAACGTTTACGGCATTAACTCTTCCGACTCGAATGACAACGTGTTTCGTGCCGAGTTTATTCCAGATCTCGGTCTTATTACGTTTTGGGATAGTCGAGGCTACGGTATTCAACAGCCCAACAACAACTCGTCTCGCCCTCTTAACGGAACACTTCCGGCATCCGGGGCGCTGTGGGTCGCCGATATTGGCGCGGGCCATAATACCCGAACGCGTTTCACTCAGTTCTACTTTGATGGAACCAAGCTTTATATTCGGCAGGGAAACGGTGGAACCGGCAGCGCTTACACAGGCGGTATTCGTTTCCGAGTGATCACCGAAAAGTAACCGAGGAGGAGTCATGGGAATCAAAGTTACACACCGTGGCTCCTACCGTCGGACGGAGCAGTTCCTGAACCGTCTGCAGCGTCTCGATATTCGTCGCATTGTCGAACCACTTGCCCAAGAAGGCGTGCGCGCCCTGGCTGCCGCTACTCCGCGAGAGTCAGGGCGCGCCGCTTCTGCCTGGGACTACAAGATCCTGGGCGGCAAGACCAATGTAACGATTGTCTGGACCAACGACGACGTCGAGAACGGTTTTCCCGTCGCTATCATGCTCCAGTACGGATACGCCACCGGTACTGGCGGCTATGTTCAGGGTCGCGACTACATCAACCCTGCACTTCGACCGATATTTGACCGAATTGCCGATGAGGTGTGGAAGGTGGTGACCTCAGCATGAGTGGCGTTGATGAGCGCGTTGTAGGACTCGAGTTCAATGGTAAGGATTTCGGGCGGGGCGTTCAGACCGCACTGAAGGACCTGGAGAACCTCCAGAAGGGCCTGAAGCTTGACGGCGCCACCGCCGGCCTCGATCAGGTGGAGCGGGCTGCGAGTCGGTTCTCGCTCGCTGGCATTCATAGCCAGACGAGTGGTCTTCTCGGACAGTTCAGCGCACTTCAGGTCACGGCCGTCACAGCCCTAGCGACGATCGCCAACAAGGCCGTTGTTGCGGGCGGACAGCTTGTCAAGTCGTTTACGCTAGACCCCATCAAGAGTGGTCTGACCGAGTACGAGACTAACCTCAACTCGATTCAGACAATCCTGGCCAACACCGGCAAGGAGGGCGCTCAGGGCCTCGGTGAGGTCAACAAGGCGCTCGAAGAGCTCAATACATATTCTGATCAGACGATTTACAACTTCTCCGAGATGGCTCGGAACATCGGCACCTTTACGGCCGCCGGTGTGGACCTTGATACCGCTACAGGTGCTATCAAGGGTATTGCGAACCTGGCCGCAGTGTCGGGTTCTAATTCGCAGCAGGCGTCGACGGCAATGTACCAGCTGTCGCAGGCACTCGCTGCAGGTAAGGTCGGGCTCCAGGACTGGAACTCGGTCGTTAACGCCGGTATGGGCGGTAAGGTCTTCCAGGACGCGCTGCTGCAGACCGCAAAGGTCCAGGGCAAGTCTGTAGACAGCATCATCAAGGGCAATAAGTCCTTCCGTGATTCGCTACAGGACGGCTGGCTTACCGGCGACGTTCTGAAGACCACCCTCATGCAGTTCTCGGGCGACCTCAATGAGGCTCAGCTCAAGAGCATGGGGTATAACGAAAAGCAGATCGCCGGAATCATCAAGATGGGCAAGACCGCGGTTGCGGCTGCCACTGAGGTGAAGACGGTTTCCCAGCTGATGGGAACGCTCCAGGAAGCGACCGGCTCCGGCTGGGCCAAGACCTGGCAGCTTGCCATTGGTGACTTCGACGAGGCCAAGACGGTCTTTACCGGGATCAATAACGTCCTCGGTGGGATGATCTCGGCCTCCGCTGACGCACGTAACAAGGTTCTGGGTGACTGGAAGGAACTGGGCGGTCGCACCGCCATTATCGACGCGGTCAAGGCTTCGTTTGGTGCCCTCATGGGTGTCCTGTCGCCCATCCGCAAGGCGTTTGTCCAGATCTTCCCGCCGGCTACCGGCAAGCAACTGTACGAGATCAGTGTCGCTATCCGTGACTTCGCTCAGGGGCTCAAGGTCTCCGGGACGACGGCCAAGAACATCCAGCGCACGTTTGCTGGCGCCTTTGCCATCCTCGGTATCGGCTACGAGGTCGTCAAGCAGCTGGTGGTCAGTCTGGCGTCGCTGTTCGGCGTCGCTGGCGAAGGCGCAGGCGGCTTCCTCGAGACCACCGCGGGCATCGGTGACTTCCTCGTTGCTCTGCACAAGGCTATCGCTGAGGGCGAGGGTCTGAAGCGCTTCTTCGACGGCCTCGTGACGGTGCTGTCTGTCCCAATCAAGCTTCTGCAGTCTATTGGTCGTGTCATCACGGCGCTGTTCAGCGGATTCGACCCGGGACCGGCAAGCGACGCTGTCGCCAACCTGATCAACGGTCTTGATCCTCTGGCTGCGCTGGGTCAGCTCATTGTGGCGGTCTTCGGTGGCGTCGGAAAGGTTCTCGACAATGTCGCGGACTTCTTTGAGCCGCTGGCTGTCAAAATGGGAGCATTCTTTGGAGACTTCGGGGCTTCGATCTCGGAGTATGTAAAGAATCTTGACTACGACAAGCTGCTGGCTGGTATTCAGACCGGCCTGTTTGCTGCATTGCTTCTGCTCATCAAGAACTTCGGCGTTAACTTCGCTGCGAACTTTAACCTGTTCGGTGGCGAGGGCGATGGTCTGATCAGCAACATCTCGAGTTCCTTTGAGGAACTGACCGGCACGCTGAGCGCGATGCAGGGAGCACTCAAGGCGTCGACTCTGCTGCAGATTGCCGCGGCGGTGGGAATCCTCACCCTTTCGGTGATCGGTCTGTCGCAGATTGACTCGGAGGGTCTGACAAGGGCCCTGACGGCTATCTCGGTCATGTTTGGTCAGCTCATTGGTGTCACTGCGGCCTTCTCGGCTATCGGTGGCGTCCGAGCCTTTGCCAAGCTGCCGTTCGTCGCCGGCGCGCTGATCCTCCTGTCGGGCGCAGTCCTTATTCTGTCCAAGGCTCTCGAGAACCTTTCGGGTCTGTCGTGGGAGGAACTCGCTAAGGGTCTGACCGGTATCACCGGCATTCTCGCGGCGTTTGTCGGGGCCGCTTACGGTCTCCAGGGCGCTGCTGGCGGAATGATCCGTTCCGGGGCTGGTCTGATTCTCCTGGCAACAGGAATCAAGATTCTTGCCTCGGCGGTTGAGGATCTTTCGGGCATCTCCTGGGAAGAGATGGGTCGCGGCCTGACTGGCATTGCTGGTCTGCTGACGGCTCTTGCTCTCTTCGGCAAGATCAGCGCTGCAAACAAGGTTGGCGTTATTCAGGCTGCGGGCATTATTCTGCTTGCCGCTGGTCTGAAGATTATGGCCAGCGCAGTCAAGGACTTCTCGGACATGTCGTGGGACGACATGAGTCGAGGTCTCACCGGCATGGCTGGTGGCCTCTTCGCTATTTCTGTCGCTCTCCAGGCACTTCCGCCGTCGTCCCTGCTGTCGGCGGCCGCCATCTTCATTGTTGCAGCGTCTCTCGGCAAGATCGGCGACGCGCTCGGTACGATGGGCGACATGTCCTGGGAGCAAATTGGTAAGAGCATGACTGTTCTTGCCGGGTCTCTGGGCATTATTGCAGGGGCCCTTGCTCTGATGACGGCTGCTCTTCCGGGCGCGGCTGCGCTGATTGTTGTTGCCGGTGCTCTGTCCATCATGACCCCGGCCCTTGTGGCTATGGGCAACATGGACTGGGAAAACATCGGCAAGGCTATGACCGTCCTGACGGGAACGCTGACGCTTCTTGCTGCGGCAATGTACGTCATGACGGCTGCTCTTCCGGGCGCGGCTGCGCTGATTGTGGCGGCTGCTGCTCTGCAAATCCTGGCTCCGGCCTTGCAGGTCATGGGCGATATGTCCTGGGAGCAGATTGGACGAGGACTGACACTCATGGCAGGGGCCTTTACGGTCCTTGGTGTGGCGGGTCTTCTGCTGACTCCGGTGATCCCATCGCTCCTTGCTCTGGGTGCAGCGATTCTGCTGCTGGGCGCTGGCGTGGGTCTGGCGGGGGCGGGTCTTCTCGCACTGTCGGTTGGTCTCACAGGTCTTGCAGCCTCGGGTGCTGTCGGAACAGCCGCTCTGGTCGCCATGGTCTCGGCACTCATCGGACTCATTCCGGCTATTGCGGAGGCTCTTGGCGAGGGCTTTGTGGCGTTTGTGGGTGTGATCGGGGACTCGGGCGAGGCTGTCACTGACGCATTTGTCCAGATCCTCAACGCTCTGCTGGACGCCGTTATTGAGATTATGCCCAAGGCAGACCTGCTGTTCTTCAAGCTGCTCAACAACCTGATGATTATTATGCGGGAGTCCATTCCCGAGTTTGCTGACACCGGTCTGCTCATGATTACGGGTCTGCTTCTCGCTATCCGTGACCGCATCCCGCTGATGGTCACCATCGCTGGTCAAATTGTGGTGGCATTCCTCAATGCTCTGGGGCGTCAGCTTCCGGCAATTGCAGATGCGGGCGTTCGACTTCTGGTGACATTCGTCAACAGCATTGCCAATGCTGTCCGAAAGAACCAGCAGCCCATGAACGCTGCGGGACGCAACCTTGCCAGCGCTATCGTCGAGGGCATGGTCAACGGTATTACCGGCGGCATTGGTTCGGTGGCTACGGCTGCGAAGAACCTTGCTCAGGGCGCTCTGACCGCAGCCAAGAACAAGCTGGGGATTGCGTCGCCGTCGAAGGAGTTCAAGAAGCTCGGTGAGTACGTCAACGAGGGCTTCGCGATTGGACTTCAGGGCGACCGAGCCAAGATCGAGGATGCCGTCAAGACCATGACGGAGAAGCTCTTCGATGCGATGGAGCGGTACAAGGAGCAGATCGACTCCACCAAGGAGAAGATCCAGCAACTGACCGAGGCTCGTGATGAGGACAACCGCAAGATTGCAGAGTCTTCAGCGACGATCCGTGAGGCGCAGCAGAAGGACGCTGACGCTATTGCGAACGCTCAGGCAGCCCTGACTCGAGCCCAGAAGGCTAAGAAGAAGGACGCCAACGCTATTCGAGCGGCGCAGTACGACCTTGATGTGGCGAGGCAGCGCAAGAACGAAGCCAAGGCCCGTGAGGACCTGGCCAAGCTCACGGCGTCTCGTGACAAGAACGTCAAGTCGATTGCTGATGAAACGGCGGCTCTTCGTCAGGCAAACATTGAGAGGGCTCGCGCCGATCTCACATATGGCCTGATGACCCGCACCATCGAGAAGCAGAAGGCGGCTCTGACCACCCTCGCCGATCGATACGATTTCCTCAGCGAGCGCATCAAGGACGCGACGTCAGACCTTGACGCGGCATTCCAGCAGCGTGCCGACTATGCCAAGAGCATTAGTTCGCAGTTCTCCGCTCTGCCCAGCATTGATGAGTCGACGGGGCTTTCGGGCTTCCTCGAGGACATGCAGTCCCGAATCGACAAGACTCGGAGCTTCACGTCCGCACTCGACATGCTGCGCAAGCAGGGTCTGAACGACACGCTGTACAAGGAATTCCTCGACAAGGGTCCCGAGTCTCTGCCGTTTATTTCCCAGCTCAACGCCGGCGGCAAGGGTGCGATTGACCAGATCAACTCGCTCAGCAAGGAACTGGGGAGTCTCTCCTCGGCTCTTGGCGACTCTGCCTCTCGCGAGCTGTACGACACGGGTATTCGTTCTGCGCAGGGTCTCGTTCAGGGCCTCCTGTCGCAGCGCAACGATGTCAAGAACGAGATGGACCGTATCGGAGCCGAAATGCTCACCTCCATCAAGAAGCGTCTGGGCATCGCCTCGCCGTCGAAGGAAATGGCGATCGTGGGTGAGTACTCGACGGATGGTCTGAAGCAGGGTCTCGACAAGGGTGCTGAAGGACTGCGGTCCAAGAGCGCTCAGGTCGGTGGCTACATGGTTCAGGGGATGGTGCAGGGTCTGAACAACGGTATTCCGTCCGTCAACGCGGCGGCAGAGGGTGTGGCTTCGGCTGCTCTCGCTGCGGCTAAGCGACGTCTCGGAATTCGCTCTCCTTCGAGAGAGTTCATGTACATCGGTCAGTTCTCCAGCAAGGGGATGGCCAACGGTTTCCTGAACTACTCTTCGGTGGTCAGCGACGCCGCCGCATCGGTTGGTCAGCAGGCTCTGCTCTCGATGTCAAAGTCGATTGCGGGTCTCAGCGAACTGGTGCAGGGCGACATGGATATTCACCCGACCATCACACCCATCCTGGATCTGACGGCGATCAAGAAGGACGCCAGCACGATCAACGGTCTGCTGCAGGCTCCCCTGAGTCTCAGCGACGCCTATATTTCTGCGCAGAACGCGTCTGCCTCGTATGAGAACACTCGCGAACTGACGCAGGAGCAGTCCGTACCGGGCTCTACGACGTTCGAGTTCCACCAGACGAACACGTCGCCCAAGGCTCTGTCGGCTGCGGATATTTACCGTCAGACCAAGAACCAGATCTCTATCGCCAAGGAGGTGCTGAGCAATGCTTGATATTGTTGAGGTGAGGACCCCGCTGGGTGCGTTGCTGAGCCTTCCCTTGGAAAACCCGACAAGCGGTTTTGTTGTCGAGAAGATCGACGGTCTCGATCCCGGCAAGGCCACCCTGGTCGCCACGGACTACGCTCAGTCAGATGGGGCGCAATACCGTGGCGGCCGGGTGGACGCGCGAAACATCAAGTTCCAGATTGCTCTGGACCCTGACTACGTTTCGCAATCGATGGACTCGCTCCGTCAGCAGCTATATTCGTTCTTCATGCCGAAGAGTACGGTCAACCTCCGCTTCCGGGTCACTCAAATTCTGGGTGGCCCGGAGCGGGTCCGTGATATTTCCGGCATTGTCGAGGACCTGACCCTTGATCTGTGGTCGGAGAAGTGCATCGCTAACATTTCCATTATGTGTTACGATCCATATTTCTCCGAGCCTTCACCCGTTATTGCTGAAGGCGTTATGAACAATGGCTCGGTCATTGTCGACAACCCTGGAAGTATACCTGTCGGGTTCAAGTTTACCATGGTTAATGCCCCACAACTATACGGTTTTACGTTTACTCAGCGATTGGTCGCTGCTCCACCGCAAACGTCGTTTACTGTTTACGGAGAATTCCAAGGTGGCGATGTGGTGACCGTCAATAGTATTTTTGGTCAGAAATCAATCGTCGCCACCCAAGGAGGAACCAGTCGATCCATGCTTGGTTCCATGCAGCCGGGCTCCACTTGGCTTCGGTTGGGGCTTGGTCGAAATCTGATCACCGTACCAGACATTACGGGCGGACAGCGTTTTGCTGTTGAATTCACCGCAAAGTACGGTGGTCTGTGATGGAACTGTATGTTCTGAACAAGACGACGTGGGAACGGCAGTACGCGATCGACACGTTTACTTCGCTCATCTGGACCGAGCGGTGGGCTGGATACGGTGAGTTCGAACTGTCAGTCCCTCTGACCGACGACAACCGGTTTTACTTCAGTGTCGGTAACGCGCTCGAAATGAGTCTCTCATATCGCGTGATGTTGGTCGATTCCGCAGAGGCCAAGTTTGACACGGACGAAGTTTTGGTCGTCAAGGGTCGGTCTTTCGAGGCATTCCTTTTCTATCGCGTTGCTCGGGTCGATCAGGTCAGTTTGGCGGGTTCTCCCAAGTGGATTATCAACAACGAACCGCTCAAAGTTGCCGAAACAATGCTTGACCGAGCATTTATCAATACCGTGGATGGTCCTGCTCGAGTGGGTATTGGTAACGGTCCGGTTCCAGCCGACACCATCACACCCATCGAAACCAACTCCATTAAGTGGGAGCAGGAACCCACCACTTTGTACGATGCCGTGTCTTCGGTGTGTACACAGTACGAACTTGGTTTTCGGGCACTCAAGAATCCGGGTTCTGGCGGCATTTCGATGAAGGTTTACGCAGGCGTTGACCGCACGATTCAGCAGCGGACGCCGACTTACCCGGTCATCATATTTGCCCGGAACCTTGACAACCTGTACAACGTCACGGAGTTCACCAGCAACGCTGACAACTACAATGCGGCCCAGGTGATATCTAGCCAGGGCTGGGTTGAGGTTTATGCTAATGGTGGCAACTCCAGCACCTACGGCATGGCAAAGCGGACTCTCCTGGTGATGGCAGACCCGGTTCCTGACGTTTCTAATCCGACGTCGGCTCAGGTGACGCAGTATCTCACTCGAGTCGGTCAGAAGGAGCTTGCCAAGCATCGTTTGGCCCGACTCCTTGACGGCGAAGCGTCACCCACGGCATATCTGTATCAGAGCGATTACTTTCTCGGAGATATTGTCGAGATTCGGGACAGTGACGGACAACGTGGGTACCGTCGCGTAGCCGAGCAGATATTTGTCAGCGACGCTGAGGGCGAAAGGACATATCCCACCCTCTCCGCCACCATCGTCCGGACGTAGGAGAAAGGATGACACGTTTCAAGCATTCGTTCATGGGTCTCAGGCCATGGACACAGCACAGCAAGGTGTTGATGGGCGGGGGCCTATCCTACGTCTTTGTGGGGTTCTCGTACATATTCATCGAACAAACACCCAACCGCATGGCGGCCCTTAAGGTGGCGTTGTCGTGGGCGCCGCTGCCTTTCTGGGGTTGCGTGTTTGTTTTTGCTGGGCTACTTGCTGTTATTTCGTCTCGGTGGCCGCCAATCACCGAAACATGGGGATACACCGTCCTCACAGGTTTGTCCGCTGGTTGGAGCGCGACATATCTGATGGGGGTGATTCTCGAACACGCACCCCTGGCTAACCTGAGCGCTGTTGCTATGTGGGGGCTTCTCGCCTTCATGTGGTACTCAGTGTCGGGCTTGGTCAACCCAGACAAGGCGGTAGTGGTGGTGAAACGCGATGGATGCGACTAATCTCGCAAGCGTCCTGATCTCGATTATTGCCGCCGTGTCTGCCATCGCATCCCAGCGTCAGGCGGCCAGGGCGTCCGTCAGAAACGCACAGACAACATCTCGCGCAACCGCCGAGACCGATTCCTATACTCGCGCTCGTAAGATGGATATCGAGACCATTGAGCGCCAGGACGAGGAAATCGAGGAGCTTCGAGCAGAGAACAAGCAACTCAAGACAGATAACCGGGAACTCACGGACGAGCGGGATATGCTGCGAAAGCGCATCAGTCGACTCGAGCCAGAAGTGGAGCTGAGCATTGAAGAGTAACGGATTCTATGACGTCATGAAGTTCGTGGCCCTGGTGCTTCTGCCCGCGTCCGGCTCGCTATATTTTGGTCTGGCGCAGATCTGGGGTCTCCCGAATCCCGAGGCCGTCGTCGGCTCGATCGTGGTCGTCGACACCTTCCTGGGCGTTGTCCTGAAGCTGAGTTCCAACGTGTATTACAAGAGCGACGCGCCATATGACGGAAGTCTCAGTGTTTTTGAGAAGCCCGATGGTGCGCAGACGTTCAGTCTCAACCTCAAGGACGATCCTGAGCGGCTTCCCAAGCATCGCGCAGTGACGTTCAAGGTGGAGAACCAGATGAACGGTGATCGCGCGTAATACACGCTATATAGTGACACCTACTGAAGGAGAACTATGTTCAACAAGCACAAGCCCGAGATCCAGCGCATTGACGCCGCGATCGACGATATTCTCGCTCAGATGCAGACTGTCACTGCCGCATCCATCCAGTACGCCAAGATGACCGATCAACTCGCCAAGCTCTACGACCTTCGCACCCGCACCGCCGGGACGACCTCGCTGAGCCCCGACGCGATCGCCACCATCTCTGCGAACCTGATTGGTATCGGCATGATCCTGCATCACGAGCGAGCGCACGTCATCACGACCAAAGCGCTGGGCTTCGTCAGCAAGCTCCGCTGAACCACCACCCCAGTAGCCCGACCACAGAGGACCTGTAGACCTAACACGTTTACAGGTCCTCTGTGTTTCGCGGCTTCTACACGGCATCCTCTTTTTTGCCCTCGCGCGGGAAACACGGCTAATAATGAGACCCCTCTATCAAGGAGATCATTATGAACCGCGCCAAGAAGCTTGCTTCCGACACCATCGAGTTCGTTGCTGAATACCACAGGCCTATCATCATGGTTACTGCGTTCGTTGGAACGTCCGTAGCTATGCGATACATTGCGCGTAAGCAGTTCGAGCAGATGGCCAAGGACATCGAGTTCATCATCACGATTGCAGAAGAATCCGTTGCCGAGTGACCTCACAGCCATAGACCCCTAACACGGGTTTATGGTTTTCGCAAGATCTACAAGGGGTATAATGAGACCCCACCTATTGAGGAGACCTATCATGGCCAAGCACCGCGCCGAGACCCCGTCCGCCCTCGCTCTGACCCTCCGCCCCCTGGCTTTAGCTTTCAAGCTTCAGCTCGGTACGGTTGAGAAGTCTGAGCGCGAGCCGATGCACTCTTCCGCTTACTTCGCCCCCAAGTTCGCTCGATAATCCGTCCCACAGCCATAGACCCTACACGGGTTTATGGTTTTCCCTATCTGGAGGTCTGATGTTTCGACGCCCTATCCGCAACGCTATTGTCTTCTACCTCACGCTGGTCTTTGGACGATTTGCCGTGAACCTGTTCCGAGCAGCCATGGATCGACCGGTGCCCTATACGACGGACAAGGCAGTCTCGCCTCGCGAAAATTACACGGGGTATAATGAGACCTAAACCCGGCTGGAAATCCACAACAGCCCTGGCCCGCTTCGGCGGAGTAGTAATAGCCAGGTTCCTTTCGAGGACGGGGTACGCCTAGCATCCGATCCATCGGGCGACGTACATGGTCTTCTATCTTTCGCCCACTTCCCCCGAAAGGACGACCATGCTTACACTGGGAATCTGCCTGATGTTCATCGCCATTTTTCTTTTCGTGTGCACGCTGCTGTTCATCGGCACTGCCGTGGTCGTCGACAAGGTCCGAGACCGTCGCGTCGACCTTCTGGCTCACCGAGAGATCTGCAAGCTTAACCAGATGTTCTATACCATCGACATCGAGGGAGTGACCTATGTTCCGCGAGAGTTTGATCGAGGCCTCTGCACAAGCACGCCAGTTTACCGTTGCGAACTCGCCTACTATCCTGACAGCGCTGGGGGCTACCGGAGCAGTGACTGCAGCGGTGCTGACCGGCAGGGCGTCGTTCAAGGCAGCTGAGATTATTGCGGAGGCCGAGTGCCGAGACTACGGCGAAACCTTTCCCGACGAGATTCACCTGACTACTCGCGAAAAGGCTCAGCTTGTCTGGCCTGAGTTCATCCCCGCTGTCGGCACTCTCGGTCTCTCAGTGACGTGCATCATTGCTGCAAACCGCGTGGGGTCTCGCCGCGCAGCAGCAGTGACGGCCGCGTACGCGATTTCCGAGAAGGCCTTCAGCGACTACCGAGAGAAGGTCGTTGAGCGTCTTGGTGAGAAGAAGGAGCGCGAGGCCCGGGACGAAGTAGCCCAGGATCGCGTCAACGAGCGGCCCCCCAGCACACAGGTCGTTATTGTCGGCAATGGTGACGTTCTGTGCTTCGATGCCTTCAGCGGTCGTTACTTCATGTCCACCATGGAGAACATCAAGAAGGCCATGAACGACCAGAACTACGCCATCCTCAATGACGGCTTTGCTTCTCTCACCGAGTTCTACGACAAGCTTGGTCTTGACGGAACGTCCCACTCGGACAGTCTCGGCTGGAACACCGACAAGCTGCTCGACCTGTACATCTCTACCGTTCTTTCCGACGATGGACGTCCCTGCATTTCCATCGACTTTTCCACCTGCGCACCCCAGCCCAACTTCTACAAGTTTTGAGGAGAATGCCTTGCTGAAGAAGACGATTACCTACACGAACTACAATGACGAGCAGGTCACGGAGGACTTCTACTTCAACCTCTCGAAGTCCGAGGTCGCCGAGCTCGAGATGTCTCGCAAGGGTGGTCTGACCGAGCACCTGCAGAGCATCATCAAGAACGAGGACCCCAAGGAGATCATTTCCACCTTCCGTGAGATCATCAGGAAGTCTGTGGGGCGTCGCAGTCCTGACGGTCGCAAGTTCGAGAAGTCTCCCGAGATCCTGAGCGACTTCATGGACACCGGCGCCTACGACGAGATCTTCATGGAGCTCGTGACCAACGGCGAGGCGGGTGCGGCGTTCATCAGCGGTGTGATCCCGAAGGGTCTGGGCGAACTCGGCAGCAACGACATTCCCAAGCCGAGTATTAACCTTCCGACCCCGCCTGAGGACAACCGTCCCGCCTGGATTCGCGAGGACCGTGACCCCACGCCCCACGAGGTGGCCGGCATGACCAAGGAGCAGCTGGTGGAGGCTATGCGACGCAAGAGCGCAGCCCTCGGCAGCACCAGCGACGGTTCGGCCCTCTAAGCCAGTGCAGGGAGGGCTTAGTCGAGGGGTCCGCTGAGCCCTCCCTCGCACGTTATACATGGCTAATAGTGAGACCCCATCAATCACAAGATTGGACCCCTATCATGAACAAGACCGCTATCGTCAAGCGCACCATCTCCCTTGTCGTGGCTTCGGGTACCGGCAAGATTGTCGGCGACATCATCAAGAACAACACCGCGACCCCCGAGTCGGCGATCGACCAGATCACCTACACGGTTGGCGCCTACGCTCTTGGTGGCATGATCGCTGCCAAGACGGCTGAGTACACCGACGCTCGCGTCGAGGAGATCATTGCCGTTTTCCGCAAGAAGTCTGTCGTTCCCGCTGAGGCGTTCGACGTCACCACTGACTGACCCATCTCATAGCCAAGAGCCCTTACACGGGCTTTTGGTTTTCACCTATCCGGAGGTCGAAATGTACACCAGCCACTTCTGCCAGAAGATGTACCGCACGGCCTCCATCGAGACCGACCCCAACGACGGCTACATGCTGTGCGAGTGCGGTCGAGAGCTCAGCATCTTCAACGACATGATCTTCCACGTCAACGGTTAGGACCTACTGTGCCTATTGATAGCAACTTCCCCAGCAACAGTCAGCGCCCTCACCGTCCGGCTTCCGAGCCCCGCGAGGAGAAGAAGGTCGAGCGCGTTACTGACAGCGAGCCCATCCGACGTAAGAAGCCGGTGGGTCGCAAGTTCCGCGAGACCTTCGTCGGTGGTGACACCAAGGGTGTGTGGGAGTACGTGCTCCTCGAGGTGCTGGTGCCGGCCGCCAAGGACATGGTGACCGACGCAGCGACGCAGGGCATCGAGCGCATGATCTTCGGCGAGACCCGATCGTCTACGCGACGCAGCTACAGCGCCCGTGGTGGGTCGTCCGGTTTCGGTCCGACGGGGAGCGTCTCGTACAACCGATACTCCTCGAACCCGGTCGGTCGAGCCAGCGGCCGTGACGAGGCGCGTCCCACGATGTCGTCTCGAGCACGAACCCTGCACGACTTTGACGAGATCCTGATCCCCACGCGTGTCGAGGCGGACGAGGTTCTCAGCCAGATGTTCGAACTGATTTCCAAGTACAACAGCGCATCTGTCGCTGACCTGTACTCGCTGGTCGGTATCACCGGTCAGTACACCGACGACAAGTGGGGTTGGTATGACCTCCGTGGCTCCGGTGTGCGTCGAGTCCGTCAGGGATATCTCCTTGACATTCCCAAGCCTGAGCCACTGGACAACTAGGAGAAAACATGAACGCAGTCGAGCAGAAGCGGGAGGCTATCAAGACCGCATATTCTAGCCCAGCGTGGGCAGACAAGGTCAAGAAGATGCCGGACAACCAGGTCACGGCTGTATTTCTCCGACTCAAGTCCCAGAACAAGATCTGAAGGGGTTATATCTCATGAGCGCTCTTTCCAAGATTGTGCCGAACGTTATCTCCACCAAGTTCGGCCGGCAGGGTCTGATCCTGCGCAAGAACAGCCCGGCAATCCTGCTCGGTGTTGGCCTCGTGGGCGCAGTGACGTCCACCGTGATGGCGTGCAACGCGACCCTCAAGCTCGAGGAGACGCTGGGTAGCAACGACGGCAAGGTCGACCAGGCCAAGGACCTGCTGGCTGAGGAGATGGACAAGGACCTTGACGAGCAGCGGTACAACGTCCAGGACTACAACCGTGACGTGGCCATCCTGAAGGTCCGCACCGCGGTCGAGGTCTGCAAGCTCTACGGTCCGGCGCTGAGTGTCGGTCTGGTCTCGATCGGCTGCCTCACCGGCTCGCACGTCATCCTCAACCGTCGCAACCTTGCCATCACCGCTGCGTACGGCGTCCTGGACAAGGGCTTCCGCGAGTACCGTGAGCGCGTGGTCGAGGAGTTCGGTCTGGACAAGGACCTCGAGCTCAAGCACGGCGTCGAGGAGAAGGAGATCCTGGTCGAGACGGAGACCGGCCCGCAGGTCGAGCGTGTCAAGAAGGCCAAGGGCCCGTCGGTCTACGCGGCGGTCTTTGACGAGTACACCCGTAACTGGAAGCCGGTTCCCGAGACCAACGCGATGTTCATCCGCGCTCAGCAGAACTGGGCCAATGACCTGCTGCGTTCTCAGGGTCACATCTTCCTGAACGAGGTCTACGACATGCTCGGCATGAAGCGCACCACGCAGGGCTCGGTTGTCGGCTGGGTTCTCAACGGTGACGGTGACAACTACGTCGACTTCGGTCTGAACGACGACCGTCCGTCCGCGATCGATTTCCTGGGCGGTCTCGAGGCCAACGTGCTGCTCGACTTCAACGTCGACGGCGTCATCTACGACAAGATCTGAGAGGAGCATCTGATGGTCACCAAGGAGACTGTGGCAGCGGATGCTGTCGAAATTGCCAGCGACGTCAAGGACCTGGCCGTGGATGCCACTGCGCTGACGGTTGAGCAGACCGAGCGCGTCGTGACGGTCGTCAAGAACAACCTCGCTCTCACCATCGGTGTGGGTGTGGCTGGTCTGGCGGTCGGCGCGATGGCTGGCTGGAAGTACGCAGAGCGCAAGCTGACTCTCGCCTTCGAGGAGGAGCTCGAGGTTCAGATTGCTGCAGTCAAGCGGACTGAGCGCGTCAAGGAGACCGTGCGCAAGGACGCCGAGGTCGCTCGTCGGGTGCGGGAGACCGTCAAGACCAACCCGGATATTCTCCGAGAGAAGCTTAACGAGATGGGCTACGTCAGCGACGCCGTGCTGGACGAGACGATCGCTCCGGTGCTGGTTAACGGCGAGCCCATGGTCGAGGACTTCGACTACGACGCCGAGCTGGCTCTGCGGAGCCCCGACCAGCCGTACGTCATTTCCCACGACGAGTTCCTCGAGGCCAACCCGGAGTACACCCAGGTGACGGTGGTGTACTACGCCGGCGACAACACCCTGGCTGACGAGCGTGAGCAGCCGGTGGAGGACCTCAACTACACGGTCGGTGCCAACAACCTGCTGCGGTTTGGGCATGGTTCGCGGGACAGCAACGTCGTGTATGTCCGCAACGAGAAGCTCGAGATGGACTTCGAGATCCAGCGAAGCCTCGGGTCTTTTGCCACTGAGGTGATGGGCTACCAGAACGGTGACGGCTGACCAGGACCTCGACAACCAGTACCTGCCCTGGCTGTATCGGCAGGCTACCGGGCGATCTCTCGCAGACCTTGAGAAGTCGCGCAGCTATTGGCGATTGTTTCGACAGATGTACAGCACGGAGTTCATCTGGTTTATCGCCAACGATGACAACCGTGCAGAGGACGGACGCGCGCTACGCTACGAGTTCTTGCAGGAGCGGCAGCCAGGCGACACCCCTGAGATTCGGGAGTGGTTCAGTCTCGGTTGCTCGTTCCTGGAGATGCTCGTTGGCGTAGCGCGCCGTCTGGCATTCGAGGCCGGCGACGACCCTCGGATGTGGCTCTGGCAACTGCTCGAACGCCTTGACCTGACGCGGTACAACGACGCAGCACGGTATGACCGACAGCGCATCCAGGACACCCTTGATCGGGTGATCTGGCGAACCTACGAGCCCAACGGTAGAGGAGGACTCTTCCCGCTGGACTATGCACAGGAAGATCAGACGGAGGTCGAGATTTGGTATCAACTGAGTGCTTGGCTTCTGCAGAAAATGTGAGAGGAGGATAATGGACTTCTACCGACCCAGTGTGCGAGAGACCAAGGAGTCGCTCGAGCTCTATCCCGATTTCACCGTGGGGCGTTCTACAGACCTCATGCTTCGAGCGAGGTCGTTCTACGCCATCTGGGACGAGGAGAAGGGCCTGTGGTCCACGGACGAGTACGACGTGCAGCGCCTAGTCGACAAGGAACTGCGCGAGTATGCCGAGGCTGAGAAGGCTGCCACGGGTGCCGTGTACAACGTCAAGTATCTCAAGTCTTACAGCACTCAGACCT
>Ga0182227_1000003_pt1 | contig 47234 bp, 64 predicted proteins | sample G6R1MG_18_FD_129659 | JGI IMG/M metagenome (GOLD analysis project Ga0182227, IMG submission 129659) | Miscanthus phyllosphere microbial communities from Michigan, USA - G6R2_MAIN_07NOV2016_LD1 MG | ecosystem: Host-associated > Plants > Phyllosphere > Phylloplane/Leaf | place: USA: Michigan... | reverse complement strand
CCGCAAGCAAGCCCTGCATCTCATGGCGCGACTGGCTGTGACCCTGGCAGACGGGGAGGGCAGCGCATGACCTTCCTCAAAACTCAAGCCGAGCAGCTTCTCCGCGAACTGGCGACTCTCACCCTGGAACTCACCCCCACTGAGGAAATGCAGGCGCTGCTTCTGGCGCTTGAGATGATCGACGTGGCCATGGATGAAGTGGAGGCGGGGGCGTGAGTATCATCATCTTCAGCCCCAAGCTGTCTTGGGAGGAGTTCGTCAACAAGGCTGAGCGGCCCATCCGCTATCGTTTGCTAGCTGGTAAGCAGCACGTCGCTACTCTCTCTAAGTCGAATAGCGGCAAGCTTTGGTACTGCTTTTTTGAACTTCCAGACGTCAAGCTCCGCAAGGAATATTGGCCACTCGACGAACTCATGACTGAGGCGTCAACGGCAGTCCTTGATTGGTTCTCTGGCGCGATGGACGAGTGCCACACTGAGGTCAATCCGCATCTGAATTCGGAGGCCGGAGCATGACCGAACTCCCAACCGGTCTCTTACGCCATCGCGTGCATCAGGCCCTCGATCCACTCTGGGAAGAGTGCATCGAGAACGGCGGCTACCGCGAGAACAAGAAGCGGTTTCTGCGGCGCAATGGTTCGCGCGAGGCCAAGCGTGTCGCTCGCGAGCGGGTCTATTGCTGGCTTGCCGAGAAGATGTGGCTGACGCGCGCCGAGTGCCACGTGCGCTGCTTTACCGTTGATCAATGCCACGAGGCCATCCGGCTCTTGGAAGCTATCACCTACATCGAGATCCGCGCCTGGGCGAGGGCTCGCAAGCTGCCGCGTCAGCGGGTTGTTGTGATGGAGGTGCGGGCATGACCCTCAGCCTCCGTGACTACCAACGCGCCTCCCTCGACGCTCTCTATGCCCACTTCAAGGACGGGGGCAAAAACGGTCTCATCGTCCTGCCGACCGGCGCCGGCAAAGCGCTCGTCATCGCGGCGCTTATCACGGAAATCCTGTCGTGGTATCCTGATAAGCGTGTGGCAGTTGTGACCCACACGAAAGAGTTGATCCGGCAGAACTTCGACGAGCTAAAGGGCTACTGGCCCGGCGCTCCAGCCGGCATCTATTCGGCAGGGCTCGGCCGCAAGGACACCAAATCCAAGATCCTGTTCTGCGGCATCGCATCGGTCCACAACAAGACCAAGCTACTGGGCCAGTTCGACTTCGTCATTGTCGACGAGTGCTTCCCTGCCGGGACCATGATCTCAACGCCGGACGGCCTTCGGGCCATCGAAACCATCAAGCCCGGTGACGTGGTCGAGCATGCGCTTGGCTTCGGAAAAGTGCGCGCCGTTAGCTCTCGTCAAACGACCGATCTCGTCAAAGTCACCCTCAGCAATGGAGAATACTTTGTCTGCACCCCAAACCATCCGATCTTCACCGCTGAAGGGTTCGTCCAAGCCGGGAAGCTGGAAGTCGGAGGGCGTGTTTTCCGCTCACAAGACCTGCGAGAATTGCGGCAACGGGTTCACGCCTTGGGTCAAGAGGGGAATCAGAGGGGAGGTGATCTCAGCGCAGAAGCCGGGCCTTTGGGCGAAGCAGCGATTTTGCAGCATCTCCTGCTCGAAGCAGAAAGAGAACGCGATGTTCACCCCGGCCATCCGGGAGAAAATGTCCGCGACACTCAAGCAGATCGGTCATCGGCCGAGTGTCAGGGGCGGGAATGGCGCGGGATTAACGGAGATACAGGCCGAGGTTATGAGGATTTTGGGCAAGGATTGGATAGCCGAGTACGCTGTTCCGACGAAAGCTGGACCGGGGAGCGGCTACCCCAATTGCTACAAGCTCGATCTGGCGAACATTTCGATAAAAATCGGGATCGAGTTGGACGGCAGCTCACATCATGGGGTGAGACTGGAGCAGGATCGGAAGAAAGACGAGCTTCTAGCATCGTTAGGGTGGCGGGTGTTTCGCGTGTCGAATGCGGACGCGAAGTGTCTGTGTTTAATCTCGACGTCAGCGGACACCCTTCTTACTTTGCTGACGGGGTCCTGGCGCACAACTGCCATCTGATCCCCCGGAACGACGACACCTATTACGGTCGGTTCCTTCGGGACCAAGCGGGCGCCCGGCTTATCGGCCTGACCGCAACCCCGTTTCGCCTCGATAGCGGCCGGCTGAACACTGGCGAAGACGCCATGTTCGAAGCAGTGGTCTACGACGCCAACGTCAGAGACTTGATCGAGCAAGGCTACCTGTCGCCGCTCATTTCCAAGGCCACCCTGACAAAGCTCGACACCACGGGCGTGGCCAAGCGGGGCGGGGACTATGTGCCCGGCCAACTCGCGGCGGCGGTGGACCAGGAAGTTATCACGCGCGATGCCGTGGCGGAGATCGTGGAGCGCGGCGCTGATCGGCGGGCCTGGCTGGCGTTCTGCTGCTCGGTCGAGCACGCCATCCACGTGCGTGATGAAATCCGCAGGCACGGCATCGCCTGCGAAACGGTCACGGGCGAAACCCCAGCCGGCGAGCGCGAGCGCATTATTCGCGACTTCAAGGGTGGTCGCATTCGCTGCCTGACGTCCATGGCCGTCCTCACGACGGGCTTCAACGTGCCGGCCGTGGACATGCTGGCCCTGCTGCGCCCGACGAAGTCGGCCGGCCTCTATATCCAGATGGTCGGCCGGGCGATGCGACGCGCTCAGGGCAAGGACAACGCCCTAGTCCTCGACTTCGCCGGCTGCGTTCGGGAGCACGGGCCGATCGACTGCGTGTCCATCAAGCAGCCGGGCGAAAAGGCGGGCGTCAGTCCCACCAAAGAATGTGAGCACTGCCACAGCTATATGCCGATCTCGGCAAAGGTCTGCGAGGATTGCGGCGAGGAGTTCCCGGCCATTGAGCGCGGGCCACGCGAGATCAAGATCGAGCGTGAAGCTGACGGCACCAGCCTGATCCTGTCGAACAACGAGCCAACCTGGCTGTCCGTCAAGTCCTGGCGCTTCCGGGTCCACGAAAAGACCACCGACGACAAGGTCTCACGCACCCTTCGCGTCGACTTCTACTGCGGCCTGTCCAACCCGCCGATCTGGATCTGTCCCGAGCACAAGGGCGCGATGCGCCACAAGGCCGAGCAGTGGTGGGCGCGCATGGGTGGCTCGTCCATGCCGATCACCGTCGAGGGGTGCGTGGCCATGTCCGCGCGGCTGCGCCGGCCCTCCCGGATCAAGGTCCGGCCCAATGGCAAATACACCGACGTTATTGGCTACGAGTTCGACGAAATCGGCGTTTTGGAGGCTGCGGAATGAGTACGTTCGATATCTTCAATCAGGCTTGCCGTGACGCTGTGTCTTTGCCCGATGGCTGGCAGGGCAATCTGTTCTCGGCCGTAGGCGACCCACCAAATACCCAAGGTGTCATGGTAACGGGCGCGGTTTCACCGCCTTACACCAAGGGTGCCCGCAAGGGTGAACCCAATTGGCCGAAGCGGGATCGGAAGACAGAAAAGACAGTCTTCATCTCTCGTGAGGCTTACGCGGCGGCTGCGCAAAAGCTCGGCTGTTCGGCTGGGAAGTGACCCGCACCCTCAACGACCCAACCCAGTGCTTCATCTGCCGGCGCAACGCGACCGGCTTCGGGGTCAATCGCGGCGATAATGTCGGCTGGCTTTGCCTGCCGTGCCGCGACAGCTTTTCAGGAGTCCATGCCGTGGCAGTCCCCACCGAAACATTCGACCGATACGAACGCGATGCCCTGATCTTCGCAGGCAACGAGGGCGGCGAATACCTCGATAGCGTTGGGATAACGGACCTCTCGCAATTGCCGCCCGAGCAGTATCAGCGCTTTCTTGAAATCATCATTCACTCTTTCGGCGAGGGCATGCGCCACGCCTGTGGGGTCGAGGCATGACCCGCGTTCTTGTCTGCGGCGGTCGGGATTACGACGACTGGAAAGCGGTCTTCGCGGTGCTCGATGCCATCCGGGAGCTGCACGGCCCCCTGACAATCATTGAGGGCGGGGCAAACGGCGCCGATTGTCTAGCCCGTCGCTGGGCCACCGAGCGCAAGGCCGGGCTCGTCACCGTGCCAGCCGATTGGAAGCAGCACGGCCGCGCCGCCGGGCCGATCCGCAACCGCGTCATGCTAGCCGACCACCGGCCCAACTACGTCCTCGCGTTCCCGGGCGGAAAAGGGACTCGGGACATGGTTCGTCAAGCCGAGGCCTTCGGCGTCACCGTCTTCATCCCTTCGGACTCACGCCCATGAACACCACCCTTCCGTTCTTCTTCGACCCCGCCATCCACCAAGTCCTGTCCAACGTGTCGGTGGCGCTGGACCTAGCCCAGACCGGAATGGCGGTGTTCCCCTGCCAGATCGACAAGCGTCCATGCCCCGGCATCTTCTGGCGCAATCAGTCAACGACCGACGCAGCCAAGATCGAGGCGTGGTGGGAGCGCTGGCCCGACGCCATCCCGGCGATCGACTTGGCCAAGTCGGACCTGATCGTCATCGACTGCGACGGCGAGATCGGCATCTCAGATTGGCGCGAAGTATCGGACGGCCGTGCCGCCGACGCGGCGCTGGTCAGCACGCCAAACGATGGCGAGCACGTCTACTTTCGCCGCAACGGCCGCCAGCTCGGCAACTCCACAGGCAGCCTGCCTGAAAAGCGCAATGGCGGCGGCCTCGATGTGCGTGGAGCCGGCGGCTACGTCATTGCCCCAGGCGCCACCATGCTCGACGGCCGGCGCTACGAGCCCGAACGCGGCAGCGTCTTCAGTGCCCCCGAAATCCCGGATTGGCTGGTCGATATCCTGACCGGCCAGCGTTCTGCGGTCGCCGTCGCCACGCGCACCGAACCCGGCGCCCCGGTCTCCGACGCGCGCAAACGTGCCTACGGCGAGCGTGCCTTGTCCGAGGAAATGAATACGCTGGCCCAGGCCGGACCCGGCACGCGCAGCAACGAGGCCAACCGCATAGCCTTCCGCGTCGGCCAGTTGGTCGGTGGCGGCTGTCTCACGGAAACGGAAGCCTATGCCGCCCTGCATAACGCAGCAGCGTCCTGGGGCATCCCTGCGAACGACAAGGCCCTCGGGCCGCGTGGCACCATTGCCCGTGGCATTCGCGATGGCGCGCGCGCGCCGCGTTTTGTCCCGGAGGATCTGCCAGAGCCGGAAGTGGACGCCTACGCGGCGGCGCTTCTCAAGCCGAAGCCCGTCGCCGTCGATGAGGATGGCGTCATTCTCGGGGAAGACGGCGAACCCCTCCGTCCGTCCGTTGGCCGGGTCTATGTCGACTACCCAGACCAGTCCCTGATGGTCGGTGGCCTTGTCGGCGATCTCACCGAGTGGATCATGCGAACGGCCATGTTCCCGTGTCGGCTGTTTGCCGTCTCGGCCGCCCTGGCGGCGGTCGGGACAGTGGTCGGGCGCCAGGTCTATACGGGCGTACCCCGCACGGGCACGGCCCTGTATTGGCTCACCATCGCCCCTACGGCCGGCGGCAAGGATCGACCCCAGGAAGCGATCAAGCAGGCATTGCAGGCGGCGGATCTTGGTCATCTCATTCGTGCCTCTGTGTCGTCGTCGGCCAAGTTGGGACTGTCGCTCTACGAGCAGCCGGTTCAGTGTCAGGTGATTGACGAGGTGGGTAAGGTTCTCCGCAAGTTCGTTAGTCGCAACGCTACCTCCCAGGAGATGTCCCTGCTGGACGATTATTGTTCGGTTTGGGGCAAAAACCTCGGGTCGTTCGAGCCCGAAGGTGTCACCACCCGCGCCGACGTTTCCATCCGTCAGCCGTGCCTGACGTTCTACGGCGCCACCACGCCTGTGAACTTCTACGAACAGCTTCGCTCGGCTCAGGTGGCCGGCGGCTTCCTCAACCGCTTCCTCGTCATGCAGCGCCATAAGCGCGTGCCTGAGAACACCAACATCCAGCCCGAGGACACCGTCCCGGAGGTCATTGTCGAGGGCTTGCGGCGGCTCCACCATTGGCAGGACTGCACCGCTGGCCGGCCGTCAGACATGGTCAAGGACGCGGCCATGCCGCCGCAGCCCATCGTCATTCCGGCCTCCCCGCAGGCCGAGGCTTTGCTTAAAGAGGTCCGCGCCAAACAGCGCGAGATGATCCTGCGCAGCGACCGTGAGCCCATCCTAGAGGTCTATGCGCGCTCGGCCGAGATGGTGAAGCGCATGGCCCTGATCCTGGCCTGCGGCCGGCATTGGGCCGATATGAACCGGTGCCAGATCGAGGTTGGCGACGTCCAGTATGCCGACAACCTCGTGACGTGGTCGATGGAGAGCTTCGTTCGGGGCCTGGGCTATCACATGGCCGAGAACGAAAAGCAGGGCCAGGCCAAGCAGATCCTGGGCTACATCCAGGAGTCCGAAGGCGGCCAATGCACCCGCAACGACCTCTATCGCAAGATCGACGGGCGCATGAGTGGCCGGGACATTCAGGCCGTTATCTTGTCGCTTGCCGAGGCGGATCGGATCGAGGTGGTGTCGGAAAAGACTGCGGTCGGCGGTAAGGGGGGGCGGCCGAAGACGGTCTATCGTGCAATCTAGTTTCTCGCCAATACAACCAGAAGCCCGCTTCGGCGGGCTTTTTTTATGGCTTGATAAAAACCGGCGAGTTTCAACGGAAGGGACTTATGACGGGCCGGTTTTTATAGCCAAGCTTTTTTATGACGGCCTTTAAAAAGGGTGCGACAAACCGTCAAAAAGTCCGATGCTAAGAGATTGATATATATAATAAAAAAGTATTTTTTTTATATTATAACGGTTTTTTTCAGGGGGGTGTGTGTACTCTCATTTTTCCTCTCTTTAGGCACACTCTCACCTATAGGGGGGGGTTATAATGCCATAATCCCCTGAACCCCCTACGGCCGGCCTATGGGGTCAGGGTCAGATCTACAACCTGACGCCCCCTCTACGGCCAGCCAAGAATGGCCCACGTTGCCCGCTGGCGGCGACGGGCCGAAATCCGGGACCACCCTGCCCCTGGACTGCCGATCGGCCCCACAAACCAAAAAAGCCCCGGCGCGCTGCCGAGGCCAATAATCGGTATCCCCCATGTGATAGAGTATAGCCGTTGCTATAATTGGGGAGGAGCGGGAAGTTGCATCTTGCCGTCAGGGGCTCGGCCCTTCGGGGCAGTGTCTATAGGTTGCCAAGTCATCGCGCGGTCTCCTTCGGCGGGGCGTCAAGTTCGGCTGGAACCTCCTGCCAGTGGGTCGGCGGGATCTGGCGCATCTGCCACCAACCCCGCCCATCCCAGTACGTGAGATCGAAGCTCCATGTGGCGCCGTGCCATTTGCCGCCGAAGATCTGGCGGTCCTTGGGGGCCGTGCTGATTGGTTGCCAAGTCATCGTGGTTCCTTTCTTCGGATCGCGGCGACAAAGGCGTCGGGGGTTAGGTCGCGGGCTTGTTGGGATCTGACTTCCATTCGCCCCAGCCTTGGCACAGGGCCGAGCAGGCGAGGGCGATGTACAGAGGCGCGCCCTTGGCTGCCCAGACATTGATCTGGTTCACGCCGCATCCGAGGCGCTTGGCGCACTCGGCTTTGGTCCAGCCGTTGGATCGCATGAGTGCGACCCAGGCGGTGAAGTCACTTGGTGTCATGTTGTTTCTTTTCGTCGTCTCCACCGAGAGCGCGCATCTGAGCTTCGGCGATTTCTTTCTGTCGGTTTTCCATCGTGCCAATGGCGAGAAACAGCCAGCTTTCGCCGGGGATGTCGCAGTCGGGCCGTTGCATCAGGCTGCGCAGCAGCCGGATCGACTCGCCTAGGCATTCATGCGAGAGCTTGCGGATCTCCATCTCCAATCGGCGGACTTCAGACGTCAGAGTCAGGTTCTCTGTCGCGATATCTTGCTCGTTGCATTTGACGCGGAAATTCATGTCGATGACCTCAACGGCATGCGCACGAATTTCATCAGCGTACTGCGGAAACGCCTTCACCCACCAACCCACATCATCAGGCTTTGGGTTGTCGACGTAACGATGGAAGGCAAACAGCACCTCGTCTTGGGTCATGACCATCTCCGATGAGTAACCGAAGGGGCGCCCGCAGGCGCCTCTAGGATTAGGCGGCAATCCGCTCAGCGGCGAACGCCGCGTTGATGATGAGGCCGGCTTCGGCCATCTCGCGCTCGGCGGCGGCAAGCTGCTTGCGAAGCTTGGCGATCTTCTTTTCGGCGGCGGTCTGGCGGCGGAAGCCTTCGTCGCGAACGCTGTAGTGGTCGAGGTCAGCGAGGCTGGCGACCTGAGAGGCGCTGTAGGTCTGCAGGTCGGTGGCGTTCAGTTCGGTCATTTGCTTGCTCCCGTTCGATGACCCTTTATCTCACCGATCAGTGAGACGCGCAAGCCCTAAAATCATTAATCAGTGAGATTTATGCCCTTGACGCATCACTGATTAGGGAGCTACAAACAGACATCAGCCGGGGCGGTGGCCCACCAAGAGAGGGAATGGATTGATGAGCAGAGAAAGCGATATTCAGAAGCTTCGCGAACTGGCCGGCAAGGCTGATGGCGATGAGTGGTTCGTTCAGCACGCCGCCACGGACGATGGCTTGTCACGCATCGACGATGGCTGTGAGCACGGCATGTTCCCAATCTATGGGGAGGCGCACGAGATCGAATTTGCCGCCGCCTGTGCGAACTTTGTCAGGCAACACGTCCTGCCACCAGCTAATGATGATTAGGTCTAAGCCCCGCCAACACGGCGGGGTTTTTCGTAAGTGTGGACGCCGCGCCCCCAAACGTGGCTTTCCACCCACGAGCAACGTTATACCCTTGCAAACATCGCGAGGGCTGGCCCCGTGGATCTACTCGATAGCAACGACGTGACGCAGGGCGAGGAAGCGCATCGCGCTTTCTTGCAAATGCTACGCGCCGGCCGTGGCCGGGACATTGAGTTTTGGTCCGCCCACGAAGTCGAGACCGGCGAGCCGTTGGTGCTGATCGACGACGAGGCCGAGATTGTCGCCTTCACCGTTCAGCAGGCTTTGGCTGCGGCGCTGCTGTGTACGCGGACGGCAGCCTGTTTCCCGAAGTCCAAATCAGCCGACGTCCTGCTCGACGTGTCGGACATGCTGCATGCCGTGCTGAACGACCTGATCGGGGCTGGCGGCGAGACGGTGCATTGAGTCCCCTAGATTGCCCCAGGACGGCAACGAGCGCAGCCCGGCGTGTCGGATGCGGGGTTTGGGGTGACGGGGCTGTGTGGGCGGATTTGGCGGTCTCAGAGACCCAGCGGAAATAGGGGGTGAGCTATGGGTGAGCATCATTGGTGGTCAAACGTCTACAACGACAACTGTTGGGACGGGCCGAATGGTGTCGCTTACGTTTTGGACAAGTCTCACCCGACGCGTGAGGCCGCTGATCGTTTCTGCTCGATTGACCGCATCGGCTGTGTCCACGTCCGCCTGAAGCCCGAGGGCGCGCCACGTCGGTATGCGAGCGAACTGGATCGATGGCTTTGGGAAGCTGGTGCCAGATCGTTAGCGCGTCTGATCGCTCCCCGTACCCCGAAGTTTGAGGAGAGCGCCTCGTGAGCGACGACCGCTTCATCCTACACAACTACGGCTCAACGTCTGTGTGCGCCGACTACACCGACGACAGCCTCGTTGTGACGCTGTTTGTCGATGGGCGCGAGGATCAAATCGCGCTGAAGAACGACGAAGCCAAATCCTTCGGCGAATGGCTCATTGAGCGTGCGAACCAAGCGGGAGAGCGGTGATGGGCTGGCCTGCCGCCTTCGTCCTCACGCTCGTAATCCTCTTTCGGGCCGCCATTCTCGGCACCTGTGCCTATGCCGTGTTCTGGCTGGATCGATCCGGTTGGTGGTTCCTACTGGCGTTGTGCCTGACATCCGCGACGCCCGACGAGCCCACGGAAAAGACGCCCTCTGCCAAGTCGGAGTCCCCCTAATGCCCTTCGCCCGCAACCCCGAAGCCGTCGCAGCCCAAAGGCTCAAGCCCCGCCCGCGCGAGCCCAACGGCCGCCCGCAACGGGCCAGCCGCGCCGAGCAGCGCGACGACATTCTGGGCACGGTGATGAGCCAGCCGCATCGCCGCGATCGGCCCATCACGTTTCGCGATGCTGAGGGGCGCGAGAAACCGCTGGACCCGAAGGACGAGCGCCTGGGCTACAGCACCGGCCGGCTGTTCCTGGCCAAGCAGATCAACGCCGACCAGCTCGCGACCGCCAACAAGGCCGCCGAACGCTTGCTGGCCTATATTGGCATCCAGACCCCGGCCGGGCTCGGCTATGGCACTCAGGATCTCAACCGCTCGGGCGGTGGTGGCGGATCGGGCCGCGAGATGGCCGACGCCACGGTGGCGCGCATTCGGGACGAGTACCGCGAGATCGAATGGGCGCTGGCGGAAACGGAAAGCCCGCGCGAGTGCATGGAAGCCCTGGTCCTGACCTGCGCCATGGATCAGCCCGTCACCCGGCATGACGTGCTTGGGCATCTCAGGGTTGGGCTGAATGCTTTGGGGCGGGCTTGGGAGCGGGGGCGGTGAGGCCCTGCCAATTTTGTGGCCGCGTGGATAAGCAGGCTTGTCGCTCGGGCCTTGAAGCGGACGAGTGCGGACGTCGCGCCATGTTTGACCAATTCGGAGAACGGCCAATGTCAAACGAAGATGTTCTGCACGCCGATATCGCTGAACTTTTGACAACTCTCGGCATGGGCGATCACGCTCGGCCGCAATCGCCGCATGAGGTATTTCAAGATGCCTTGTCTGTTCTAAAGGCTCGCCTCGGGCCGCCATCTGAACCGGCGCCTCGCCTCAATCGTCGAGAAAAAGCAACTGCGATTGCCGAGGCAGCGGCCAATCGGTGGGACGCCTTTCAGGACCAAAGTGGTATCGGCTGGTTGGTTGAAAGCATTCTTGCTCTAAAAACTGACGAAGACGAGCGGGTCATTGCCTGGGCAAATCGTTCGGTACGAGAAGTGCAAGACACCTCGCTTGCCGAGACTGATCGTCTTCAAGCTGGCATCGCAGAGATCATAGCCGTCTGCGAGCAAGACGCCCGAGATCAGGACCATAACGCCACGCAGACGGGCTGGGGCAAGTGCTCAGAAGCCTACGCCGAGGGACGCGGTACTGCCTGCAAAGGGATCGCCGTTCGCCTTCGTGCTCTTCTAGATACGGAAGCCAAGCCATGAGCGTCGGCGGCAGACTGATCGACATCACCCCCGTTCGAATGTCAGAGACAGGACGCGAAGTTGTCCGCCTCTGGGTTGTCGCGACAAATGCGGGCGGCCCTGGCGTCCACGACGAGACATGCGTCTACGCCGAGCCGCAGGAGAACATGCCGGCACTCGGCGACGAGATCTGGTGGCAGTCTGGTTGGATCATGTTCGATGGAGACCGACAGACGCTCCGTAAGGTCGGCTATTCGTTTGCAGCGCCGGGTTCTCGCGAATGACCACTGCCCTCATCTACTGCTTCGTCCTGCCGTGGGTCGTCGCTATGATGCTTCAGGTGATGTTGGGGGAGAGCGAGGACTAATACTTGACCCCACCGCCCCAGTCATGCCACCGTGCGTCTTAAGCGTAACGTGTCACACGTTCGCCAAGGGCTCGTCACGGCGGGTGGCGGCCCTTTCCCTTTCGCCGCGATGGCGGCACACAAGTTCGAGGGGGCCATTCGGAGCGATCCCCAGGGCATCGTTTCTGCTAGGTTGGGTCAGTAGCTTCGGATCAGCATGCCGGAGCGAATGCCAGTACCACTCGCCCCCTCGAAAACCTCTTCCCTCCATCACACAGATCAGAGTGTGTGCCAGAGACGACAATCGTATTTGACCGGCCCCCCGGTATCATGGTTCCTTGCGAAGACAGGCGGGATTTAGCTTCCCCTAGTACGCAGACCGGAAGGGGATAGGGGATGACGCTTTTCGGGTTTCCTGTTTTTGGCGTGATCCTTCCTTATGTCGGTCGCCGAGTCATCGCGCTGAACAGCGATGGATCGCAGGTTGATACCGGCGAATATGACATCTGCAATGAAGTCGGTCCGTATTACGTAAAGCCTTGGGTCTTGGAGTGGTTGGGCCTTGGTTTTGGGCTGGACACTTCGTCTGTCTATGAGACCAAGACAGGTCAGATCGTCAACCCGCCTTGGAAAGACGAGCCGGCCAAGCCCTTTTCAGGCCGACCCTTGGCTGGAGATTAAAGTGCTGACGGCAGACCAAAAGGCCACCATCGCTGCACTGCTGCTCGCTAACGTGATCGGCTCTGCGCTTTTCTGGACGTTTGCCGCCATCGTAAGCTGATGTTTCATTGGGGCATCCCATGCACTTCCCAGACGTCGAGCGCTATCTGCGCGGACACGACCTCTGGAAATGGCGGAATTTGCTGGCCAAGGCCCAGCGCGAAAAGCGCCGGCAGGATGAAGACACGCTAAACCGGCTTCAGGCGATCTTGGATAGCGAAAAGCGCCGGCCTCGGTCTGATCGGATGGCGGTGGGGGAGTAGAGCACATGTTGCGCTGGTTCCTCGCTCGTTTCAGACTTTCGCAGAAAGCAGTTTGCGAGGAGAGCCGTGGTCGCGGCGTCTATGACGACTTCCACGACTATCCCGACTCCGCAGACGGGCTTCCGTGGCATATGGCTGATCTGGAGTGTCGCCATTGCGGAAAGACATTTAGAATATAAGAAAACACAGGGACGAAAGCCCGCTCCAATCGCGGAGTGATCTTGTGCTCTACAGCCTGTTCTTCACAACCTGCCTTGCTTCCAATCCGGGGCATTGCGTCATGCGCCAGCACATCTTCGATGAGGCGGTATGGACGCCCCAACAGTGTTTGACCGTAGCCCAGCCCGCGATGGCTCGTTGGGCCAACGCGCATGCCGACCGATGGACTATCGCTCAATTCCGTTGCGGCAAGCCGCCCCGCGATCCCGGGCGGGCGATCTGATGCGGCTGGTGATGTTGGTCGTTTGGTTCGTCATTACGATCGCGCAGCCGAGCGCCCTTTAGCGGAGACCTTTCCGATGACCCTCAGCGAGTTCAAAGCTTGGTTCGAAGGCTTCACGGAGAGCATGGACGGTCCGCCGTCGCTCAAGCAGTGGGAGCGCATTCAGGCGCGCGTGAAGGAGATCAGCGGCGTCGCTGTGACCGAGCGCGTGTTCGTCGACCGCTATCCTTCGCTGTGGCGTGACAATCATTTCTACACTGGCAGCCCTTTCCCGCAGGTCGGCACCACGACTTGTCTTAATGCGCGCGGTGTTACCGGCGATGTGGGTAATGTCTCATTTGAAACCCGGATTGGCGGTACTGAACTCGGTGCCAACGGCTATATGGCACGGTTTGATCAAGGCGACGGCGGCGCCGTTCTGTTCGACAGCCATTCAGCCATGAACGCGCTCGGCAAGGCCGACGCTAAGGCGCTGAAGGCCGCGTGACCCCGCTTGAGATCGCAGGCGCCGTCTTCCTCGTCGTCGCCTTCGGCCTGCTCATCGCCCTTCGGTTCATCCCATAAGGACGGCCATGTACGACCCCGATCACCAGCCCTACGTCCTGCACCTCGCGCTCAAGAGCAAGGCGCCGGTCGAGGCGCATCCGGCCATGATCGCGGCCGGCATTGCCGAGTGCAAGCGGCTGGTCGATCAGCCCGGCGTCACCGAGGCGCAGTTCGTGTCGGCCGTCTGGATCGCGATGGACGCCGCGCGCCCAGTGGATTTTGGGCTGTAGCCATTATGGCCATTATTTTTCCAGCCGCAGCCAAAGCCATGGCCGATGCCTGGTCAAAGAAACCCGTTCCCAAAACCGATTGATCCCACCATGTCTGACGAGATCCAGAAGCGCGGGCGCGGGCAGCCTACGAAATACCGCCCCGAATACTGTGACGAGATCGTCGAATTCTGCGCGCAGGGTTTTTCCCTGACGGCTTTCGCCGGCAAGGTCCGCGTAGCCCGCTCTACCATCCAGGAGTGGTGCAGCCTCTTTCCCGAGTTCAAGGACGCCTGCCAAGCGGCCAAGGCTGCCGCCGCCTACAAGTGGGAAGAGCGCGCCGGTCGCGTTGGCGAGAATGGCGGCGGGCCGGGCACCGCGCAGATTGTGATCTTCAACTTGCGCAACTTCGCGTCCGACGACTTCAAGGACAAGGTTTCGCACGAGCACAGCGGGCCGGACGGCCAGCCCATGCGAACCATCACCACGGCCATGACGGCCAAGGAAGCTGCGGACGCCTATGCGGCAACCATCGACGACCAGGGCTGAGCACTGGCCGCCAAACTACACCGAGGCGTTTGGCTGGAAGCAGCAGCAGGTCGTCAAGCTTAAGGGCAATCCTGCGCTGATCGCAGGTGCCTTGGAGTTCTACCGTACCCGCCCAGTCGAGTTCATCAACCACTGGTGCACAACCTACGATCCGCGCAACGCCAGCGGTGACGTGCCGTCCAAGATGCCGTTCATCCTGTTTGAGCGGCAGGCTGAGTGCATCACCTTCCTTCAGCAACTCGTGGCGGCCGAGGAAAACGGGCTGATCGAAAAGGCCCGTGACGTCGGCCTGACGTGGCTGTGCTGCGCCTACTCGGTCTGGCTCTGGCGTTTCTACCCTGGCGCCGCCGTGGGATGGGGCTCGCGCAAGGAACAGCTCGTCGATCGGATCGGCGACGCGGACAGCATCTTCGAGAAGATGCGGATCATCATCCGTGGTCTGCCCCGGTTCTTTTGGCCGAAAGGGTTCAATCCTGACGACCACATGACCTACATGCGGTTGCTCAACCCCGAGAACGGCGCGAGCATTACAGGCGAGGCCGGAGACAATATCGGTCGCGGCGGTCGTAAGCTCCTCTATTTCAAGGACGAAAGCGCTCATTACGACCGGCCCGAGAAGATCGAGGCCGCGCTGGCCGACAACACCCGCGTTCAGGTCGACATTTCGTCTGTGAACGGCCTCGGAAACGTCTTCCATCGTCGTCGCGAGGCTGGTGTTGAATGGACGGGCGAGATCGCCAAGGGCAAGACCAACGTCTTCATCATGGGCTGGCGGGACCATCCGGCCAAAACCCAGGAATGGTACGACGCTAGGCGCGCCAAAGCCGAAGCCGATGGCCTGCTTCACGTCTTCGCCCAGGAGGTCGATCGCAACTATTCGGCTTCGGTCGAGGGGCTGATTATCCCGGCCGATTGGGTTCGCGCCGCGATCGATGCGCACAAGCATCTCGGCTTCACCGACGATGGCGGATGGATCGGCGCCCTCGACGTGGCTGACGGGGGAGGGGATCGCAACGCGCTTGCCATGCGCAAGGGCGTCATCCTCAAGTCGGTCGAGGAATGGGGCGAGCGGGACACGGGCGCTACGGCGCGGCGGGCCGTCTCATCCTGCGGCACGGTCGGCATCATCGACCTTCAGTACGACTCCATCGGCGTGGGCGCCGGCATCAAGGCCGAGACCAACCGGCTTGCGGACGAGAACGTGTTGCCGGTGGGTGTGAGCCTAGTGCCTTGGAATGCGGGCGCCGCCGCCCTCTGGCCCGACGAGCCCATTGAACCGACGACGCCGGGCCAGCCCATGGCGCCGCTTAACAAGGATTTCTACGGCAACTTGAAGGCTCAGGGTTGGTGGCGGCTGCGTCGTCGCTTTGAGCGCACGTGGCGCGCGCGGCACGAGCCCGGCTTTACGTGGAAGCCCGAGGATCTGATCTCGCTACCCTCTGACTTGCCGCTTCTGCGTCAGGTCGAAAAGGAACTGAGCCAGCCGACGTCCCGCAAGGATGGGCGGATGCGGCTCATCGTCGACAAGACCCCGGAGGGCACACGCTCTCCGAACCTCGCGGACGCGATCATGATGGCATTCTGGCCGATTGAGCGAAAGCGGTCCGTCATGGACCTCCTCTGATGGGCTGCGTCCCCTGCCAGCAAGCCCGCAAGGCGGCGTTGGCCTCAATGAAGGCCGTCGCCACCGGCAACCTCAAGACGGCCGCCAGCGAGGCTGTGCGGACGTTCGACGCACTTTCCGACAAGGCCGAGGCCATTCGGGTTCGGATGCTGACCCAAAGGCGCTAAGCACATGCTCGTCACTGACGGCCTGATCAATCTCACGGCCAACCTCGGCACGCTCAAGGACAAGAGCACGTCCACCGGCTGGGTCGTGAACCCGCGCGTGGCCGAAGAGTACGAGATCCTGTACCGGGCGTCCGCCTTCGCGCGCAAGATCATCGACATTCCGACTGGCGACATGGTTCGCCGCTGGCGGACGTGGAACGCCGAGGAAAAGGATGTCGCGACCCTGGAGGCGGCCGAGTGCCGCTTCAAGGTCAAGTCGGTCATCAAGAAAGCTCACCGCTGGGCGCGGCTCTACGGCTCGTCAGCGATCATCATCGGCGCCTCACAGCGGCTGGGCCGGAGCGATGAGCCGCTTCTGATCGACCGCATGGGCGCGGGCGATCTCACCTACCTGCATGTCGACGTCTATCCGCGTCTGATGATCGAGACGTGGAATACCGATTTGGAGTCGCCCGAGTTCGGCAAGCCGCTGTTCTATCGCTACACGCCCGTGGTTCGCGGAAGCAACGGCCAGCAGGTGCGCATCCATGCCTCGCGCGTGATCCCGTTCAGCGGCATGACGCTTCCGCCTTTTGCCGCGATCAACACCCAGGAATGGGGCGACAGCATCTTCACGGCTCTGGAGACCGTGCTGAACACGGCCGGCACCGCGACTGCCGTCATTGCTTCAATGCTGCCCGAGTCCAAGATCGACATTATCAAGACCGACCTCACCAGTCTCGGCACGCCGGACGGCGAAAGTCGGCTGATCAAGCGCTTCGGTCTGGCAGCCCTGCTCAAGTCCACCAACAATATGCTGTTGCTGGGCGAGAACGAGAACTATGAGCAGAAGACGCTCAATTTCGCCGGCCTGTCGGACATTCATATCCGCATGCTGCAAGAACTTGCCGGCGCGGCCGACATTCCGGTGACGCGCCTGCTGGGCCAAGCGCCCGCCGGGTTGCAGTCCACGGGCGAAAGCGATCTGCGCAACTACTATGACAGCCTGTCGGACAAGCAGGAGAACGAGCTTCGCGAGCCGATGGAGCGGGTTGACGCGCTGCTGATGGCTCACACGGGTGTGGCTCTCAATGCGGGCGTGTACTTCACGTTCAACTCGCTCTGGCAAGAGAGCGCGACGCAAAAGGCCGACAATGCGCTGAAGCGGGCCACCGCCATCGAGAAGCTGGTCGGGGTCAACCTGATACCGGATGAGATCCTCAAGAAAGCCGTGTTGGCTCAGCTCACCGAAGACGACTTCTTTCCCGGCCTAGACGCCATCGTGAAGGAATATGAAGCCGAAAACGGCCCGATCGAGGACGAACCGGAAGCGGAAGAGGCCGCGACTGCTGTCACCACCGAGCGCCCCAGGCTTCGCGTGGTCGGTGATGCCGCTCCGCGTCCCCTCTATGTTTGTCGCAAGGTCGAGAACGCTAACGAAATTCTAGCTTGGGCAAGAGGACAGGGCTTGACAAGCCTATTGACAGCCTCAGACCTTCATGTGACAGTCGTATACAGTCGCGCTCCCTTGGATTGGTTCGTTCTCGGCTCTGTTGAGGACAAGATCATGATCCCGCGCGGTGGCCCGCGCCAGATGGACAAGTTCGGCGACGCGACCGTACTACTGTTCTCTAATTGGTCACTGAATTACCGCCACGAGGAAGCCGCTGCGGCTGGTGCCTCCTGGGATCATGCGGAATATCAGAGCCACATCAGCCTTTCGAAGGGTGCCCAGACTGTCGACCTGACGAAGGTCGAGCCGTACCAGGGCAAGATCGTGCTCGGGCCTGAGATCTTTGAGGCGATTGAGGACGAGGCGGCGTGAACCTCAGCGAGCGTTTCGATCTCGCCGCCATCGCAAAGGGCAAGACCCGGCGCAAGTCGGTCGAATTCCGGCCCATTAGCCATCGGCTCAAGAGTGAGCAGACGCTTTATTCCATCTTTGCCGAGATCGCGAAGGAACTAGATCGGCACCGCGCGCATCTGATCAGCGCGGCAACGATCACCAAGCGCAATCTGGTCATGGACACTGTCCTCGACGACGTGATGGCCGAGCTTGAGCGGGGCATGGCTCAGATCGTTCGGCTCTCGCGTCAGAAGACCATGAGCCTGTTCGAAGGTGACGCCCGCCGTCACGATGAGACCTGGATGCAACAGGTCAACCGCGTGGTCGGCGTCGATCTAAAAGCGGTGATCAGTTCAACCCAGATCAAGCCGGCCATTGACGTGGCTGTCCAGAGAAACGTCGCCCTGATCAAGGGGCTCTCGGACGATGTTGCCAAACGGGTCGAGGTCGCCATTCTGGACCTTGCCTCGCGCGGCGCCAGCACGAAAGAGATCACCAAGGCATTGCAGGATATCGGCGGCTTCACCAAGAGCCGCGCTCGGCTCATAGCCTTGACCGAAACAGCGAAATTCAACGGCCAGCTTAACGAGATCCGGCAGAAGCAGGCCGGGATCACGAAGTACACTTGGTCGACGGTCGGTGACAGCCGCGTTCGGCCCAGCCATCGCGCCCGCAACGGGCAAACGTTCTCTTGGGACGACCCGCCCAGCGGCGGCCCGCCCGGCAGCGAACCCCGTTGCCGGTGTGTCGCCCGCGCGATCCTCGACTTTGACGAAAAGCCCATGCGCAGCAATCGCCAGCGCGCCCGCGAGGCGGGATTGGCGGCAGTTGGCAGCGCGCTCGGGCTGTAGACCGAAAGTCTTTCATGATGCTTGCGACCGATACGGTCTCGCTCGGTGACATCCGAGTGAGCGACGGCGGCTATCTTGAAGCCTTCGCCCGTACCGCCCGCACGGGCGTTCAGCAATATCTCGGCGTCGAGATGGGCCGCCCCGACCTCGGCACCGTCAACGTTTATCGCGACGCGGCCGACGTCTTTTCTCACGCCTCCCTTCATTCCTTCGCCAAGATCCCCGTCACCGTCGATCACCCCCCGGCCGGCGTGTCCGCTGCCAACTGGAAGCAGGTCGCGGTTGGCACCACGGGCGAGGAAGTCCTGCGCGACGGCGAACGACTTAAGATCGGCCTCAAGATCATGGATCAGGCCGCCATCCAGGCGGTTCAGGGCGGCAAGCGCGAACTCTCGGTCGGCTACAAGACGGAGATCGTCTGGGGCGACGGCGTAGCGCCGGACGGCACCCCCTACCAGGCGCGCCAGACCAACATCGTTGCCGATCACATCGCCATCGTGTCCGCAGGCCGAGCCGGCAGCGCATGCCGCATCGGCGACTCGTGGGCCGTTTTCGACACCGGAGAGCCGCGCGGCTCCGTGTCCTCGCACGACCAGCGCAACCACCCCCAAGAACGGGAAACCCTCATGAAGACGCACATGATCGGCGACAACGCCGTCGAGATGTCCGACGCCGCGATTGTCGCGGTCAAGGGCCTTCAGACCACCCTCGGCACCCTGACTGCCGACAATCTTCGCCTGACTGGCGACGTCAACACGCTGAAGGCGGACCACGCCAAAGCGCTGGAAGCCAAGGACGGCGAAGTCCTCAAGCTTCAGGCCGACCACAAGGTCGCCATGGACGCCAAGGACGCCGAGATCACCAAGCTCAAGGCCGAGGCCCTGACCGCCGACAAGCTCGACGCCGCCGTGGCCGAGCGCACCGCCGTGGTCGATGCCGCCAAGCCGATCCTCGGCGCCACCTTCGACGCCAAGGGCAAGACCGTGGGCGACATCCGTCGCGCTGCCGTCGCCAAGCTTCTCGGCGATGCCAAGGTCGAGGGCAAGACCGACGAGCACGTCGCCATCGCCTTCGACACGCTCACCACGGCCAACATCGCCACTGATCCACTGGGTCGCGCCGTCTCGGCGAGCGTCCCGAATACCGCCCACGACTCTCAGCATTCCGATCCGCAGGCTCGTCGCATCGCGGCCTTGCAGGATGCCTGGAAGCAGGCCCCCGCAGCCTAAGCGGCTCAATCGGAAAGGATCACTCAGATGCCCAACCTTCAGCCCACCTACACCACCGGCTATGCAGTCGGCTTCCCCGGCATGATCGCCAACGGCGAGGACTCCAACCGCCTCAGCCGCACCGTCGAGGACACCGCCGGCATTGCCTTCGGCAAGGCCGCTTTTCGCGGCGTCGGCGATCATGGTGTGACCGCCACCCCGGCGGCCGGCACCTTCATGGGCGTGACCATTGCCGATCTGTCGGTTCAGTCGCTTGCGGGCGTCGTGGCCGGCGGCGTCGCGGCCGACATCTACCCCCGCTACGCCACGGCCGGTCTTCTCAACGCCGGCATGATCTGGGTCACGGCGGGTGAAGCGGTGCTTGACGGCGACGCAGCCTACGTCACCTCGGCTGGCGCCTTCGTCAAGACCGCCTCCGGCAACACCGCAATCCCGGCCGTGTTCGACGACACCGTCGCCAGCGGCGCCTTGGTTCGTCTCCGCGTTCGTCGCGCGTAATCCCTGATCATCCGACAATTCAGTCAAAGGAGAGCCCAAGCAATGGGTATCAATTTTCATGACGCCCAGCAGGCGCTTGGGTTCGTCCGACCGCAGTTCTACAACATCGAGCGCACCATCTACGAGGTTAAGTACCCCTCGTTCGACTATGCGACGCTGATCCCGGTCATCACCGAGGGCAGCGAGTGGGCGCGCGGCACCCTGTTCCAGTCGATGGACAGCGCCGGCAAGGCCGAGTTCCTGTCGGGCAAGGGCTTCGACATGCCCTACGCCGACGTGGCGATGAGCCAGTACACCAAGGGTTTCGAGCTGGCCGGCATCGGCTACGAGTGGGGCCTTGAGGAACTGTCCGTAGCCGCCCTTGAGGGTCGCAACCTCGGCGACGACAAGGCTCGCGCGGCTCGCCGCGTGGCCGAGCAGTTCCTTTGGAACATCGCCATGACCGGCCGTTCCGATGGCGTCGTGTCGACCTCCGAGAAAGGCTGGACCGGCCTCCTCAACGACCCGACCGTTCCGACCGCGACCGCTGCCACTGGCACGGGCGGCGGCACTGCCTGGACCGGCAAGACCGTCAACGAGATCAACACCGATTTCAACAACGCTCTGACCGGCATTATCACCACGTCGCAGGAGACCGAGGAGGCCGACACCGTCCTCATCCCGACCTCCCGCTACAACTATATCGCCTCGACCCCCCGCGCGACCGGCACGGACTCCACCATCCTGTCGTTCCTGATGACGAACAACGTCTACAGCCAGCGCACCGGTCGCCCGCTGCTCATTCGCGGGTTCCGTGCTCTGGAGACGGCCGGCGCCGGTGGCTCCAAGCGCATGATCGCCTACCGTCGCGCGCCCGACGTGGTCCGCTTCCACCTGCCCATGCCGCACAAGTTCCTGCCGCCTTTCCAGAAGGGCAGCATGACCTGGGAGGTTGCTGGCATCATGCGGACCGGCGGCACCGAAGTGCGTCTGCCGGGCGCCATCAGCTACGTCGACGGCATCTGAGGAGCGACGCCCATGATTGAGGTCAAGAACATCGCTCCGGGCCCGCGCGGCCTGCACACCAAGGACGGCCCTGTCATGCTCGGGGTCGGCCAGGCTCTGTCCGTCGACATGACGGCCGAGGAGATCAAGTCGTCTAAGGCCACCGGCTGGTTCGTCTTCGAGGGCCAGTCGGCCAAGGAGGTCGACAAGGCCTACGACGCCATGGACGACGAGGAGCTTCGCGCTCTGCTCGCCAACAAGGGCATCGCGGCCGATGGCCGTTGGGGTCACGACAAGCTCGTGGCCGAGGTCAAGAAGTCCCTCAAGGACGAAAAGTAAGCCATGCCCGACCTGAGCCTCGTCACGGCAGCCGATCTCAAGGCGCGTTATCCGGTGTTCAAGGACACCGATGACGCGCTGGTGAACGCGCTGCTTGACGAGGCTCGGGGCGAGGTTGGCCCTTCGTGGATTGAGGCGGACCAGAAGCCGGCCCTCCTCGCCTATGCCGCCTATCTGCTGTCGAACGAGATGGCCTTGCAATCCAGTTCGATCACTCTCGGCGGTCAGGCCTCGGCCGTGACCGGCGCGGTGCAGGAGATCTGGGTCGGCGACGTCAAGGCCAAATTCGCCTCCAACGACAGTTCGGGCGGCGGCGGTGACGGCACGAGCACGCTCAACCCGTCTGCCGCGATCTACCTCAACCTGTTCAATCGGCTTTACCGGCGGTCCTTCCCGGCGGTCTTGGTGGTCTGATGAACATCCACGTTGATGTCGGCCTTCAGCGCAAGGGCAACGCCAAGGCGATGCTCGACCGCGTTCTGCGCGAGTTCGCGAAGGCTGGCGGCGGCAAGGCGGTCAAGGTCGGCTTCCCAGCCGGCAAATCGCCGGGCGATCTCATCGCCATCGCGGTTTATAACCACGAGGGCACGCGCGGCGGTGGCTGGGGCGGCCCGATCCCGCCGCGCCCGTTCATCACGGCGGCCATGTTCAAGGCCCGTGGCGAACTCAAGGGCATCATGCGCGCCCAGGCGCGCGGCATTCTCACCGGTAAGATCACGGTCGACCAGTCGCTGATGCGTCTCGGCATCTGGGGTCAGGGCAAGATCCAGGATCAGATCGCGTCGAACATGGCACCGGCCAACTCGCCCGTGACCGTGGCGCTGAAAGGGTCCAACCGGACCCTTATCGACACCGGTCGCCTCCGCTCCAGCGTTACCTGGGCCATCGAATAATGGCGCTGGATCTCTCGCCCGTTCTCATCGGCATTCGCCTCCTGCAACGCCCCGTCATACTTGAAACGCCGCGCGGCGAGTACGTCGATGGCATCTGGCAGGATAGCCCGGCGTCCGTTCAGATCCTCGCTTCGGTTCAGGCTGCGTCGCAAAAGGATCTGACCCAGTTTTCGACCGGCGATCAGATCGACGGCTACGTCCGCATCTACACCGAGACCGAACTGCGCACGGTCGACGAAGACCTCGGTGCCAAGGCGCAAGTCATCATCACCGGCAAGGGCGTCCGCTACCGCATCGTTAAGGCGGGCTTGCGTGAGGAAGCCAACTTCACCCGCGCAATCGGCAGGCTGATCAATGACCGAGGACGAAACGTATCGGGTTCTCCGAACGCTGTTAGTGCAGGTGGACGCTGAGAGCGTCGTTCTCGGCAATACCGATACGCCCCTTACCGACATCATTCATTCCCACCAGACAGCGCCGCCACCTCTTGGGGGCTACGCCATCATCACCCCGCTCGGCACCCGCGATACGGGAGAGGGGTTTCGCACCTGCTACGACAACATCAGCTTTCAGGGCGTCCCGCGCGTGGTCGAGCTGCGCACGGTCGGTGTGGCCCTCGGTTTTCGCCTCGACGTCTTCGCGGTCGGCTCCACCGACTATGCCCGTGCCTTTCATGCGGCACTGACCTCGGCTCGCGCTCAGCTTGAACTTCTGCCGCTCGTTGTTTCCGAGATCAGCGAAGTCGAACACAGCCCGCAGATCGTAGGTCAGAACTGGGAAGACCGGGCGCGCTTCACCGTCACCCTGTCCACCTCGCGCACGCAGTCGACCCTTATCGACGTGATCGAGCGCGGGCACATCGCCATTGCGGGCCGTGGCTCGCGCTCCACCCCCATCATCACCAACGCTGATTTCCCGAAGGAATAGCCGAACATGGCTTACACGCTGCCTATCGACCGTTCCGTTTCGGTGACGGTGTCCCGTGAGGACAATTTCCCGACCACCGCCGGGTTCAACACCGCGCTTCTGCTGGTGCCGACCGCGCTGGACGGCAAGCTGACGGCGGCGATCCGCACGCGCCTCTATTCCAACATGACCGAGGTCGCCTTCGACTGGCTGACATCCTCGCAGCCTTACAAGGCCGCGCAGCGGTTCTTCTCGGCCAAGGTCCGCCCTCCGCAGATCAAGTTCGGCTACCAAGACCCGACGAAGGACATCACCGCCGAACTCGACGCCATCTATGCTTATGACAGCGACTGGTTCTGGGGACTGCACACCAACGACCTGAACGACAGCCCGAAGCAGCGCGATATCGCCGCTTGGGCCGAGACCAAGGAAGTGCTCTTCGGCTTTGACAGCAACGACACCGACACCGAGTCGGCGGCCGTCGCCGATGATGCGACCTTCCCCGTCACGGTGACGATCGCCAGCCCGGCTGTGTTCACCAAGACGGCCCACGGGCTCGCCATGGGCGATCTGGTCCGCTTCACCACGAGTGGCGCGCTCCCGACCGGGATCAACCCGGCGACCGTCTATTACGTCGCCAGCGCCACGGCCAACACCTTCACGGTCTCCGAGACGGTTGGCGGACCCGCTGTGACCACCTCAGGCACGCAGAGCGGCACCCACACGGCGACGGCGCCCAAGTTCGGCGGCTCGCTCGCCGAGTACCTTGAAAGCCGGTCCTACGACCGCTCTGCCGTTTTCTACCACACCGACCCGAGCAGCTATCTGGCCGCCGCCGCGTGGGGCTACACCTCGGGCCGCAACTTTGACCGGGCCAACTACCAGCTTGCCCAGGCAGGCCGCATCGACTCTGGCCAGGCCTACACCCTGAAGTTCCGCACGCTGCCGGGCGTCGACCCGGTCAACAAGGCCAGCACGGCGGTTCAGGCCATCACTGGGTTCGTGCCGGCCATCGGCAACAACAGGGCGCAAGGCCACTCGGCCAACACCTACGTCAACATGGGCGGACGCAACATCCTCGTCGAAGGCACGGTCGCCTCGGGCGCTTTCGTGGACGAGATCCATTTCATCTCGTGGATCAGGGCTCGCACACAGGAGAGCGTCTTCGGCGTCCTGACCAACAACCCGCGCATTCCTTACACCAACCAAGGCGTTGGCTTCCTGATCGAGGCGGGTATTCATCCCCCGATGCGCGTCGCATTCGGCGCTGGTCTCATCGCGCCCCGCACCGACGACGATGGCCAGCTTGTGCCGGCGTTCCAGACGGCGGTCGACGACGTCGCCAACGTGCCGGTCGCTCAGCGCCGCAACCGCATCGCCCCCGATATCAAGGTGGACTTCATCTATGCGGGCGCGATCCACTTCGTCTCGGTCTCAATGACCCTCAAGTATTAAGCCGGAAGGCAGGAGATTAAGTCATGGATTGCCCGGCTTTCGGCACTTACGGTTTCCAGCACGTTGCTTTTTCCATCGACGGCACGCTCGTGACCGCCTTCGACGATGGCGACGATTGCATCACCATCACCCCGACCTCAGACATCTCGGCGTCCAAGGTCGGTGCGGACGGCGCTTCGGTCACGTCGATCTCGGCGGACCAGTCGGCGACTGTGACGATCCGGCTTTTGCCGAACTCGCCGCACAACGCCTACCTGCGCAATAAGGTCATGCGGATGCGCAACGGCGCCTTGGACGGCGCTCGCTTTCCCATCGGCTTCACCGATCTGACCAGCCGCGAGTCCGGCGGCTGCACCAACGCGGTCATTCAGGCTTACCCGCCCGACACGCGCGGCGTGATGGCGAACAGCCTTGAGTGGACGTTCTTTTGCCCCTGCTGGCAGCCGAGCACGGTGAACGTCGTCAACCCGGGCTAAACCCGGTTCATCGTCAGGACCACGAGCCCTTCGTCCTTGATGGAAACCAAGCGGTATTTCGTACCGTCGAGGACGATTTCTTTGGGCGAGTCGCCCGAGACCGCATCCACGAGGCTGGAGAGGGCCAAGCCCCTTTCCGCTTTGTCGGCCTTGGGCGACCACGCCGCCATCGACACGCCGAGCGCGACCACGAATTCCTGAGCGCCCGAGTTCTTGCCATAGAAAATGGCAATGGTGCCGGTCTTGCCTTTGCTGCCGTCCTCGGCCTTGGCAATCCCCGTCATGTTGCCGCTGATGCTGTATTGGCACGCCTTTTTGGCGTCCGAGCATGTGACCAGCAGCATGCGGGCGTCGGCCCCGAACGACTTGGCCGCCCGGTTGAACGTCTCGTTCACCGCGTTGAGAGGCCCGAAATCACCGGCTTGAGCGCACGCGCCGCTAAGGCAGAGCGCCAAGGCGCCGATCATCAATCTCACCACAACCTCCCAAGGGCACCATGGCCACTGAGCGCAAGATAGGGAATGTCGTCTACCGTTGCGACAAGCTGCCGGCGTCCGATGGCCTAAAAATGTTCATGCGAGTGACGTCGTTTTTCAAGGCGGCGCCCGACATGATGGCGTCGATCGCCTCGGCCAACGCCAACAAGGTTGCGATTTCGGCCTTTCTCGGGCTTGTTCTGTCGGTTGACGCATCCACCGACGAGACGGATAAGCATCACGACTTGCTCGTGGATCTCGCCCAGCTTTGCACGGATGGCAAGGACCAGTGCGTCGTTGGCGTGAAGCCGGCCGGCATCGAAGACCTCATTCAGGTCGCGTGGTTCGCCATGGAGGTGAACTTCAAGGATTTTTTGTCCGCCGGCCTAGCGGACAGCTAGGACGCGCCAAGGCTGACAAAAGTGAGCCGGGCCGGTTCGACCTGACCGAAAAGGAATGCCGGACGGTCGCACCGAACCTTGTCGACCAGATGTATCTCCTGCGGCCCACACCGGGCTTTTCGCAGCCGGCGCTCTGCACCCTACACGAACTCCGCACGGTCTATACCATCGACGATCTGGCGGACTTCCACGAGATTTTGGACTTCCGAGCAGCCGCTTCCGAAAAAATGGAAAAGGTGGTCAAGCGTGAGCGGGATGCCGCTGCCGCTCGCTCGCCGAGAAAGAGGCGCTGATGACCGTCGAAGAACTTGTGGCGAAGTTGGCCTTCCGGGTTTCGGGTCAGTCCGAAGCCAAGAAATTCATCAAGACCCTCTCGGACATGGAGAAGGCGGCCAAGGCGCTTGGCAAGGGCTTCAAGGTCAATCTGACTAGCAACACCTCCGGCCTGGGGCGCATCTCAAAGGACTTCGAGCGCGCCACCGCTGCGGCCAAGCGCTTTCGGATGGAGATGGACCGGGCCAACCGCGCGAGCGTTCGTGGCGGACGCGGCAGCGCTGGCTACGGCTTCAATGGCTACCGCCCTGGCGCCGGCATGGGACGCGGGCGTGGTCGTGCGCCTGCCGGTCGCGGCGCGAGACGCGGCGGTGACATTGATCCGATGCTGGATGCCGGGTTAGCCGGCGCTGGCATGGGGTTGGGCCGGACGACTATTGCCGCTGCGGCTGCCTATGCAGGCGGAAGCGCAGTCGCCGCCACGACCAAAAAGGCCATGACGTGGGAACGCGCCATGATCGACGTGGCCAAGGCCACGAACACCAGCGGGAAGGAACTGCAAGCCTACGCCGACAAGATCCAAGAGATCTCTCGCGCGACCGGCAAGGACAAGGAAGGGCTTGCGGGCATCCTCGCCGCCGCTGGCTTTGCAGGTCGCCCAGAAAAGGATCTGGGCCGGTTCACTGAGTACGGCGCGAAGGCGTCTGTCGCTTGGCGCATGACACCCGACGCGGCCGGCGAAGGCCTGGCGCAACTCGGCAACATCTACCAGACCGACCAGCCCGGGCTGGAGACGCTGGGCGATCAGATCAACACCATGGCCGACAAGACGGCGGCCTCGGAAAAGGATCTGCTGGAAGTCCTGCGCCGCGTCGGCGGCACGGGCAAGGAGGCTGGCCTGACGTCGGGCCAGGTGCTTGCGTCGGGTGCCACCCTGCTGGAGCGCGGTGTCCAGCCCGAAGTGACGGCCTCTGGCCTTGAGGCGTACATCAACTTCCTGAAACTCGGCGAGGAGTATTCCAGCAAGGCGGACGAGGGGCTGAAGGCTCTCGGCATGACCTCGGACAAGCTGCGCAAGGACTTCATCAAGTCACCATTTGAGACCTTCGTCGGGTTCCTCGACAAGCTCAACGGCGTCTCGGACAAAATGAAAAAGTCCGAGATCATGACCAACATCTTCGGCAAAGAGCGTCAGGACGACGTTTCTAGGCTGGCGCAATCCACCGACAAGCTGAAGGCCAACGCCGCCATCATGGCCGACCCCAAGCAATACGCTGGATCGGTCGAAGGGCAGTTCGGCGACCAGATGAAGCTGGAGGTCAGCCGCATTGATCAGGCGACCCAAATCCTCGATCAGTTCGCCACGTCGGCCGGTGACTATGGCAAGTCGGCGCTCGCCGCCGCGTCCGATCTGGTCAAGGGCGCCTATGGCACCCTGACCCAGAAAACAGCCGAGCAAGACCCCAACGACATCAACAACCGGATGCGCGAGGCCGCCGGTCTCAAGCCGCTGTTCCACGGCGACTTTGAGGGGCGGTTCGGCGCGGCCCCTCCGTCGTCTTCTCGGGCAACTTTCCGTGGCGCGCCCGTTCTGACGCGCCAGCCCAAGGGCATGCCGTCGATCGGCTATCCCACGGCGGGCGGTTCAACCGCGCCGTCCTTCGGCGCTGGCACGTTCGGGTTGAATGGCGCGGGCGGCAAGGGTGCCTCGTGGATGAACCAGGGCGCCAAAGAGACCGTCACCAACAACACCACCAACAACACCGATGTCGGCAACGATAAGCGGACGCAGTCGGTGTCGGTGAACGTGCAGGCGACCGGCCTCAATGAAGTCGGAGCGCTCGTTAAGGCTCAGGTGCAAGCCGGCCTCACGAGCATGGGGCCGAGCATTGTCAAGGCGAACTCAATCCCGACCGCAGGCGGGACAGCCGCGAGCCCATCGCCATGAGCTGCATCGTCTTTCCCCGCTTCATCGGCCCCGTCTACATTGATGCGGTGATCTCGGAAAAAGCGACCGCGTCGATGGAGGTGCCTACGCACCCTGTCGAGCGCGGCGCCAAGATCTCCGATCATGCCTGGATCTTACCCAAGACGCTGGAGATGACCTGCCTCAATCAGGACATGACCGGGCCGTGGCGCGATCTGATCAGCCTCATGGAGCAGGCCGAACCGTTCGACATTCTGACTGGGTTCGATCTGTTCGAAAGCATGATGATCACGAACATCGAAGCCAACCGCGACGCCATCTACGGCAACGTCCTCTCGCACACCGTCACGCTGACCGAGATCAACATCGTCGAGTCGCAGGAAGGCCCGGCCAAGTCCGACACCACGGACAGCAAGGGCAAGTCTACGAGCACGACGGGCGGTGACGAGCGCGGCGCGAGCAGGACGGATCGCGGACCGGTGGCGACCAAGCCGGTGGACACCGGCACGGGTCGTGGAGCCTCCGTAGGCGCCAGCCTCGCCGGCTCGCGGTCAGACCTACAATAAGGGTGATCGCGCGTGGCTCTGAACGAAATCACCGTCATCGACGCGCCTTGGCAGCGCCTTGAGACCTATCTGAGCGATGAGACCGTCGCGCTTGAACTGATGTTCAACACGTTTTCGGGGCGCTGGTCCCTAGCGGTTGAGATTGCGGGTGTGGTAAAGATCCAAGGTCGCCGCATTGTCCCGAACACGGACATCTTCGCGGGATACTCCCTCAACATCGGGCGCCTGTTTCTGGTCGAATGGACGGGCTCAGGCGGGTCGCCAGGGCGCGACGAGCTTCCCAGTGGGCAATTCCGCCTGATCCACGATGATGGCCGCCCGTGACCCGCTTATGGAAGCGCATTATCCGGGTGACGGTCTCGGGTAAGAGCGGATCAGCGACGTTCGACGCCAGCCAGACGCCAAATCATGGTCTTCAGATCAGTTTCAACTGTTCGAAGTCGCTTGGAAGCAAGCAGAACTCCGGCACGGTGGTGATCACCAACCTGTCGAAGGACCGCCGCAACAAGCTCGGCGAGGAGTACGACGAACTCACCCTGGAATTCGGTTACCAGGGCGGCCCGATGACGGTGCTCATCAAGGGCAACATCCGGGACGTCACCCACGCCAAGACCTCGCCGGACATCACTTCGACCATTGAGGTGGGCGACGGCGACAAGGCGGTCGAAAAGGGCGCGGCATCCAAGACCTTCAAAGCGGGCACCAAGCCGAAGGAGATCGTCGAGTACCTTCGCGATCAAATGCCGGGGCTGAAGAAAGGCGAGATCAAGGGGCTGGACGACCTGCCGGCCACCAAGCGCCCGACGACAGTCTACGGCTACGCCTACCGCGAATTGGACACGCTGGGCCGCCAGCACAGCTTCTACTGGTCAATTCAGGACGGAAAGTTTCAGGCGGTCAAGAACGACGAGCACCTGGGCGGCGACATCCTGATTTCGGCCGAGACGGGAATGCTGGGCGTGCCCACCCCAACCGACAAGGGATGTAAGGTCACTTGCCTTATCATCCCTGGGTTGGCGCCCGGTAAGACGATGAAGGTGATGTCGGAGTTCATCGACACCGGCAAGGGCAAGGACAACGAGAAGCGGTCCACCGATGCGGGCGGCGGCGTCTTTCGGATTGCCGCCATCTCCTATTCGGGGTCATCGCGCGAGGACGACTGCACGGCCGAGGTTGAGGGCAACCGGGTAGCTGGCGACAAGGTGAAGAAGTGATGGCCGGCTACCAGGGTACGAGCACCCGCCGCGACTCCAACGAGTTCCTAGCGGCGCTGCCTGAGAGCGAGCGCGGCGAGATCAATACGACGGCGGTCGGCACGGTGGTCGGCTACGATCCCACGACCCAGACCGCAACGGTGCAGCCCAAGCTCGCGATGAACATTGGCGGCACGGTGAACCGCGCCCCCGAACTCATGAGCGTGCCGGTGCAGCACCCCCGCGCGGGCGGCACCATCATTCACAAGCCCCTGAAAAAGGGCGACGAGGTCACGCTGCACTTCTCGCAGCGCCCGCTCGACGAGGCGATCGAGGACGGCAAGGACCAGCCCAACAACCGTGGCCGGATGCATTCGCTCTCCGACGCGGTGGCGGTTCCTAGCGCCCACTCCAAGGGTAAGCAACTCGCCAATCTGCCGGCCGATCGGATGCACATTGGCACCGAGGACGGCAAGTCAGGCTTTCAGATGAAGGAAGACGGCACGTTCGATTTGGTCAAGGGCGGCGACTCCCTGCTGAAGGTGGTCATGGATCTGGCCGCCGCTTTCCGCGATCACACGAACAATAACGCCGACAACAGTAAGAAGGCCGAAGCGCAGGCCATCTTTGAGCGCATCGACAAGATGGTGGCGAAATAGCATGGCAACGCCAACCTATACCGGCCTCGGCATTACCCCATCCGTTGTCGAAGTGCTGGCCACGGAGAATGGCGACATCGTCGTGAGTGAGGGCGGCGCCGCCATGCTCGCGTTTCAGGCTAGCAATGACCTGACCCTAGATGAGACCGGCAACCTGCATTTGGTCTACGACGCCGAGGCTGTCGGTCAGCATGCTCGTCAGCGCCTGATGTTCTTCAAGGGCGAATGGTTCTTGGATGCCGGCGTAGGCGTCGACTGGTTCGGCCAAGTGCTCGGCTTTGCCCAGAGCCGCATACAGGTGGCCGAGGCGATCATCAAAAAGGTGATCCTTCAGACGCCCGGTGTCACAGCGCTGGAAGGCGTCTCGACATCCTATGATCGAGCCGTGCGCGGCGTTCGGGTGTCGGGCATTCAGGTTGCGACGATCTTTGATGAAAGCGTGGAGGTCTGATGGCTGACTACGGCGTCACTCCGACCGGCTTTGCCCGCAAGCCCCTCATCACGATCCTGGGCGAGATCCAGGACAAGGTGAAGGAGACCTTCGGCGACAAGGCGATCCAGACGCCGGAGAGCCCGTTCGGCCAGATCAACGGCATGTTCGCGTCCCTCGCTTCGACTCTGTGGGAAATCAGCGAGGCGACCTATCAGAGCTATGACCCAGATCAGGCCGAGGGCGTCCGTCTGGAGCAACTGGGCCGCATCCGTCTGCTGGAGCGGATGGATGGCGAAATCGACGACGACCTGCGTACCGCGATCACCAATGCCGGTCGTGCCCGCATCGACCTGGCCGACATTGTTCGCTCGGTGGCTGGGGTCGAAGGCGTCAGCTACATCCGCGTGTTTGAAAACAAGACCTCGGCGACGGACGTCGATGCCATTCCGCCGCACTCTCTCTCGGTTGCCGTCATCGGGGGTGAGGATCTGGCCATCGCCAATGCGATCCGCCCCTACGTCGCGCCTGGCGTGAACACCTACGGCAACGCGCGGGTCGACACGGCGGTGGACGGGTATTGTCGCACACTGACCTTTGTGCGTCCGGTCGCCGTCCCGCTGGGCCTGCAACTGACCGTCGTTTCTCGCCCTGACCGGCTCGGCTGCCCAGCGGCATCCAACGGAGCGATTGCGTTGACGGTTGCGGCGGCTCTAACCGGAGCTACCCGTCCCGCGAACGGTCAGGACATCACCTTGCACCTCGTCCGCACGGCCGTGTCGTCGGTCTATCCGAACGTCGAGGTGGTGAGCGCGACTGCGAACGTCCTACCGGATGGGCCGCTGAAGCCACTTCCGGTGCTCATTCCATTCCTTAGCATCGCTGCGATTGATCCGTCTCGGGTCACGGTGACGTCGGCATGAGCGCCGGCTGTCCAGCGCCCGGCGAGCTTGTCGGCGTCGAGCTTGCACGGATCGCGACGGAATACCGCGAGGCTGACCGCCTGCGCGGCTACATGGTGGCCGTCCTCAAGCAGATTGAGGACATCGCTCGGGCGACGTGCGCGATACCCGACTATTTCGACCTGAACACGGCGGTGGGCGAGCAACTGACGTTCGTCGGCAAGCGCATGGGCTTTCCGCGCTGCCACTGCGTCTGCAATGCGCGTCCCGTCATTGGCTTTGCCTGCGATGACCCAGCTCAAGCGGGCTTGTTTCCTATCGTCGGTTTCTGCGACGAGGGTGCGTGGCTTGGCTGTGGCGGCGTCTCCGATCTTTGCATCAATGACGACGAGATCTATCGAGCCCATCTTTTTGCTCGCCGTTACCAGATGCTCGGCCTGTTCGATATTCAGAGCCTCGGTGCCGCTCTGAAGAATGTCTGGGGTCCGACCGCTTGGATACCGCAAGCTGGCGACGGACGAGTGGTGATAGCTCCGGGTCGCGCGTTGACAAGTTCGGAGACTTCGCGTCTATTGATCACGCTACGGGCATTGCCGATTGCGCCGGGTATTAGCATCGCCGTTCACTTCGGCGATCAGAAGATTGCCGGCTTTGGCACTGGCTGGTTCGGCTTCTGTTCCTCAGTTCCAAGTCAAAAGGTCTTCGGCTTCGATTGCGAAGAGGGCCCCAACGCGCGCCCCATTGCCGGGTTCTGTGATCCAGACGGCACATGGGTAAACTGCGCGCCTCCGGTGGTATCTGAAGGCTACTGGCTCTGTCCTGTGCCGGTTGACCCCTATTCCTGTGATGACGCGACCGTCTCGCCGCCGGTCCACGGCTTCGTTTGTCCCGACTCCCGCGATGACCGCCCGCTGACGGGCTTCTGTGACACCAGCGGCACCTGGGCTGACTGCCTGCCCGCCTGAGCCCCGATCCCGCAAGGACATTTCAAAATGAAAGCTGACTTTCCGGCGCTCTGGGCTGAAAGCCCGAGCACCCTTCGTCGTGAGCCGACGAATGCCGAATTGGCCGGCGGCTTCCCCTGCGGCCCGCTGGATCTTCCGCTCTTCAACGAGTTGATGTTTCGCCTCTCGCAGGAACAGCGCGAACTCGTCTACGCCATTGTGCAGTCGGGTCAGACGCCGAACGCCGCCAATACGACCCAGCTCTGGGAGGCGATGAAGATCTGCGTCGATACCTACGGTGGCGATGCGGCGCAGACCATTATCAATTCGCTTTCCATCGTCGGCGGCCGACTTGCTTTCTATAGCGCGGGCGGAAGCTGGACTTGTCCCGCCGACGTCTTCAAGGCGCGCATCGTTGGGCAAGCGGGCGGCGGCGGTGGTGGAGCAGCCAACGGGTCAGCCGGTGCTCGCGGCGGCGGCGGTGACGGTTTTGAGGGTGTATTCATGGTAACGCCCGGCACGATCTATACCGTTACGGTTGGCTCTGGCGGCTCTGGCGGCTCCGGTCAGACGCCGGGTGGTAACGGGGGTATCACTGCATTCGGCCCGCAGGGCGGCAATGTCATGGCTGCGGCAGTCGGTGGAACCGGTGGAGGTTCGGCCCTTAACAGCAGCACAAGCGGACTCGCAGGAACACCCGGGTCGCAGATACCAATCACTTTTCCATTTGGTGGGTTTGTCCTTCGCGGCGGCGCAGCCGCAGATGGAATTGTCCTGAATGGGACAATTCAAATTGGTGGCGTTGGAGGTGGATCACGCTTCTCCCCCACAACGCCGTCCCCCTACGGATCAGGCTCATTTAACGGATCTAGCTATGGCGGCGGCGGATCGGGCGGTGCGGCATCGGCTAACGGCGGCCCTGGCACGGGCGGCCTACTCTACATTGAATATTAGGGAAATCACTCATGCCGTATGCTCTGATTTCCAACGGTCGCGTTCATCAGGTCTTTCCCCAAGATCCTATGCTTGGTGACGGGCTCGACGTTCGCGACGTGTCGCGGGTGAAGGGCATCGCCGAGAACTGGACCGTGTCCAGTGACGGCAAGTTCTCGGCGCCCGTGCTGGCAGAACCTCCGGCCATTATCGCCGTTCCGTCTGCTGTCACGAGCGCCCAGGCCAAGATCCAGCTTAAGCGCGCAGGGTTTCTCAAGGCGGCTAGAGATGCGGTCGACGCCTTGGGCGACGAAGAAATTCAAATCTGGTTTAACGAGGCTCGGACGTGGCAGCGTAGCAACGCGCACGTTAACGAGATTGCTTCTGCGCTCGGTATTTCATCGGACGAGATCGACGAACTTTTCCGCGAAGCCGCGAAGATCGACGCCTAACTTCACAATTTTTCTGACGTTCGCCCTGCCGCTCGCGGGGTCTTTTAGCGTGGGCGTATAGATGGCCGACCCATTTACCACAGTCACGCCCCCGGATTTGCCGGCGCTTACGCAAACGGACGGCAGCGAGCTTGTGGCCGTGTGGCGAAATGGTCGTCTGGCCAAGATGTCCCAGCGCGATCTGCGCGGGACTAAGACTTTCTCCGGCACCACCACGCCGCCGTATGACCCGTCGCGCCTGTTCACCTTGCAGGCCAGCCTTAACGATCGCTGGCGCAACACGACAACCCGCGATGAACATAAGCTGACATCGCTTGATCCTGTCGTTTGGGAGTTTGATGGCAACGTCGGCGGCGGCAAGGGCGATCCCGGCAAGGACGGCGCTGGCATCAGCCCTAAGGGGCAGTTTGCGACCACGGCTGATTTACCATCAATGGGTCTGCCGGGCGATCTCTACGTTGCAACTGCGAACGACACGGCACAGCCGCCCGCGTTCTTGGCTGGCGACGGCGCCATGTACGTAACGACCGGCGGCACCTTTGGTCCCGGCAATCGCTACCGCAACATCGGCCCATTCCGTGGACCGCCGGGCGCGACGACCGTAGACGGTCTCCAAGACGCGACATCTATTGGCAAAGCCCTCGCCAAATCGACGGCGCAAAGCGCTTCAGATGTCGATGTGATCGTCGCTGTGACCGATACATATATTGGCTTCACCGATCTCACTGCTTCTCGTACCGTTATTCTGCCCGACGTAGACACCTATCCTCTTGGAGTTGTGCTCTTCATTGCCGACGAGCGTGGGAAGTGTTCGGTAGACCGCTCGATCAAAGTCTCAGTTGGAAATGGAACCGGCGATAACATCGCTGGTCAGCCGTTCATTGAAATGACGGACGCCTATCAAGGTCTGGGTTTGCGCCGAGGCGCCATGAACGTGTGGATCGTGTCTCGATGACGAAGCGTACTCTTGGGCTCTTACTAATTATGTTGGCATGGGTTGCGCCAGCCGAGGCTCAGCGACGCCCGCTGAATAATGCTCGGGTCGAAAATGGCACCGACGTTCGGCTGGCTGATGACGCACTTCTTGGCAAGCTCTCAAATGGTCGCGTAGTTCTTCCTTCTGATAATCTTGATCCGCAAGCTGTTTCGTCTATTCAGGTTTCGCCGCGTTTCTGCCCCTATCCGCAGCTTAACGGCACCGACAGCAACAATGCTTGCGTGCAAAGCGCGATCAATTATGCCTGCTCGCTCATCTCTAGCACGAACGGAACCAAGGTTGCCGGGCGCCTGATTTTCGGACGCGCTACCTATCGCCTAACTGGCGTGACCGTTCCCAAGTCCTGCGCCGGCCTCGTGCTTGAGGGTCAGGGTTCGGGTGGGACGGGTGGCACCAGTATCTATTCGGACGAAGGATGCACGGCGCCCGTCATCAATTTCTATCCCGATGCGACCGAGAATTACGTCTACGGCGGAGGCGTCCGCGATCTGCATTTCTTCAATAACCGAGCACAGAATGGCGGCTTTACGCGCACGACCTCGTGCCTCAAGCCCTTGATCCAGGCCAACTACGGTCGGGATATGTTCTTTCTGAACAACACGTCCCTCTCGCCATATACCATGTATAAGATGGTCGGCGGCATCAACATCTTAATTGACGGCGTTGGCGTCAACGTCGCTCTGCCGAACAGCCCTGGCGTTTTCGAGTTCGTTGGCTACGGCGCACGTCCTGATGCGGATGGGCAGGCTCGCCGCCAGGACGTCATCAATCTCAATAACGTGGTATTCTTCAGTGCTGCCCCCCCCATGGGCGAGCAGTACGCCAAAGGCATCTGGTGGCACGGCTTTTCGGCGTCGCTGCGCACGAACAACGTAGCGTTCACGACCGCGTCAACGGCTCTCAAGGTGGATTGCACGACTCCTGGCGCACCAACTAACGGAACCCCCTTGGAAATCGGTGCCTGTCCCTCCTTTGCAGTTTTTAATGATTTTGAGACCGAGTGTGCTGGAGATAACTGCATAGACATTTCAGATGCCTACAACATGCAGTTTAACTTCCTCTACGTGGCTTGTTACGCTCGCACCTCAACGGCGACGCCGCATACGTCTGGCTGTAACAATGGCGTTCGCGTTCGAAACGATCGCTTTCGAGGAACGGCAGACTTCACGATCAACGGCGGCTTCGTCAACAACGCCCAGGCGTCTGGCATCAATTTCGAAGGCTACAAGCTGACAGTTACGGGTGGCACCGAAATGTATGGTAACAATGCCGCCAACGTCGGCGGCTCTGACATCACGTTAGAGGCGCCAGTATCTGGCGCAGTTAGCGGCTCGCACATTATCACTGGCAATAAGTTCTGTACTGGTCCGGTCGCAAACACGCTTTCGGAAACTGCTCTGAACGTTATTGGCAGCAGTCATGACTATATCGTTTTTGCTAACAATGTTCTGCGCGGCTGTGGCGCCGGTATTCTGGGGGGCGTCGGCCCTAATGGCGTGCTCGGCCCGAACGCCGGACCGTAAGACTAAAAAGCAGGGTGCATCATGCAAAGCAAAATCATCGCGTTAGCCCTGCTTACGGCGACAAGCTCAGCGATGGCGGCCGAAACCGTACCTGAAAATGCGCGTGTGCCGGACGTAAAGCTTCAGATCGGCACCGCGCCCTCTCGACTTCAGTGCGCCGGCAGCGTTCTGGCCAACCCCGCCGTAGCGCTCAGCGATGCCACTGGCGGTAATGTAAGGATGGGTCGCGGGGGACTACAGTGCAATCCGCTTACGCCGCCCGCAATTCCCAATCCGTGAGTGGCGCAAGATCCCATGAATAAGCATTCTGGCGCGGCTTGGGCATGTTGCATTGTCCTGATTGGGTTTGTGATTGTCTGCGGACTTATGGTGACGCGGACAGTGCAGGATAGCCCGACACTTCAAATCCTCGTGGGCGGTCTGATTGCTATGGGGCAGCAGGCACTTAGCTATTTTACCGGGTCAACTGCTTCCTCAAAAGCAAAAGATCAGACCATTGCTTCTGTGGCGACATCCAAAACAGAAAGCTGACGCCGCATGAACGCGACCAAAGTCGTCGACACGTCGGCGTGGCTCCTGACCGTCCCACTCCTGCCCACCGCTGGCACGCTCGACTTCTCCACAGGGCTGCTGACGGCGGTGTTTTGCTCCACGCTTGGCGGCACGCCGATCGTCACCGCGTCGAGCATCGACCCCAACAACAAGATTGCCTTCGTGCCAGCGACAAGCTCCATGTCGGCGCTATTCCTGATTGATCTGCCCAACGATCGCCGGACGCCCTTCACGGTGTCACGTCCTCAAACGGTGTTCGCGGACATCAAGTGGCATCCAGATCCGTCGCGCCCGACCCTCAACGAACCGGTTGCGCGGCTTGAGCTTCTGGTGATCCCCGGCACCGACTCCGCAGGTGTTGCCGTTGCGGCCGGCGTGCCGGTCCTGACGCCTGCGATCTACTATGACGAGCGCATCGTCGCGGCACCGATCCAAGTTGGCCCGCAGGGCGCGCCAGGTTATCCGGCCTTCACCAGCGCGGACGAGGGAAAGTCCCTCAAGATCGTCAACGGCGCTCCGGCCTGGGTTTGAGCCATGCGCAACGTCACCACGCCCCTGACATACCCACCACAGGGGCGGCCGGGCGTGCCGGGACCGTCCAACAAGGGGTTCGGCTCGGTCGACTACAGCGATCTGGACGATGGCATCCCCCTCGGGCTTGGTGTTGAGACGTGGACACGCATCACCCGCAACCTGTCGCCCGCCAACAACCCGAACCCGCCCAGCGGGCCATGGGCTGGCTTTGAGTTCTGGTCCAACAACCTGCTGCGGGCCCGCGCACTCGGCGACATCTACCTCTTCAAGTTCTCCTACCGGATTGTCCCGGCGCTGCGGGGCTCATCCATCCGGTTCGCAGTCAGGCCTGGCGGCAACCCCAACTTTGATTTTGGTCCGCAACCGGTCGTCCTCGCGGCCCAGGCCGGGCAGGAGGAGATCGGCAGCATCACCTTTAGCCAGACCGCGCGCTCTCGGTTCGTGTCGTCCGGTGCCGAGGTTTACTTGCTGTCGTCCTCTGGCGGCGCCCTGACCGAGTTCTCCCCCGAAGTCACGCCTCTTGGGTATCTCTGATGCGGATCGGGTACGACGAGGAGTGCGGGTCGGTCGTCATCGTAGGACGCGACGTCTTCCCGGCCTGCGCGCTGCGGGCCACCATGGATGCCAGCGGCAAGATCCGCGTCATGTCCCTGGCCGAGACCGCCGAGCTCTACACCGACTGGTTTCGCATCGAGACCTTGGACGGCCGAACCTTCGATACGCCAGAAGATGCGAAGGCGTATGTCGACGGCATTCTGATGCGGCGGCCCGTCATTGCCGTAACGCCCCCGCCCTTCACGGCCGGTGAGCCTTTGAGCGGACAGCGTGTGATGCGTCTGGCCGGCATTGGTGTGGTGCGAACCGCATCAAGTGATGACGTCTCGCAAGTCGGCCTTGTGCTGGGCGTCTCCAATCATGCTGCGGACGAAGGCGAAGCCGTCGCCGTTACGGTCGTTGGCCCCCTCAGTGACGCGGCATGGTCCTTCAGTCCTGGCCCAGTCTTTCTCGGGCTCAATGGCGCGCTTATTCAGGCTCCACCGTCTTCCGGGTTCGTCCAGCAAATTGCGACGGCCACAACGCCAACTGACATTGTTGTTCAGCGTGGCGCTCCCATCATCCTCGCTCAGTAGGAGAGTCCTATGCCCGCTAAGAAGTACCTTAAGGCCAATAACGGCTATCCGACTGAGCAGGCCGCAACTGTTGCGAGCGCAGGCGTTGCCAACGGTGGTGATCTTGTGGCACTAGATGACACTGGACGTCTTGACGCGAGCATACTTCCCGTAGGCATTGGCGCAGATGTGGCTAGTCTGCCGGCGACTGAGGCTCTTGCGGCTGGCGATTTTGTCAACGTTTATTCTGCCACCGGAACGGCATCCGTCCGCAAGGCCGATGCCTCCAATGTCGCCAAGGAAGCGCACGGCTACGTTCTCTCAGCCGTAACCTCCGGGGCGACGGCGACTGTCTACTTCGACGGACGCAACACTGCCGTCACCGGTCAGACACCGGGCGTTGCCTTCCTCTCGGCGTCCGCCCCAGGCAAGTCGACTGCGACGTGCCCCACGGGCTCAGGTCAGCTTCAGCAGCGCATCGGCGTCACGGTTGCCGCGACCGAGATCAACTTTGAGGCCGTCACACCCATCGTTCTGGCCTGACGTCATGGCGCGACGCCGCCCTCTCGTCGCAAGCAATGGGCAGCCGGTTGAGTTACCGACTGCCGATACACTGCCTTGCAACATCGCCTATACAGGTACGGCGACATTGCCAGCACTCACAATCGGCAATCTCTTTGCGACGGTCACTTTCACGGTGACGCCGAAGATTGCAGGCGATGTGGTGGCGGCAGGGGCCTGCATTACCGCGACGCCCGGCGTCGCGCTCGCGAATGGGCTCAACATTTCATACGCCATCGTGACGGCAAATAACACAGTGCAGATCGGCTTTACGGCAGGCATCGCTATCAATGCGGGCAGCGTGCCATTCACGATCGTTGAGCACCGATAGCGCCCCACCAATCCCTTATAAAGTCTTTGGAGATCGAACATGGCCCTCTCAGGCGTTCATGTGGCGTGCTGCCCTGTCTTTAATCTGAATAACGCCAGCCTTGTGGGCCGCCCGACTTGGTCTCAGACCTTAGCCAGCGCTGGCACCACGACGAATGCTGCGCCTGAAGGATCAAGTGCCTTCGTGATCCGCGCGGCAGTCGATGTCTACGTGGCGATGGGCGTTGCCCCCGACGCAAGTCAGACTTCTGGATCTGGCGATGCGGCGCGCGTCTTTGTGGAGGCCAACGCAACGCAGACCTTCGCCGCCAATGCGGGCCAGAAGCTCGCTTGGGTCGCTGCCTAATCCCACGAAAGGAACATCCTCATGCCTTTCGGGCTGACTCGTCTTATCCCCACGCGGGTCGCTCGCGGCGCGGGCACGGCTTCCGCAGATACCGCCGGCACGACCTACACGGTCTCAGGCCTCAAGGTCGGATCGTCGGCCATCCTCTATGGCAACGGCACGCAGATCGCGACCGCGACCGTTGACGGCACCGGCAAAGCCACGTGGTCCCTTGGCAGCAAGCCAGCAGTCGGCACGATTATCACCTACGATGGCGTGGTCGTCGGGAGCGGCGGGACCGTTACGGCGCCGCCCGTGGCCCCATCGGTTCTCTCCATTTCTGGGGCGAACGGCACTGCCAACGTCGGCGACACCCTGTCGTTTACGCCGACGATCTCAGGCGGAACGACGCCTTACAACGTCACAGCCACGGGGCTTGCCCAAGGTCGCGCGATCCAAAGCGCCACAACTGGCCTGACGACAGGCGCTTACACGACTGCGGGCAGCTACAGCGAAACCTACACCGTGACCGACGCCGCAGGCGCGACGGCCAGCTTCACACGGTCCGTTGTCGTCGCAGCGGCTGCAAGCACTGTCCAGCTTCAGAAGTGGAAGGATGCGCTAGCGACCCTTAACGCCGGCACGCGATCCATCCGCCTTGTCGGCATGGGGCCAGGCCACATGGCCGGCACGACAGCCACGATGGCTGGCGCCCATCAGACGAGCCCGCTTGCCAAGGTCGGCGACAGCTACGTTTCTTCGGGCTTCAAGGTGAACACCTGCTCGTTCTTCGGCAACCAGAATGCATCGGCAACCAACCCGTACACCGCCAGTTCCAGCACGTCGTTTGACAGCCGGATCACCATGTCCGGCGTGGCGCTCGTAGGGCCATCGAACAAGTCCTTCGGCCAGTTCGGCTTCAACTTCACGAAGTCGGGCGACACGATCAGCCTGACCAAGGAAGATGCGGTCGACAGCCTCAACGCATTCTTCAAGCGGGCATCTGACGTCAACGGCGTCCTGAACGTGGTCGCCAACGGCAACGTCGTCGGCACCATCTCTGCCAACGGCGTGAACGGTGTCGCCAGTCAGGTCATCACCTTCCCCAAGGCCGTTCAGACAGTGAGCCTTCAGTGGGTCAGCGGCGCCGTCATCATGATCGGCGGCATGGTCTTCGACAGCACGGCGCGTGAGATCCAGATCTTCAACATCGGCATCAGCGACGCCGCCATCCTCGACATGACGTTCGGCGACAACAACGTTTCGATCATCAACAATCTGGCGGTTCTTGCGCCAGATCTGACCATTGTCGAGCAGTCGCAGGCCGACACGACGTCGCTCACCGAGATGCAGCTTTTCCGGGGCGGTTATGGCCGGCTGTTTTCTTGGCTGAAGGACATCGGCTCCGATGTTCTCGCCATGACGACCCACCCGTGGGACCTCAACCTCACGAACATGGGCTCAACCAATCAGCAGAAGTACGTCGACTGGTTCTCCGGCACCGCAACCAACCTCGCGATCCCGGTCGCGGATCTCTACGCCTATCTCGGAACCTACTCGGCCGAGAACACCGCTGGGCGTCAGGCTAACGTGCGCCAGCGCAACGCAGCCGGCTTCGCCTACGACGCGACCTTCATTCGGAACGCGATCAACACGGCCATCTCCACTGCTGCCCTCAGCTACCCGGCCGCACAGACCTACGACATTTCCGACGCTGCAACGCTGAGGACCACGTGGCCGACGCCGGGATCAACCGTGCGCCTGCTGCGCGGGGTCAGCTATGCCGGCCCCTTCAACATCGGCTTCACCGGGGCGTCAGACGCTCCGATCACGATCACAACCACTGGCCCGACCACGGGGCCTGCGATCATCACCGGCACGCCTCAGACTGACCCCACGAACCCTAACTTTGTGGATGCCATCACCGTCTATGGGTCAAACATGACCTTCGACGGAACGGTGATCGACAACCAGAAGCTCGGTCTGTGGGTGAAAGACACCGGTCGGTTTGCCTTCGCCCGCGTTGAAGGAACGCTCAACGTCAACGTGAAGTATGCTGAGTGGTCGAATACCGGATCTGGCCTCCTGCACAAGGGTCGCAAGGGCAAGTACATCGGCAACTACTCGCACGACATGAACATGGTGCGAAACGATTACGCAATCACCTCGCCCAAGAATGACAACGACTACGGCGCCAACTCCTTCATCATCAGCGGCTCCGATTTCGAGATCGCCTGGTGCCGCAATGCCCGCGGCATTGCTAAGTCCTTCGACTACGGAACGGACGGCGGCTTCCTTGAGCTATTTCCGCTCTACGGGGAGATCGCGCGCGGCTACATTCACGATAACTACATTGAGCTTGGCGACGGCGTGATCGAAAGCGGGGGCATCACGGGCACTGGTACTGTCATCACCGATATCGATTTCACCGGAAACATCTGCCTCAACAACTTCGGAGTTGCCGCGCTTCACAACCAAGGTGGTGGCTTCGAGGCAGCTCATAAGAACTTCAAGTTTCGCTTCAACAATATCGCCGAAGAATTCAACGTCCTCTCAACGCGGGCCAGTGTCTTCCTCGACGGTACCACGAAGCTGGAAGGCTTCCAGATCCCGAACTACGGGTTCAACGACAACATCTTCGTCCTCAACAACGGCATCAGCGTTTTCAAGCAGAACGATGCCACCTACCACAAGGGCAACGTCTTCTTTCTGGCCAACAAGGACCCGGCGAACACCGGTTCCGGTACGGACGGTAGCAAGACGCACCTCTATACCGACTACGGCATGACGCTGGGATCTGGGGAAGCCTACCTCCCCAGCAACCCGTTCGTGGATCTGGCAAACCGCAACTTCGCGATCGTCAACGGCAGTGCGGCGGCGGGCAAGGGGCGAGACGGTTGGACCCCGGTTCCGGTCCTCGGTGTCTCCGCATGGCCGGCGGACTACAACCCTGCGCCGGCTAGGTCCAACACCACGACCACGCTGACGACGAGCAATGCCACCCCCACCACGGGCAGCAGCGTCACCCTTACGGCCACGATGAACGCTACCTCCGTGACCGGAATGGTGGTCTTCTACGACGGGTCGACGGAGATCGGGCGCTCAAACCTGTCCAGCGGGGCTGCGAGTGTTTCTGTCACGCTCGCCGAGGGGGCGCACGCCAACGTTCGGGCCGCTTACTACGGCGACGCCACGAACAACATCTCTCTATCGAACGCGGTCTCGATCACGGTCTCGGCGTCCTCGGCCACTGCTACCACGACGAACCTGGCGGCGAGCAACACCACCCCGGCATCTGGGACGCCGATCACGCTGACTGCGACGGTGTCTCCGAACGCCGCGACCGGAACCGTCACCTTCAAGGACGGGACGACCACCATCGGAACCGCCACTCTGTCCAGCGGAACGGCGACGCTTTCGAACGTCACGCTCGCATCAGGGTCGCACAGCCTCACGGCTTCCTATCCCGGCGACGCCAACTACGCCGCGTCCACATCGAACACCGTGACGGTCACGGTCGCTGCGGCGCCGCCCCCGTCGTCCGGCACCTTCGACAGCAACACGACGACCTTCGATAGCGCGACAACCACCTTCGATAAGGCAGCTTAGTCATGGCCAATTTGCAGACCATCTCCACCGGCTCGGCTGCCGGCGACGGAACGGGAACGCCGCTGAACGCAGCAGGCGTCATTCTCAATAACAACATGACGGAGCTAGCCTCCAGAAGCGCTCTGAGGATACTTCAGGCGGATCTGGCCTCTCGTCGCGCGGGCGCCATCGCCGGTAAGCTGAACCCGCGCGCGAACGCGATCTACCCTTCCGCCACCGCACCGACCCTGACGGCGACCTCGGCGCTTCCCTCGGGCTACGCTATCGCCAACGCCCTGCCGCCCGCCTCTGGTACGATCGCCAGCTATCGGCCCTACCTCACCTGGGGGCCGGGGTGGGCGGCCAATCCCGGCAACGGCATGGTCAGCGTGCGTGACACGACTAGCTCGCAGCCGAACACAAACTATGCCTCAACGGCGAACGCGACCAACAACGTCGTGCGTTTTTCTTTCAACACCGATGATCCGAAGCCGGTCATCGAAATTCAGGGTGGAACGAGCCCTCTGCGCGTTATCGTCGATGATCAGTACCTTGACATGGCCGGTTTCGTGCCGGGCTCGGGCAATATCTATCTCCAGATCGATTTCACCAAGGGCGCGACGCTCACGCCGGATCTTGTCCTTCGACGGATTGTCATTGAGACGATCCAGGCTGTCGGGCGCGTCGTGCGATCCACAAAGGCCTACACGGTGCTCGCTGACGCCGCGCCGGGTCCTCGTCTCGTTTTCCAGGCCGATAGCTGGTCCACGACGGGCGGCGGTCAGACCCTTGGCCTGAACACGTGGACTCGTATTGCCGCCGATTGGTTGGGCTTGCCCGTCTCTAGTTCGAATGGCCTTGGCGGAACCGGCATCGCGACCCCGCTCGCCTCGGGCGTGCCGAACACGACCACGACCTATCCGTCGCGCATTCCCGATCTGGCGCAGATGGGCGGTATTGATGTCCTGGTCGTGGGGAACGTCACCAACGACTGGTCGGCCCTGGTCGGCGGAACCGTGACGCAGTCGAACTACCAGACCTACGTCACGAACTACCTCAACTCGCTTCGGTCCGCCCTGCCCGGGACGCCGATCGTCTTCGTTTCGGGCGGCACGACTGACGAGACCACGACCACCACCACCACGGCCGAGGACAACATCGCGACCATCATCGCCAGCATGAACACGGCTGGCGACAACCGCGTCCGGCAGGTGCGCGTCACCAAGCCGGCCAACGGTGGCCGCTCTTGGTTCTACGGCACTGGCAACTCGACCAGCCCGGCCGGCGACGGCAACCGGGATCTCTACATCGGCACGGTCCAGGCCGCCCACCCGAACGACGCGGGCCACGCCTACTACGGGCGCCGTGCAGCGGCAGAAATCTACAACGCCATCATGAGCATGTCGTAACGCAGCCTTCACGCTCCTACCACCCCGGAGACCTTCATGGCTCGCATGCTGCTGGTCATCGCGCTTCTGTGCGCGATGGCCTCTCCCGCCATGGCTGGTCGTCCGCGAACGGTCTGTGTGGCCGTGGCGATTGAACTGATCCCATCGCTTGTGTGCGCTCGGTCTGTCCGGCGCCGCTGATCCTTCCTGACATTCGGAGACGACAATGGCCGCTGCGCTAGATCGCAAGGCATTCTTTGCGGCTGCTCGGGTCAAGCCATTCGGCGGCTCCCTCAGCCAAGGGCAGGTTTCCGGCATGGAGAGCCTGCTGTCGGCTTGCCCTCCGGCCATGGGCACAGACGCGCTCGCCTACTGCTTGGCAACGGCCATTCATGAAACGGCTCGCACGATGCTGCCGGTCAAGGAGTACGGCGGCGATGCCTATTATCGCCGCATGTACGACATCACCGGGGATCGGCCCAAGGTGGCGACGGCGCTCGGCAACACGGTGCCTGGCGACGGCGTGAAGTTCTGCGGGCGGGGCTATGTGCAGCTTACCGGGCGATCCAACTACCGTCGTGCGACGGGCGAGCTTCAGAACCTCGGCATCCTTGACCGAACCATGGATCTCACCGTCACGCCAGACATGGCGATGGTCCCCGACGTGGCGGCAGCCATCATGTTCGCCGGCATGAGCGAGGGGTGGTTCACCGGTCGCAAGTTGTCACAGTATTTCGGGACAGGTGCGTCCATCCCGGTTGGGGCTCGTGCCATCATCAACGGCACAGACAAGGCCGACCTGATCGCAGGGTACTTCCGCGATTTCAGGGCCGCGCTGCTGGCCGCTGGGCACGTCCCGAACGGTGTCGTGCAGTCTGTGCCCGTCCCGCCCATTTCTACGGCCCCCGTAGGTCCTCTGGTGAAGCCTGCGCCGCGCAACAGCGGCACGGTGAGCCCAGCCGCGCCTATTCCAGCACCCACGGCGCCCGAACCTAAGCCCGGTCTGCTGGCGGGCATCCTTGCGCGCCTGCGGGCCGCTTATCCTCCGAAGGGTTGATCCAATGGCCGGCGGTATTCTCGGACAGATCCTCGGCGGTGCGCTGAGCGGGGGCATCGGCCCTGCCATTGGCGCGGCCATTCCATCCATCACTGATACGGCGAAGATCCTCGTCGAGCGATTGGTGCCTGACCCGGCGGCTCGCGCTCAGGCTGAAAAAGAATTGGCCGAGGCTCTGGCGGCAGATCGCGCCGCGATCCTTGCGGCGGTCTCCGCGCAGGATGCCGCTCAGAACTCCATCAATCTGGCCGAGGCACAGGGCAACGACCGCTACTCTTCTCGCTGGCGGCCCACCATCGGATGGATTGGCGCTGTGGCCCTTGGCTATCAGTTCCTCGCCGCCCCGCTACTGACGTGGGCAGGCGGCCTCCTCGGCGTTATGCTCGGCTTCACTTTCCCCGTGCCGCCTATGCTGCCGAACAGCGAACTGATGCCCCTCGTCTACGCGCTCTTGGGCCTTACGGCATCGCGGACGGTGGAGCGTATCAATGGCGTGTCTACAGCGATCCCGCAGGGGCCGCTGAAGCGATAACGAAGCAGCGGGGGGACGACCGCTAAGTTTGGTCGCCGAACGGTCGTACCCCCTGACCACCCGAACACCCTGAAACGGAGGGCATCCGAAATGGCTGACGCCACGATCCGCGAGTTCCTCACATG
>Ga0182227_1000002_pt1 | contig 48901 bp, 60 predicted proteins | sample G6R1MG_18_FD_129659 | JGI IMG/M metagenome (GOLD analysis project Ga0182227, IMG submission 129659) | Miscanthus phyllosphere microbial communities from Michigan, USA - G6R2_MAIN_07NOV2016_LD1 MG | ecosystem: Host-associated > Plants > Phyllosphere > Phylloplane/Leaf | place: USA: Michigan... | reverse complement strand
GGCGGTAAACCGAATAATCAACGCCAATGCCTCCGCCTGTGAGAAGACACGACTCAGATCGCCAACTGACATTTGCCCAGTCCTCTCTAGAGTCCTCTTCAGCCTTGAGTAGATAACAGTTGTAGAATTTAACTGGTCGTCCGGCGTAGTAGAGATAGCGACCTCCTGGGATAAACTTCATGTCCCGCATGAGAGCCTTAAGCTCGTCACGGTCCTCTTTAGGAAGGTATGGTTGGTTGTCTAGAGTAGGGCCTGTAACGTCCTCTACCAGTGTCTCTACTAGAGCGTCCCAGGACTCAGCGCCCTGGTGTCGATACTTGTTGTTAAAGATAGTCTCGGACAGTTGCGAACGGAAGGCAGGGTTAACATTTGACTTAAACAATAAACTAATTCCAATTTTTCATTGAGAGAATCCAAAGGCAAGCCCCTAGGAACAGGACTGCTGCCAGACCCGCTGTACAAAGTAGCACAATTCCAATTACTGCTAGCCAGCTCATATCAATTCCAATCTTTCATACGATACACATAGACTACGACTGCCAGATAGCAAAGCCCAATAGCAAGCAGAGCACCACCAAGTAGATATAAACCGCTGTCAAAGTAGTTCACCACTTCTTCCCATTTGCTGCCATACGAGCCTCATGTTGGTGGTCTGGCCGGACATCGTTGTAGGCAGTCTTCTCATGGAATGCTCCGTCCAGATCAAGCTTATATTCACCGGCATAATCAAAGATGCGAATAAGGCAATCTACAAGCTCGACCTCTACAGCCTTACGATGGGGAAGCTTATCATCCATAAGGTCCTTACGTTCACCCTCCATGGCCTCAGCAATCTCTGAAACCATAAGCATCATAAGCTCACCCTTATTACGGTTAAGCTTTACCTTAGTCTCGGGGTGTACCCACCACTTATCATTACGGTCACGACAATAGGCTGCAAGTTCATTAAGATTAGAATTAATCATTTCTTTTTACCACCACGGCTGGGTTGACGGATACGATTAGCATGGCGACTGACCACACGAGTAGGCACATTATCGAGAGAGCCTCTTCGATGAGACCCAACATGGTCTAGCTCTTTACCGTCCCCCTTCTTAACACGACCTTCCTTGATAGCCTCACGTCGAGCACGGTTACGTGCAACCCGTCGAGCTACTTGTTCTGGTGTAGCCTGCCACCGGCCTTCCTTAGCGTAGTTACGTTTCTTATCCACCATAGTTGTCTTCCTCTGTAGGCTTAGAGATACCGTACTTGTTCTCTAGAAACTCTTTCCAATCTTTGTAGTCATCCTCAGGAAGTAGATGTGTTTCCCGAAGGTAGTCAGCGTACTGCATCAATAAGTTGTTAGGGCGTTCCACGACACGGGAAACAGCGGGCTCATGATTGTATTCCATTGCTTTGCCAGTTCCTGGATTTCAACTTGTGAATGTGGATCAGAGCGTTGCTTATAGGCCCGAGCCCAAGCAGCTAGAGAACCTGTAACGTAGTAGCTGGTGTACATAGATTGGGGTAGAACCATACGAGCTTGCTCAGGAGCTACACCCATATCCAGCAGCTCCCTGTAGTTTGACTCGCAGACAACCTCAACTTCATTAAGCAGGAAGTAAGCGTGTCTAGCATCAGCCTCATTCAGGGGTCCTGCTGATCCTTGCTTCTTATCCTTTGCCTTAAGTCGCCAAAGAGGCTGGTAGAACTCAGGATCATCATCTACATACCTACGGCTTACTTCGTTGTAAGTGAACCCGACCATGTGTTTGAAGCGTTGACGGGCCACGAAGATTGGAACAGTTTCCCGTACAGTAATTTGAGGATGAGAAAATGGAGTCCAATGATTATGCCGGGCGAGGTAAGCAATAAGCCTAGTGTCATTATCGGAGAGTTCAGGGTCGTACCCTTCTGGAAAGCCAATAGCCCAATCTGATTGCTTATCGAAGGACACACGGGCAGCGTTAACTACCCGTAAATCATCCCCCATGTGGTCAATGTATTCAGCTTTCATCTTCGTCTAGAATGTCTTCCAGCTTCTTGAGGTCTACAGTTCTAATACGCACATTAGGAGACATACGAGGTGTACGCTCCTCTTTCTTACCCTTAATGTCCTGTAGACGGCGCTTACGCTGCGCCGCCCTGTCACCTTTTAGCGATCCCATCAAACTCAGATCATCCGTGCAATTACAATAACTAGAACAAATACAGCAAGTACATAAAGAAGATTGTGGTCCATTACAGTGGCTTCCTCTCAGGCAGGACAACAAGTCCATTGATAATCAGGTAGTAGATAGCTTCTTCTGGTGTAATTTCCATTTCATCCAGAAGGTCCTCAAGGCCATAGAGACGAATTTGCTCTCCAATCTCCATCTTAATCAGGTCTTCTTCGTCTCGAAACATTGTGTCCTCCATGGACTAATTCATTCCCTCATTCTTCCCGTTTGAGAGTTCAATGATAATTGGTACGTTTCCATCGTCGTCTACAGCAATGGGAATATTCATTGACACAATACGACGATTAGGGGCGATGACTTCTACCTTTTCCAAGTAATCTTGCAGAGCCTCAGCAATACAGTCGGGCTCAATAAAAAGGTTCAAAACATTTTCTTGTTCGTTATTCTTTTCCACTGTACTCTTTCTTTAGGGCGGCAAGGCTCACCCACTGTAGGTCGTAGTGACCATTCTCTACGTTACGCTTAATGGCTACGCCTGGGTACCACATGTTGTTGACTTCACCAGCCCAAGGGGCTCGATAGTCCTGGTACACGCCACAAACTAGGCCATGTAGGTGTTTACCGTCTACGTCTGTCCTAACGGTGTAGTCGAAGGTATGAGTGTGACCCTGTGTGCAGGACTTGAACTTCTTCCCGAGGAGGGTGGCGGCGGGCCTTTCCCCGCCCACAGACTTACCCATAACACCAGAAAGATGGTAGTGAGCGTAGGAGACTCCGTCCACATCCAGAATACCAGGGGTACCGCCAGCATAACGAATGACACGATCATAATATGTGTCGAAATCGTAGTCTTGAAAGCCGATGGTCCCCTCAAGTTCTGGAGAAAGGTCAAGAGCCTTTTCAATCCGGTGTTCATGATTACCTTCAAGGATTACACGATACGGTAGCTTCTTCTTAGCTGCCTTTACCGGGGACCATAGACGATCCTGAAACTCAAGATGACTATTAATGTCAGCCAAGTAAGACCGCCCAGCAAAAGCTCTCTTCCCTTTATCGTACGAGGCCAGAGACGGCATATCTGCCGCGTCACCAATGTTGATAACGACATCAGGCTTAAGGTCCCTAATAAGACAAGCTAGGTAATCAGCTCTATCGTTATTGAAGTCAGGGTGGGCATGTTGGTCAGGAATGACCAGATGAACTTTACTCATGATACCATTCTTCAGGGATACTCCCAATACAGTATGTGTATCCGTTCTTCTCGGCCCAGCGACTATACGTCATCTTACCAGCGATGACTTTATCAACCATGAAGAAGATACGAATGTCTAGCTTAGGGTTCTTAGCTTTTACAGCTTTCATCTTAACGATGTCTTCCCGTCGTAGATAACCCTTGGTCTCAATGTACCGTTTGTGTCCAGACGGGAACTCTAGTAGAAAATCTGGTAGGTAATTACCAATGATTGCGTAAGGAATCTTATGTGGCTCATACGAAAGGCTCAGGTTATGTTCCCGAGCCTTTGCCGCTAGAACCTTATGTGTTGACGCCTCAAATAGATTACGTGGACCCCTACTCATCTATGTTTACAATTCTCACTTCCTGTACGTTGGGTACGCGGTTAACTTGCGTAAGGAATACTGGACCTGTTGAGTACGAGAAAGTCCGTAGGTCGGGCCAGCAGGATGACTTGAAAGGGCAATATGAGCAAGCAACACCCAGCTTACGATTGCCAGATTTACCGTCAGGTACGTCACTAAAAGAACGTCGTGGAGGAAAAGGAGAAGCCAATACTTCTTTCTTCTCTTCCACCATCTTATTATAATTGTACTCTGGAAACTTGTACGTGTCAAGACAAATATTCCCAAGAGTCTTGTCAACTACAAGGAAGCTTGCTCTATCTCGATCTTCGATAAGCGGATCGTTTCTCGCAGCTTCAAGATATCCTCCGAGCTGGGTAAGGTACCCAAACGCGTCATCTCCCACAAGGGAGTTGGTGTTAAACTTTTTATAACTGTAAGTGCTGGCAGACTTAACGTCCACCAATCGACCATCGATGACAGCATCTCGATGGCCCTTAACTGTTCCGATTTGGCATTCATCTTGCCGTCCCTCAACCTTATGCCCTGATTGCTCAGCAAGCCACAGTACAATGTCCTCTAAAAGGTGTCCAAATAGGAATTTGAACTTTGCTGCGCTAGGAAGTTTCTCAGCGTGTTCTGGTTTATTGATAGAGTACCATAGCTTACGGTCACATGGTGTCCCGAGGTTGGACATGCGAAGCTCAGTTCTAGCTTCCCTTCGTCGCAACTGTTGGCTAATTGTCTGAGATAGGCGGCCACCAAGCTCCTCGATGGCCTTGTCTGAAACGGATACGTCTCCATCAATTACCCCGTAGATGTCCTCTACGATGGTGTCGATCTTTTTCAAAACGGAAGCTCGTCCTCATTATCTTGCGGTACTGCCCGTCGCGGTACAGGCTTAACAGGCTTCTTAGGAGCAACAGGTTCAACTTCCTGATACACCGCCTCACCGTCATCGTCATACTCCTCATGGGCATCCTCAATCTGAGGCCCTTCACCAAAGGCCACAAGCTCAAGAACCTGTACAGTCTCAAGGCGATGGCCCTTACCCATCTTGGTGTCATACACAGACACAGTTACAGCAACCTTGGAGCCGTTGCCCACTAGAGCGTCCAGGGGGCGGCCTACAGCGTCAGTAACACCAGGATTACCGGGCTGTCCCTCAAAGACCTTGTTGGGGTCTCGACGGAAGCCTACGAACTTCTCACCGTTGTAGTCCTTAACCTTAAGGCGAAGGCCAGACTTCTTGAAGAGGTCCATGGACGGCTTGTCCAGGAACACATCAATACCGTAGTGACCATACTCCTTGTCAGGGGTGTGGACCTTAGCCCACTGACACTTACCATAAAATTTATACGTCTTAGTTGCCAATTTGTAATTCCTTAATTGTTATCAAGAGCTAGGGCAGTACCACCCGTAATAGCTAAACTAATTATAAAAATAAAAGCGATCCCTGGATCGGTCACTTTTGTTAGATTCATAGCTAGCATACCAGCTACAAAGTATAGTACAGATGTGTTCTTCAATGTGTCTCTGCCCAGTTCAAACCAATTTTAAATTCCCCTGCTTGGGGACAGTTCACACCTAAATCCTGCCCAGCATTGACAATAGCACGAGCCTGGATTTGCCCGACTGCAATCGCGCTAGGCAGTAAACATACGGTCTGCCATTCATCATGAACAAAGTTAACCTGTTTATGCCATATAGCCTTCTCATCCAGTTCCTTTTTCCAAAGCCTCCTTGCATGTTTCATGATGACTTGCTCCCCATTCTGGAGGTAGCCAGCCAGCATTAGGTGTTCTGATGAACATCTGACAAGCCTTCCGTCAAAGCCTTCAAAGTATCCCCTGCGTGCGTCCGCAGGAATGACTTCTGTTTTGAGTCTGGCAAGTCCTGGATAAGCTCTAACAAAGTTATCAACTGCTTCTTCAGCTCGGATGACTGGACACTCAAAGATTTCGGCAATCTTTGGGGGTGTAGCACCAAGGACGAAAGCATAGATAAACGTTTTAGCTCTATCGCGAGCTTTATCTCCCCAACGGAGGCAGACTTCTCCAAGGGCTTTGGCATTAAGACTGTGAGCGTCGGTTCCATTTTTCTTATCTCCGGACACCAGAGCCTTTGTGAACTTGGGGTCATTGATGTAGTGTGCTAGGATACGGAGCTGAATACCTTCGGCATCGCATCCAACGAGGACAGTTCCAGGGTCCGCCGTCCAGAGTTCTCGGTACTCGTGTTCTGACGAGGCGTTGGCCATGTTCGGGTTACTGTGGGACATCCTCTGGGACCACGCCCCGATGTGCCAAAACTTGCCGTGGATACGATGACTTTCATGATCGAATTCATTTTCCCACCCTCTTACTTGGTTGCGCCTACCGGATACAAAGGCCCACCTAACCAGCTTCTTAGCCCCTTCGGGCGCTGTAGCTGGCAGTGTGGCAAGGTTCTGTTCATCTAGCTTCCAGCCGTACTTCTGGAATCTCTTTAACTTCTCTGCGTCCTCTGGTGTAAGTTGCTTTTTACGATTCCTACGCTGTAGTTTGAGAAAATCTTTGTGTCCTTCTGTCTTATTCGTCGGTTTCCATCCAGCCTCCCAGAGTCTGTCGATTTTCTGCATACCGGACGCTGGATCGAAGGCAACACTTTCCACCAGAGTAAACGGGTGGCCAACTTCGTAGAATTGAAGCTGATCTTCTGGACACCAGCGGAAGTCTTTAGAGTGAAGCTTGCCCGTCTTGGTAAGGACAGGATTGATCTCTCTAACAGCCTTATACCTGGGTGGGAAGAGAACCTGGAACTCATCCTCTAGTTCCTTGAGTTCATTGTTGAGGCCAGCCAACAACTCCCGACTACGATCAATGTCGTAATAGAAGCCATTATTATGAAGTTCTGCACACATCATCTCCGTGTCATGTTCAAGCCTCATAGCCCTAGCCCAACGTGGACTAAAGATATAAGGCTTGAGCTTTAGGAAGACTTGATAGTTAACTTCTACGTCCTGCTTGCAGTACGCCAGACCTTCGTCCCAGTGGTCGAGGAACACAGGGAACTTGGAGGAGTCGAAGGAAGTCTTTGGGAAACCCAGGCGCTCTCCCCATCCCTCCAGACTGTGACCGCCCTCAATCTGAAAGTTGACAAGGCGAGACACAACAAGGGTATCAATAATAGTTTGTGGGTCAATGTAGACTCCAGGGACCAGCTTGTTGATGACCGGCCCATCAAACGAGAGGAAGTTATGACCGATCCAACCAGTGACCCCTTTAGCGTACTCTCGGAACTCTTCAGGATAGGTGTCCGGCTCTCTAAAGACGCGGACTTCACCCGACTTGACTTCCTTTGTTACGATTACCCAGAGTCGATTAGGTTTTAGTGAATCAGCTTCGATGTCACAGACAACAAGCAATTAGACTTCCTTGCGATCTGCCTTCTTAACCTTGCGCTTATCTGCAATCTCAGAGATCATGTCCAGCAGGACGTTAATCTCATGCTGAGTAAGACGAAGGGTGTGGACGTAAGTCTTAATCTTTTCCATTAGTAAGTCTCCCAGACTCTTTCATTGCCGTACTCTTTGATTAATTCTAAGAGATCAAAGATAAGTTGTTGGTCTAGTGTAGTGTCTACTCTGCTCTGTAAGAGAGCCCTAATTTCTTCCATCACTCCACCTTATGATATATTGTACACCGTCGGTATACCTTTGTCAATCCTATAGTACTACCTATTAGTAGTACCACTACTAGTTAATCCTTTAATAGGTATCCTTAAGGGTATCCTATAGTTTATCCTTAAGTTAGGGTACCACAGATTTTCCTAAAGTCAATACGCTAAAAGGGTACACAGCAGAGGATTTATCTAACTAGTCATAACTATTAGGACGATTAAGTTCAGCCCAAGTTACAAACTTAGTCTTTTCCCAAGACTCAGTCTTAGGGTTCCACTCCCAGAACTGTCGTCCATCGGGTCTGTCTGTCCAGGTAATCTTCATGCTTACTCCGGGTAATTTCCATCGGGGTAGACTTCAGCCCAAGTCTTACTATAAGTTGGCCGTTTCTGTGTGTTCTCTTCAAGTTTCTTGAGGCGTTCCTCAAGCTCCTTGATTTTCTTTTCGTGTTCTCCCACAGAGATAACTTTAGTCTTATCGTCGGTCAAACTGGTAACTCCATATCTTGGTGTCCATAGTGAGCATCATGTGCTATTTCGGACATCACGAAGGTTTCAGGGTTGAAATATAGTGGTCGAGCTGGTCCTGTAATACTTGTAAATCTGTTCTTTGAGACGATAAGATTTGTTGTATTTCGGACAATAGGATCGGATGATTCCACGTCTCGGAACATATCAATTCTCGTGTTAGCAATTTTAGAGATGTTTCGTGACCCACGAGTTTTGCCATCGTCATTGACATGGCTGATAAATGCGAGATGGAATTTAAGGTCATTGACCATTTGTCCAATCTTAGTGCTAAGGTAGTCTAGTGTTTTCCTTTCGTCTCCTTCCACCAGACCAGTTGCAAGCATAGTGATGTGATCAAGAAAGATAACACGGCACTCACAAGCACTTGCCATAAATCTGATTGTGTCCAAGATGACGTCGGGGTCATCAGAACCAAAGTGACTATACACATGTAAGCGATCATCTCGCTTAACAAGATCGCGAAGGGCACTCTTCACCTCCTCTTTACTTACCGGAGTGTCCGGCAGGTGGACTGGGCTTCCAAGATGGAGTCCAGCAAGGCCCTTAACAGTTCGAGCCTTGTTTTCCTCAAGGTGGACGATCCCAATGTTGTGATCTGTTGTTGCAAGGAGATGATGTTCGACTCCGCGTATAATTTCAGTCTTTCCAACTCCCTCCAAGGCGGTGATGAGAGTTGCTTCTCCTGGTCTGAGTCCACCTGTCATCTCCTGTAAACTAGGGTAGGGCCAAGTACCCAAAGGGTCACTGAAGGTGTTGTCATCAATGACGTTATCAAACTCCTGAAAGCTACTCAGGACGCCTTCGGGCATGTACCGCTTATGATTCCACCATGCACGCTTAAGTTCGTCTGCTAGGCCCTTCTGAAGGTACCCATTGGCGTCCTTAAGTTCATGGTCGAAGTTTACAGAGTAAACCTTGTTAAAATCAAAGAGTTCAGCGACCTTTCGGGCTGCTGTCTGCCCTGGTTCATCGGCATCGAAAGCCAGGATGATTTTGTCAAAGCTATTGAGGTAGTCTCTAGCCCTACGACAGTCCTCTTTGGCGGAGGATGATCCTCTAACGGATACACAGGGACGTTGGGTAAGCTGGTAGATACTTGGAGCATCGTACTCACCTTCAGTAATAGTAATTACGTTTGAGGAACCAGGGGGAAACTTATCCATGCCAAACAGGCTGGCTTCCCTCATGTTGCCTACGGCCTTGATCTTCTTGTCCTGGAACCCTCGTACCTTACCAGTCTGTTTGTCAGCACTGTAAGGAAAGAAGACCTCTACGGGTTCACGGTCTTGGTTGTACTTGGTAAAAATCTGGTACTTCTTCATGGTCTCTACAGTCAGCCCACGGGCTGGCTCAAAACCATAGGTAAACTCTCCCTCTTGTCTTGTGTATTCTTCCAATTGATCCTGATCCTTCCTTTGCCCACGATCACCCTTACCACAGGCAAAACAATAGCCACCATCCTCGTAAAGATGGTAGCCATCCGAGCTGTTACACTCAATTCTGGGGCAGGGTAGTTTCCCCTTCAACATATTCGACAAGTGTTACACCATCCTCCAAAGGTTCTGCATCTTCATCATGCGTATCCATGTTACCACAGCTACCACCACAAGTCCATCCATTCTCTCGGTCATCCCAAGCAAGACGTACATTCTTGGGAGGAATGATTAGAGCCATAGAAGGGGTGTACGGCGAATAGTCACAAAACTTACAACGCATTAGGTGTCTTTCTTACTAATTGAGTTCACAGGCCGTGCCGCTGGGGCGGTGGAGAGAGCGGCGAACTCACGAAGCGACGCGAGTTCGTTCCTAACCCAAGCCGACCCCCATTTTTCGACGGCGAAGAAGTATGCTGCCGGCGGTATTGGTCCTCCGTCTCCCACCCCTGCCGGCGTCTCGGCCTTGGGCGGTTGGGGGGCGAGGGCGGAGAGGGCGGCGCGGATCGTTTCCAGGGTCCCATCATCGCCCTCGTCTTTTAACCAAGCCCATTCGCTCACGGCATCGGCTATGGCCTCAAGGGTGCCCAGCGCGAGACACAGCGCCTCCCGCACCCCCGTATCGTCTTTACACATTAGCTCGCTCCACAAAATAGTCGAGGTAAAGGTCGATGGTGGTGCCGTCTAGACCTGGGGCTGTGTTGCCTTCAAGCACATAAGCCTTGTTGTCGTGCTTGTTGTAGATAACGTCTAGGGCCACGAAGTCAAGCTCAGAAAAATACTTACGCATAAGATCAGTGCAGCATTGAACCACAGCATCCGGTAGCACATGCCCGTCATTCTTCGCGAAGATAAAGCCATTCTCAAGGTTCCTTACACGCCAGTCCTTAACGTCTACTTCACCAGCGTCATTGCGCTTCGCAGCCTTTCGCTGCGATAGTCCGATAGAGAAGTCACCTTCTTCGTCTCGGAACATGTGGCAGCGGTACTCTTCGGCCTTCTTGACGTATCGAGTGTATAGAGGTGCTGCAACAAGTGGCTTACCGTTACGTCGCTCCTCCAGTGTTGAAATAGAAAGCCCCTGGCCTCCAGAAGCTGCTGTCTTGAGCCGGACAACGATATCTCCATCCCATTGGGCAGCGACATCACGAGAGTCGGTCCATTCAGGGACCAGTCCAGAATCGTGTCCGACATGTCTAAAGAACCTCAGCTTGTCCGTCATATTGTAGAGAGCTTCGGACTCATTAATCCAAGGCAGCTTGGTCTGATAGAGGTGCTTCTTTCGAGCACCCCAGTTGACAATTATACCTTTCTTAGGGGCAGTCTTGATACGAACCTTCATGGGAATGCCACGTTCCTTGGCACGCTCCATGAGAGACACAACTGACGCAGAGTTGCGAAGATAGGGATGGATGCTAATCATTACCAGCGAGGCTCCGGAACAGGCACAATTTCATCAAAAGGATTAGCTACACGAACAAGTAGATCGTCCCTAGGAACCCAGCGTTTAACGATGGGATTCCAAACCATACCAGCTTCTTCCATGTTCTTCTTCTTGGCCCTTGCAGCTTCCTTCTCAGGGTTAACTGCTGGAGCCTTGAGCAAACTATCCTGGTACGAACGGATAGCTTCGTAGGCATTCTCTGCACCAAGTTCAACCATCTCGTTAACTTCAACAGGATTGAACATATCCACAAGCTGAGGCCCAAAGACCTCGTACATCAACCCTTTAGGATTGTCGTAGAAGGTGGTAAGTGTCCGCATAGGGTCTTTGATACGGCTACCTGCCTCTACAATATTGTTACACCAGTGAGCCCAAGCCATAACCTTGTCCAGGTTGACAGAACAAGGGAAGGTACGGAACTCAAGAGTGCCAAAACCAGTCAGCGGCATTGTGTTGAGAGAAGCGTACTTACCCCTCTGGTCAACAGCGCCAATGTTACCGTACTTCTCGATGGAGTCTACGTAGGACGAGAGGAACTCTGCCATATCTCCACAGTCGTACGACGGAAGGCAAAACAGATTACCGTCTCGAGTGGGACCACACAGACGCATCCACATAGGTTCGACCAACAGAAAAGCAATGATGGAGTGCACCACTTCCCTGTGTGTCTTACGCTGCATGTTAACGTGGATGTGTGTAGAAGCCCGGTAGCTAGCTTCGTCCACCACTGAACCATTCTGCTTAAGGGCCTGTTGTAGGAGTTCCATGGACTCCTCAAGCTCCTCAAAGGTTACAGCACCAATAGTCACATACTCTTTGGCCTCACCTCGGAGAGACCCTTCCTTGTGTACGTCCCAACCGAAGACAGCAGCAGGAAGACGATTCCCCTCCGCTTCGATTTCCACACCAAGTAGTCCAGGAATCCTCTTGTACCGATAGTGGTTAGAGTCCTGAACCTTCTGATCCCAAACGACGCTTGCCATTTTAGTAGCCTCTACTACTTCTTGATAATGCTCTGCTTCAGACCTACTGCTTCAAGAGCACGGTTAACCCAGATGTTATCCACCTCGGTGTACACAGTGTCCTCACGGAGAAAGCCAAGGTTATAACCTCGGTGCTCAACCAAAAGATTCTTGTTCTTACGGATCACAGCAATTCGATCAGACAGTCTTTTGGACTGAAGCTTACCCTCCTTATCGTCCTCGAAGAAAGACTTGTCCCACTGAATGACAGGTCGATCCTCGAAAGCCTTAATCATCTTGATAACATTGTCTAAACCCCCAAACAGAGGATATCGGTTCAGTGAACCAGCCTTAGAGAATACGCTGTTCTCAGGGTTAATACCTTGCTTGTAGATACGAGCAGGCTTACGACGAAAGAGAAAGGCGTAGTTGTCTACCTGAATGTACCCAGGATCAAGAGTCCGAAGGTTCAGACCATTGGGATCAAGAAGAAGCTGAACAAGCAGACCGTCTCGATTGTACCCAATGACACCAAGACCACGCTGACCCTGCTGACGAACCTGAGACACCTTCTGAATGTGTACAACCTGATCCTGAATGGTAATCAGTGTGCCATTAAGTCGAAGGTTACACTCTTCTTGTGTGTCGTACCTGAGCTTGAAGCGAGGCAGTCGAGTGGACCGCTCGCTACGTGTAAGAAACTCAGGGTTGCCCTCCTTAAGGGGACCTAGCTGCTCATCCCCCTCTTCATCAAACACGTCAGGCATTATGTTTAATTCCTCTTCTAGACGAATGGGAAACTCGGCGGGGGGAGGGGCCAAGGGATTAATAGGTAGGTCCCCAAAGATACCCGCTGGAGGATTGTTAAGAAGCCTTGCCTTGTTGATAGCAAAGGGTTTGTAGTTCGCAGCAACTACATCTCTCTGCACCCTTTTTACCCAGTGAGGGTCTAACTTGAAGGGCTTATTGTCAATGTTCCAGTCTACCATAGGATGATTACCTTACGTCAAATTATGCAACCATCTTGAGGTAAGAAAGCTCAGGGAACTTCTTGTCCCAATCAAGAACGTTGTTATCAATGACTTCTCGGGCAAGACCAGGATACCGTTCGTCAAGAACAATACCGTCATTCAGGTCCTCGATTGCTTGCATAGTCCTTTCGTACACATAGGACATCAGCTTCTTGTCTGCGACCCAAGCGTTAGAAAGAGTCCGGTACTCCATACCGTAAGACTTAGGACGAAAAGCCCCAGCCTTACCATAGAGCTGTCGTCGCTGAGAGTCCCCATCCCAATCAAGAGAAGGTAGACCAAGGTAGTAATCAAGCTGAGTGGAAAGAGCACAGCACAGGCTATAGTGATCGTAGTCCGTAACATCTGCGTTCTCCGTAAACCCTACGTGAACATGGCCAGCACCAGTACGGAATGGAAGATCACCGTTAGGGGCGGGGTTAGGCAACTTGGTGTAAGCATTGTGATCGGGGTTACACCCAAGCTGTCGCACGTCTTCAGGCATGGACTGAATGTAGTCAGACCCGAAGTTAGCGGTGGGAATAACCACAAGCTCTGCTTCGGGGTCAGCCTTAGCAACAATCTTATTCAGATCGTTGAACACACGGACTACGTTACCCACAAACTCGGCCTTGGAACGAGAAGGCTTAACGTTGAACTCCAACGCCATGCCGTCCACCTGGACTGCCCCTGTACGAATCAGACGGGGCCGTTCCTTAGTACCACAGGGGAAGGTGTGACCTGACACAAAGACGCCAGCCTTCTTCACGAAGACCTCAGGATCAGCACCGATGGTGATGTTGTTACCGAACATAAACTTGTATCCCTTTTGTGTGTTAAGCAATCTGTCGCTTGTCGTGGATGGCGTCCTCAGGGTCGTTTACCAACCCAAGGCAGAGATCAACGTAGTCCTTGGCAAAGGGGTCCTTGACACAGGTTTCGCACATGAACTCATCTACATCAGTCCATATAACACTCTCGTTGTCAGGCTGGGGATCACCACACCAGAGGCACCCTCTACCAAGGGTGGTGATATATTGTTCCTCAGCCATCCAGTTACCAGTAATAGTCTCACGGTATCCCTCAAACAGAGTAGGAGGGAACAGCTTGTCTATCTGCTCCTTGATCGTTCCGTCGTCGGGCATGAGATTGGAGAAATCACGCTCGCCGACCATCTGTCCATCATCTTCCAGAATATCGACTGGAAAGTTGCCCTCAGTGGACTGAGACTCCTTCCTTGACTCCGGCAGCTTCACGACGTTCGAGTTCGTAGCGTCTGGAGAGCCACCATGCTTCGTAGGATTCGCCTCCGCCTGGGAAGTCGTTACTGTCAACAGCGGAAGCACTTCCACCCACGTTTGCAGTGTGTTGTCCCACCGCATCCGAGGCTTTGTCTTGTCCGTTATCGGGGGCGAGAGCTTCGATAGCATTGACGGGGGCGGGATCAGGCTTTGCTTCACGCCCGTCAGGGAAGTCGTAGTCTGCATACTCTTCTGTCCATTCGCCCCAGAAGGAGTTACTGCGCCATGCCCTGTCGGCTTTTCGCTGCTGCCTTCTGAAGTTTTCTCTCCTTCCGAGATAGCCGGTGTCGTCCCCGTCCAGTGGCGAAAAGGGACTGCGTAGCCTGCGACCGCCGGCGCAGCTTTACCCTTGAGTTCAGTGACTTCGACGAGAGAACGAGCAAGCTGAGGCTTGAGGGGAAGCTCCCACACAGCCCACTTGTCTACTACAAGCTGAGTGACGGTAAACTTGGGGCTCTGACGACCAAGCACGAAGTCAAGCATACCACGCTCAGAAGCGAAGAAGGTCTCACCACCTCCGGCCATCTCAGCAAAGTACATGGGACGCTTGTCGTTACGCAGGAAGTTTAGTGTACGTTCCTTCTCGTCAATCCACACGCAGCAGTAGGCGCCACGAGTTTCCTTGATGGTGTCAGCAACACCGTTCTCAGCAAAGGACTTATAGAGTAGGAAAGAATCCGACTCATTAGGACCAATGTGTACACCGTTAATGCTGTCAATGGTGCCGTTGTGGACACCAGTGAAACCATCGTAGCTGTGTGGGTGTGTAGCTTCGAGCGTAACTGCACCCTTAGTAGGCCAACGAGTGTGACCAATGAGTACAGACGTTGACTGAGGAGGCTTCTTGTGGTAAAGGCGATGATTAAAGTCAGGGTCGTGGGCAAGATGAGTGCCCGTGTGGACCGTCTTAAAGACTTCAACATTGCACTTATTGTCGGTGACGATTGCACCGGCCCCCTGAAAGCCACGAAGGTTGGAGACAGTAAGAAGCTCCTTGAAGCGTTCTTTTTGGCTATCCAATAACCACGAGCCAAAGGTTCCAACAATTCCACACACTTAGCATTCTCCGTAGTTGTGTTATGACAGGTTAGATGCGAGATATAGCGATATGGCCTAAGAGTAGTATAACGCCAATTACCGCAAAAGTCTCAGGCCAACCGTTCACCCAAAGGCCCGCTTGAGGCAGGTGAAGAACAGGTCCTCACAAGACTTGACACCGTACTCCGGGTGAGGCTGGAAACACAGAGACTTGGTGTCCCTATAGAACACAATCTCTACGTCGGGGCTGTACTCGAAGTTAGTGAACTTGTGGTGTTGATCGCCCCGGTCCCGATAGGTGGACATGAAAGCAAAACCCCAGAGTTCTGAGGTTGACTTCTTGGGACGCATCATCTGGTGGTGCGTAGAAGTGACCTTGTGAGACTCCAGGATACCATCACCATGCATCTTGTAGAGTGAGCCCTGTTCTGCCTCCATGGGAAACTTCTTCTTCCAATCGTAGTCGTACACGTCACTCGTCAGGTAGAGACAGTCGTGTGTTCCACCAATGGCATGATTGTTAACGTCCTGCCAAAGGGTTCCACCGGACATCACGTTGAGAAACTGAGAACCACGACAAATACCTACCTTAGGCTTGTCGTGGAACTTCTTGAACACCCCAGCTTCTCGCCCATCACGCTCAGCGTCGTAACGGGTGGTGCGGTGTACATCTTCACCGTACATGAAGGGATTTACGTCAGACCCTCCAGTGAAACAGATAAGGTCAGCGTCCTCACTTACGTCAGTGCACAGCCAACCATTCTTGGTGAACATACGCTCAATGAGACGATCACCACCAACAACGTAAACAGACTTCATTGAATTGTTACTCCTTGATGAGAGTCTTGAAGTAGTCGAGAACTTCAGGAAGGGTGCCTAACTTCTTCTTGGGCCTATAGTCATCCTCTGTACGGAAGATGTCCCAGGAGTTCTCTTGCCAAGCCGGAGGTCTGCGAATGGTTTTACCCATTGGCGTCCAAGTGCCGTTCAGAATGGCCCTCTCGTAACCAAAGCAAGTAGGAAGAGGGCAGTGACCATCACCGGCAATCTCGGTCAGTGAAAGGTCCCACTTGCCCTTCTTCCAGTCAGGGAAGTCATCAACTTCCTTGTACTCAGCTTCAAACCACTGCTTGTCACCGAACTCGTCACGAATGTAACGGAATCCACCGGGATTCTTGCGATAGCCAGCAGGTCGGACAAGTTCCTTACGAAGGGGAGGTTTCTTCTGAGTGTTGTCAGACTTCTTGTAGCCACAGCAGATCAGGTACGCAGCACGAGGGTCTACACCGTGCTCGTCTACAAGTTCCTGCCAGAACTCTACCTTGTGGCTAAACTCGTAGCAGTAACGAGTAGCGATAAGGAAATTAAACAGCAGACCGAAGTCTAGGTTGTCAAGGTCCTTGAAGATAAGTCCAGACTCACGAATGATGACAGGATCAGTGGTTATTAGATGGCCCAGGATGGCCCGCCAGGGGCTGATAACCGGATCAAGCATGAATGCCAGCCATCTATCAGACAAAGGCCCTGGAAGGTACTCTGAGCGCCTTGCCATGGGATTGTCACGATCACCAAAAAAACCATCCTCTGGCTTACGATTGCCAGGAGCCTCACCATTCCAGCAAGTCCAGATCATGTGGGCCTTGGTGTACGGATTATTTTTTAGAGAGGCATAACAAACGTAATTGGTTTCTGCGAGGATGACACCATCCTTATCTACACAACCATAGCGATTGAGAGACGCGCCATTCTTACGCTGGTGTTTCATCCGTTTGTAGATGACGTTGGTATTCATATTGTATTCCTTAGGTTCTACCTATTAGTAGTACCACTATTGGTTGATCCTTTAGTAGGTATCCTTAAGGATATCCTATAGTTTATCCTTAAGTTAGGGTAGCATAAAAATCCTATTTGTCAACCTCAAATTCAATGAGTTTAACAAAGGTTCCTTCTGCCTTCTTACGGGCAATGAGTTGATCCCAATATTCCTTACTGTACCTCTCATAGAGCACTTGAGAATACAGATAAGTATCGTGAAGACTATTGAACACAAGGATACGAGTAACCTCACGAACGTTCACTAGATCGTATGGGGATTGATTTCCACCAGCATAGTGACGCCCACCCTTCGTGTAGCTTTTAGTCTCTTCATACCCCTCCCCATCATCCACCAGAGCAATAATGGGAAAACTTACAGCATTCTTACGGTCTGTGCAGATGATGCGAGCCTTGTGTCCGCCTCGTGTCTGGACAGGCTTGGTCGGGTCAAACTCTCGGGTGGTTGAAGAAGTCATTTGCTTTCTGAGCCTCCGCTTTATCCATTGTGATGATGTCGAAGTAAGCTACTTCGGTTGACCATAAGAGACGCCTAGTAACCTTTACAGTCCAATAAGACTTCAGGTTGTCTTGGCACCACTTACGTACAGCCCATGTGGTTCGTGCTTGGTCGGGCTCCTTACCAAACAACTCAGGGACCACAGAGATAGATGCCCTGTGGCCGTACATCTCTAGTTCCTGTTCTATTGTGTACTTTCCAGCCATGGCGGTGGACCTCTACGTTTCCATGTCACCTTGATGGTGTCGTGTGACCACTTGTGTCGCATGGTGTCCCTATATGCTTGGATAACGTCTGGGTTATCTTTGAAGAGGGAAGAATTGTGGAAAGGTGTAAGTTCACCATCTCTGATGAACTCAGCATGTTGCAAACACGCATTGATGACAGGATAGGTTGCATGGGTAGCACCCGAACCACGCCACCAACGTTCGTTAAGCATTGCCTTGGCATGATCGGCAAGCCACAGGAAGTTATCCCGGCTGTGCCGCACCCAATGGCAACAAGGATGATGCGCATGGCTGATACGGTAGAGCAAAGGGTCATCGCACCCTCTGATACGCAACGCTGTGGAACACAATTGCGCAGACTCAACGATCATCTTGTTCAGCCGCACATCATCCAAGGCTCTGGCGGATAAGGTAGGGCAAACGTCAGTTACAAATATGTTCATCTGTATACACCCTACCCCGACGAATTAGGCGGCTTCAAGCTGCTTGGCAGGCTCATTATTCCGCTGCTTCTCGCGGCGTGCCCACTCAGCATCCGTAATGAACACAAGATCAGGGTTCATCTTACGGAACTTATCAATGGCTTCCTTCTGAGACGCAGCCCAGATTGAGAGGTGGCAGCCCTTGCCAAAGTGGAAACCAAAGAGCTTGTGATCGTCATTCTTGGAGAGCATAAAACCAAATCCTTTGTGTTAAGCTGCAATCTGTGAATGGATTTCAACCTGACCAAGGGTCAACCCACCCTTGTAAACCTTGGCGTCGGGACCAAGGAAGAACTCGTCAGGCTCTTGGCTAAAGATGTCGCAGAACACACCAACAATGGTGGACCACAACAACCTGGGGTGAACGTGATGGCACTCCGCGATCTTGTTACCATGGTCATCGAGACAAGTGAGTGAGAGCATGACAGACCACATAGCCTTTTAGATTGATCTGGAGGGGTCTAGGACAGGCAAAAGCCCTGCCTCTAGTACAATCCCAAGGGAAAGCTAAAGGCAGGGCTCTATGGGCTTCTTATTCGCTATAGTACCAGTGACGAATAAGTGACAGGTTGTCCCGGTGGAATGTGACCGTGGCATTATCTTTCGACAACCCAAGGTCTCGGAGTTGCTTGAGGGACTTGACGTGGATGCGTCTAGCCCTAGCGTATTCATCCGCCATCACACCAGCCTCTGAATGACCAGAGAAGTCTTCACGGGTCGAACGTAACCCGCATCGGCTACCTTCTTGGCACGCTCCTCAGAACAGCCAAACTCAGCACGAATGGCGGCAATCAGTTTCTTGCCGTCAATCTTACGATCCTCAAGCTTGGTGCTAAGACCAAGGCTGAACAGGTCAGTGAACACCACGGGTGTATTCACAGCCTTACCGTCTTCCTCAACCTTGCGGGCAGCCTTGACGATAAGCTTGGCGTAGTCCGCATTCAGAGCCTCACGGGTGTCCTTCTCGCGAGTGGCAAAAAATGCCTGAGCTTGCCGAGACACGTAGAGAGAGCCGAGCTTATCAGCGCCCTCGTAAGGCTTCTCGAAGTGAGCCGTCAGCTTGTCCAGATTGAACATTGTGTTGGTTCCTAAAGAGAAGGGGGATTAAACAGCTATGACAGGTAGTCAGGCTGCCTTGTTTTCTTCAAGCTGCCCACCGAGGACAACCTTGCGGGGACCACGCTGACGCACGGGCTGGCGACCAACTGGGGCAGGCTGAGCCGGGCCTACACCCGGACCATTGGCTTCTTCCTTGGCCGCGTCCTTAGCAGCCTTGGCAGCCTCACGGGCCAGCTTGCGCCGGTCAGGGGACACGTACTCAAGGGATTCCTCAAGGCCAGACTCGCTGTCCGACAGTTCTTTGAGTAGACGCGGCACCGAATGCAACATCTTACGGGTGAAGTCCGCCTCGTCAGAGCCGATGACGAACACAGGCTTGAAGCTGGTGTGTCCACCGGGAGGGTTAACGAATCCATTCACGTAGCCGAGCGGAGAGTTATCCTCAGCAGGCCAGGAAAGGGTCATGCTGAAACCCGGCAAGGTCTTAGCCACAAGAGCCCTGAAGTCCGCGAGAGTCTTGACACCCTCGCGACCCTTGAGGAAGGCGGCAGTCATATCAAAGAACTTGGACATGATGATTCACTCCGTAGAAAAAGGCCGGAGCCCACTGCGGAGCTACACGGCCAAGGGTTGATGACAGGTCACGTTGCGTGTTGTGGTTAGTGAATGTTACCAGCGCCCGGATTAGCCGGGATCATGGCGTCCACCTTGGTCATTGCCTCACGGATGGTGGCAGCAATGGCAGGGTCAATCTTGGCAGCATTGTCCGGCTTCTCGATAGCAGACAGCAGAGACGCGAGGCGGGACAGCACTTGCTCAGGGCCGAAAGCCTGACCAATGCCACCGTCGAGGGAGCGTTCCCAGAACTTGGTGCCCTTGAACACAGCGTCAATGCGATTCTTGAACGAATCGTCGTCCTTAACACGCGGACCCATGCGATCCGTGATGATGGCGAATTGGTTCTTCTCCATCTTGAGCCAACCATTGCCCTGACCACGACCAGCCGGGTGCGGCGAGTCACCAGCCAGCTTAGCGGCCCACTGCTTGAAGCCCGACTGATAAGCCTTGGACAGGCCGTCATAGAACTGGTTGAGTAGAGCAACCTGCCCATGTTCAGCGGCGTGAAGCATGACGGACACAGCCACAATGTGAAGCTGGTCATGGTACTTCTGGCCCACACGGTGGACGTTCACGATTGCAAGGCCAAGAGCCTTGGTGTCAGTAACGAGGCCGAGGGCATTCTTGCCAGCGACGGGGGCAGCAGCGGCTGCAACCTTGGGCTTACGAGCGACCATAGCATAACTCCAATGATGACAGGAAGAACTACGCGGTATTGCGTAGGGTAAGACTGAGACTTGACAATATTAAAGGGCTGCAAACCGATCAACCCTTGTCAAGAGACAGTGCAACATGCCGACACCTCTCAGTCTAACGCTACGCAATCGTAACGCTCTAATATTTCACCAATGTCTAGGACAACTGCGCACGCGCGAAGGGAAGAACAGCTCAGAGACACAACAAACCCGTAGGTCATAGCGTTGTGGCGCTACTTAGTTCAGACCCAATATGTCAACTGAGACATTTGGTAAGGCGTGCTATTAGAACACACACCTTGACTACCTCACCCCACCGCATGGGAAGGATTACACATAGCCGGCCGCATAACGGCATCGGTTCGATTGCTAGTCGGACCTTGAACCGGGTTCGCTGTCCCCTAAGGGCGTCTGTCCCGGTATGTTAGAGAAACGTTCAGCCTAAGCCTTGGTTCCCTAATGATCCACACTCTTTGTGGGAATGTGGATGGTTAGGAAATCAATCGTTAACGTCTAGAAAGAAAATCCTATATTGGTAAAATCTATCTCTTGGCCCTCTGCCATTGCCGTATAGAACTTCTCTTTCTCCGATACACATTATGTAGAACATGATGACAGGTATCCTTAACCCTTGTTCACCCGATCCGATTGAGCCTGTGCCCCATCCTGCCACTTGGCAAGCTCACCCGCAACCCGTTGCATGTTCTCAATCGTCCGACCACGAAGGTCGAGCAAGGTTGCAACGTTAGCGTTAGACTTACCCTTGCGTGCCTTCTCAAGGCGCATGTTAATGATGCGGAGCTTTTCCTTGAGGGCAGAGAACTGAACGTCAGGGGTGCGGGTATCCAGCTTCTCGCAGTTGGCAGGCACCTTGAACTGTGCAGCCCGTACCAGCTTGTCAGAGGGGAGCCGCATCCTTGACTTGTGCATAACACTAATCCTTAGCTACTGGCCCATCGGGTGTGAATTGGTAGTATGACAGGACCTTAATCCAAGGGCCTTTGAGGCTGTATAAATCACACACCGCGTCGAGTAGGGAATGTGACCGAATGTCGCAGTACCATGTACCACCAAGGCAATCTTGCCAGCAAAAACAGGCACACCATCTAGGGGCACAAGTCTCAAACCATTCCTCATGTGTCATGCCCTACCCCTCAGAGACGAAGGTGAGAAGGAAAGAGACTGACACTGCGAAGAAAGTGACAGGAAGGATAAATGCCAGGGCTTCCATCAGTTGAAACCCCGGAACTCAACCTCAGTGATAACCTCGGGCATGTTAAGCCAAAGGGAATCCTGATACATCTCCGCATCGTCCTTAGTCGGGCACATCTTAACGACGATCCACACCAAGTCAACGAAGGCTTTGACAACGTACATGAGCATAACTCCTAGTCAAGTCAGTTGGTATCGGAAGGCAAGAGTTAAACACTAGGTGAGGGGCAAGAGAGTAATGGGAACCGTGGTTCCTCTTAGAGTTGAGGGGACTCCGCACAATGCCCGAAAGCCTTAGCTGTGCCCTAACTCAAAGCGCCTACTCTTGCCCTAGGTGCGCCATTCGCTCCCCTAGGTGTTTGTCTCTATCTCCCTTGCCTTCCGATGAATTGACAATGTGCCATCCCGAAAAAGGATGCAACAACTATTTTTCTTATTTTTCTCTTATGTTTGGAATGCAATGTTATAACATCACAACTCACCACGCGATGGCATGAAGAACGCGCACCCGCGATAGTGCAAGGGTTGTGCCAAGTGGTGTAACTAATTGAACACACTGACATATTTATCACACCTGTTGTACAGTGGGAACACTGTGGTATTTCTGCCACCCACCCCACCTAGGGATAGTTCACATGTGAACCATTAGGAATATCCACCTAGTATCAATGACTTAGTTCCTAGGGGAGGACCAGATGACTACCCCAGGCAGGGGGCAGGGGGACCCCCTCCCTCCCCAAAAGCCACCTCAAGATTTTCTCATAGAAATTCAGTAGTTTTATGCAAATATTCTTTTGTGTACTACTTGACAAACCACCCGGCCCTACCTATATATACTAATAGGTATACTATAGGATATATCTATAGGTTTATCCCTAGGCCAATCATTTAGATTACGAGAGTATCTATAGGAGATACTTAAGGAGACTCCTTTAGTATTCCCCTAGATATCTTTAAGATACGCCGCTGTTGGGAAATAATTCATTAGATTTACTAATAGTCCTTGACTTGTACCTAAGAAACATGGTATAATTACATATAATCGAAATTCATATACAAAGAGACCAGCCAAAGTGTAGAGGTACACGATGGAACTACTGGGGCTCAGTCCCTAGGTGGCCTTAAAGAACCAGCCTAGGGTGCTCGACTAACTCAAATGATACAAATATTTTTAATCCCTTAGGAGGAAATTTCATATGCCTGGTATTTACGCTCCTGATGGAAGCATGAACGTTACTGTTGTCTCTGGCTCTGGTGGTGGAACCTCTGGTGGTTCTGTAACTAATCCCGGTGTTGGTGGTACACAGGCCCAGGCAGTTCAGGGTATTTCTGGTGGTGTTCCTGTAGCTACTACCTTTAACCAACGATTAGTTAAGGCTGAAGGTGGTGGTACTACTTCCTCCACTGTTAACACAGCTACCCAGGTCCTTGGTGCTGACCCTACTCGTACCAAGTTTGAATTCCAGAATACTGGAACTGCCACTATTACCCTGCGTATTAACCAGGGTTCTGACACCTCTGTAGCTAATGCTGCCTCCACCACCAAGCGTATGATTAGTGTTCCTGCTGGCCAGCTCTATGTGTCTGAGCCTGACGTTAAGGTTGATGGTCTAATCTCTGTTGTGTCAGCTACTGCATCGGTTCCGTACTTCTTCTTTGCGAGCTAACTAATGGCCTTTAAGTTTGGTACTCAAAAGTCTTTAGGTCTTGGTATTATTGGCGGTGGTGGCGCGATCCTGAAGCCGCAGGAGGTGTTCGCGACGAGTTTGTATACGGGAGCGGGCGCCGCGCAGACCGTTACCAGCGGCGTGGACCTCCTCGGCAAGGGCGGCTTGTTCTGGCTGAAGGAGCGAGCGGGCGCGTCAAATGGCCATGTCCTCATGGATACGGCCCGCGTTTCAGGCGCGAATGACCCTTTCCTGCAAACCAATACAACTGGCGCTGAAGTTGGTGCGCAAGACTATATCAACTATCTCAGCACGGGCGTTCGTTTCAATTCGTCAATCCCAGGTTTCAACGACTCCGGAATGACTTACGCCTCGTGGTCTTTCGCCCGCGCCGCCAAGTTCTTCGACATCGTCACATGGACGGGTGACGGCACAGCAAGTCGGCAAATCCCGCACGGCCTTGGTGTTGTGCCGGGGATGATCGTAATGAAAGCCCGAACTGGTACCACGGGATGGTTCGTCTACCATCGCGGAACTGGAAATGGCGGGTTTCTAACTCTCAACACGACCGACGCATTCACGAGCAGCTCTCTCTGGAGTGGCGGAACGATCAGCGACACATCGTTTCCGGCCGCGAGCGGAGCGGCGGCAAACGGTTCCGGCATACAGTACGTCGCCTACCTCTTCGCCCACGATCCGAGCGCAGAGGGGATTGTGCAGTGTGGGAGCTTTACGGGGACGCCTGCGACTATCAACCTTGGCTGGCCGGCGCAGTTCTTCATGCACAAACGCACGGACGCGACGGATGATTGGTACATTTACGACACCGCACGTGGTTTCGGCTCTGGCGCAGATAAATTGCTTCGGCCGAACACTAGCGCGGCGGAACAGTCTTTCGATTTTGGCGAGCCTACGTCTACCGGCGTGACGGTAAACAGCGGCGCAACGGCTGGAACGAACATCTACCTCGCCATCCGAGCCCCCTACTAGGTGTTTACACAGAAAGGGATAGTATATGCCTCTATCTGGAGGGGAGGCTATCCTCCCTGTGGAACAAATTAAGCAAGTAGTGGCCAGTATGCTTGGGACAGCCTCGGAAATTAAATCTGAGGCTATGACTGCACAAGCTGGCACTAAAGATATGATTACCCGTATTGACCATCAGCACCCCAGGCTTACAGCTACTGCTAAAGGTGAACTAGACTCCTCTGGACTAGCTACTGTTGTGTTTACCCAGGTGTTTGACACTGAACCGGCAGTATCTATTATCTCCATCGGGGCAAGAGGACAAGGTACAGCCATTCCAGACTTTGACTTTACCTTTAATCAGGACGCTAACGGTAAGTTCATTGGTGGTGTCGTCTATGGCCGCAGGGCTCGTAAGCTTCCTACACAACCTTTGGCCGCTAGCCCACTAGCGTTAACTACCCTACTTACTGGTGTAATTGGAGCCCTAAACACTCTGGCTAACGCTATTACGGGGTACGATACCACAGAGAATGCTGCTGGTAATAAATTTTCACTAATTGCAGTTAAATCGACTGCCTAAGGAGACTAAACCATGGAGAAGTTTAAGAACGGCTCTGGTAAGTTCCTTCTTCGTGGTCTCTTCTACGAACGTGTAGGTGCCGACAAAGAGGGAGTTATTTACACTCTAAAAGATGAGGATCACGAAGGTTTTCCTAGTCTCAAGAGGCTCTATCTTGAAGTTGGAGACCCTACAGAGTACAAATTTGCTAAAGCATACCTTTATAGCATTGAGCACTGGGATGATTTGTGCCAGTGTGATTGGTTCATTCCAATTGTTAAGGAATGGCGTAGAGAGCTATTTCTAAAAATTCAATCAGAAGCTTTAGCTAACATCATCACTGAATCTCGTAAAGAGTCTCAGTCTAAATTAAACGCTAATAAGTACCTTCTAGAGCGTTCCTGGGAGCCTAAGAAGCCTGCTGGCAATGCCGTAGGCCGTCCTTCTAAGAAAGCCATTCAGGAGGCTGCTGAGGACATTGTGGCAGACAACGAGCGTGTACTAGCCGACCTTGACCGTCTTAATCTAGGAAGCATTCAATAATGGCAACACCTCCCTTTCTACAGAATCTTAGTAGCCTTCAAAATGAATCGTCTGCTATTCAGAACCTTAATCAGAACTTTAAGAATCTATCAGAGTACGTAACTAACCTTTTGTCTACTACGGCTCCTAGTAACGCTACTATGAACGTACCTCTGGACATGAATAACCAGAGGCTTCTCAATCTTCCAGCACCTCTCCTTGCTACTGACCCTATCCGCTTACAAGATAGATTTCTTCTAAAGGGAGATAAAGGCGATAAGGGAGACAAGGGTGATACTGGAGCCCAAGGACTTAAGGGAGACACTGGCGCAGCAGGTGCTAAAGGAGACAAGGGAGATACTGGACCTATCGGACCAGCCGGACCTGGAAGCTCTGGACCAACTTCTGTAACTTCTACACAGATTTCGGACAGCTCTGCTGACGGTAGAGGTATTCTTACACAGACAGCAGCCCAGACTAAGACTCGCCTTGGCCTGTCCTTTGGTCAAACTGCTGGCACTTACGTAGAAGGCAATGATCCCCGTTTCTCTGCTATTACTGGAAGTGGTGGTCTTGACCCTCGCTCATACGGTGCTGTAGGAGACGGTACTACTAATGATGCCCCTGCTTGGCAGGCTTGTGTTAATGCTGCGTCTGCTCAAAAGAAGCCCGTAGTCCCTTCCGCAGGTGATTACTACTTTGCGTCGACTGTCAATCTTCCTGCGTTGACCACTATTGCTAAATTTGGAAACGGACAAGACCGTCTGGTTAAAATTCGTACCAATGCTGCAATCGACATGTTTACCATGGCGGGTAACGGCGGAACTATTGCTGGACTGTCGTTCTTCCACTACGGTGTTTCTGGCAGGTGTATCAAGCAAGGTAAATGGGCCGCGTGGTACATCTACGATAACTACTTCCTTGCAGACAATGATGGTTCAGTTCCTTCTGACATCATTCATAGCAATGGACCTCTTAGCCACTACCACCACAACGCATTCGACAACTTCCGTCGGAATAACGACAGCTTTGCTATCGCCCTCGACCGGCCAAAAGATGAGACTATCCACTGTATCGAGAATCATATCGAACAGAACTACTGTGGTGGCCTTGGGCCATTCCTGTACATTGGCTGCCGAGGAGCTAGAACTAACTACGACGGCACACAGAACAAGCCCGAGGGCGTACACGTAAACTTCAACTCAGTCCAGACATTTAACTTTAGTGTTGTAGTTGAGTGCTGCCTACTGCTCCGTCTTACTGGTAACTCGTTCTGTATCTCTAACGGCACCACATTCCTTATTCGTCCTACTGGTCCTGGTATCCTGGACGTCCGTAGTACATCGAATTGGTACGATAGCACTGGTCAGATCACGACTGGTCCGGTTATCCAACAGGACAGCACCCTCGCAAATGGCCCGAATGCCGTTATCAAGTTTGCTCGATTCCAAGACTACATCTTTGGTGGTAAGTACGGAGCTACTTTCGACGGACTCGCAGATAACGTAGACTTTACAGGGTCTGTGTTCATCCAGATGTCAGACACTGGTGTTATTTTCAACCAGTCTAAGAACGTTACTATTGGGGCAACCTTTGAAGGGTGCGCTAGGTCGTTTGTCTGTATTGATGGGGCTTCAGGAGGTCCTTTCTTTATTGGTAGATGTGTAATGCCAGGAAGTGGAGCACCTGAGTTCTCTATTTCTGACAAATCTAAACTTATTGCTTCCTACGAAACTACGCCACACAAGTTAGCTAGAAAGTTCCCGTTTGTCACAGGTACTTCTAACTTTACTACGGCTGCTAGTGGTGGTTCTAACGTTAATGGGTTTGTTCTTCTACCGCATGGACTTTCGTCAACTCCTAACATTAACAAATGTCACGTTACTGTTCAGGGGCCTCCAGGCAATCAGGGGGGTGCTAGTTTCCAAGGTGCCACAGCGTTTATAGCTGCGGTAGACTCTACTAACATTACCCTAGGCGTCTACGTCCTTGGCCTAGCTGTTCAGGGTAACTTGATTTATAACATGGATGTTTCTGTATAGAAGAGTCTATAATGCCTATGATTGACTCCATTAAAAACATTGCAGCCACTATTGGAGTTATCATTCCTCTAGGTGGAATTTACACAGCAGCGGGGCTACCTGTTCCCGCTACTATTACTCAGGTGGACTCTCGCATTAATCCTCTTAGGGAGGGGCTGGTAAACCTACAGCTTGTAGTGCTCCAACAGCAGCGAGAGTCCCTTACTGCCCGTAGGAACTTCCTTCGGCAGGATAAGTTTCAAATTCAGACAGCTAACACAGCAGTTAATGAGTTGCAGAAAAGACTCAATGAGTCTCGGCTCTCACAGATTGAAGATAGCATTAGGGAGATTGAAGCTAAAGACGTTGTAATTCAAAAGAAGATTGAGGAGCTAACAAGCAGACCATGGCTAGGACCTCCCCCCAAGTCGGATCAACCCCAACCGGCAAAGAACTCATAAAAGAACGTGCTGAACAGTCACTAGAGTTCTTTATTAAGCTGGTGCACCCATCCCGTGTGTTAGGCTCTATTCACGTAGAGCTTATCCACTGGTGGAACAGAGAAGACGCAAAGTCACACCAGCTAGTGCTACTGCCGCGAGACCACGCTAAGTCAGCAATGGTTGCCTATCGTGTGGCATGGGAAATAACCAAAAACCCAGCTATTCGTGTTCTCTACATCTCGTCCACAGCTAACCTTGCTATGAAGCAACTTTCCTTTATTAAGGATATCCTAGCTTCAGACATCTACAGGTTCTACTGGCCTGAGATGATTAACGCAGATGAAGGTAAGCGTAAAAAGTGGACAGAGAATGAAATTGCAGTAGACCACCCTAAACGTGCTGCTGAAGCTATTCGCGATCCCACCGTCTTTACCGCTGGCCTAACCACTGGCATCACCGGTATGCACTGTGACATCGCTGTAATGGATGACGTGGTTGTTAAGGAAAACGCTTACACAGAAGATGGACGGGATAAGGTCCGCTCTCAGTATTCGCTCCTGTCATCAATTGAGGGAGCTGACGCAAGGGAATGGATTGTAGGTACCCGGTACCACCCAAAAGACCTTTACAACGATCTACTTTCTATGGAGGTGGACCAGTTTGACAAGGACGGCGACGTTACCCATACAGACCCCCTGTACGAGAAGTTTGAACGACAAGTAGAGAACAGAGGTGATGGAACCGGAGAGTTCCTTTGGCCCAAACAGCAACGATCTGACGGTAAGTGGTTTGGCTTCGACGCCAAGGTGCTTGCTAAGAAGCGTGCACAATACTTGGACAAGGTTCAGTTTCGAGCACAGTACTACAATGACCCTAACGACCCTGATGGTGTTGGTATTGGTAGAGACCTATTCCAATACTACGACAAGGGTTTCCTACGTAGACACGAAGGTAAATGGTTCTTCAAGGGTAACAGACTTAATGTCTTTGCTGCTGTAGACTTTGCGTACACTCTGACTAAGAAAGCAGACTACACCTCAATTGTAGTTGTTGGTGTAGACGCATTTCAGAACTACTACGTACTCGACATTGACAGATTTAAGTCTGACCGTATTAACGAATACTTCCAACATATCCTTACTCTTTACCAAAAGTGGGACTTTAGGAAGCTTAGGGCTGAGTGTACTGCTGCACAGTCAGTCATCGTTACTGACCTTAAGATGAACTACATCAGAGTTCATGGGTTGGCTTTGTCGGTTGAGGAATTCAAGCCCAATCGTAATATGGGCACTAAGCAAGAACGTATGCAGGCAATCCTCCAGAACAGGTATCAGAACATGCAAATGTGGCACTACCTTGGTGGCCATTGCCAAACACTAGAAGAGGAACTGACCCTCAGTAATCCTCCTCACGACGACGTTATGGACGCTCTAGCAAACTGTGTAGACAGTTGTGTTGCTCCATCTAACATTAGGCAGTTTTCTTCTGCCAACGTCAGCTTTGGAAACACACAGAGTAACACAAGATTTGGAGGCGTCTCTTGACTGGCACTGTAATTGAATTTGAGGACGTGATCCTCGAAGACCGTCTCGGTACAGAGATTGCTAACCGTCACCTGGAGTGGAATATGCTCCGACAGAATAAGGTGACAGCCTGGAAGGAGGTGAGGGAATACGTCTATGCCACTGACACCACCCAGACTACCAACTCCAAGCTACCCTGGACTAACAAAACTACCATTCCAAAACTCTGTCAAATACGCGACAACCTTTATGCCAACTATATGGCCTCTCTCTTCCCAAAGAGAAAGTGGTTGTCCTGGGAAGGAAATACCAAGTCAGACGATGAGAAAAATAAGCGAGAAGCTATCATCGCTTACATGGACCACGTAATCTCCCAGCCTCAGTTCAAAGACGTTGTAGGGACACTAATCCAGGATTATATCGACTATGGAAACTGCTTTGTCAGTGCCGAGTGGGTTGATAATACCGTGGAGGTTGAGGGCAAGACTCAGGTTGGTTATGTCGGCCCTATTCCGCGTCGGCACTCCCCTCTTGACATTGTTTTTAACCCTCTTGCCCCTTCCTTCTACCAGTCTCCGAAAATTATTCGTTCTCTCATCTCTATGGGTGAGTGTAAGGAGATTCTCGAAAGGGTGTCAACCCCTGAGACAGAAGACGCCTACCACGAACTCTGGGAGTACATGAAGTCTTATCGTAACTCTCAGTACGAAACTGGAACTACACACTACAACCAAGATCGTTACCTAAATATGGATGGATTCACTTCCTTCCAGGCTTACTTGGAGTCAGGTACTGTCGAACTCCTAACTTTCGTTGGTGATATGTATGATGAAGAAGAAGATATTTTCTACAAAAATCATGTCATCGTTGTGGCCGACCGACATAAGGTACTTTACAAAGCCCCCAACGAATCCTACTTCGGACAGCCCCCTTACTTCCACACTGGCTGGCGCCCTCGACAGGATAATCTGTGGGCTATGGGTCCTCTTGATAATCTGGTTGGTCTTCAGTACCGCCTGGACCATATTGAGAACCTAAAGGCTGACGTGTTCGATCTACTCACCTTCCCACCCCTTAAGATTAAGGGTCAGGTTGAGGACTTCAACTGGGGTCCGTTTGAGAAGATTTATGTTGGTGACGATGGTGATGTGTCAGTAGTGGCACCTCCTTTTCAAATCCTAGACGCTAACTCTGAGATTTCTTACATCACTTCCATGATGGAGGAAATGGCTGGTTCACCTAAGGAAGCTATGGGTTTCCGTACTCCTGGCGAGAAGACAGCCTACGAAGTACAGCGTCTTGAGAATGCCGCTTCCCGTATCTTCCAGTCTAAGATTACACAGTTCGAGGAACAAATCCTTGAACCTCTACTCAACGCACTACTGGAACTTGCCCGTCGTAAGATGACTAGCTCTCAGTTCCGTGTGTTTGATGATGAGCTTAAGTCCAGTTCTTTTATGTCTATCAGTCCAGATGACATTGCTGGTAATGGAACCCTGCGGCCCATGGCTGCTAGGCACTTTGCTGAGAAGGCAGAGCGTATCCAGAATCTCAATAGCTTCTTCCAGTCCCCATTGGGTCAGGATCAGGCTGTGTCTGTCCACTTTAGTTCCATTAAGGTTGCTAAGATGGTGGAGGACCTTCTGGAGATTTCTGAGTACGAACTGGTGACACCATACATCAGGCTTGCAGAACAGGCAGATGCTCAGAGACTTGCACAGGCTGCTGAAGAGCAGGTAATGCGAGAGACGCAAACAGCTACAGGACTTGGAGTAGACTATGACCAACCAACCACGCCAACCCCGGCTGGACCTCCGATGGGTGTCCCACCTGAAGGAGCCGGAGGAGCGCCAGCAGGCGGAGGGGGCAATCCGAGCCTCCCGAGTAGCCCTATCGCGCCTCCTAACGCTGCTCCAGGAGGACTTGGCTAGTCTAGAGAAGCCAAGCATCAAGGACTACGATTCGCCTTCCTGGAGTCACCTACAGGCACACAGGAATGGCCGAATTGAACAGATTAACTCGCTAATGACCCTGTTAGCGCCATTTAGATAGGAATAGAGATTGACCCTCTTTAACCAAGACTCTCAGGTCCAGACCCAGGACACTGTTGATGAACAAACTGATTACCTCGCCCAGCTTGTGGGTGACGATAAGAAGTTTAAAGACATCCCTAGCCTTGCCCGTGGTAAGGCAGAAGCTGATGCTTTCATTGCTCGACTACAGCGTGAGCAGCAGGAGCTTAGGGAGGAACTAGCCCGGCGAGATCGAATGGGAGAACTAATCGACCGATTGGAAAACCAGAATAAGCCTAATCAGGAACAGCGCCAGCAGGACACCCCTAATGGCACCGACACTGATCGGCAACTTGATCCAGCTAAACTGAACGAGATTGTAGAAGACCTTATCACCCAGCGTGAGAAGAGAAACTCTGCGTCACAGAACATCACTGCTGTAAAGAAGACTTTGGCTGAGAAGCTTGGTCCCCAGTACAGCGAAAAGCTCAAGCAGAAGGCTTCAGAGCTTGGTGTGTCCACTGATTGGATGAACTCTGTTGCAGAACAGTCTCCTACGGCTTTCTATAATCTTATTGGACTTAACCAGTCTGCACCCCAGCGTCAGGATGTATTTACTCCCCCGCAGGGACAGGGACGGTCCAGCTTTGAACCCTCCAATGTGGAACGGAACAACACCTTCTATGAGAACATCAAGAAGGCTGATCCTAAGAAATATTGGTCCCCAGCTACCCAGAATCAGTTGCACAAAGATGCAATCCGACTGGGTGAAAAATTCTTCAGTTAATTTGGAAGGTAAATAAATATGTCTGGTTTTATGGTTGCTAATAACGAGCACCTGATTCGTTCTACCCTTTGGTCTTCGCAGATCAAGGAAGTCCTCCTCGATGAACTCTTCGGTATGAAGTACATCGACATGATTACGGACTTCCCGGATGGCGACACCATCAACATCCCGTCTATCGGTCAGGCAGAAGTCCTGGACTACGATGAGGGGCAGGCCATTCGCTACACTGCGATGGACACCGGTAACTTCACCTTCAGCATCGACCAGTACAAGTCCAGCGCCACGTTCATCACCAACAAGATGAAGCAGGACTCGTTCTACATGAGCCGCCTTGTGTCGGGCTTCGTCCCCAAGCAGGCTCGTGCGATTGCTAAGGCCATGGAAGTTCTGGTGATGGGTCTCGGCCCGAAGTCCCAGGTTGCTGGTTCTACCAACAGCATCAACGGTGCAGCCCACCGTATCGTAGGTACTGGTGTCAACGGCCAGCTCAGCCCTGCTGACTTTGCCCGCGCTCGCTACGCCCTTCAGAAGGCTAACGTGCCTATGACCAACCTCGTTGCCATCGTTGACCCCTCGGTTGAGTACACGATGAATACGCAGACCAACCTTATCAACATCTCGAACAACAAGGCTTGGGAAGGCATTGTTTCTACGGGTATCTCGACTGGCCTGAAGTTCCTTGTGAACATCTACGGCTTCGATGTGTACGTGTCCCAGAACCTTCCGAACACTGGTGTTGAGACTATTGGTGGTGCTTCGGTCAACTCCTCGGCAGTTGGTAACGTCTTCTTCTCTGCGGCCCCGGATGTCCTCCCCTACGTGGGTAACGTCCGTCAGGCTCCGAAGGTTGACTCTGAGTACAACAAGGACCTCCAGCGTGAAGAGTACGTGACGACTGCTCGTTACGGCTTCAAGCTCTTCCGTCCTGAGAACATGGTCGTTGCTCTGTCGAACACCGATCAGGTCGCCTAAGTTTATATAGAGAAAAGGAATTAACAAATGCCTATTTGGAATAACCAGGACGGTCTACTCATTAAGACTGGTCGAGATGAGGCTGTCTCCGGCACCTCTGGCCAGTACGGTGAAACCTTTAGTGGTAACCACGTAATCGAAGCTAACGTCACTCTTGCTAACTACGCTGCTGGTCAGGTAGTCATCCTTGAGGACAATATTCGCTTCCCTCGTGGTTTCCGTATTGAGCGTGTAGAGTCCTACGTTGAGACTGCTGCTGCTGGTGGCACCTCGATTGACTTTGGTCTGATTGCCTCAGATCGTGTCACTGCCATTGACCCCGCAGGGTTTATTGCAGCCAGCCCCACGGCTAACCTTACTCCGGCTGGTAAGCGTACCAACTACGACCAAGGTGGCACTAACTCTGGTGCTCTCGTAGGTACTCTTACGACCCCTGCCCAGACTGGAGCCTACCTTACGTTCAGGGCTAATGGAACCTTTACCGCAGGTGTTATCAAGCTGCGTATTATCTTCCATAAGCCGTAAGAACTAAATCCAACAGGGGGCGTCCATCCACGGGCGTCCCCTTTTTTCGGTTTAACAGGAGAAATTTATATGGCTCTTCACAGAGACCTCACTGGAGCAGACCTACATGAGCCTAAAGGTATTTCTACCGCTGGAGATGGTCAGTCTTACGTAGCGAATGGTTCTGGATCAGGTACTTGGCGTAAACTTCTAAAGACTGACATCGACACCAGCAATATCAAAGCTCTTACCGAGTTTGGTGAACGACTTTCAGTTCAGAACATCAATGAAGCTAAGATTAACTACTACGTTATTGGAAGGGCTGGTCTCCTATTTGAAGTACGCTCTATTGTCAGTGGCCTAGTAAATACTGACACCACAATCACTATTCGTAAAAATTCTACTAGCGCCTTCTCTTCATTTGTAGTCCCGGCGAGCATAGCTCCTGGTACTACTTTCTCTGGTCAGCCAGTACCACCGGTAAGTTTTGCACTAGGGGATATTCTCACTATTGAGACTAATGGATCGGGATCAGGTCTAGCTCCACTCAATTTTCATTTTCTTTACGCCTACTAAGGATTAACAATATGCCTACTTCCCCCGCAGGACGCGCCTTTATCACCAAGGAAGAGGGCCGTAAACTTACCGCGTACCAAGACTCTGTTGGTGTCTGGACTATTGGTGTTGGACACACATCTAATGCTGGTCTTCCACGAGTATACCCTGGTATGAAGATTACAGCTAAAGAAGCTGATGAAATTCTGTCTAAAGACCTTGAGACTTTTGAGGACGCTGTAGAACGTAACGTAAAGGTTCCTCTTACACAGAATCAATATGATGCTCTTGTGTCTTTGTGTTTTAATATCGGTGCTACTGGTTTTTCTAACTCTACTGTAGTTAAGAAACTTAAGTCTCTAGACTATCAAGGCGCCGCTGATGCCTTCGAGAATTGGTCCAGGGCTGGTAAGAACGCCAAGCTACTTCTTCCTCGTCGTAAGAGGGAAAAGGCATTATTCCTAAAGGGAGGCCCTAAGGTAGACCCTGTAACCAAGGCTGCTGTGGTTACTAAGGAGGCTGCTAAGTCAACCCCTATCGCTACCTCTACTGCCATCGGTACTGCCATTGCTGGCTCTGGTACACTACTTAGTCAAGTAACGAGCTGGGAAGCTGTGGGAGCCCTTGGTGTTCTAGTGGTGGCTGCTTGTATCGGGTACATCATCTGGAAACGTTACAATGATTAGTGCATTTCTAGGGGTGCTGAAGTTCCTTGGGATTGACATTCTTCCCAAGGTTCTTGAGTTCTACAACAAGAAGGCAGACACTCTAGTAGCTAATAACAACACCACGGCGGCTGTAGCTACAACTATGATTCAAGCTGACATGGCTGTGACACAGGCTAAGAAAGAGTCACTAGACCATAAAGACTGGATCACCACTATTATGATTGCACTCCTTGGTCTTCCAGTAGCTCTCCATTGGTCTGCCATTGCGCTGGACAGTACCTTTAGGTTTGGCTGGGGCGTACCTGCAATGCCCGGTGTGTACGGTGACACAGAGATTGAAATTGTAAGGTCGTTCTTCTACGTTGGTGTTGCAGCAGCTACAGTGACTAAAGTCGCATCTATTATCAAGAGGTAAGAACATGAAGGTAACTCTCCTAAAGATTGTACAAGACATTCTGAGTGCAATGGACTCTGATGAAGTTAACTCCATTGGAGATACTGTGGAGAGCCGACAGGTTGCCACTGTAGTAGAGACAGTCTACAACAACATTGTAGCACGAACAGAGTTTCCAGAGCAACACGAATTAGTGGAACTTAAGGCTTCTGGGGACCCAGCTAAACCAAATTTGATGTATGTGCCGAATTCACTTGACAACGTTGAGTGGGTGAAGTATAATAGTCTTACTACAGATAAAGGCTTTAGTGATCTTAAGTTCCTACCCACTACTGAGTTCCTTGAAAGAATGTACAGTCTAGGAAGAACTTACAGAGATGATCCAGAAGTTCAATCCTATAGTTACATGAAAGATGATAACTCTATTGAAATCTACTATAAGAATAATGTAGACCCCTCATACTTTACCTTTATTCATGGTGTTGGTGTTCTATTTGATGCAGTGGATACCACTGTGGCAGACACCCTTATGAAGACTAGGGCTTTGGCGTACGGCAGACGTTCATTTAGTTTTGATCTAAGTGATGATTTTGTACCGCCTTTAGATAGTCTTCATTTCAATATTCTTTACCAAGAAGCTAAAGCTCTTGCCTTTGCAGAACTAAAACAGACTTCTCACGCTATTGCTGAACGTAATGCTAAGGATAGTCGTATCCATGCACAAAGGCGTAAGGACAGTGGATTAGAGACCACCTTTTACCACAACCTCCCTAGATACGGAAGACGATAAATGTTGCACGATATTGAGCCTACCAAAGATATTCCTAACCGGCGTGTTGTAGATAACACTCCATTTATCCTCACTCGTAAAGACCCCTATGGGTTCTGGTTTGTGTCAGTGGAAAAGGGAAACATCCCTGTATTTCTTACTGGTTCATACACAACCTATGAAGAGGCTAAGAAGAATGTATTGATTTACCTTGAGCGACAAGGTAAGGCACCACTCAAGGGAGTTTAAGAATGGCACGTAGCCTTGGTACAGCAGTTGAGAATAACTTCACTGGAGGTCTAGTTACTGAGGCTACCTCTCTTAACTTTCCCGAGAATGCAGTAACTGCTACTGACAATTGTGTGTTTGATAAGACTGGTTCTGTGTACCGTAGACCGGGAATTAACTACGAAGATTCTAACGAGTTCATTCCCATTAGTCGGTCAGACTCTGTAGTCACGTCTTACCTCTGGCGTAATACTGGAGGTAACGGAGATGTAACCCTTACTGTTCTACAGAATGGTAGTTCTCTACATTTCTTTAGAAATTCTAATGGCCCTACGTCTGCCAATAAGTTGTACTTTGTGCAAGACCTTTATGCGTACTACGCAGGAGGTTCTTTTAGGCCAGAGTTTAACGAATGCCAATTCTCTGTAGGTAACGGGTTTCTGATTGTAACTAACCCTGCGTGTAACCCCTTTTATATCTCTTACAACTTTGAGAATGGAGAGTTTGGTTCCTTTCTTATCAGCGTAGGGATAAGAGACTTTGCAGGGATAGAAGACCCTGGTGTGAGTGTTACAGATAGGCCCTTAGACCTTAGTCTAACTAGATTTTACAATCTTGTCAATCAAGGTTGGTCTAAGAGTAGAATGGATGAATTTAGGGTCAGAGTTGGTGGATGGCCCTCGTATGCTGACGTGTGGTGGCTTCTTAAAGACGCTAACGGCAACTTTAAGCCTGGGCCTATTGAGACTCAGGTAGCAGTAAAAGACAAACTAGAGACAGTCTATGGAGACCTGAGAGCTAACTCAGTATTTAGAGGTAACACTCCTGCCCCTAAAGGTCACCATATCCTTAGTCCTTTTAATCTAGATCGCTCTAGTGCCTCTAGCATTCCCAATATCCCCCTTGGCAGGGTTACACAGAACAGGCCAAGCACGAGTAGTTTCTACGCTGGTAGAGCTTTCTACGCTGGTATTTCTGGGCCTAGCTACACTGATAAAATCTACTTCTCTCAGGTAATTGAAACTCCTGCTGAATTTGGCAAGTGCTATCAGACTAACGACCCTACCTCCGAGTCTCTGTTTAATCTATTGGCTACAGATGGTGGTGTTATTAGTATTCCTGACGCTGGTCAGATCATCAAGATGTTTCCTGTAGCTACTAGCCTTCTAGTGTTTGCTAGTAATGGTCTGTGGGCTATCTCAGGCTCTACAGGTATCGGCTTCTCTGCTACTGACTACTCTGTGTCTAAAGTGTCTTCTATTCCGTTTACCAGTGCAAGCTCTCTAGTAGACATCGAAGGTTACCCTGCCTTCTGGAACGACGAAGGGATTTACATGGTTTCTGCTAGTCAAGCAGGCACTCTGCAAGTTCAGTCTATGTCTGAGAAGAAGATTAAGACATTCTACAACAACATTCCCTTGGACTCCAAGAAGTACGCCAAGGGCTTCTATAACCCTACTGACAAGACTATTCAGTGGCTGTATAAGTCTACCCCTTCATCTAGTGTAGGCAACAGGTATACGTATGATAAGGCTCTCATTTATAGTGTCCTTATTGAATCTTTCTACCCCTGGACTTTTAACAATCCTCCTGGGTTAGAACTAGCTGGTATCTTTACTAGCTTTGGTTCAGAAGTTAGACGTACTCAAATTCCTATTACTACAGTGGGCAACTCTATTGTTACTACTACTACTGGAACTTCTGTAACGTCTGAAGATATTGCTGCGTTCCCTGTAACCTTCGCGTACAAATACCTACTGTTTAATCCTTCTGGCTTTACATTCGGATCACTTAAGCCTGATGTACTTATGGATTACTCCACTTACAACTACTCTTCTTACTTCACAACTGGATATAAGTTGAGGGGAGAGGCTGTTAAGAAAGCTCAGACTAACTATCTTGTTGTGTTCTTTAAGAAGGACTACGGGAATAGTTTTGATGTGCAGTCCCTTTGGGATTATTCAAACGATAGAAACTCTAACAGGTGGTCTTCTAAGCAAAGGATAAACGCAGGGAGAGGTCAGTACGACTATGACTTCAGGCGGTTAAAGATTAGAGGACAAGGCAGGGCTGTACAGTATAGATTTGAGTCTGTAGCTAATCTTCCCTTTAACATCTCTGGCTGGGGTTCTGTGGACTCTGTAAATGGAAACATCTAATGGACCTTAGGCTTGCAACTTACAACGACGTTCCTGTCATCAAGGAACTTGTCCTGGGCTTCTACAAGGAGTCTCCGTACAGGGACGTCACCCTAGACCACACCAAAGTAGATAAGGTTATCGATGCACTACTCAATAATGACGATGCCGTCACGGTCCTACTCACAGGAGACGAGGGAAAAGTTTGCGGCATTATTGCAGGCTATATCTCAGAACTCATTTTTAGCCATGACAAAGTTGCATCAGAAGCAATCTGGTATGTTACACCCGACCAAAGGGGTAAACAGATTTCCTTCAAAATGGTCGATGCCTTTGAGTTCTGGGCAGCGAAGCGAGGATGTAAGTTCGTCCACATGTCCCTTCTCGCAGACAACGACCGAGTAGGTAAAATTTATAAACGTAAAGGCTTTGCAGAAGCAGAGACCTCATACCTCAAAAGGATTTAATTATGGCGGCTGTTACTTCTATTATTGCTGGTATTGGTCTGGCCGCTGGTGCTATTGGTACTGGTGTCCAGGTCATGGGCTCTATGGCAGCCCAGGATGCCCAGAGACGTTCAGCCCAGCTCCAGAGGCAGGCAGAAGCTACTCGGCAGAGGGCTATGGACCTAGACAGTCAACGCAAACAGTACAGTATTATTCGTGAACAGCAGACCGCTAGAGCACAGGCTATTGCTAACGCTACCTCTGGTAACGCTCAGTTTGGCTCTGGTCTCCAGGGTGGCCTTGCTCAGGTCAGCGGACAGTCCGGCACTAACCTTCAGGGTGTTCAGCAGAACACTGAGGCCGGTGCTGAGATGTTTGCAATCAATGGTGCTAAGTACGGTGCTGACGTCAATGCCTCTAGGGCTGGTACTATGACTTCGTTTGGTCAGGGTATCTCTAGCCTTGGTGGAACGATTACCAAGGACGCTGGTACTATTTCTAAAATTGGTGGGTGGAATTAATGGTTGAGGAACAGACTGTAGCTCTAGACGAAGGTAACGACACCGGCTATGACGCTGGCGGTCTGGTCACTCTCAGTGATGAAACCACTCGTAAACTTCCTGATGACGTAGCAGCTAAGAGGGCTCTACGAGCAGACTACGGCCTCGGTGAACATAGCCCTGGCCGTGACGCTCTGTCCAACGCTATCTCTACGGGTAACGAACAAGCTCTTAGACAGACAGCTTCTGCTGCCGATGAGATGAAGCAGACTGCTGCTAATGCTCGTCGTGTCCTAGGGGTGGTGTCCAAGCAGACTCCAGTTACACAGGATGACGTGGACCTCTACAAGGGGTCTCAGGTTGCCAACCCTATTGATCCTGGTGTTGTGTTTGAACTTGGGTTTGGTAAGCGTATCGTTAATGACGTAGCAGCCAACAACCCTGATACTTCCTCTGTGTTTAACAAGGGTGTCCTCAAGGACCCCGCTAAAACTTATCAAGATATGGACATTGCTAGTGACGTAATCGCTAAGCAGTCCATCGCTGACACTCTACTTGAAAATCGTAAAGCCGACTGGAAGGCCACCAGTTGGTGGGATAGTGCATCTGATTTGGCAGAGTCTTTTGTTCCTCTGCTTTCTGCGTCCCGCCTTAGGAATGTGGCAGGGGTTGACGGCGGATTGCTTCCCGGCGACAACTTAGAAGCACAAGTCCAGGGCCTGCTTCTCAAGTCACCCTCTGAGTTTAAGAAGAAGCTTGAGGAAGTGACTGATGCGTTATACGACAAAAACCCACAGGATGCTATTAAGTTCCTGGAAGCAGTTAAAAGCTATGGTGCTGACGATAGACATTTGGACTCTCTATTCGGCATCGCTGATGTTCTGGGGATTGGTGAGGGTCTGGTCGGGGTTGGCAAACTCGTAGCCAAGGGTACCAAGCTTACTGCCCCTAAGCTAGCTACTGAGACTGCTGTTGATCTAGCTGGTCGTACACAGAGAGTTCAGGCCCTTAAGGACACCATCAAGGCATCCGCTAAGAACCCTGACACTCCTGAAGATATCTTTGCCGCTGTGGGCCAGATTGAGAAGGCAGCAGACATTGGAGCCCTGCGTAAGCTTGGTGTTCTTCCAACTACAGGAATGACTGATGCTGAAGTCCTTGCAAGAAACCTTCCCTCTGCTGCCCGTGTACAGTCTATTGTGTCTGACGCTGGCGCCCTCAGCCGTGAAGCAACTGACCGCCTTGCGGCGAAGCTAAACGCTAACCTGAGTGGCCTGGACGGGGCTGCCTCCGTTACTGTTCGTAACACTCGGTTGACCCCTGAGCAGCTTGAAGTTGGTATCGCTGAGGCTAAGGAGGCTCTTCGTAGGGAGTTTGAAAAGACTTCTGACAGCATCATTGATGTGCGTCATAACGTTATTGAAAACAACACAGCAAATGTGGAGACTGTAACCCTAGAGCTTGGTGCTCCTAATGCTACCCCTTGGCCGTCAGAGGACCTTGCTAGGTTCCACGCCGAGCAGCTTTATGGTCTAGAGGAAGGGGCTTACAACGTTAAGCAGATTGGAGATAACTTCACACTAGAGATTACTCGTCCTATTGATGAGACAACTGAAGGTGTGCGTAAGGTTCTCCAAACTAGTAATCCAGAGAATGCTGAAGGTATCGGTGGCTTTATGGACTTCCTCAGGCAGCCTAATAAGGTGTTGCCTGGGTATCTTAAGGGTGCTGATGAGTCTCTCCCTGAGTTCCAGAACCAGCAGCGTAAGGCTGTTCAGTTCGGGTTCAACTCTACTCTTGGTGAGCTGAAGGAGGTTGTAAAGCCTCTAGCCACTTTGGGTAAGAAGGAACTGTCTGACCTTGAGACTGTGTTGAAGTACAACAGAGACGCCTTCGATAGCCGTACTGGTGATCGTGGCTTCTTCTACTCTACTGTAGCAGACCTGGAGGAAGGCTACCTTCGCTCCACTAATCGTCTACCGTCCGAGAAGGAAATTGAGGCGTACTTCACGTACACACAACTCTCTGACCTTGATTGGGGTCTGCGTAACACTAGCTTGTACCGTGACAAGGCTCGCTTGGGTCTCAAGCAGTACAGTGTAGAGTTCCAGATGGCTGACGAAGGAGGTACTTACTTCCCTCGTACTCCTAACTTCGAGGGTCGGGCTATTGACAACCTTCCTTGGGGTGGTGAACCTGCAACGGTTCTACACTTTGAGAATAATGGTAAGTCTGCTTCTGTGTTTACTACTAAGGAAGTTGACCCTGCTATCTACGAAGAGATGATTAAAAACGGAGGGTACAAAGTAATCCAGGTGGATAACCCTGTTGCAAGGCCCTTCTCTAAGGTTCTTAACAACAACGAGGTTATTCAGTATGTACTCACAAAAGAATTTAAGGAGTCCGAGCTATCTCTTAAGCAACTTGACTATAATCCTGGTGGTCATGTTGAATACCAGCACGATTGGTTCCTTAAGCAACCACGCATTAGCGTGGGTCGAGGCGGCCAGAGATTCTATGAGGGTGATACTGCACTCCTAAACTTTACGTCTGAAGCCCAGACCCGTAAGTTTGAGAAGTCCTTTAACACAGCCAGAGAACTACTCAAGGCTAAGGACGAAGCAGGCTTAGAAGCTTTTGTGTCTAAGAACCTACCGTACACTAAGGATCAGTTCAAGGCTATGTTTGAGGGTGCAGAAGCCCTTAGTCTTGACCAGAAGTTCCATGTTGTTAAGCGTGGTCGGTCCATCATTCAGGACAACAAGGCTATCCGTCAGGATAACCCTGGTATCCGTGACTACACTGACTCCGTACACAACATCTCTGGTGAAGCTAACCGTAAGTACGTGGGTGCTCGTAACGGCCCCCTTATGACGGTTCATGCTTCTGGTTCGGACAGTAACCCTCTGTTCCGTATGGTTCCTGCCAAGACCATTGACCCTATCCAGACTATGGGTAAGTCACTAGCCAATGCAGTGAACAATAGGTTCTTTGGTGACTACAAGACTGGTGCGGTAGAGGACTTTATCTCTAGGTACGCAGACGCTATGAAGACTCCTATTAAGGACCTTCAGGCTTTCCCTATGTACTTCCTCCATAACCCTGAGTGGGATGTGTCCCGTGCAGGCTACGGTAAGGTCGCAGAGGCCATGAACGCCAGACGGGCTATCATGAACTTTGTGGGAGAACAGACGCCCCTGGGCCGTCAGGTTGAGAACATGAAGCAGAAGCTTTACAACTCTGTGTTCAATACCTTTGGACAGGACGCCACTACTAAGGTAGTAAACGTTCTGGGTCGTAAGGGTGATGAGTCTATTGATCCTAGCCAATGGTTCCGTGCTGTAGGCTTCCATACGAAGCTTGGGTTGTTTAACCCTATGCAGTACCCGCTACAGGCTATGGGTGCTACTCACGCCATTGCTATCAGCCCTAAGCATGGTCTGAATGCAGCTATTTCTTACTTCCCTACTCGGTGGCTTGGTCTACACCCCTCAGAAGAGCTTATTAAGGCTACTGCCCAGAAGATGAAGTCTTTTGGTTGGGTGCCTGAGCACTTTGAGGAGTCCATCAAGACTATGCGTCAGGTGGGCTACGATAACGTTGGTAGAGAACACGTCTGGAAAGACAACATCTCTGACCCTAAAATCTTTGGTGAAGACAAGGGTGGGTTCCTGGATAAGGGTTCATTCTTCTTTAACGAAGGTGAACGGACCCATCGTATTATCGCATGGCACACTGCTTACCGGGAGTGGAAGGAAGCTAACCCTCTCAAGAAGATGGACACAGAGCAGATTAGGTCTATCCTTAACCGGGCGGACCTGATGGGAACTAATATGTCCCGTGCCTCTGCTGCCTCTTGGCAGAAGGGCCTGCTGTCCATTCCTACACAGTTCCTTGGGTATCAAGCAAGGATGATGGATCAGTTCCTTGGCAAGCGTCTAACGACTGCTGAGAAGACCAGAGCCTTTGCTGTGTACTCCGCTATGTACGGTGTTCCGTCTGCTATTGCTGGTGCCACCGGCTATACCGCTTACGAAGACATTCGTACCATGGCGCTGGAAAAGGGTTGGAACGTGGGTGACCCTATGTTCAAGGCTCTCCATGAGGGTGCCGTGTCCTCTATGTTGTCACTCATCTCTGGTAAGGACTACAACTACGCAGACCGTTATGGTCCGGGTGGCTTGAAGATTCTCAAGGAGATTGCAAATGGAGATAAGTCTCTTGCTGAACTTGCAGGTGGTGCTTCTGGTTCTATTCTTGGTAATGTTCTTTCCTCTGGTTCTCCACTCTTAAAGGACTTCTACACTCTGTTCAATGACGGTGGTTCCTTTGAGCCAGTCCTTCAGGATGTAGTGGAAGCCACTAAGAACATCTCCAGTGTGAATAGTGCTGCTAAGATTCTCATGGCTCTTAACACAGCTAAGTACTTCAATAAGCAAGGGAAGCTTGTTGGTGATATGTCTCCTGCTGACGCCATCTTTGGTGCCATCACAGGTCTACAGCCTCAGCGTATGTCTGATATGTCCCTCATGTACAAGTCTGGAGAAGCCCGTAAAGAGGTGGAAGAGAATGCCTACAAAGAGATGACTAAGAACTGGAGACTTGGTGTGGACGCCACAGCCAGGGGAGACAGAGAAGCTGCCACTGCCTTCTACAAGAAGTCTAGGGCTGCCCTTATCGCTGCTGACATCAACGTGTCTAAGCAAGGTCTACTGCTTCAGAGGTTCCTGAAGGATCAGGGTCCGATGATTGATCGTGCTGAAGCTTCCTTCGTCAACAACGCCCCTGGTGGGGACTACAACGCTCGTAATACTCAAAGGATGAATAGACAGTAATGGCAAAGTTTAACCCTGATGTTCAACAGGTTCAGGAGCCGAACTACCTCAATCAATCGAAAGGGGTAGACGCTCCCAGACCTAATAAATCCTTTGAGACGCTGTTTGAGGGTCTTGGCAATGTCGGAGACGGCCTTGTCAGGACCATCGACAGTTCCAATAAAGCTGACATTCAGAACCAGGTAGTTGCTGGTGTAGACGCTATCCGTGGTGCTACTGGTGTAGATGTGGCCACAGATCGTGCTGCTCAGGGCAACACCCTTGTTCCCAACCAAGCTGGTAGTCCAGTACCCTCCGCTATCTCCAAAGCCTCTAGCGACGTTGCTAGGCTTAAGGACGCCTATGACCAGGGTAAGATCAATGACTCCTACTACTGGGGTCGTGTTAATGCTCTGGCCAAGCAGATTAGGACACAGTACCCAGGCTACCGGGAAGAGATTGATTCGTCGTTCTCTAGTGTCACTGGTGCAAATCCTGCCAATGCTCTGCGTAAGGCTATTCAGTCTGACTTTGACGCAGCACAGGGTAAGCTTGAACAGGCTGGCAATAAGGAAGACGCATTCGTCAACCAGAACCTTCCTGAGATCAGTGAAACTATTCCTGACTACTGGCAGCGTAGGGCTGCTGGTAATCCTGTCCCCTTTGATGAAGTCCGTGCTCGTGTTGCTCAGAAGCAGACACAGAATGCGGCTCTCAAGGAGCAAGGCACCCGTATGGACCTTCTGTCCAAGCAAGGTGCTCTAGACGCTGAGACTGCTCAGTCTAACGCTACTCTAAATGCCAACACCATTGTTAACAACTCAGTGGCTGCTGGTGTACAGGCTCTTGGCTCTAAGATTCAGGAAGCCATTAAGGGTGGTAAGCCTATTCCCCCTGAGCAAATTGCAGAGTTCCAGGCTGCCTATGGACAGCTTAGAGCTAAGGCTGAAGTGTCTATCAATCAGTTCCTTAACAATCCTTATGGTGACGACAAGACTAAGACTCCTGCCAGTATCATTAAGGATTCTGGTAAGCTTAAGTCCATCAAGGACAATGCCTTGGCTAACCTTGACTCCATGAAGGAACTGCTGACTAATGGTCAGTATGGTGTGTTCCAGATGAATGCCTCTATTGCTAAGGCTTCCACTGACTACACCACCTCGCAAATCCTTCAGAGGTCTGAAGCTGCTCGTAAGATTTCTGCTGCTAACGCTATTAGCTCGGTGGCTCTGAACTCTCTTACTCTAGCACGTCCCCAAATCCTGGATGAGTTCTCTGAGGCAATCAACAACGTACACATTGCAGAGTCTGTAACTGGTGAAGGTTCTATCACCAAGCAGTTGGATAACCTTAAGAACCCTAGCTCTAACAAGCTTGGTCGTGGTGCAGCCTCTCGTCTGATTGACGACAAGGTGAATTTCATCGGTTCTAAGGACGCCCCTGACAACGCTAAGGTGAACGTAGCTAAGTCCCTGTTCTCTGACCAGGAGTCAGGCTTCCTAGAGAAGTTTGCAGGGTCTGATCGCCTCCGTGTGTTCCAGAAGCTTACTGCTCCTGAAGTCACTAAGGAGATGCAGCGTCTTAGGACTGCTGATCCCAACACCTACGAGAACTATCGTAAGTGGGCAACCAATAGTTTTAGCACTTTGCTTAAGACACAGGCTAACACTATCCAGGACATCAATGCCTACAACGAGGACGTTAAGCTTACGTTTGATCCAGCGGCTATGCAATACCAAATTAGTATTGCTGACGCTAAGCCCAATGCTAACCTTCCTGTCACTGGTCAGGTCATTGCTGGTACGGTTAACGTGTTGGCAAACAAGCTGCGTCTCAATGAAGCACAACAGGCACTGGCACCTATTAACGCCGCACTAAAGAACCTTGCCCCTATTATCAATGAAGGTAATAAGGACCCTGAGGCTCTGGCTAAGGTGTTGACGGGTATCGATCCACAAGGACCTAAGCAAACGGGTCTACTTCAGTGGCTTGGTAATGGCATTGTGAATGCTGTGTCTGGTGCTGCTGGTGCTGTTGGTAACGCCATTGCTCCACCGGCTAAGGGTGCTACTAGAGAGCCTTCCCTCAAGGGTATCTCTCTAGATGCCTACACACCAGAGGACGCTAAGGGTGCCATCCTCGACTCTGCCTTTAACACAGCAGACCTTAGTGGCATTAAGCTTGATGGTGGTGAAGTAGACGCTGCTGTCCAACAGACTGGTGTTAAGGGTCTACTCGATAAGATCGGCCAGGGTGAAGCTGGTGGGTCCTACAACGTTGTGTACGGTGGGCGTAAGCTCCCCCTTACTGAGATGACACTTGGTGAGGTGATGTCCCTACAGAACCAAATGTCCCGTAAGGGTTCTCCTTCTACGGCAGTTGGTAAGTACCAGTTCATCAACAGCACACTTGGTAATATCGCCCGTAAGATGGGTGTTGGACCTGATACTCCATTCACCCCTGAGCTTCAAGACAAGCTTGCAGTTGGCCTACTGAAGGGTCGTGGCCTTGACCAGTACCTCTCTGGCAAGCTGTCCAAAGCTGCGTTCATTGACAACATTGCTCAGGAGTGGGCTGCTGTTAAGAACACAAAGGGTAAGGGTCACTACGATGGCGACGGCCTTAACAAGGGTTCGTTGAACATCAGTGACCTTGTGGACAGCCTTAAGTCCTAAACGCAGAAAGCCCCGGCAGCTACCCTAGGATTTCCTAAGGTGGCCACCGGGGCTTTTCTATTTAGAACTCATTAAAGTGGTTATCGTCAGAGTAGGCTCCAAAACTAAGCCTGACCCTAGCTAGCTTGTTGTTATTAAACTCCACTAGGTAAAGGAAAGCTTCAAACTCTTGACGGAGCTTATCCTTTAGATCATCAAAGTCTACATCTTGAGTAGAGCAAGCAACAACTTGGTTGATATTGAAATCAGTCTTCATCTTAACTCTCTGGGTAGTAGTGTTGGATCATCTTCTGGAGGTAGTCAATAGCCTTCTCTAGGTCTTGCTTACCCCCTTTGTCTTTGTGCCTAGTTGTGTACTTAACAACTGCATGTTCCATGATACCCAAACCGTTGGCAAGTGCGTACTCAAGAGGTTGGATAGGCAGCTTGCTGTAATGATTACCTCCTACTTGTCCGTCCCACTTAACTACTGGTTCATTCTGGAGCATTACACGCTGACGATACAATTCGTATGCGTCCGGAGGGGCTCCCTCCTTATAGATGTCTGCAATAGTCCTAACCTTAAACCCCACAGCTACCACCTCCCCTCAGATCACACACATCATTGCCTTCTACGTGTTCCTCAAATTCAGTACCAAGCTTACTCACCGCTTCCGAGTAAGGTACGCCAGTGAGTGGCTGGCCCCCTCTAGCGCCATCAGGATAACAAGTGAAACCACGCAGCCTACTAGCATACTTCGCCAGGGTGGTAGCGAAGGGTACGATAGTATCGACATTGTTAAGACGACTGCCAAAAGCAGGGAGGTTAATTGTAGAAGAAATAGACATATCGACGTAATCTTGGACGTCAGCCTGGAATTTAATTCTACGCTCATAATCTTCCGCTAGGTCAATGGCAGACTCAATCTTATCAGGATTAATGCCGAGGTTAATCAGGTCCTGCGCACAACTATCAACCGCATACTGATACTTCCATCGGTCGCCTCCCACGAGATACCGTCGTTTGTACGCAACGGCATAGACCGGCTCAATGCCCGTAGTTGTTCCTGCGAGCATTCCGATAGTACCTGTCGGAGCAATTGCTCGATTGGCCACTGGCTGCGAGATTCCGAGTCGTGCAGATTCATTTCGACTGACATTATCACTTACACCTTTATAGACCGAAAGCCATTGATGAAGCTCTGGGGAGACCTCATATCTATAGCCTCTTTTGAGAAGCCACTCGTGCACACCCATAAACCCAAGCCCAAGGCGACGGTTCTTAGTCCTAGTGCTGTAAACTTTCTCGAATGGTAATTGTGCTCTAAGAGTGCCAAATAGTAGAAACTTCGTTCCAAGCTCCACCACAGTGGCCAAGTCAGCAACGCTATCAATGCGAGCAAGATTGACAGAACCAAGATTACAAACATCAGAGTCATCTTCAGAAGTAACCTCAGTACAGGCATTCCGAAGCGTTTCCTTTTCCTTGTCAAAGAAGTTAAAGCTAAACCCCGGCTCACCAGTCTTAAGCGCCTGAGCTACGTTCTCAGTGAACACAGCGCCAGGGTCTCCAGTACGGTAATAGTTTAGCAGCCACTCTGTGTCGTAATTGGTGGAGATATTAGTCTGATCGAGGGGGCAGGGGAAATTAAAGTCTTGTTGTTTGACATCAGCGTAAGTAAATCCAGTAGTTCCGACCGGCTTAGAGGACCAATCTTTACTTCGTAGGAACTTTCTGATGTCCCCGTGTTTCCAATTAAGACTGGCGTAGATGGCAGATCGACGTGATCCACCTTGCATAACCCTTCGGCCAATTTCATTAATCATTTCCATCTTCGGGAGAGGACCAGATGCGCCTCCTCCCGTACGTCTAATGATAGCTCCCTCAGGGCGGTAAACCGAATAATCAACGCCAATGCCTCCGCCTGTGAGAAGACACGACTCAGATCGCCAACTGACATTTGCCCAGTCCTCTCTAGAGTCCTCTTCAGCCTTGAGTAGATAACAGTTGT
>Ga0182227_1000001_pt1 | contig 57234 bp, 91 predicted proteins | sample G6R1MG_18_FD_129659 | JGI IMG/M metagenome (GOLD analysis project Ga0182227, IMG submission 129659) | Miscanthus phyllosphere microbial communities from Michigan, USA - G6R2_MAIN_07NOV2016_LD1 MG | ecosystem: Host-associated > Plants > Phyllosphere > Phylloplane/Leaf | place: USA: Michigan... | reverse complement strand
CGCGCTTGCTCTTCGCGATCGTCATGGGGATCGTCACCTCGTTGCGCTCCAGGTCCACCCGATCCCATGTGAGCGAGAACTGCTCCTCAGATCGTAGTCCGGAGTAGATCGCGAAAATCATGGCGTCCCGCACGTAGGGGAGGGCATGTTTCAGCAGATGGGTCTCATCTCGCCGGCTGAGGTAGCGCGTGCGCGGCGGGCTCTCGCGGAGCCCTCGGCGCTTGCGCTGCTTCAGGTAGGCCGCAACCGGGTTCTTGTCGGCCAGTCCGGTTTCCATGGCAAAACCGAAGATCGACGAAAGCGTAGACAGGTCGCGCCGGATCGTAGGCGGGGAAGCGCCGTTCGCACGCCGCGCAACCTCGAAGTCGTTTAGGTGCGTGTTGCCGAGATCCGTGAGCCGGTATTGCCCGAGCTTGTCGTTCAGCCACTGGATAGAAATGCTGTAGCGGCGGCGGGTGTTGAACCGCAGGGTGGGCAGATGCTCGTCAATGAAGGCGTCCAGCACCTCGTTGAGCGTCTTCTGCGGGATGCCACCGCGGTCCTCTTCCTCTAAGCGGGCTTTCCATTCTGCAAGAGCCTTGCGAGCTTCGCCCTCAGATCGTGTTTTAAGGGAGGCACGGAGTTCCTTGCCGTCTTTCTGGAGACGACCCCACCAGACCGCGCCGCGTTGGTAGATGTTGGCCATTCGGGCACCTGTTGAGCGAGGTCGTTCCACCACTTGCGCACGACGATGACATCGAAGACCCATGCAGACTTGGGGCCGAAGGGCTGACGTGCGCCGGGCACCCGGCCAGCTGCGGCTTGTCTGATCCAGTGGCGCTCGGTGAAGCCAAATTCGGAGACCAGTTCGGCCGCCGAGACATGTCTAGGCACGATCCGATCTCCCTTCTGTCGAGTTGGCGAGGGCGGCGCGTCGTTCAGCGAAAGCTTCCTGAGCCGCGTTCTCGCAGGCATCGCAATGCGACGTGCGCTTCTCGGCGACCATGTAGGCTTGGCACGACCAGCACCGCCCGAAGTACTGGCCGGGATGGAGTTCGCTGACGCGCGGGTTCGTCTCGGATGAACCGGGCTCGCCCTCCGCGGCCGGCACAGGGCGCCATTCGACGCCGCTGACCCACATGCGGTCGAGTCGGTCGCGTGTCTCGTTGATGAATCGGCGGAGGGCGTCATCGCCGAACGCCTCGTTGGGATCCTCCATGGACAAGGCCTCGTTGGCCCATCTGCTCGTGTTGGACGCGATGGAGGTCGCGAACTGCGCGAACTTGGTGTTGGTCAGAGGCTTACGCATCGCTCCGCTCCCCTTCGGGCTGGAGGGGGAGGAGCCGCACGCACCGGACAGCCTCGTTCAGCGTGTACCGCTCGGCATCGGTTGGTGCGTCGCCTCGAAAGGACCGGACTACGCGCTGAGCCGCGACCCCTCGCATCCACCGCGCCCCGTCCTCAAAGGCACGGCTCTGGTTGGCGGCGATCTCGGCGGCGAGGCGGGCCATCAGCGCATCAACGTGCTTCGGTAGCAGGTTCATCTTTGCGGCGAGCGGGGCGTCCTCTCTGATCCAGGTGTGGACGGCGAGGCGAAGCGCGGTCGTGTCCGCCTCGATCTCCGCGGCAAGGCTTTTCACGTCACGCATCGGTCTTCCCTCCTGCGCTGGTGGAAGGGGCTTCGGCCTGGGCGAGGAGGGTGATGTCGTAGCCCTCGTAGAGGCCGATCTCCTCCTCGATGTCCGCCAGTTCGTCTGCGCTTTCGCCCAAAGGCTCGTCCATCCAATCGACGCTGACGAGGCGGCCGTCGCGAACCACCCCGATGTTGAAATCGTCGGACCCGCGCTCCTTCCAGCCGGCCTTCTTCGCGGCCTGACGCTTCGGGTGGAACTCGCCGTCCCAATAGGTCTCGCAGCGGAGATCGCTCAGCGACGTGCCGACGATTTGCCGGGTGAGAACGATGAAGGTCTCAGCCACGATCGGCCTCCTCACGGTTGAGCGCAGGGGTGGGGGCTTCGGCGGCCCACCGCTCGAGGAGGTCGAGCCGGTCGCGGATTTCAGCGGTGAACCGGGCGAGAGAGTCCGGACGCGCGGGCTCGTGCGCTTTCTCGGGGAGGGTGCAGAGACTTGAGGCCCAAGACGCGGCATCCCTGGCCAACCCGGCAGCAAGGCCAGCGAACTCGATGTTCGTGATCGCCATGGCTCTATCCCTCCCCCGCCGTGGCCGCGCGGGCGAGTGCGGTGCGGTCCGGCGTCAGCAACCGGATCTTGGCTGCGGTGGCGCGATAGCCTCCGGCCGCCTGCTGGCGGTCGTAATGGCCCGTGGTCCGGTCGAAGTAGGCGGCGGCCTCGTCGCAGAGTGCTGCGGCCTTCTCTCGGACGCTGCTGACTGCGGCCTTGCGCCGGGCGCGCTCTTCCTTCAGCGCCCTGTCCTTCGCCTCCACTTCGGCCCGGAGCCGGACTGCCTCGGCTTCATAGGGGTCCGCGAAGTTGGAAGGCACGACGCCGAGTGCCTTGTCGATCTTCGCCATTGCACGGTCGTGGACCGAGCCGGGGAACCGAGCGATCGACTTCTGTGCGGCGACGCAGGCAACACGCAGCCGGTCGTTCTCGGCCCGGAGGCTGGCGGCCTCGGCGGTGGCGGTGGCAAGGGCGGCTTCGGCGGCGATGATACGCTGATAGACGGCCTCGCCGTGCTTGGCGGTGTCAGCCTCGCTCGGGCCGTCACCGAGCATGGACGAGCAGCACACCGGACAGATCACATCGTCATAATCCGGATAGCCGCCGTTGCCGCAATGCTCGGACGATCCGATCCAGCCGCAGTGCTCGCACTCGGTGAGGTAGTATGGATCGCGGACCGGGATTGGCGGCGGCGCCGGAAGCCGGAAGTTCTCGGCCTCCTCACGCATGGCCTCAATCTCGGCTTCGGTCGGCATGTCGTCGGCGCCATCAATCAGCGCCTCTGGGGTGGCGGCAGGCGTCATGACGAGCGCTCCCCGTAAACCGCCCGGCAGACCGCCTCGCACTTGTCGAGGTCAAGGCGATCATCGGTGCGGATGCGACTCTCCATGTCGATCCAGTAGGGGCCTGCCGCATCAATTACGGTAATCACGTCCTGCACGTTCTCGGGACCGATCCCGCCAGCGTATCCGACCAACCTGCCGGGATGCGCCGGCCAACCATCGGGGGCGACACCGCGACCGCCAGAGCAGTCGTGCAACCAATCGACGGCGGTGTTCTTAGGAAACCGGTCGCCGCGCGATTGGGCGATGCAACGGAAACGGCCCCATCCGTTTCTGAACAGGACGATGAGGCTCGGGTTCGGCGCCGCGTGGTTCACCTGCACGCGGTGGAAATAGCTGAGGTCGAGGGAAATCGATCCCACACCCCCGCTTTCCATGATCCGATCGCTGTAGGCGCCGCAAAGGTGACCAGCCTTCCGCAAGTCGTCGCGCCACAGGATACGAGACAGTGTGCGGTCGCAGGGATAGCGCGGATCTCGCCCCTGGCGCTTTTCGGAGAGCAGTACGCCCCACTCGATCGGATAGCGCCTTGAGAGAGCGCTGGCCCGGTCCAGATCGGTCCAAGCGTCGAGGCCGGTGAAGGTGATGAAGGAGGGCCGGATCATCGCGCGCTCTCCTGACCGGAGGAGGCCGGGGGAGCATCCTTGATGTGATAGCCGGTGCCATCGCCCATCAGCCGCCAGCGGCGCTTGCGGTTGACCGTCATCTTGCCCTGGATGGCCTCGACAACGCCGGGGAAGCGCATCAGGCAGATCACCATGTCTGCCACCTCGACGGGGTCGGACGGGTCCGCCTCAAGCTCCGCCATCTCCTCCTTCGTGCGGGAAATGACGCGCTCGGGTTTGATGGGGCCGAAGGTATCCTCTCCCCACTGCGCGATGGTCTCAAACGTCTCCGCCCCTTGCGCTTCCGGGGCTGCCGGGCGGGCGGCGAGCGCTGCTTCTGCCTCTCGCTCCATCCGCACTACGGCGTTCTTCCAGTCCTGTTCAGAGTTAGTGCGGAGCCGAGTAGCGCGGCCTGTGTTTTTGATCTGCTGTAGGGCCTCCCAGGCTTCCTCCGTCTCCACCTGCCCCGTTCGGGTGCTGTCGGGGGCAGCCAGGGCCGCGATCAGATCGGGCAATTCCTCATGCAGCACGCCGAGGTTCATGTCCTCGCGGTGATGCTTTTCGGCCTTGCTAAGCCATTCCTCGCGCGTATTGGGCTTAAGGATGCGCTGGCTCGGCCCCTGCCCGGTGCTCTGCCCGGCCGGACGTTCGGGCTCGTAGACGTAGCCCTGCGGGATCGGGTCGTTCGGGCCCAGCGGCTCGCCGTTGCCCTTCGTGTAGCCCTCACGCTCCGGGCCGCAGCAAGCCGTGTGGATCGTGCCCCCCTCGGCATCGGAGAGAACCCGCTCTCCCGCCTTCAGCGTCTTGTCACACGCGATGCAGCGCTCGGCGTCGTCATCGCTCTGCCCGGCCGGATGGGAGAGGGTGAGAACCTTGCAGAGCTTCCGGATCGTGTTGCGCGCGTCTTCGATCTGTGAGCGGTTCGGCCGCCAGTGCAGCGTCATTAGCCGCTCGGTGATGGTGTCGGCTTGCTTCCAGGCCGCCTCGCTCAGCGCCCGCACGCTATCCGGCACGCCCGGCGATGACGGAGCGGGGGATCGGCTCAGGGCGCCTTCTTCAGCGAGTGCGCCGATCACGCAGTCTGCGTCATCCCACCAATCGGCGGTCTCATCCTCGAACGGCAGGCATTTGTCCTTTCCAAGCACCGCCCTCATGCGGCCGTGGAAGAACTGGGCGACGATGGGCCGGAGCGCATCTTCCGAGATGATGGCCTCCCCCGCCGTCCTCTCGGCACTGTCCGCGCGGGGTGCGGCGAGAGCGGCATCGACGCCAGGTAGTGGTCCGCGACCATGGCGCGCCGCACGCTTCCGGCGGATTTTCTCGATGACCTCAGGCTGCCACAGGCGGGCAAGCTCCTCCTCGCCGCAGGTCATGAGGTCGTGACCGGCGTGCGTCGCCAGAGCAGCGAGGGTTACGAGACCCTGACCGATCTCTTTCCGCGGCTGGCCCTTCTCGCGGCCGAACACGTAATCGACGATCTGCCGAGCCGCCTCGTGGGTGCCATCCAGCGATTGGAAGATCTCCATCGCTTCTTCGCCGAAGCGGTCGCGACGCTCGGCCAAGTTGGTCGGGTCCCCGACCTCGTTACAGACACGCCGGAAGTTGCCGACGACGCGCTCTTGGAAGGATTTCCCGGCGCCTACCGCGCCATGTGCTCGGGTAGACATGGGCTCCTGCCCCTTCGTCTTCGCCTCTTCGGTGGTGGGGGTCATGGACATGTCAGGACTCCGGGGTGAGGGTGGAGCCCGGCGCCGACCACGGCACGAGCGGCCGGTCGTATCCGAGCATGAGCGGGTGGAGCGGGTGACCGTCTTGGGCGGTGCCGAGGCACATCAACGGAATGCCGCGGTCCTTCGCGTCCCTGGCGACTTCGGCCCACCGGCCACGAAGCTGCGCCGGCAGCTTGGCGCACGGCCCCCATGCGACGATCACCGTTGCGGCGCCGCGCATGATCACCCGCACATGGTCGCGGCCGTCTGGCCCAACCGGATCGGCCGCGGTGCGCAGCGCCCTGATGTCTGTCGCTCGGAAGGCGAAGAGGTTGCCGACGACGACATGGCCGGCACCCATGCGCTTCGAGAAACCGATCACCTTGCGGATCGTGGCATCGTCCGTTTCGGCGTCAGCCGTGGACGGGTTCACCATGATCCAGGCGACGGTTGGCCCGGCGAGCAGCCCGCCAAGGCTGCGTTCGAGCCGGTAGCGGTACAGGCCGCACGGGGACAGGATCGCGCTCACGACCGCCCTCCTTCGATGTCGGACGGGGCGGGGTCGATCGCCTTCCAGTTCCGGCAGGCCGGGGCGCTCGCGAGGACATCGGTGCCCTTCCCACCAGTCCAGTGCGCGCGCATCAGCTCGCACTTCCGATAGGTCTTGGCCCGGCAGACCCGAATGAGGTGCTGGCAGGTGCGACAGGTCTCGCTCTTCGGACCGGTGCCGGGACGGGCCGCATAGCCGTTGGGCTGAGTGCCGCCGCGCAGATGTCGGCGCTCGCTCGGCGTCAGGACACGGTCGAGGTCGAATAGGTCGCCCATCACGCCCTCTCCCCCTCAGCGGCAGGAGACGAGACGGCGGTGCAGACCGGGCCGTTGGCGAGTTCGAGCAGCACATCGGCGTGGCAGGGGCACGAAGCGCTGCACCAGCATGCGAGGTTGTGACCGCGCAGCCGCGGCAGGTTTTCGCGCATCCTGGCGACGGCGGCCTCGCCGCGGCCAGCATTGCCCTTAAGGATCGTGAGGGCCATGTGCCGCCGCCGGCTCGGCGCGTGTCGGAACAGCTTACGGAAGCGGTCGACGGCGCTCTGGTGCTCTTCGGCGAGACCCGTGTTGATGACGGTAAACGGATTGCCCCACATGGTCGGCCGCGCCACCACGACCGCAGGCAGCCCATTCACCGCCCGGCTATGCGCCTGAAGGTTGAAACCCTTCTTCCGGCTGAGTTGGAGCCGCGCGGGCTTCACGCTCGCGTTCATGCAGCATCTCCACCGGCCGGGGTGTCGGATGAAACGGGGGTGTGGGAGGCGGGGCGCGCAGACAGGATCGCGCGGCCGAACGCTTCGGGGATCTGCGGCAGGACGGCGTTGCCGAGCCGCTCTACTCGACCGCGGTCCAGCCGATGGGGAGCCCCATCAGGAACTCGAATTGCCCTGGAGTAATTCGCCGCTCCCCAAAGGCCGCGGCATAGTTCCGGCAGGACGGCCACTTGCGCATCGACGTGGCCAGGAAGTTCGCCTTGAACGTTGGGGTATGCACAGACCCACCAACGATCTCTCTGATGGTCTGCCCCTGCGTCAGCCGCAGAAACACGGCGTCGGTACGTGCCGTATCCGAGGCTTCGCAGATCGTTCTCCGCGCGGGCGATAGCCGCTTCGGAGACGTTCTCTGCGATGACGTCGATGTCGTTGATGGAGACGGCTCGCAGGTCTCCGATGATCCGCAGCATCTCGGGCCAGAGATCAATCGCGACGCGACGACCCCGTGAGGCGGTGCTGAACGGCTGACAAGGGAAGCCGCCACAGACGACGTCCACTCGAATTCCATCTGCCTGGAGTCGGCTAGCCGTGACCGTGCGGATATCATCGTAGCAGGGCACCTCGGGCCAGTGCTTCGCCAGCACGCGCCGGCAGAGGGGATCGGCTTCGCAGAAGGCGACGGTCTGAAAGCCACCCGTGCGTTCCAGCCCGAGGCTGAAGCCGCCGATGCCGGAAAACAGGTCCAACACGCGAAGGGCCTTCCCCTCGTCTGCGGAGACGAGGGACGCAGTGGGAGGGGAGGTCACGCTGCCTCCTTCGCGCTGAGATGAGACCAGAACTGATTGGCAAGCCGTCCCAGCGTTTCCGAGTGAGCACAGAGGAGCATGGAGACGTGGGCCAGTTCTTCGGCACGATCAGCGTCGGGCGTGACGTGCTGCGCCTCACTCAGGATGGTGCCGACGAAGGTGCCAAGCAGAACTTCGATGTCGTGCGCGCCGCGGAGGGATCGATCGAACACACGAGTAGAGTCGAGTGCACTCACGGTTCGTCTCCGATTGCGATGTGAGAGGGAATGGCGAAGTCGCGAGCGTCGTCGGATCGGGAGAGCCACTGGCTGGCGAAGACGATGGCGACAGGACTGACGATGCAGCCGGCGATGAAGGCGAGGGTGAGCATCACCAGAAGCTCCCGACAGCAGGCAGGCGAGGCTCAAGGCAATCGGCGGGTATCAACCGATGCTCTTCGTCGTCGTCCCGCCTCGGCAGCTCGTTGCGTCCAAGCCGCGTGAGGAGCGCGTCCATCATGTCGTCGCTATCGAAGGCAGCGAGGCGCCGGCCCTTTACGAACTCGACATCGAGGGCGGCATAGATCGCCCGGTCCATGTCCTGGCGGGCATGATCGCAGCGGGCGACGGCAGAGCGGATGGTCTCCACGGAGACGAGATCACCGGCCGCCAGCTTAGCGACGAGGCCCGTCAGGTTGGCATCCGCCGCCATGACGTGGTTGCGGGCGAGGGTGAGCGGGTTGCGGATGGTTTCGAGATAAGCGGAGGTCATGTCAGCACGTCCCCATGGAGAGGAGGCCGCGCGTCATCACCGCGAGGCCGAGGGCGAGGGCGAAGAACAGGGCGGCGATCCAGATGCGGAGACCGGCTTTGTCCTCGTCGCAAAGGTGATCGGGCTTGCCGAGTTCGCGGTAGGCGGTAATCGCGCAGCTAGCGCCAGTGGCGCAGAACCAGAGCGTTAGGCCGTAGCCGAGCAGGGCGATGAGTAAGTCGCCCATCAGCGTCCCGCCTCCCGCTCAGCCGCAGCAATGGCGGCGCTCAAGCGGCCATTATTGGTGTAAAGGCGCTCGGCCCATGATCCGTCGAAGCAGTTAAAGCCGGTCTCTGCCGCCTCGCAGACAAGAGACCTAACCTCCTTCAGCGCCTCAAGCATCTGGTAGTGCGCGTTGCAGGCGCGATAGACGAACTCGGTGTTCGCTTCAGCAACCTTCCCGGAGCCGAGGGCAAAACCAGTCAGGACGACAGTCCGACCGAAGCCATTCGGCTCGTAGACGACGTTAATGCCGCCCGTGACGGATGACCGGTGAACCTGCCACGGCAGCAGAGAATGCGCGGCGCGGAGGATGTCGGCGGAGGCCATGGATCAAGCCTCCGTCTCGGCGCCGTGCTTGGCGAAGACAGCCGCAACCATCTTGCCGAGCTTGCGCCGGTTCGGGCTGGACATGTCCGTCCAGTCGCCTTTGCCGGCGATTTCTTCCATCGCGGCCACGGCTGCCTTCTCATTACCGAAGGTGCCCTTTGACGACATGGCAAAGCCGGTCGGAATGTGCGTAACAACCCAGCGACTTTTGTACGGCCCGACGCCCTGATGGCAGGCGAGCGCCCCGTGTCTAAGAGCGTCAATCTCAACCGGGCCGAGATTGGTGCTGATGGTGATGGACGACGCCACCGTCTGGTTCAGTTCACCTCTCATCACAGAATCCCCAGATGAAAGAGGCAGACGATCACGACCACGGCGCAGGCCGGGATCAGCGAGAGGAAGACGACCGCGTTGGTTCGCTCTGTCAGGTCGAGCGTCGCGGAATGTTTCGGCGGGTGAAGCACGGCACGCACTCCGGGTTGGCAGGTGATCGGGGAGGGGAGTTCAGTGCGCGGCCGACCGGCGCTGATCGCGCGCCTCGCTCCAGGCATTGCGCAGGCAGGAACGGATCAGGTCGGGCCAGCGAGCCGTGTTGCCGGCAGCGCGGGCCTGCTTGGCGCGAGCGTGGGCCAGCCGAAGGATTGCGGCGCGGTTGTACGAGCCAGAGACAAAGAGGGGAGAAGCCTTCGCAGCCGTCAGAACGGCGCGGGCAGCATCGCGGGCCTGAGCCTCTGCGAGCTTCTTGGCGTGTGTCGCGGCGATGGCGGCCTTGCGAGCGTCGCCGCTGATGCGGTCAGCCTGGAACGCCGACCGGAATGTAAGGCTGCTGATCTGGCGCTGGGACATGGCCGGCACTCCGCTTGGGGAATGCCGTCATTGTATGGGCTACAGCCCACACGTCAAGCCCATAAAATGTGGGCTATGACAAAAACTGGAAGCTGCCGATTATGAGATGGGTCGCGGAGACGCTCACTTCCTCGCCATCTTCGTCCTCGGACAGCCAGACAGGCTTTTGAAACCGGCCGTCATCACTTTCGGCGTTGAGGCGGAAGCGCGTGCCGTCCTTCGCCACGCGCTTAAGGGTGCACTCTACCTTGTCGCCATCGCGTCGCTCGCAAACCACGACATCGCCCGCTCGCAGCTCGCGTCGAGGGGCTAGATCGTGGAAGCTAATACCAATGACATAAGCACCGGGCTGCACCAGCAAATTCATGCTATTACCGCATACGCGCCAAGCGTATTGTTTTAGTCCAGCGAAATCTGGATGAGGCACGGCAGGAATAAGCGTTTCATCATCGACAACATACACTGTCGGCTCCCGCCATATACCGGCTTCTAGGTCGCCCTTAACGGTAGCATAAGAAATTTGTGTAGGGGAAATATCGTTCCCATTTTCTTCGTAGCTTTCACCAGATCCTTCCGCGAACATCGAAACGGAAACGCCAAGAACCCTTGCGACCGCTGCAAGCGATTGAAATGATGGCTGTTTGTGCTTTTTCGGGTTAAGCCATTCGCTCACCGCGCCTTCATTCAGGCCGGCAGTGGTGGCCAGCCGACGCGCGCTTAGGTTGCGCTCCTGCATTGCGGCTTGGAGTCGCTCCCGCCAGCCGGAAACAGTTTTTGCGAAGGGTGCGCTTGGCATAGCGCCAATAGCCCTCACGGCTCGGCGCAGGGAAGCTGGCTGTAGCCTCCACTCTCCCGGTTGACATGAACGGAAATAGCCCACATACCATGGGCTATGGCCCACGGACCCATCTTGCCTGCCATCGAACAGTTCCTTGCCGCTACCGGCATGGGGGCCTCGTACTTTGGTCAGAAGGCTGTCGGAAACAGCAAGCTCGTGAAGCGACTGCGGTCTGGGCGTCCGATCGAGTCCAGCACTGAGGATCGCCTGCGGGCTTTCATGTCCGCGGAGCTGAGCGAGCGACGGCGCCGTGCTCGCCGTGTCCTCGGGCGGTGCGAGCCTGTGGGAGCCGAGGCATGACCCGCTCCCGCAAGCTCCGCGCTCTCACCTTCCTGCTGGCCTGCCTCGCGGCCTACGCGGCGCATCTCGTCGTCCGACAGATCGACCTCCCTCCGATGCATTGGGGACAGTGATGGGCCTGATCGCTCTGTATTTCGCAGCACTGGCCGCGCTTACCGCACAGCGGGCAAGCGTCATCCCGATTGAGCCAGATACCCGCGCCTACGCGGTCGGCATCCCCAGCTCGCTGCTTTCCGCCGGGGCGGTGTCCCTTGTGCTGGGATGGGCGCTGTCGTGATCGCCTCATCCTCTCTGTTCCAGCCAGCCGTGCATTCGCACAAGCCGGCGCCACGCCTTGCGGCCGATCGTGGCCGCTCTGTCCTTCGCCGTCGCCCTGCCAGAGGCTTCAGCGTCATCCTCTCGGCGGCTGTTGTGCTGCGTACCGCCGAGTCTCGGGCTGTTCAGCCCTGTTTCTCCCTCGACTTGCGGGCCGTCCTGCCAGGGATGGCCCGCCCTCTCGGGAGAGTATTTCGCGACCTTCTCGGTGCCAGCCATCCGGTCGCCTTCTTCGCTTTTGCCTTCAACCCGATCAGCCGGACCGGGGCCTAAGAAAATGTCGCCATCCTCCTCTCTCGCACTCGCCGGCTGCATCGGCTGGCCCCCCAAGGGTTCTGAGCCCCGACCTGTGGTTACGACTGCGTCTGCGTTCCCGATGAACACATCATCGGAGAAACAAATGCGAAAATCTGGGTCTAAATTCCGCAAAGTTGGGATGTTCGATACCCAACTTTGGGTGGACGAGTGGCGTCGGGTTCATCCCGCTAGGCCGGCAGCGCTCGTCGCTCAGAACCTGGGGGCCCCGGTTCGTAGCGTCGAGAAGTGGTTCAGCGGCGAGGCGTCGCCTTCGCTGAAGTGGCTCGGCCCGATTTTCACGATGTACGGCGCGACCTTCGTGCTGCGGGGCATGCGCAACCCTCCGGCGTGGCTTTGCGAAGCCGGCCGTCGAGAGCAGCGCGAGCGCGTCGCGCTTCTACAGAACGCGATCGACGCCGAATTCAATGACCTTGAGTATGCGGAGTGTGAGGCGTGATCTTTTTTCAATGGTCATGGAAGCGTTGGCGCGCGTCTCAACTGCGCACTCGGGCTGAGAGCCTTTTTGTGAAAGCATTTGGCATGAAGAAATTGGCCGACGAGCTAAAGCATCAGGCTGATGTCCTTGATGCCGAGGCCGATGTGCTTGAGCGTCGGGATAGGGAGCGCGCACGATGAGACCTCGCCCGCTCAAGATCAATGAAGTCAATCAGATCCGCCGCGCTGTCATCACTGGCGAACCTGTTGGCGAAGTCGCTCGACGCTTCGGGCGTCACCGCGGCACTGTCCGCTTCCATTGCGAAGACATCCTGCGTGAGCAGGCTGAAACGCTGCGTCTCAACATCGTCTCGGCTTGGGACTGCACCCTGCCTCGAGATCGTGAAGAACTGGCCGCGCAGTGGGGCTACAAGAATGCCGACTCGATGGCCGTGGTCGTCTGCCGCTGGCGCAAGCGCAACAACTTGCCCGCTGCTACCAACCGGCACCCGCCGCTGACCGATAAGGACCGTGAGCGCATCCGCGCACTGGCCGACGAAGGACTGAGTGCGGCCGAGATCGCTGATCTCATCGGCTGCAAGATCGGAACCGTTCATCGCACGGCGGTCGGCCGCTTGCAGCGGAAGGCATCGAAAGAAGGTCGCGCTCGCGCTCAGCGCATCATCGCCGCCTGCAAACAGGCAAGCCGCGCCGATTGGCCGGCAATTGCGAGCCGGTTTGGGCTGAAGAACGCCAAATCCCTTTCCGCGACACTCTACGTGGCGCGCAAGCGCATCGCTTCGGAGGCGCGCGCATGACCGCAGTCGCCCCCAAGCTCGCGACCGCTGGCCGCGACGGCGCGAACGTCGTCGTCTGCGCCGATGGTGCCGCCGTCCTCTCTCTCACTCCCTCGCAAGCCCTCTGGCTCATTGCCCGGCTCGCGGAAGCGCTGGCGTTGCGGTCATGAGCACTTGGGGATCTCGCAGCACCGCAACGCGACGCATGCAGGCGCTTGGTCGCCTCAAGACCGGCGCGATGAACAAGACCGAAGCCGCCTATGGGCAACACCTTTCACAGCTCCAGGCGGCTGGCGAAGTGGTGTGGTTCAAGTTCGAAGGGCTCAAGTTTCGGCTCGCCGACAACACCTTTTACACGCCCGACTTCGCCGTGATGCGCGCCGACGGCGCGCTCGAGGCGCACGAGGTGAAGGGCCACTGGCAGGACGATGCCAGGGTCAAAATCAAAGTCGCAGCCGACCTGTACCCGGTCCGCTTCCTCGCCGTGAAGGCGCAGTCAAAGCGCGCGGGCGGCGGCTGGGACGTCGAAGATTTCAGTTCCACGGCCGCGGCGCGGTCGGGATGTGCCGGCAACGGGGAGGCTGCCGCGTCGGCCTCCCCCGAGCTGGGCGCATAGAAGCACCGAGGGGCCCCGGGCCCCGGCGACGGCCGGGCCGGCTCGCCACTGTCCGATCAAGCTCCGGGGCCCCCGGACTGCTTTTCGGTGGCGGGTATCACACAGGAGAAAACAGTGGCGATTGCATGGGACAACCTGAACCAGAGGAAGCGCCCGCGTCCGCCGGCCATCCTCATGTACGGACCTGAGAAGAGCGGCAAGACCACGCTCAGCTCTGAATTTCCAGATGCCTGTTTCCTCCAAACAGAAGAGGGAGAAGGCGTCCTCGACATACACACGCTCGGCAAGATCGAGACGTTCGCCGACCTGATGGAGGCGATCGGCCTGCTTTACGAGAAAGAGCACGGCTTCCAGACCGTCGTCCTCGACAGCATCACAGCGCTTCAGCCCATCATCTGGGCCGAGACCGGCGAGCGCGGCGACGACAAGGGCAACAAGAAGAAGCGGATCGAGGACTTCGGCTACGGTAAGGGCTACATCTACGCCCTGGCCGTCTGGCAGGAAGTGCTTGATGGCCTCAACGCCCTTCGCCGCGACAAGGGCATGACCATCGTCCTGATCGCGCACTCGAAGATCGAGCGCTTCGACGATCCGGAGACGGTCGGATACAGCCGCTACGACATCGACTTGCACGACAAGGCGCGCGACTTCCTCAAGCGCGAGGTCGATGTCGTGCTGCTGCTCAAGCCCGATGTGACGGTGAAGTCCGAAGAGAGCGGCTTCAATAAGACCCGCGCCATCGGACAGGGCGGCCGCTCCGTCTGGATGCATGCCACTAGCCGCCCGGCCTACGCCGCCGGTAATCGCTACGGTCTGCCCGAAAAGACGCTCTACGAGCCCGGCAAGGGCTTCGCCGAGCTCGCCCCGTACTTCCCCCATCTCGCGGCCGCTGACGCGGCTCGCATCGCAGCGGAGTAATCGTCATGGCCAACCTTGGAATGCACTTCAATCCGTCCGACGTGCCGGAAGACGAGAAGGGTTCGTTCGATCCGATGCCTCCGGGCGACTACAACGCGCAGATCGTCGAGAGCGAGATCAAGCAGACTAAGAGCGGCGGCGACATGCTGCGGCTCACGCTCGAGATCATCGACGGACCGTTCGCGAACCGGAAGGTGTGGGACAACCTTAACATCCGGAACAACAACGCCACGGCGCAGCAGATCGCGCAGCGGGCCCTTGCTGATATCTGCTCGGCGACCGGCACGGGCGCTCTGACGGATAGCGAGGATCTGCACTTCAAACCTCTCGTCATCACGCTGAAGACCGAGCCGGCGCGTGACGGCTACGACGCCCGTAACGCGGTGAAGCGCTACAAGGGGCGAGGCGGCCAGCCGCCGGCCAACAAAGCTCCGACGCAGGCTCAGCGTCCGCAGCAGGCGGCCCAGCCGGCGCGCGGTGGCGGGGGCGGCTCGAAGCCGTGGGAACGGCCGCAGCAGAGCGCGGCGCGCAGTGCTCCGGTGGATGACGATATTCCGTTCTAGCGCTGCCGGGCGACCGGCCGGTCCCGGGAAGCTCTAGCCGGTCGCCCGCACCCCGTCTGACCCTTTCGAGCCGTTCGGAGAACCCGTTCCATGGCACAGGATAATTACGCCGTCACGGCGCGCGGAGGCGCCCGCTGATGGCCGCCATTCCCGCTCCCCTCTCTCACACCGTCGCCGCCATCGACGCAGCCTACGTGGCCGCCGCGCGCAACGGCGACAGCCTCGGCGTGTCGATGTCCCAGGTCATCCATCCCTGCGACCGCGCGCTGTTTTACGCCTTCCGCTGGGCCGCGGAGCCGGAGCCTGCAACCGGTCAGCGGCAGCGCATCTTCGAGACCGGCAACGTCTACGAGCGCCGCTTGCTCGACATGCTGCGCATGATCGGTTGCGACGTATTCGAGATCGACGAGACCACCGGCAAGCAGTTCCGCGTCGAGCTCGCCGGCGGGCATCTGCGCGGCAAGATGGATGCGGTGGCAACCGGCATTCCCGAAGCGCCCGAGACGCCGCACGTCGTCGAGCTCAAGAGCGCGAACGACAAGTCGTTCAAGGCGATCGTGAAGGGTCCGATCCGCGAGACGAAGCCGGAGCACCACGCCCAGATCCAGCTTTACATGCATGCCGAGAGCCTGCGGCGCGGGCTCTATCTCGTCGTCAACAAGAACACCGACGAGATCCACGCCGAGCGGGTCGAGTACGACCCGGCGCTCTGTCTCGCCATCATCGCCCGCGTCGAGCGCATCGTCGCGCTCGACGCCCCGCCCGCTCGGCTGCACGACGACCCGACTAAGAAGGGCGCCATCGAGTGCATGTTCTGCCCGGCGCGGGCGGTCTGCCATGAGGGCGCCTTCGCGCGCACGAACTGCCGGACTTGTCTTGAGGCGCAGGTCAGCGACGGCCCCCGCTGGATCTGCGGCATGAGCAGCCGCACGCTGCGGTACGAAGAGCAGCAGGCGGGGTGCTCCGCGCATCGCTTCATCCCGGCACTCGTGCCGGGCGACCAGATCGACGCCGACCCGGCTACGCGCCGCGTCACCTATCAGATGCGCGACGGCTCCGTGTGGATCGATGGCGGCGAGCAGGGGAGGGCGGCGTGATGGCCTCAAGTGAACGGATTTGGGACCTCTGGGCACCGGGGCGGCGTGTCCTCGACTGGCCTGAGGTGACGAAAATCGGGAACGTCATAGACCTTGCTGGCAAGTTTTACGGTAAGCTAACCGTCATCTCGTTATCAGGGAGAAATAAAAGGCGCGGCTCCACATGGCTGTGCAGATGCGAGTGCGGGAACGAAAAGGTCATCCCTGCTGATAGCCTTAGTAAGGGGCGAAGCAACTCCTGCGGCTGCGCGTCTAATGCTCTCCGATCTGCGGCCATGACAAGACACGGTCACGCCGTTAGGCATCAGGCCAGCGGAACTTATTCATCGTGGGCAGCTGCGATCAATCGCTGCAATCGGCCATCATTCCACCAGTACGCAGATTATGGCGGACGTGGAATTCGCGTGTGCGCGCGATGGATGGACTTCGCTACCTTCCTTCAGGATATGGGGGAGCGCCCTGAAGGTTGTTCACTTGATCGTGTTGATCCCAACGGTAACTATGAACCCGGCAATTGTCGGTGGGCGACGAAGAGCGAGCAGGCAAAAAATAAGCGTCTCAGGATCAAGCGCGCTGATTATGAGCGGCTTCTCAATGTGGCACACGCGGTTGCGGCGGCCACAGAAACCGAATTCGACACTGCCTTAGCTGCGCTCCAGCGCGAGGTAAGGCATCGCGGGGGAGGTAGCGCATGACTCTCCTCCGCCCGTACCAGCGCGACGCCGTTGATGCCGTCTTCGACTTTTGGGCGAACGGCGGCGAAAACCCCCTCGTCGAAGCCGCAACCGGCGTCGGCAAGTCGGTCATGCTCGCGACGCTGATCCGCGAATTGCTCGAGCGCTATCCCGAGATGCGCATCCTCGTGGTGGTCCATGTGCGCGAGCTCGTCGAGCAGGATGCCAAGGCGCTGCTGCGCCTCTGGCCAGCCGCGCCGGTCGGGATCAACTCGGCCGGGCTCGGACGCCGCGACTGGCGCTCGCGCATCCTGTTCTGCTCGATCCAGTCCGTCTACCGCGCGGCCGCGCAACTCGGGCCTCGAGATCTCGTGCTGATCGACGAAGCCCACCTTGTACCACGGGCCGGCGACGGCATGTATCGCCGCCTGCTCGACGACCTGCGGGCCACGACGCCGGACCTGCGCGTCGCGGGCTTCACCGCTACCCCTTATCGCCTTGACAGCGGTCGTTTGGACGAAGGCGACGATCGCGTCTTCTCCGAGATCGTCTTTTCCTACGGCATCGGCCAAGGCATTGAGGACGGCTTCCTCTCGCCGCTCGTCTCGAAGGCAACTGCAACGACGCTTGACGTGTCGGGCGTGGCCCGCCGCGGGGGGGAGTTCGTCGCCGGCAGTCTCGAGGCGGCAGTTGACCGCGAGGACGTGACGGAAGCCGCCGTCGCCGAACTCGTCGAGCTCGGGGCCAATCGCAAGTCCTGGCTCCTGTTCGCCTCCGGCGTGGCGCACGCGATGCACCTGCGTGACGCCGTGCGACGGCGTGGCATCCGCGCCGAGATGATCTCGGGTGAAACCCCGGCCGGAGAGCGCGACCGGCTGGTGCGTGAGTTTCGCGAGGGTCGGCTGCGGTGCCTCACAAATTGCGCCGTGCTCACGACCGGCTTCGACGCTCCCGGCGTTGATCTGGTGGCGATGCTTCGGCCCACGCTGTCGGTCGGCCTCTACGTGCAGATCGTTGGTCGCGGCACTCGCCTCGCGCCTGGCAAGGCCGACTGCCTAATCCTCGACTATGCCGGCAATGTCCGTCGTCACGGGCCGGTGGATGCCATCGTGGTCGCTGGCAAGACAAAGGGCGGTCGCGCCGCGGCTGCCGAGGTCGAACAGGTCCGCGCGAAAGAGTGCCCGGCTTGCCAGAGCCTGAACGCGCTCAACGCCCGAACCTGCGTCACCTGCGGTCACGAGTGGACCCGTGACGAGGCGCCGAAGCACGAGGCGCAGGCAGACGCTGAAAGCTTGATCCTCTCGAGCCAAGCACCGCCGTGGCTGACCGTCACGGGCTGGGACTTCAAGCGGCACACCAAAGCCGGGTCGCCCGACAGCCTGTGCGTCTCGTTCCACTGTGGGGTGAGCACGCACCGAGCTTGGATCTGTCTCGAGCACCAAGGCGGGGTGCGCGGCCGCGCAGAGCGGTGGTGGTCCGACCGCGGCGGCGGCTGGGCTCCGACCACGGTTGCCCAGGCCCTAGAGCGCACCGACGAGCTCGCCATGCCGGCACAGATCCGCGTGCGCAAGAACGGCAAGTACCACGAGATCGTCGGCTACCGCGACGCGATAAGGGAGGCGGCGTGATGACATGACCCGCCATCTCGACAACCCCGACGCCTGCTTCGTCTGTTGCCAGACAGCGACCGGGCTCGGGGTCGAAAAAGGCAGAAGTGTCGGCTGGCTCTGCCAGGAGTGCGCCGATGGACACTACGGATCGAGAGCCATTGCCATGCGTGCCAGCGCCTACGACGAAATCCAGAAGCGAGCCATTCTCGAAGCGGGAGCCGCCGGGGGGGCATATCTCGACCGGATCGGCGAGACCGACCTTGCCAAGCTCGACCCGCTGAATTGGGAGCAGTTCCTTCAGGTCATCCACGAAGCCTACCCCGCCGCGATGCGCGCGGCGATCGATGAGGCGGTGCCCCGAACGCCAGAAGAGGAGGCTGGCGAAGGGGAGGGCTGAGCGATGGCGGATCTCGGCCTTCTGTTCGACCCCGCGCTTCATCAGGCGCTTTCCAACCTCGACGTGGCCTTGGAATGGTCGCGTGCGGGGGTTCCGGTGTTCCCCTGCTACGCCAGCGGCGAGAAGGTGAAGTGCCCGCTGCGTGGCGTGTTCTGGCACTCCGCTGCCACCACGAACGAGCGGCAAATCCGGACGTGGTGGGAGCAGAACCCCGACGCCCTGCCGGCGCTCCATCTCGGCCGCGCCGACCTGCTCGTGATCGACGCCGACGGCGCCGAGGGCGTGAAGGATTGGTTCGACGTGCTGGACGAGCGCGACGACGACGCGCCGACCGTCGAGACGCCCTCGGGCGGCGAGCACCGCTATTTCCGCCGCGGCGGTCGCGATCTCGGCAATGGGCGCGGGTCGCTGCCCCCTAAGCGCGGCAAGATCGGCATCGATGTCCGCGGCAAGGGCGGCTACGTCATCGCCCCCGGCGCGACGCTGCTGGACGGACGCCGCTATGAGGCGAACGGCTACGACATCCTCTCTGCGCCCGAAATCCCCGATTGGCTAGTGGAGATCCTGCAAGGCCAGCACGAGGTTCGAGAGACACGCGCCACCCGACTGAAAACCGGCGCCCCGGTCTCGGACGATCGGCGCCGAGCCTACGGCGAGCGCGCCCTTGAAGAAGAAATGCGCGAGCTCGCCATGGCCCCGCAGGGCACGCGCAACGAGACCGCTAATCTCTGCGCGTTCCGGATCGGCCAGCTCGTCGGCGGCGGGTGCCTAACCGAACAGGAAGCCTATGCCGCGCTTCACAACGCAGCCACATCTTGGGGCATCCCGGCCAACGATAAGGCGCTCGGGCCACGCGGCACGATCGCTCGGGCGCTACGAGACGGAGCCCGGTCCCCTCGCTACTGCCCCGACGAAGCGCCCGAAACGCGCGGCGCCGAGGCGGCCAATGCGCTTCTCGCGCGCAAGGTCGTCGAGGCGCCCGACGGTACCTTGGCGGATGCCGAGACCGGCGAGATCATCGAGACCAAGCCGCCCGCGGCGCACGATGATCCGGTCGGCAACGACTACGAATTCGGCGACATCTCCAAGCCGGACGGGCTGCTTGGCGAAATCACCGACTGGATCGTGGCCACGTCGCGCAAGCCGAACCGATCGCTCGCCATGACCGCCGCCATCGCCGTCATGGCTGGCATCTGCTCGAGGCATCTCATGGGCCCGACCGGCTCGGCGACCCACCTCTATCTGGTCAACCTCGGTGCCACGTCGGTCGGCAAGGACCGTCCGTTCAAGGCGGTCGGGCAGTTGCTGAAGGCAGCCGGCTACGGCGCGATTGTGCAGTCGGGCAAGTTCAAGTCCGACACGGCGATCGAGCTCATCATGAAGAGCTCTCGCACCGCCGTGGCTACCGTGGACGAGATCGGCTCGGCCATCTTCGCCAAGATGGGAAACCGGAAGGCGACGACCCACGAGAGCGCGATTTCTTCCGTGCTGCGCGAGCTGTGGTCCGTGCTCCCCGGCGAGGATTGGCAGACCTCGGCCAGAGCCGGTGAGCGAAGCGAGCACTTGGCTTCGCCAGCCCTCACTCTGATGGGCGCTTCGACCCTGAACGAGTTCTATCGTTCGCTCACCGGAGCGTCGGTCGATAACGGCTTCCTCAACCGGTTCACCATCATCATGGCGGACCCGCCTGCCGAGGAACGCGACGAGCTGATGGACCGGCTAACCGTGCCGGCCGAGCTCGGGCGGAAGCTGGCTGCCGTCCTGCCGAACGCCGGCAATCTCGACGCCCTCAACGCTCTGCTCGGCTACGAGCACCCGGCCAACATCGCCAAGATTCGCTGGGCGACGCCGGAGGTCGAGCAGTACCACCTCGCCCTAGCGCGACGCATCACCCGCTGGCGAGACGATGACGACGTGGCTTCGCCCTTCCTCGGTCGGACTGCGGAGATGGCCGTGCGGCTGGCCACGATCCACGCCGTCGGAGCCATGGGTCGGCGGGCCGTCGTGACCGAGCGCGACTACCGATGGGGCGCGTCCGTGGCCATGGCGTCGGCGCGGTTCATGATCGAGGATGCCGCGCTGAAAATGGCCGAAACCGAGTTTCAAGCCAATCAGCGGCTCGTGCTCAGCTTCCTGAAAAAGGCGCAGCGCATGAAACGCGCCGATATCACCCGCAAGATCGACGGGCGATGGGAGCCGAGTCTGACCGACCGCATCCTCCGTAGCCTCACCGAGGGCGGACAGGTCGCCATCATCAAGGGTGACAGCTCGAAAGAGGGCGGACGCAAGCCCGATATCTACGTCTACGTGCAGGAGAAAAGATCATGCGTGTGAAGATTTTTCAGGCTTGGGGCCACCCTCAGATCGAAAAGCTTGAGGGGCAGATCAACGCTTGGCTGAAGGACCGCTTGCCGTTTGATATGTCCGTGAAACGAACCGAAACGGCGCTCGCCGGGACACGAGACGATGACGGCAGCGAGAACATCACGCAGGCGCTCGTCGTCACCATCTGGTACGGGTATTGAGCCCCGCGCCAGCCCGCAAAAGCCCTAACCCAAGCCGCCTCCGGGCGGCTTTTTCGTGCCTCGCGGCAGGCCAGTTCCTTCCCCCCGAAGGAACCCGAATTTCCGAAGGAACTGGCTTGGCCGTTCCAGTTCCTTCGGTTCCTTCGGGTGTTCCTTCGGGTCGATTTTCCGAAGGAACTGAAACTGCTAAGTTACTGGTATATAAGCTATATAATAGCTCTTGCGCGCTATCTTTAGTTCCTTCGGTAATTTCGGAGGGTCTTTCTTTTTCGGTGGGGTACGGGGGCTTTCTATACGGCACCTCCGAAGGAACCGACGGAACTAAAATGGCGTCAGGCGGTGGATGACGGCCGGCCAGGGGTTCCCTCCCGCGCCGAGCGCGCTATCATCCCCCTCGCACATTCCGACCGTGACCGTGGCGACCACCGAGAGGCCGCCGCGTATGAGTACCTCGCCCCTGGGCCGTTATGGCTCGACCAAGAAGACGCCCGTTCACTTCGCCCGCATCCCGCTCGACAGGCGGCGCGAGATGACCCTTCCGCTATGCGAGCGGATTGAGCCGTGCCGGATCGAGACTGGAACCGAGCGGCTGTGGTGGCACGCCGTGACGGCCCGCCCCGGCCGCGTCGCGCACGCCGTGCGCAAGATCCGCGAGGCTGGGCTGCAAGCCTACGCCCCGATGCGGACGTACTGGCGGGAGTCGCGCCGCGGCGACTGGCGCATCCGCAAACAGCTCCAGACGCCCTTGCTGGGCAGCTACGTCTTCGTCGGCATCAGCGATGACCAATCGCTCGACCCGCTGTACGAAACCGACCTGCTGGGCCGCAATCGCATGGAGGTCATCGCTATCGTCACCAACAACGGCAAGCCTGCACCGATGCGGTGTGGCTCCATCGCCAAGCTCGCTCGAGAAGAGTCGGCCGGATGGTTCGATGACGACTTGCGGCCAGCCCTCGAGGCCGGGAGCGCCGAGGCTGTCCCGCCACCTGCGTTCGCCGAGGGCGATAACGTCGATATCCGCGGCGGCCCGCTTTCCTCGTTCCAAGGCATCGTAGTCGCCAGCGGGGACGGTCCGGCTATCAAGATCGAGGCGATGATCTTCGGGCAGGCAACGCCCGTCCTGACGCCGATCGAATGGCTCTACAATCGAACGCGGCCACCTGTGGATAAGCGCGGCAATATTAGACCCATCCGTTGACTTGGCGAGTCAGTAGTCCACTTTCGCCCTCACGACTATGGCGCTCGCTGAGCTTAGGCCGTTGGCCAAGACCCGAGCGCCAAGGCTTCGCCTAGCTGCCGAGAACTCCATAGGGACGGGCAGATCGTCGTGAGGATGCGCTAGAGCCGCCGCAGGCTTGCGTTTTCTCGCGATGGGTGAGGTGTCTGCAAAATTCTCAGATCCGCCCAGGCTCCGGTCAGCGTCTCAAGCTGCCAAGCCTTTTTGCACCCGATGCCTGACGGCTTGGGCGGGACACGTTCGATGCGCCGAGGACGCCCCTCTCGGGCCTGAGGCCGAGCATAGGTGAGGCGGGCGGGCTGCGGCCAGAAAAGTGGCGCTACTCCAACGGTTGAGCCGCGAATTATCCGCCTCCGCATCGAAGCCCTCTCGCAGGACAAGCGCCATGGACGTGGGACGCATCACTTTCGGCCCTCGGCAATCCCCGGAGGATGCAGCGCGCCTTCGCCAGTTGTCTGAAGCCTATCGCCATTCTGCCATCGTCGGACTGGCGGGACGCACATCAGCGGTCCATGCCTGCAACTGCGTCGGCCCGCAGCCCGGCGAAACCAAGTGCCCGTGCCGCCTCCGTGGCGAGGCCGAGCAGGGGTCTAAGATGGTTCGCGACGGCGTGGTCATAAACGGCGTCGAATACGATCTGGTGCCTCGCCGCAAGTGACATCCGTCACCCGCCCCGCCTCCCTCTCCCAATCCACCCGAGAGACCAACACCCGCACAGCGGCTCGGATCTCAAAGGATCACAGGATAACACTGACACGGAGCGTGACGCCGGTGATGATGGGGGAGGGCGATCAGCGCAAGAGTGGCGAGCATAGTGGCGACTTTACGCTCGGTGAAATCGTCCGTCTTCGTTGCGGCGGCCCCGAGATGGTCATTCACAATTTTACAGAAGGCGGCTTGGTGGGCGTCTGCTGGTGCGATGCTTCCGACCAGTTCCAGCACGTCGGCGTCGCCGCGCATGTGCTCATCCGCATGTCTGCAAAGCCCGAGGGCGATCGGATGGCGGTGGGGGAGTGAGATGGCCTACCGCACGAGCGATATGATCCTGATCGGCTGGTCTGCTCTCTGCCTCGGCGTCGTCATCGGCTCAGGCTTCATGCGATGGTTCCTGCTGGCATGACCTCTCTCCCCTCCGGCCTCGCCTCTATCTCCTCCCGCCTAGACGACACCCCGAATGTGAGGGGCGCTGTCGCGTTCGGGAGGATGGTGAGAGTTGAAGCGGAGCGCCGGCAGAACGCCATGTTCCGCGCTGCTCTCGACGCCATGCCGATGTGCGATCCTGACTCCCTCGGCTCGGCCATCGACCGTCACGCTCAACTCGCCGTCTCGGCGGGATACCGTTCTGCCGATAGGCGCTAGGACACAGCCATGAGCCCTGACCATCTCCGTGCTCAAGCGATCATGCTGGCCAATCAGCGAGCCAAGCCCGGCGCCACCCTTCAGAAGGTGATGGCCGACGCTGAGACCGTGCTGACGTGGCTGAAGACCGATGGCACTGGCTCGGATGCCTCGGCACAGCCCAAACCCACCAACCAACCCTCCACCACCCACGAGAGCGAAGCCGCTGTTGTGGGGCAGGAGCCGAAGGGCGAGTGAGCCAAGGTGCCAGTTCTCTCCAACCCGAGGCATGAGCGGTTCGCTCAAGAGCTGGCGAAGGGCAAGAGCGCCAGTCAGGCTTACGTCGCAGCAGGGTTCGAAGGCCATCGCCAGAACGCTGCTCGGCTGATGTCAAATGATGTCATCGCTGATCGCGTCGAGGAACTGCTTGAGGCCGGCGCCAAGCGAGCGGAAGTGACGATTGAGATGGTCGTTCGCGAGTACAAGCGCATTGCCTTCTCCGACATTCGCCGGGCCGTGAACTGGCACGCTCTGACGACCGAGACCAACGAGGAAGACGAAGACGGCATCCCGAAGACGCAGACCGTCAACGAAGTTGCCTTGGTCGGTAGCGACGAGATCGACCGCGACACCGCCCGCGCCATCGCCGAGATCAGCCAGACCAAGGAAGGCGCACTGAAGGTCAAGTTCCACGACAAGAAGGGCGCGCTCGATAGCATCGCGCGTCACCTCGGCATGTTCGTGGACCGCTCCGAGATCACGCAGACGGTACGTGAAATCACCGATGAGCCTGTCAGCGCAGACCAGTGGGCCGATCGGCACGTCACGGAGCACTAGCACCGTCGAGTTTGTTTGGCGGCCACAGGCTGGCCCTCAGAAGGCGTTGGTGGATTGCCCCTTGCCGGAGATCTTCTTCGGCGGCGCCCGCGGCGGCGGTAAGACGGACGGCGTTCTCGGCAAGTGGGCACTGAAGGAGAAGCGCTACGGCGCGCACTTCAACGCCCGCATGTTCCGCAAGGCGACGACGACTTCCGAGGATGCGATTGAGCGCGCCAAGGAGATCTTCGTCCCGCTCGGTGCGAAGTTCAACGAGTCGAAGCTCACGTTCCGAATGCCACACGGTGGCCGTGTGGCATTCGGCTATCTCGACGGCGACAAGGACGCCGAGGCGCAGCAGGGCAAGAACCTCACCGACGTGTGGATCGAGGAAGCGGGCCAGTACGCCAGCCCGTCAGCGATCGACAAGCTGTTCGGTGCGCTCCGCTCCTCGCACGGCGTGCCGGTGCAGATGATCCTCACGGCCAACCCTGGCGGCGCCGGGCAAGGTTGGATCAGGGAGCGCTACAAGCTGGTGCCGTTCCCGATGGGACCGAAGCTCGTTGAGCGCGAACTGCCCGACGGATCGGTGCACAAGATGGCGGTGATTCCGTCCCGGCTGTCGGACAACCGCATCCTAATCGAGAGCGATCCGCTCTACGCCTCGCGCTTGCAGCTCACGGGCGGCGCCAAGCTCGTCAAGGCATGGCTCGGCGGTGATTGGTCAAGCGTCGAGGGCGCGTTCTTCGATGAGTGGGATGAGGCGAAGCATGTCGTTGCGCCGTTTGCGATCCCGAGTGACTGGCTCCGTTTCCGCTCTATGGACTGGGGCAGCGCCAAGCCTTTCTCGGTGGGCTGGTGGGCGATCGCGGGGGATGACACACGCGTACCTCAACCCGGAAGCGTGGGCGGAGTTCTCACGATCCCCCGAGGCGCAATGGTGCGCTATCGCGAGTGGTATGGCTGTAAGCCCGGTCAGGCCAACACGGGGCTCAAACTCACGGCCGAACAGGTCGCCGAGGGCATCGCGAGCCGGGAAGCCAACGAGCGTGTCGCTTATGGCGTCCTCGACCCTGCGGCCTTCGCCGAGGATGGCGGCCCTTCGATCGCTCAACGGATGCAGCGGTGGAATGATCCAGGCCGCGGTCTGAAAGGGCCGGCGTTCCGAGAGGCCGACAACAAGCGCGTCCCGCGCGCCGGCGCGATGGGCGGTTGGGATGCGATGCGCCAACGCCTGGTCGGCGAGGCCGGGCAGCCAATGCTCTACGTGTTCTCGACCTGTCGCGATTTCATCCGCACCGTCCCGATGATCCAGCATGACAGCAGCCGGCCGGAAGACCTCGACACGGACGCCGAGGATCACGTTGCGGACGAGGCTCGCTACGGCTGCATGAGCCGGCCGTGGGTCGCCAAAGCGAAAACGGCCGAGCCCGCGAAGCAGACCGGCTACCGCGCTCAGCGCACGAGTGGCGGAGGGTCGTGGAGAGTGTGATGAGCAGAATTTATGTTGGATGCCATGTTCCCGAACATGTGCACGGCGCTCTTGTCGCCGGCGCCGTAACGTCGGGTCGGGATTTTGGGGAGCACCTGAGCCTGCTGCTCGGCTCGGCCGCCGAGGGCTCGGACACGTCTCGCCAAGCCACCGCCGAAGACGTGCGCCTCATGATCCGTGAGGAAATCCGCGCGGCGCTGCGGGAAGAGCACGACGATAACCCGCTGTTGCACGCCACGCACTGCCACACTGGCGCCCCTCGGCGAGCAGGCTGATGCTCTACCGCCTCGCCATCGCCGCAGCCCTCGGGCTCGTGGCCCTGACCGGCTCAGTTGACGCGCAGACGGCCCAAGTTGTACCGGATTGCGCGGGCGTCGTTGCTCAGCCGGGCGCGGGTGGTAGCCTCTACACGGACCAGAACGGCAAGCTCTGCGTCGCTGGTAGCGCGAGTGACAGCACGGCTTCGGCCATCGGCGGCGTCACCGTCTACCGCGTGATGAGCACGGCCGACACGAACGCGCGCAACGTGAAGGCTTCGGGCGGTCGGCTCTTTACCTACACGCTGTGCAACGCGGCGAGCGCGGCCCGCTTCGTCCGGTTCTTCGATCTTGCGACCATGCCGGTGGCCGGCACGTCGCCTGTCTATCTCGGCGCAATCGTCATCAGCGCCAGCACCTGCCAGAGCTACAGCAACGGCATCGGCCTCGCCTTCCCGGCCGGGATCGGCTTCGACATCACGGCAGCCAACGGAGACGCAGACACGACCGCGGTTGCGGCCGGCGATGTCTCTGGCTTCATCGGGTATCGGTGATGCGCGCCCTTCTCGCTCTCCTGGCGCTCTCGACCGCGGCTTATGCCGCCGACATGACGCCATTTTTCCGGATGCGCGATCCGCACTTCCTCGCCGCGGGGGCGACACCGACGCAGTACGTCATCGAGCAGCCGACCGGATCCACGAGCTATCGCCTCGTCAACCCGTGCTCGGTGGACATCCGCATCCGCACCGTTGCCACGGTGAACGACACTGTGACGCCCACCATCGGGACGCGCTTCCTCGCTCGCACGTCGGAGGTGCTGGCGAGTAGCCCGCCCTACATGCCGACCCGCACCGTCTCCGTGATGACGGTCGCCGATCCTGGCCCGGCGGGCTGCACGGTCGAGCTACAGTACGGCACCGGTCAATGACGTTGGCGCGCGCCTACCTCGCGCTATGCCTATTCCTGAGCCTTGGGAGCCCCGTGGAGGCCCGAGGCACGGCGGCGCCGGGGGTTGGTCCCGCCGGTCCGCAGGGTGCGCCAGGGGCGAAGGGAGAAAAAGGTGATGTGGGAGCTGCTGGTCCTCGCGGTGATAGCGGCAATCCTGGCTCTATCGGTCCTGCCGGTCCCGCTGGCGCAATGGGGAATCCTGGCTCTGCTGGGCCTGCTGGGGCTACTGGTCCTGTTGGACCAGCGGGGACACCGCGCCGGGTAGAGCGCTACACAGCGACCAGCAACACGAGCGGCGTCGCTACCTACTCGTGGCCAGCCTGTACGACTACGCCCGATGTTGACGTAATACACGGCTGGTCAGGCGATCAGATGGTTGGCGGCGGCGTGACAGGCCAGACCAATTCCAGCGCTACGGTCCTCGTGAAGCGCTCCCGCGGCACGCTGCTGCTCACGAGTGGCCCGTTCGAGACGGCACCCAGCACCGCGCTCACCATTCGAGTGATCTGCAACTGATATGGTCGCTTCGCCCGCCCCTGCTCCGATGATCGCGCCTGCTGGCTACGGCGCCGTGCTGCCGCCGACCGGTGTTACCGTGTCGGTGCCGGAGGTCGTGAGCGAGGAGACCAAGGGCGAAAGCCTCCACACGCTCAAAAAGTGGTTCGACGCGTATCAGGAGACCAAGCGTGACGAGATGGTCGAGCAGCAGCAGGCTCGACGCTACTATCACGGCGCGCAGTGGACGGACGAAGAGCGCCGCGTTCTCAACGACCGCAACCAGCCGCCGGTTACGAACAACCGCATCTCGCTCAAGATCGACGGCATCGTTGGCGTGGTCGAGCGGCTGCGCCAAGATCCGAAGGCGCAGGCTCGACATCAGGCTCATGCAGCCGGCGCCGAGATCGGCACCGCGGCTGTCCGTGAGGTGTTGGACGCCAATGCGTGGGAAAGCCTGTCGTCGCAGATCGCGCAGGATCTCGCTATCGACGGCCTCGGCGGGCTTGAGCGCGACATTGAAACGGACATCGACGGGCAGCCGAACATCGTGCTGCGCCGCGTCGCTCCGGAGACGTTTTTCTACGATCCGCGCAGCGTAAAGGCGGACTTCTCGGATGCTCGGTATCAGGGCGTCTACAAGTGGATGGATCTCGACGCCGCGATCGAGATGCTCCCCGGTAAGGAAGAGGATCTAACGGCAGCGGTCGATAAGTCGCCCGCCGGATCGTTCGGCCTACAGGACTGGGAAAAGCTCTGGTACGATACGCGGCTCAAGCGTGTGAAAGTCGTGGAGGTGTGGTACAAGTTCCGCGGCGGCTGGCGGTACGCCCTGCACACGGGCGATATCGTGCTGTCCGAGGGCGAGAGCCCGTTTCGCGATCGTCGGGGCAGGGCACGCTGCCGCTACAACATGGCTTCGGCCGGGGTGGATCAGGACGGTGATCGTTACGGCTTCGTGCGCAACATGAAGTCGCCTCAGGACGAGATCAACCACCGTCGCTCCAAACTGCTGCACATCCTCAATACCAATCAGGTGATCTACGAGGACGGCGCGGTTGACGATATTGACGAGAGCCGGCGTCAGCTTGCTCGCCCCGATGGCGCAGTGAAGGTCAATCCGGGCCAGCAGCGGTTCGAGATCCGCAATCTCGATATCCAGATGCAGGGGCAGGCCCAGCTTCTCCAGGAGGCGAAGGCCGAGATCGACAATTTTGGCCCCACACCCGCCCTTCTCGGCTCGGGGCCTGGCTCACAGTCGGGCCGTGCGCAGGCCATGCAGCAGCAGGCCGGCATTGCGCAGCTCGGCCCCTACTTCGGCCGCTACAAGGCTTGGAAGATCGGTCTGTATCGCGACCTGTGGTTCGACATCCAGCAGTTCTGGACGAACGAGCGCTTCATCCGCGTCGCCGGTCCGAGCGAGATGGAGTTCCTTCCCATCAACCAGATGGTGATGACGCCGGAGGGCCCGCGCATCGCCAACGCGATCGGCGAACTCGACCTCGACATGGTGATGGACGAGGGGCCGGATACAGTGACGCTGAACGAGGACACCATGCAGGTGCTCGACAGCATGATCCAGAAGGGCTTGATTGCCGGTCCTGGCGCTCTGCCGCTGGTGGCCGAGGTCGCGAACCTCACCCCGTCCGTTCGCCAAAAGCTCGCGGCGATGAACCAGCCGCTGCAGCCCGATCCGCAGGCGCTTGCCATGCAGCAGGCCGCGCAGCAGCTTCAGTTCGCCGACGCTCAGGCCAAGGTGCGCAAGACCAATGCCGAGGCGGATCGCGCTCAGGCAGACGCTGTGTCGAAGATGGCGGCGCTGGACGAAGCGGACGCGGTGGGCGAGGCCAAGGCCATCACGGAGATGGCGCACATGCAGGCCCGCACGCGTCAGATCAACCAGCAGACCGCCCAGGCGACGATGGCGCCGCTCGGTCAGCCGGCGATGTCCGCTTCGTCCAGCTTCTAAGTTCCCGCTCCCGCGCGCGGGTTATCGCGTGGGTCACGGTTCTCCGGCCGACTAATCGGAGTGAAGGCGACGCCCGGCCGAGACAGGGCGCATCCTCCAGCCAGGGCATAGGCTATCCATGGACACCGACGACCTCTCGGATGACGCAATTTTCGCGTCAGCCAGCGAACCCGCACGCGACGACCAGGGCCGGTTCGCCGCCCCGGAGCCGCGAGAGCAGGAGCAGACGACACAAGAGACCGTTCCCGCACAGCAGGAGACCCCGACGCCTAACCTCGGCCAGTTGCCGAGCCAGGGTGAGCCGGATCGGCCTGAGGGCGAGGAACAGCAGGCGGCTCGTTCGCAAGAGCAGCAGTTCACCCCGCGCGAGCGAGGGCTGTACGGCGACCTCAAGAGCGAGCAGCAGAAGCGGCGTCAGTACGAGTCGGACCTAGCCGCTCGTGATCGAGAGCTTGCGGAGATGCGGGGCCAGATGGCCGCGTTTCAGCGCATGCTTCCGCATCAGCAGGCGTCGCAGCAGCCTCAAGCGCCGGCCCAGCCGCAGCAGGCCCCCGATCCTTTCGAGGACCCGACGGGTTTCGCCGCGTTCCAGGCTCAGCAGGTCTTCGAGAAGCAGTTCCAGCCGTTCGCCGACCAGACTCGGCAGCAGCAGCAGCAGTTTCAGACCGTCGTCAGCAACCTCAACCGCGAGTTGGCCGAGGTCCGTCACGGCTCCGACGTCGTTCAGTCGGCCGTGGAGGCGTTCGATACCGCCATCGCACGCAACCAGATCGATCCGCTCGAACATCGACGGATCATGAGCAGCCCGAACCCCTTCGCTGCGGCCGTCGAATGGAACCGCCGTCAGCAGGCGTTCACCACCACCGGGGGTGACCCCGAGAAGTGGTTCAGCACCGAATTCGAGCGCCGGGTTAAGTCCGACCCCGCGTTTCAGCAGCAGGTCTTTTCCATGCTGCAAGGGCAGGCTCAGGCCGCGGGCGTACAGGCCCCCGCCGCTGGTCGCCAAGCCCCCCTCATCGTCCCGCCTTCGCTGAACAATGCTGCCGGCGCCTCCGCGCGCCATCAGCAGTCGATCGGTGAGGAGGACATCTTTGCGGCTGCGCCCCCGAAGATGGGCGGTCGCCGCGGCTGATGATGCCGCTACGCCACTGAGCTAGCGGTCGGAGACCATCCATGGCCGTCACCACCACCCCCACCACTCTGGAAATCCAGAAGTGGCGCCGCAACTTCTTCACGGAGTGGCAGCGCGAGAACTTGTTCGCCCCCTACATCGGCAACGGCACCGATGCCGTGATCCAGCGCATCTACGAGCTGCGCGACGAGGGCGAGCAGATCACTATCCCGATCGTGGGCCGTCTCACCGGCTCGGGTCAGGTCGGCGCCAACACGCTGACCGGCAACGAAGAGGCGATGGACCAGTACGGGCACAAGATCGTCATCGATTGGGCCCGTCACGCCGTCATCCTGAACAAGAAGGAGATGCGCAAATCCGCCATCGACCAGATGGAGGCCGTGCGCCCGCTCCTGAACGACTGGGCCGCCGCCAAGCTCCGCGACGACTTCGTGCGGGCCTTTGGCACCATTCAGCCGTTCGGCACGGCATCGAGCCTGAGCGGCAACGTGCAGGGCATTCCGATGGTTGGCGCCACCGCGGGGCAGCTCAACGCTTGGCTGACCGGCAACGGGGATCGGGTGCAGTTCGGCAATGGCCAGTCTACGCTGGTCGCCGGCAACTTCGCGGCGTCGATCGCTAACGTGGATGCGACCAACGACCTCGCCACGGTCGCCGCGTTCAGCCGCGTCAAGCGGATCGCCAAGAACGCCGACCCGAAGATCCGTCCCCTGCGGGTCGAGGATGGCCGTGAGTACTTCGTGACCTTCTTGGCTTCCGGCCCGTTCGCCGATCTGGCGCGCGATCCGGCCATGCTGTCGGCCAACACCAACGCCCGCGCCCGCGAGGGTAGCGGCATGGACAAGAACCCGCTGTTCCAAGACGGCGATCTCATGCTCCAGGGCATGATCTACCGCGAAGTGCCGGAGCTGAGCCAGCTCGTGCTCAAGGGCGCGGGTACTGGCGGCGTGGACGTGTATCCCTCGTTCACCTGCGGCCAGCAGGCGATGGGCTACGCGATCGGCCAGCTTCCGGCTCCGACGACCCGGAACGACGACGACTACGGCTTCATCAAGGGCCGCGGTGTCGAGACCTGCTACGGCATCTCGAAGATCGTCAAGGGCCGCAACGCTGCGACCGCCAGCGTCGCCGCAGGCACCAACGCCGACTGGGGCGTGGTGACTTCGTTCTTCGCAACCGCCTCCGCCAACTAATCCGCGCCGGGCGGCTGATCCCGGCCGCCCGAGCCCATCCCTCTCGTCATAGGAGGCCGATGTGGCCACTCCTCCCCGCAAGTATGAGACCCAGGTCACTCACGGCATTCGCAAGCGCGTGACCTTCGCTGACACGGCTGCGGCCGGCATCGAGGTCGGCGTCATTCCCGCCGGCTCCCACGTCCGCACCGTGTCCGTTGCCGTCGAGGCTGCGTTCACGGGCGGCACGCCGGTCGTTTCGGTCGGCACCACCGCCGTCCCGGCCGCCTTCGCCACCTCGGCGGGCATCGCGCCCGGCACGGCTGGCTACAAGCCCGGCCTGTTCGGCGCCGGTCAGGGCAACGTCACGGCGGACACGACAGTGCTCGCCTTCGTGTCCGGTGGCGCGACAGCCGGCCTCGCCGACATCTACGTCGAATTTTACCCGCACTCGACCTGAGGAGGCTCTGATGCCGAAGATCACCTATAAGCCGATTTCGCCGGATGATCCGTCGTCTACGCAGGTCGGGTCTGTCCGTTTCGAGAGCGGCAAGGCTGTCGAGGTCGATGACGCCACCTACGAGCGGCTTTCGAAGAACCCGTACTTCTCGGGCGATAAGAAGGCTCGCGAGCGGGCTGAGAACGCTTCGTTCGGCGGCGAGGGCGCTTCGCGCGACTCCGCCATCAACCTCGCGCCGCCGCCCGGCTCTGGCATGAAGTCCGACCCCGGCGGCCTCGTCGCCACGGCTGATGGTCTCGTGCCGGCAGAAGACGCCTCCCTCGTGGATGGCGCCAACACCGTCGATGACGAGGGCGACGAGCCCAAGCGCCGCGGTCGTCCGCCGAAGGACCGCTGATCCATGCCCATAACCTCCGCCGACCTCGTGCGCGAGATCGCCGAACGCCTCGGTGAGGCTGGCGATGGCAACCCGTTGTCGCCGGAGGCTGCACAGAAGATCCGCAACGGGCTTCCGGGCATCGTTGCGGATCTCGACATGCGGGACATCGGCACGTTCCCGAGTTTGGATCACGTACCGCCCGCCGCGTTCAACCACCTTGCCGATATCGCGGCGTCTCAACTGTCGGGCAAATTCGGTCTGCCGCAGGATGAGGTTGTGACGCTGGCGAGCCGAGCGCAGGCAGCGGAGCAGAAGCTTCGGCAGCATCGCAGCCTGCCGTATTCGGGCGCTCCTGTGCGGGCGTGCTATTTCTGATGGTCGCTCTGACCTTCCCGAAATCCTCCAGCCCCGGCGCTCGCCCCGGCGAGGGCGCTGGCCGTTTGGTCAACGTATTCTGGGCTCTAGACGGCGAGCGCGCCGCTCTTGTGCCCGCTCCCGGCCTCGTGCCGTTCAGCGTGGTCGCGCAAGGGCCTCGCGGCTTCCTCCTCGTCGGCTCGCTTCTCTACGTCGCCGTGAAGGATGCGCTCTACACGGTCAACTCGGCCGGCGTCGCAACTCTCGTCGGTGTCCTGTCAGGCTCCGATCCCGTGACGATGGCGCGCAACAACCGCAGCCCGTCGCCTGACGTGGTGATCGTGAGTGAGGACGGCGCCTTCGTAGCGACGACTTCCGGCGTGAGCGACTACCCCGATCCGGATGTGAACACGCCCACGAGCGTGGCCTTTCTCGACGGCTATTTCCTGTTTTCCTACGGTGACGGCACAATCCGCGCCTCGGGCCTGAACACGACCGACCTGAACGATCAGAGCTTCACCAAGGCCGAGAGCAAGCCGGACGGCCTGACCCGCGGCATCACGAAGAACGGCCAGTACATCGCGCTCGGCCCGACCTCGACAGAGTTCTATTCGAACGCCGGCACGCAGCCGTTCCCGCTGGCCCGAGCCGAGGTGTCCGATACTGGGCTGTTCGGCAAATGGGCTGTGGCAGGCTTTGAAGACGGCTGGGATCGGCCGTGGTTTTCCGTTGCCTCAGACCGCACCGTCTGCCGGTGGGACGGCTACACCCCGACCCGTGTCTCGACCCGCGAGGTGGAGCGCTCCATCGCCGGCATTACCGACCCGAACTCGCTGCGCGCGTGCGTCTACGGCTTCGGCGGCAATGCGGTGGTGAGCCTGTCGGGACCGGATTGGACGTGGGAGTACCACGTCGCGGCCAATCGCTGGTTCGAGCGGGAGAGCTACGGAGCCAAGCGTTGGCGGGCCGAGCGCTCGGTGAACGCCTTCAACCGCTGGCTCGTGGGCGACCTGCGCTCCACCGGCCTCATGGCAATCAATGAAACGGCGAGGCGTGAGGGTTCCGACCCGCTCGTCTGCACCATGGAAGCGATTGGCCCGACATTCCCGCAGGGCGCCCGCCTGGACGATCTGAGGGTGGAGATCAGCACGGGGCAGGGCAGGGCGGAAGGGCTCGACCCGATCGAGACCGATCCGACCGTCACCATCTCTAGTTCCCTCGATGGAGGGGCAGATTTCCGCAACCCGGTGCCGCGCTCCATGGGCCGACAGGGCGAATTCGGCCGCACAGTGCGCGTCGGCAGCCTTGGGCGCGCTCGTGGCGCTGGCGTGCGTGTGCGGGTCGAAGTGGCCGATCCAGTGCCGTTCAGCCTCTACGGCGCGGATCTCGGCCGGCTCGAGATGAGGAAGGGCTGATGCCGCTCCCCGCCGACTTCCCACAGCCGCCGAAGCGCCCTCTCGCTACGCAGAGCCTCGTGAACGCGGACGGGACCACGAACAAGTCGTGGCTCGACTACTTCGACGCGCTGGACCGCTTTAACCGCGCGCTCCGGGCGCATCTCGACAGCATATAGGAGGCCCGCTTGGGGATCTTCGACGCGCTCACGGGCGCGGCGGCCAACCGCGCCGCCAAGAACAACGCCGCGATCATCGGCCAGAACCTCGGCGTCGGCGCCGATGCTCTGACGACCGGCACGAACAACGCGCTTGCCACGCTCGGCACGCGCGGCAGCGGCGCGACGGCGCTCTCTGCGTTGGCCGGCGGCTACTCCAACGCCCGCGATGACCTCAACAACCAGTACGGCCAGACGCAAGGCTACCTCGGGCAACTCGGGCAGCTCTACAACCCGCTCGTGCAGCAGGGCGGCGGTGCTTACTCGGCCTACAGCGACGCGATCGGTGCGAATGGTGCGGAGGGCGCTCAGCGTGCGGCATCGGCATTCCAAGCGGCCCCCGGCTATCAGTACGCTCAGAACCAAGCTCTCGAAGCTGTTCAGCGTAGCGCTGCGGCTCGTGGCGGGCTGGCCGGCGGGAACGCGACTGCCGACATTCTCAAGACCGCAACCGGGCTGGCCGACCAAGGCTACCAGCAGTACGTCAGCAACCTCCAGAACGGCTCCAACTTCTTCACCCAAGGGCTGGCGGGGCAGGGGAGCGCGTTGCAGGGCCAAGCGAGCGCAAGCCAGAACCAAGGCACCGCCCTCGGAAGCCTAGGCACCAGTTACGGCAACAACGCCGGCAACCTGTTCACCAACGCTGCGGCGATGGAAAACGGGTTCGGCCAGAACGTCGCCAACCTGTGGGGCAACGCGACGAACGCGCTGGTGCAGAACAACAACAACAAGGCGCAGGCGCAGAACGCGGCGTCCGCCAACCTGATCGGCCTCGGGCAAAACGTGCTCGGCGGTCTCACCAGCTTCTTCCGCTGAGGTAGCATGTCGGGTGGCTTCGGCGTCCCGCTGATCGACTTCGCCCCGCTCGGGCAGGCGATCGGCAGCCTTGGGCAAATCGGGCAGCGTGAAGAGGCGCAGAAGCTCCTCAACGCGCAGCTCGACGCTGCACTCGCCGCGCAGGGGCAGGCTCCGGCTACGCAGGCTCAAACGCCGCTCGCCGCGCTCGCCGCGCTCGGCACGCCCGCCGCAACGCCGAACCTGCCGTCGTTTGCGCAGGCTGGCGGCGGCGGGATGGGCGACTATCTCAACACGATCCGCGCTAAGGAGAGTGGCGGCAACGATCTCGCCAAGAACCCAAGTTCGACCGCGACGGGGCGATATCAGTTCACGGCTGGGACTTGGGCGGGGCTGATGCGTCAGCACCCCGAACTTGGCCTGACGTCGAACGGGCGCACGGACCCCGCCCAGCAGGAAAAGGCGATCCGCGTCTTCACGGACCAGAACGCCAAGGCACTGACGGCAGCCGGCATCCCGATCAATCCGCAGAACCTCTACGGCGCGCATTTCCTCGGCGCTGGCGGGGCCTCCAAGTTCATCCCCGGCGCGGTCAACAATCCGGATGTCCCTGCCGCCTCTCTGGTAGGCCCTGGCGTTGCCGCGGCGAACCGCTCGGTGTTCTTCAACAAGGACGGCACACCGAAGACTGCGGCGCAGGTTTACGCCTGGATGGGCGGGCAGCGCGGCGGCGGTGGACAGCCGGCCCCCGCATCAGCGCCGACCGCTCCTGTGCAGGTTGCCAGCGGACAGGCGGACGTGCCCGCTCCCGGCGCCCAGCCGATCGGCTTCAACGTGCCGGGACAGGGTGGCGGCGACTTCGTGCCCGGCACGGAAGCATCGCCCGCACTCGCAGCATCTCGCGGCGCGGCTACCCCGGCACCGATTGGCGGGCTATCTCCGGCTGCCAACCAGCGCCTGTCCCCGGCTCAGGTCGAAAACCTGCGCGCCATGCTGCGCAACCCGCAGACGCAGGGCTATGCCGCCAAGATCATTGAGGGGCTGAACAAGCCCGACGAGTTCTCGTTTCAGGTGGTCGGCGACCAGCTTGTCCGCACGTCCAAGAGCGGCCGGGCGGAGGTAGTGCCGAACATCACGAAGCCGGTGCAGTACCAGACGCAGAAGGGCGCGGATGGCAACGATTATACGTTCAATCCGCAGACCGGGCAGTGGGTGCGCGCGATCCAAGGCAAGGACCAGAGCGTCCGCGACCTGACGCCAGAGGAGAAGGCCGCCCGCAATATCAGCCCCGGCACGTTCGCGCAGATCGACCCTGACGGCAAAGTGACCTTCCCCGGCAAGGCCGCGACAGAAGTGAACATCGGGGCCGAGAACGCGGGCGCAAAGGCGACGGCAACTAAGTCGGCAGAGGCGCTGGTCAGCCGCTTCGATGCGATCGGAAAGGTTGGCGAGGCGGCCCGGAGCGACATCCCACTCATCGGCGAAATCCGAGCGCTGGGCGGCTCTATCGGGACGGGTGGCGTTGCGGCCCTTCAGGCGAAGCTCGGCGAGTATGGCATCAAGACCGAAGGTTCTGGCAAGATCGAGGCGTACAACGCGCTTTTGGATCGGCTCACGCCCGCACAGCGCATTGAGGGCGCGGGCGCAACCTCCGACTTTGACGCGCGCATGTTCAAGGGCTCGCTGCCCCGGCTCATCAACACGCCGGAGGGCAACGCGCTCGTCGCCGATACGCTCGAAGCGGTTGCGAAGGATCGTGTTACGCGCGGCGAGATCGCCAATCTTGTGCTTCTCGGCGAGCAGCAGGGCGGCATCTCGGCTCAAGAGGGGTTCAAGCGCTTGAAGGCGCTTCCAAGCATCCAGACCGGATTTGTAGCGCGGATGAAGGAGCTTCGCGAGGGCGGCAGGTTGAGCGCCGAGCCCCCGCCTGCTGTCGCAGTGCCAGGACAGTCTGGCGCCCTTGGTATCGGCGCCTCAACGGTCATTGATGGCGTGACCATCAAGCGGGTCCGCTGATGCCGACCTTCCAATTGACTGGCCCTGACGGCTCGTCCTACGAGTTGGACGCGCCGAACGAGAGCGCGGCGCTGACGGCGTTCCGCTCGTTCAATTCTGGCGCGTCCGGCAAGCCCGCGGCCTCTCAAGCTCCGTCCTATGCCTCGGACATCGCCCGGTCAGCGGCATCGGGTGTCGCTCGCGGCGCGGCGGGGACTGTCGGGCTTTTGGGTCTTGCTGACGACGCTGCCGAATGGGCCTCCCGGCAGACGCTCGGCCGAGCTGCAAACTTCCTCAAGACGGGCAGCGCCGCAGCCCCATCCTATGAGGAGTCGCAGGCCAAGCGCGACAAGATCAACGAAGGGATGCCCTTCACGGTCCAGTTCCCCTCAACGGAGGGGGCAACCAAGGCCATTGAGAGCATCACCGGCCCGCTTTACCAGCCGCAGACCGTGCCGGGTAAATTCGCCGATGCTACTGGCCAGTTCGCCGCCGGGGCCATTGCGCCTGGCTCGGCGGCTCAGCGTGTTTCGCGAGTGGCGCTTCCGGCATTCGGCAGCGAAGGCGCGGGTCAGATCGCAGATCAGGCCGCCCCTGAGCTTGCTCCTGCGGCTCGGTTCGCTGGAGCGCTTGCTGGCGGCATTGCACAGGGGCTCCGAGAGGTTCCGCGCGGCGCGAACGCGCTGACAGGCGAGGCTCTTCGCTCCAACGGCATCACAGGCGATGAACTCCGACAAGCCTACGCGCTGATTGACGACGCAGCCCGCATGGCGAACCCGGTTCGCTTGACCCTGGATGAGGCCCTGAACCAAGTGACGGGCGGGCGAGCGCAACGCCTGTCCCAGCTTCGACGCGTGGCTGAGTACAGCGGTGGCGAGGGGTCGGCCCCGCTTGCCGACATCACTGCTGGGCGGGCGCAGGAAGTGCGTCGCGCCGCCACCGCTGAGACGGATGCCGTCGCCCCGAACCCTTACCCGGCGGATCAGGCCGCCCAGAGAGGGCAAGAGGCAGCCGATGGGGCTCTCGGCGCGCTCCGCCGGGACCGGACGGCGCAGGTTGACCCGTTCTATCAGCGTGCGGCATCCGCGACGGTCCCAGCCGATGAGGTGGCCAGCGTCGTTGCGCGTATTGACCGTGAAATTGCGGCCAATGCGAACAACCCGGAGCTTGTCACGGGCTTGCGGGATCTGCGCGCACGGCTGATCGCCGAACCGGGCCGCCCTGAGGTACCGGGCACCCCCGCGACCCGCACGCCTGTCTTGGGCCCGAATGGGCAGGTAATCCGCTACGAAACAGTCCCTGGCACGCCCGGCATGCCCGCCGTTCCCGAAGTGCCACACACGAACGTCGGCGAGCTTGATGCTGTCGCGAAGGCAACCCGCGACGCTTACGACACGGCAACAGGCCCCGCCATCGGCGAGACGGCCACACAGCGCAGGGCGAGCAGCCTGACGCGCCAGGGCGTGCGCGATTTGAACGGCGTGCTCGTGGCCAACAGTGATGACCTAGCGGCCGGTCGGCAACTCTACGGCGAGATCACGGATCAGGTGGTCCGCCCCGCCGAGCAGGGGCCGCTCGGTGCTATTGCCGAGCGTGTTGCCCCTGAGGGTGAAGGCGCATCGGCCGCCATGGGGCGCGCGCTTTCCGGTGCGGGGCAGGGTGATCGGTATGACGCCGTTGTGCAGCAGGCAGCACGGCGTCTTGTTCGCCAAGACCCGCGAGCCGCGCAGACCATCGCGCGGGACTACATCGCAGACAAATTCAACTCGGCGATGGCCGATATCCAGGCCGGCGGCAACCCAAACGCGGGAGCTGCGGCGCGGAAAGCATTCTACGGCAACGAGGCTGACCGCAACAACATCAGGGCCATGCTCACGCAGTTGCCCGGCGGCCAAGCGCGAGCGGACGCTTTTGATCGACTGATGGAGATCTTTGAGGCGACCGGCTATCGGCCGCCGAAGGGGTCCGACACCGCGTTCAATCAAGCCATCCAAGAGGAAGGCCGGTCTGCGGCAGGCGCCGTGGGGCAGATCGCCGGAACGGTGGCTCAGGGCGGCCTCAATCTGAAGCGCGCTATTGGCGATCGGATCGCCCGCTATCGGCTCGGTAACAACATGTCAGAGATTGCTACGATCCTGACCGAACCCTCTGCGCGCCCGCTGCTCGAACGCCTCGCCAGGGCGCCGGTCGGCAGCAATCAGGCGCTCGGCCTTGCGCTTCGCCTTTCGCTCATCGGCCAACAGGCGGCGAACCGCTCGGGGGCGTCTCAGCCAGTCCCACAAAGCCGTTGAGACAGCGGTCACAAACGCAACCACGATCACATTGACGATGAACACCCGACCAATCTGCGGCGCGAGCCGTGGATCGAAGGACATCGCAACAGTCAATCCGATGATCGCAGCGGCCTGACCAGCCATCCACGCAAGCCGACGCATCCCATCCCCGTGTTTCGCGCGGTCGGCAACCTAACCCAACCTGAGGCCACCGTCGAATGGCAGAGCCCCTTGCCGCGCTCGGCACGGACCCGAATGCCTTGGCCTATCGCAGCGCGCTCCTGCCGCTGGGGCGCACGAACGCAGGCAACGTGACATGGGCTGTGCCGCAGGCGGTGCTTTCGGCTCTTGGCGCGGCGCAGTTCCCCGGCCAGGTCTACCGCGGCGAGGCCGGCGTATACGACCCGACAACGGGTCATGTCAGCGATGAGGCCGTCGGAAAGGCGTTTGATCTGGCGGGCACCGCCATGACGGGTTCGCTGCCTTTTTCGAAGCCAGCCGGCGCCATTGGCATGTTCGGCGGGCGGAATGCGAAAACGGCAGATCTTCCCGCGCTCAAACTGGCCGAGATATTGGAGGCCAAGTTCGGCGCCTCGCGCGAGAAAATCTGGGAAGATACCGGCTGGTTCAGAGGAGCCGACCAGAAGTGGCGGTTCGAAATCCCAGACGACCTCTCGACTCTTGGGTCGGCACCGAACGCTCCCGCTGGGTACAGCCGGTTCTATCACGACGACCTCGCCGAGGCGTATCCCGGCCTGTGGCAGGGGACGCAACAGAGCATCCGCGAGGCCCCTGTCTCCAAGGGCCGATACGAAGCGCAGGACGGCGTGATCCACGCACAGGGGCCGACCGAGGCCGCACAGCGCAGCGTCGCCCTGCACGAGTACCAGCACCCGATCCAGCGATCGGAAGGCTTCGCGGTCGGAGACAATCCGCAGAACTACGGTCCCGCAGCTTGGGAGGCCGCCGGGCGACCAATGCTGTCCGAGTCAGCCGATGCAGCGTCTGCGCATGCCGCATGGGCGCGCGATCAATATCACCGCAGTGCGGGTGAGGTCGAAGCGCGCAACGTCCAGCGCCGTGCGGACATGTCGCCTGATGAACGGTTCTACACGCCACCCTGGCTGACGCAGGACGTGCCTGACGAGCGGCAACTTGTGCGCTTCGGCCTTGGCGACCTGGCGGCCCCCTACGCTGCCAGCTCAGCTCCGCAGTCGCCGCTCTCGCGTCTCGGCCGCTGACGTTTTTCCCCCTTACGCCTGGAGACGCTTGTGGCGCTTCTGAGCCTATCCTTGCAGGCTGTTCACGACATGTCGGGCAACCGCGTGTTCGATGGACGCTTGTCGGTCTTCCAGGCCGGAACGACGACGCCGGCCGCAGCCTACAAGGATGCGGGCTTCGGCATTCGTCACGAGTTCCCGATCGCATCACTCGGGAGCGGCATCTGGCCGGTCGTCTTCCTCCCGCCGGGGGGGTACGATTTTCGCATCACCGATCCGTCGAACTACGTCTACGCCGAGATCCCTGGCTATGTGGTTGATGCCCCTAGCTCGGGCGGCGGCGGTTCCGGCGGCGATGTAGACGACAAGCGGCTCGCGCAGACCGGCGACATCAAGGACCGCTACGGCGTCGGCTCTCATCCCGGTTGGGTGCGGATGAACGGGCGGACGATCGGCTCGGCCGCGTCCTCGGCATCGGAGCGCGCCAACGACGACTGCGAGGCGCTATTCTCATTCCTCTGGACGCAGGATGCCAACCTCGCCGTTTCGGGTGGCCGTGGGGCAAATGCGGCAGCGGATTGGGCCGCGGCGAAATCCATTGCGCTTCCCGACCATCGCGGGCGGTCTCGCCTCGCCGTAGATGACCTCGGCAACACCGCAGCCGGCCGGCTGAGCGGCGGCCTGTTCGCATTCGGGAACGCGACGACGCTCGGCTCCTACGGTGGCGAGGCGAGCCATACGCAGACGCTTTCGGAGATGGCCTCGCACGGCCACCCCGTCTCGGCCACGATGGACAGCCAGGGCACCCACGCTCACACGGGCTCCACCTCGACGGATGGAGAGCACTTCCATCAGGTCAACTATCACGTGCAGGTTGGCTATGCGACGCCGGGCGGCGCAGGGGCGGTCGATAACGTCGGCGGGGCGGTTGTGCCCAACGCCAGTGGCTTCACGCTGGCGGCAGGCACTCACTTCCACAACTTTGGCACCGACCTTCAGGGCTCGCACTTCCACAACGTCACCGTCTCTTTGACCCCGCAGGGTGGCGGGGCGGCCATGAATTGGCTCCCCCCGTTCATCCTCGTCTCGACGTTTATCAAGCTCTGAGGCGGCGATGCAGCATCTTCACCGCCCCGTCTCGAACCGCGGCTTATGGCGCGACACGTACACGATCTATGCAGACGGCCTGCCTGATCCGTCGCAGACAACCTACGCCTTCGTTGCTTGGCCGAGCGATGTCCATGCCGGGGCTTCGGATTACGGCCAGCCGTTCGTGGGATCACACGGGCTCGTTCTCTCGGCTCGGACTGGTGACGAAACCGGTCGGCTCGTCGCAGTCGCGGAAGGCAACACCATCGTCGTCACTTGGCAGTTCCCGCCCAGCGAGATGCGCGGCCTGATGCCGGGCTCCTACGAGGGCAGCATCGGCGCATGGATCGGCGGGCAGATGTCCGAGATCGATGCGTTCAAGTTCGTCGTGCAGGCCCGCGGCGGCATCAGCTTCGGCGGTGCCGCGCCCTTGCCGCCGCCGTTCCCCGATGAAGACATCAACGTCAACGTTTCGATCGGCGACGGCGAACGAGGCTGATCGGTGGCGCGCGACATCGACATCACGGTCCCGCCTGAGCTTCTTTGGTCCTACAGGGCGGGCTATCGGCCTCCGCTGACCGGCTCGGATGCTCTGGTTCGTGGCCAGTTCTTCGTCAACGTCATTGATGGCGTGATCTGCCATAGCCGCGACGGGGGCGCGTACGCCACCGTGGAGCTTGGTGGCGGGAAGCCGGGCCCCGAGGGACCGGCAGGCCCGGCGGGGCCCCAGGGCCCTTCAGGTCCACAAGGGGTCCAAGGCGCAACTGGCCCGGCCGGTCCGACTGGCGCAACGGGGCCGCAAGGTATTCAGGGAGAGCGTGGACCAACCGGTCCCACGGGCGACGCAGGCCCCGCTGGTCCCAGAGGGCCTGCCGGAGAGGCTGGCGCTACAGGCCCGAAGGGCGACGCTGGGGCCGCGGGTGCTCAGGGGCTAAAAGGCGACACAGGCGCGACCGGCGCTCCTGGCCCTAAAGGCGATCCGGGCGCCACAGGGGCGCAGGGAGCAACTGGCGCGACCGGACCTGCCGGTCCGACCGGGGCGCAGGGCCCCAAGGGCGACACCGGAACGCAGGGCGCCACAGGACCGGCCGGGGCAACGGGGGCACAAGGCCCGGTCGGCGCAACCGGGCCGCAGGGCAATCCGACAACCGTCAACGGCAAGTCCGGTTCGAGCATCACGCTGCTCGGCACCGACATTCAGATGTCTGGTGTGGAGCCCGCCACCGTTCGGGATGCGATCAACGGTCGGGTGCTAGCTGATGCGAGCGGCAAGGCGCCGGCTTCGCGTGTATCAATCGGCTCAATGGCCGAAAACCTTGTCGTCAACGGCGACATGGAAGAAGTATCCGGTGGCCAGTGCGTCGGATGGGTCATAGCAGACTCGGCCGGAACGGTGTCTCTGTCGCAATACACGGCGGCACCCTTCAGCGGATCAACCGCCCTCCTGCTAGACAGAGGGTCCAATGCAGCAAATGCTAATCGCGTCGAAGCTTTTAACACAAACAGCTTTATGGGGGTGTCGGGTAGCGCTGCTTATGAAGCATCCTGCTTCACTTATGGCGCCGATCAGGCGAGCGCGGTTGGTTTTTATTTTAGGTTCTATTGGTACGACAAAGATAGCGTTTATTTAAATATATTCTCAGACGCATTTTCTAACGCGCCAATCCCCGCAAATTGGACTCAGCGAAACAGTCAAATCATATCGCCATCCAGCGCACGCAAGGCGCGCGTGTCCGTCATGAACGGGCAAAACTCTACGACACGCTATCTTGCGGTCGATGCGGTTTCGCTACGGCGCGCCACAGGGGGTACGGCTCTTGAAGATGGCGCCGTGCTACCGGGGAAATTTTACGCCCCCACCCGCGGCCAGTTCTTTCGGGCACTGGAAAACTCCGGTGCTGGCCGCGTCGCTCTCGTCCGCGATGCCGTCCCCTCGGATGCCGGCGACCCCGACAACATCGCGTTCAATCATACGACATTCGTAACGACGACGGGGCGGCTCGCCCAGCTCGTGAAAGGCGCGGTGCCGCTCACCGATGCCGCTTTCTCGTCAATCATCGCCAATGCTCGAACGGTCGCGGAGTAACCCATGGGAAACGTCGCTGCCGCCTTCGGAAACAATTATCCCGCCGATCCGCGATCCGGCGCCGGCATCCGCATTGAAACCCTCCGCGGGCTGACGTGGAAGGCGCAGCTTGATTACCGGGATGTCGCATATTCGCCAGTGGCCCCGACAACCGGAACGCTCGTGGCCCAGATGGCAAGCGGCGCCTTCGTAGCCTTCGACATCTCGTCTCTCCCCCTGTCGCCGCAGTTCATCGTTTCGCTGTTCTCCGGCCCCGTTCCGGACGGCTATCCGCCACGTCGCGGGCAATTCTTCGCGGCCCTTGAGGCTTCAGGTCCCGGCCGTGTCCAAGCCGCGAAAGCCGCGCTGCCGTTAGATCCCGGCGACCCGGTGGCCCGCGCTTGGGAGAACACCCTGTTTGTCGAGGCGTCGAGCCTGCTTGCCCAGCACGTCAAGACGACCTGTGGCCTGAGCAACGACGACCTCAACACAATCCTCAACATCGCTCGTACGATTTCGGAATAGAACGATGCTCAGTCGCGCATTTATCGCTCTCCTGCTTCTCGTCGCCAGCGCCGCTTCCGTTGCGGCACAGAGCACGAGCGTCACGGACTACAAGCAGGGGGTCATCGGCTTCCAGCGGCAAGGCACGCAGCAGTTCATCGGCGCGCAGAACGCTATCAGCAAGGCGATGGCCCCCCTGGGCTACATCGACACCGTGTCTGGCAAGTTCATGTCAGCTCCGGGGAAGATGGAGATCAAAACCGTAGCGCCGCTCGATATGAGCCTTGCCGGCACGAAGAACCCCAATGCCATCATGGCTGCGGCGGGCAACCTTATCTCGTTCTGCCCCTCGCTCGCCTGCATTTTCGGGCCGCCTGACGGGTCTGTCGTCCCGGCGTTCTTCGATCACCAGCGGACCTCCTTTCTGGTGTCATCCTCCTCCTCAATCGACGCTCAGGCCGAGGAGCAGACCTTCACCGTCACGACAAATATCGACAAAGGTAAGATCAAAACATATTTTCCGAACACGGCATATAATCTAGGAGACAACGTTCTCGTTCCTGCCGCAATCTATCGCGTCACCAAAGCGGGAACAACAAGTGCAAATTCTCCCCCGCCTGGGTCTCGACCCACGTCGGCCCCGTTCAAGTATACCGACGGTACTGTCGAATTCACCTGGATCAACGACCAGGCGATCGGCGGTAAGCTCGGGGTGTATTTTGAGACGCAGTGCCTAAACGGCTCGGGAAGTTGCTGGGGGTTCGCGAACAATTTCCAGATCCAGCCCGGAGCAGTCTATGAGAATGCTGTCCGCTACGGCATCGAGAACGACTTCACCAACAACGACGTCGATTGCCCGCTCGGCATCGATTGCACCGCTTACCGGATCGGCGTCGGCGGCAAGAAATCCACGCAGGCCATCGACATCACCACCGCGAACACGCCCGCGACGGGACCAGCGCTCATCTGGGGCATTCGCTTTGAGGGGCAGGCTCTAGCAAGCGAAAGCCATCTTGCGTGCGATGCCAAGGGCGCGAAGGCTTGTCTCGCCTCGAACGCCCTGAGCCAAGGGATCAGCTTTTCGCAGGCATTCATCGCGGACAATTCCACGGCCCCCAGCGGCTTTTTGCAGACCGGATCGTACACGAACGGCATCAACCTCAACGGTGCCTATTCCGGAGCGCAGATCGTCGGCAACAACTTCGCCGTCCTGCCGAATGGCGGTGTCATCGCGGCCTCTGCTACGGTCGGAGGGCAATCGGTGCTGACAGCTCAGGGAGCGTGGGCTGCATTCACGCCGACCGGTGTGGGGGGCGGGACCTCGTTCACGACAGGCACCCTGACTGGACGCTATCGCATTGTCGATAAGACGCTGTTCGTCCAGTTTCGCATTCCCGTGACCACGGCCGGCACGGGGTCGGCTACGGTCAACGTCAACTTGCCTGCCGGGCTCACTGTCCCGTCCGTCTGCACGATCGGGGGGCAAGAGGCCAACAACGTCACCAACAAAGCCCTGATGGGCCGCGTTGGCGCGGGAGGAAACGGGATGGTGATCTTCAACGCCGACGGCACCTATCCCGGCGCGAACAACGCCGTGTTGGTCCTCAACGGCGCCTGCGAGGTCAACTAGGCAGGCGCCTCATGGTGAAGAGCTATGCCGCGCCGATGTTAACGCGGCGACCATCGCCGATCAGGTGCATCTTCGAGTTGATGTAGCCGGCCTTCTCAATGACGAGGATGCTGTCGTATGCCGACAGGCAGTAGGCGCCAATGTCCTGCGCCGAGCCGTCGTTGTCTCGGATATGCCTTAGGTTAAGGCCGTCAATGAGGCCCTTGAAGCGCTCCACGAAGGATGCGGGCTTTTTGAAGCCGCCGCCGTACTCTTCCCAGTAGGCGGTGTGCATATCCTCGATCATGTACACACCGTTTCGGGACATGCGAGGGTAAAGATAGTCGAAGCTGGCGTCTACATGCCGCATAATATGGCTGCCATCGTCCAAGATTAGATCGGGGGCGCCAAATTCGTCTAATACGGACTGTAAAAATCCCGCGTCAGATTGGTCGCCAATCCTTACCGCAATCTGCTCGTCTTCAAACTCTTTGCAAGCAGGATTGATGTCCAAGGTCACGATGCGGGCGAGCGGGCCGAAATAGCCCTTCCAAAACTCTGAAGATCCACCGTTGCCGGCTCCGATCTCAAGAAATGTAATCGGGCGGTTTATGAATGGCCCGAAGTGGCGCTCATAGGCAGCGAAGTAGCTGGCGCCTTTATGGATGGTGCGCCCTTTGTGGTTCAAGAACTGCGCGTATCCGTGCATCCGCCTGCCCCTCGCTCGCTAGAGTAGCCTTCTAGCCCAAATGCCGGGCCGGTCAATGCGGGGCGGAGCCTGCCCTGCGACCCCTTCCCTGACAATCCGGAGAACACGAATGGCCGCTGCGCTGGACCGCGCCGCCTTCTACGCGTCTGTACGCCTGAACCCGTTTCCTGGCTTCCTCACGCCGGGGCAGGTAACAGGCATGGAAGCTCTGCTGGACGCCAGCCCGCCCGACATGCCGCTTGATTGGCTCGCCTACTGCCTCGGAACCTGCCCCATCGAGACAGCCTGGACGATGCTGCCGATCAAAGAGAAGGGCGGCACGGCCTACTTCACTCGCATGTACGACATTAACGGCACCCGGCCAGCCGTGGCGCGCTCGCTCGGCAACCTGAAGCCGGGCGATGGGGTGCTGTTCTGCGGCCGGGGCTACTGTCAGCTTACCGGACGGAGCAATTATCGCAAGGCGACGAGCCGTCTTCGCTCGCTCGGCTACCTCGTGGCTGGGCAGGATCTTGAGGCGACGCCCGACCTCGCCATGCATCCCGGCATCGCGGCGGCGATCATCTACATCGGCCAGCGCGAGGGCTGGTTCACCGGAAAGAAGCTGGCGGACTACTTCGGCTCGGGCACAGCCGATTGGAACGGCGCGCGGCGCATCATCAACGGCCAGGACCGTGCGGCCGAGATCGGTGGCCATGCAAAGGCATTCGCAGCTGCGCTGACCAAGGCGGGCTACAAGCCCGGCAACGTCGTGAACAGCGCTCCGACCCCGCCTGTCGAGGTCCGCCCGCTGCCTGCTCCCGCGCCGCAGATGCCGCCGATGACCGGCAACGACAACACGGTGAAGACCGGCGTCCTCGGCGGCTGGCTGTCTTCGCTGTTCCGGTGGGCCTCGTAGGGGTTATGCGGCTACTTGAATGACCGTGCCCGGAAATATCCAGTCCGGACCGACGCATCGCAGGCCACCGATCATCCTCCCTCTCTGAGCGGCTTCAAGGGCGGCGCGGTTTTGCGTCCATAGCTCATGCCACCGAAGCGGATCACCAAGCAGCCGCCCAGCGATCGACCAAAGCGTGTCGCCCTGCCGGATGACGTAGGTCTGCATGCTCGCCTCCATGTTCTGCCGATTTTGACATGCCCGAGCGCGCCGGACCAGCCGCGCACCTCCAGAACGAGACACCGACATGCCGCAGGAGCAACTGCCGCCGATCACCGTTGCCACGCCGGCAACAGCCGCGACGGTCACGACCACGATTATGCGGCGACGGCCGATCAAGATCCTCGTGCTCAACATCGTCAACGGTCTCGCGACCACGTTGCTCGCCGTGCTAGCGTACCTCCAGACGATCAATCTCGCCGGCATCGTCTCGGCTGAGAACGCCCTGTGGTGGATGGTCGGCGTGAATGTCGCCAACATCGTCCTGAGGCAGTGGTTCTCTCCCGGCGAGGCAGTGCAGACGACGGTGCAGCCGGCCAGCGAGGTTCGGTGATGCTCGCGCTGCTCGGCGGCTTCCTCGTTAAGCTGCTTGGGGCTGGCATTGCAGAGCCAGTCCTAGCCTTCTTCAGGCAGCGCGACGCCAGCGGGCGAGATATCGCCGTCGCCGGTATCGACGCCGACAAGCAGCGGGACCTAGCGACCCTGCAAGGCGTCGTGGAGGCGAACAAGCTGAAGGTGGCATCACAGGCCGCCTACCCATGGATCGTCTACCTGATCGCCATCCCACCGGCCCTGCACGCGGCTGGGGTCTACCTCGACAGCCTACCGTTCTGGACGCCGTTCGGTGCTCACGTCATCGGCTCGTGGGGCGTACCGGCCCCGCCGCCGCCATACGATGATTGGCAGGGCAAGATCCTGCTCTCGTTCTTCGTGGTCGCCCCTGTGGTGCAAGCCATCCGGACGGGCGCCGCTGCTGTCGCCCGCCGCTAGTCGCTCAAAGCAGCGTGGGGCACGCCGTCTGCCGGCAAGCTAATCGGCGGCCCCACTGACCATTCCAGACACGTCGGTAAGGACGCGCCCGCAAATGGCTGACGCCATAAACGACAGGATGCCGCGATGCCCGCAAGAGGGATTGCGAATAGCCCCATCGTGGCCGCAGGGGTTCGGATGATCGGCTTGGACCCGCAGCAGCGTCGTCAGCCGCTTTTGCCGCGCCATCCCGCCGGCCCCTACAGCACCTATCGCCTGTTCGAATGGTGCATGGCGACGATGATGCTCTTGATGGCGATAACGCTGGCCTTGCCGGGAGATACGATGGAGCGGCTGGCGTTGAAGCCGATCGCCCATATGGGCTTCAGCGAAGCCAACATGGCGCTGATCTTCGGATCGGTCGGTGCCGTTCGGGCGATGGCTCTCTTCCTGAACGGCTACATCAACAACATCCGCGTCGGCCCTAAGGGCGCCTATGCACGAGCGTTCGGGGCAGCCGTCGGCTGCTTCATCATGGGCCAATTCAGCTTCGCCCTGATCTATGACGCCATCGCGGTCGCGCACGCGCCAAGCCTTAGCATCTCCATCTTCGGCACGCTTGCGGGCTTCGAGGCCCTTTCCGTTTACATTGCCGTGCTGGACGGCGCCTCGCGAAGGAGCCCTCTTGGAAAGGCCCTCGCGAAGCTTGAGGGGGTCTAAGGTGAATGGAAGCGTTGATAGCGTTTCTGAAGGAGACCATCGCCACCCAGCAGTTCCTTCAGGTCTTTGTCGGCGGGTGTACGATGCTGCTGATCGGGTGGATGGTGACGAGAGCCAGGGTCGATAAGGAGCACGTTCCACCGCCCGCACCCGCCGGGATCGCTGATCTGCCCCCGCCTTTCATGCAGGGTCCGAGGGAGGCGAACGACATCCTGCGCGAGCTGCGGGATTTCTCGCGGCGCACTTCGGAAGACACGAGCCGCATTGCCGATTGCGTGCGGATTATCCGCGACGAGACGGTGAAGCAGACGCAGATCCTCGGCATGATCGAGCGCGAGCAAGCCATCGAAAACCGGACGCATGACCGCGACCGGGATTGACCCTCTCAACCCGCCCGATCACGTGGGCGCAGAACGTGGTCAAATTCCGGATCGTGCCTCACTAAACCGCCCTAACTTCGCTCAATCTCAGCCCCGCCCGGCAATCGCTGGCGCGGGGCTTTGTCGTTCTAAACCCGGCCGCCGAATGCAGCCATGAGGACGCCGACGAAGGCTTTCTCTCGCTCTTCATTCACCGCCGCCTGCTGGCCCGGCAGAAACGTGGATCGCAACAACAGCGCCGTCTCACCGTCCATTGTCGTGCAGAGCCACATGAGGCGTCTGCGCTTGCCATCATGCCCTTCCCAGATAGGCTCAAAACGAAGGCGGCAGGTGCTTTTTCGGAGATCTGTTAGTTCAGCCGCTGGCGCCGGGCTGTTCCAGTTTCCAGCCCGCATTGGCTGGATCACAGGAAACGTGACCTCTGTCCCGCGCTGGCCCTGCTCAATCTCCCGCAGATAGTCGCGACCCCAATCCGGCAAGGAAATAACCGTGATCGGCTCCATGTCCTCACGATCGTAAATCACAACACGCATCCTCGCCTCCTCTCAGCCCGCCCGGCACTCGCTCGGCGGGCTTTTTTCATGCTCACTGCACGCTATCGCGCATGCACCACGTCACGCCTTTCGCGATGAACGCTTGGGCTTCCTCACCGCGCAGTCCGATGGACTTGGCGCAATCGGCCATCACACGCTCCGACACACAGCGCTCGCACCAGACGCCCGACTTCGTGCGCTGGCCCTCGCGCAGTCGCTGGAACGTCAGCATCGCCCCGCAGCCGTTTCCGCATCGGATCAGCACATCGCCCATCGCCTCAACCCCCATCATCCTCCGCCCCGAACCAAGCGGCTAGGAACTCCGCAGCCCGCTCTTTCGTGTTCACCCGGCCCATGAGACGCCCGGCTTCATCCTCAACGACCCACAGGCCAGGATGCGTGGCGTCTTCCGAAACGAAGCCCGCCACATGCCGGCCGACCTTCACGACGAAATGGCTCTCGGCCTGTTCGATGGTGTGGTCGGGGATGGTGGGCTTCATGCGGAGAGGTTAGCGTGAGGCAGGCGGCTCCGCGAGGGCGGCGTCGAGCATGTTCCACCACACGCCTTCGGCTGCGCTCTTACTGCCGTCGCACTGATCCGAGCCGCGCTCAATCATTGCTTTGGTCGGCTCGCGCATGGCCTCAATCGCGGCTCGGGCGAAGGACCATGACACGTCGTAGTTCCAGTTCGAGCCGTACTCTTTCAGGCAGGCTGCCCGCAGCGCCTCGGCCACAGCGTGGACCATCGGCGGAATGCCTTCAGGTGCTTCGGACATCTCTCCGTCTCCTCTGGTTGGCCTACAGGGATGGGGCGGGGCTGTTCGCCCGAGCCTGCGTCTGGGAGATCATCCGTTCCACCCGAGCGCATAGCGCCTGCTTCCGCTCAATCGACATGCATGCGTACTTGCTGGCTGCCGCAGTTATCGGAATGCGCTGCTCCTCGGCTAGGAGGCGGACGGCAGCACGCTTGACGGGGCCATTACGACGGTTGCTCATCCTTCCCTCCTCAATCGGCCTCGGAAGCAGAGGGGCGGGATCGGGCCGGACCTCCCAAGTGCTCGTCTTGGTACATCGCTCCGGCGTCGGTCAGTCCGTAGATCGTGCCACCCCATGCCGGGCCGGGAAGCCACTCGACAAAGCCGGCTTCCGTCAGCTCCTTTGCCACCGCGTACGGCAAGGCGATGCCGTAGGTGCTGGCTTTGTAGAGCCGCAGATGCGCCTCGGCCTCGGGGGTGAGGTAGATGGCGTGAAGTGTCATCCTCAAAACTCCAGGGCTTCCAGCTTCTCAATCTGCCGCTTCAGGCTTGCGATCTTGGCGGCTCGCATCTCGTTGGCGCGGGTGAGGGCGGCTTCTCGGGTGGGGCGATGCTCACTCGGTACGAGCACGAGCGTCCCCAGACCGCGCGGATGCTTCACGTTGGTGAGAGAGGCGAACCCGCTCGATCCGGAGATTTCGGCCTCGTACATCCCGCTCGTCAGCGCGTATTTCGTCACCCAAACCGTCTTCGGTGCGTCGGACATCAGGGGCTCCTAGGAAACGGACTGGTCATCAAGCATAGGCGCTTCGACGCTGAGCGTGTTCCCAGTCTCCGCGTCCCCGAGGTCTGTAATGCGGAGTTTTCGAACCCGATGGCCTGCATGATGGTACGTTTCCCACGTTTTGCCGGGGGCAATGCCGTCCATGAACTTGACGATTGCGGCCTCAGGAGACTGTGCTAATCTCGCTTCCAGACCGTAGAAATTGACTTCTGCTGGCCCAATCCCTGAAATACGCGGGAAAAAGACCACAGCATAAAGATCAGCAGGTTCCGCCTCGCTGTCTTGCCGCTGCGGCGCGGGCTCTTCCATTACGATCCCGCCTGGGGCGCCTGGGTGGCACAGCGCGAAGAACCGGTTCTCGCTCATCATCATCTCCTCAGGGCGGCACGACTTTTGGATTGAGGGAGGGGCTAGGCGATGCAGAAGCGTTCTTGATCGCAGTCGAGGCAGGGCTTGCCGTCGCCGTCATCCCGAGCCGTGCGGCAGAACTCGGCGCACTCCTGCGGGTTGGCCGGGCCATCTGTGAGCAGCCGCAGCAGCCGGGCATTCTCGGCCTCGACTTCGGCTTTCTCCTTGAGGACGAGGCGATAGAACTCGTTGTGGCGGGCCGCGCTGTTCACCTGGTGCCATACCTGCCAGACCAGCACGTCGGCGGCGTCCGAATGCCCGGCCGCGTCCAGCGCGTCGATCACACCGCGCAGGTAGCCCCAATGGGTCGCGGTGTGCTTGTTGACCTTCGTCTTGCGGTCGAAGGCACCGAGCTTCTGAAGCGTGTCGCTCGTCGGGTGCTCTGTTGCCGCGAGCCGCTGCCGCAGCACGCCCAACGCTTCCTGAAACACTTCGTGCGGGCTCTTCGGCCGGGCGTGGTCGCCCATGCCGAGGACATTCAGCAGTTCGGCGAGGTCGGATTGGGCGAGGTCGCTGTCATTCGCCAAAGGAAGCCTCCACAATCAAAAGCCCCGGCCAAGCGAAAGCCCACCACACGGCCGCCGAAAGCAGGTCAAATGGACCGGGCAGGACACGGGCGCGATTAGCGCCGACGACGAGGCCGACGCCGGCCCACCACGTTGCGGCGAGAGCAATCCAGATCATCGCCGCGCCTCCACGATGAACTCGTACTGGTCGCTGCCCGTGTCGAGCATCACGATTTCAAGCTGTTCCTCGGCAAGGAGACGATCAACGGCTTCCAGCACCTCGTGCGGTGCCGCCCTCCAATCGACGGACGCGATCTCTTCGTCCGCCTCACGGCTCTCGCGGGATTGCGTGGTCTTCTGCGTCCTCATGTCTTCGCCCTCTCAGCACGATCGGCGACGCCGAATGCGTAGGCCATCTGCTGCGTGATGACGCCCGCACCACGGCACCAGAAACAGGCTGATTTGCCCTGATCGGTGTAGCCTTGGCCGCCGCAGTCGAGGCACGGGCTCAGGCTGTAATTCTTGAGGCGAGCCGTCACTTCGGCGATGGCCTCATCCCTTTCGCGGATGCGGGCCATGGTCAGCACCACCCGCGCGAGATAGCGTAGATCACCCATCGGTCGCGCTGGTTGGGGACACCGACGCCGATGCCAATCGTCGCCCACTCGGAAGCCGCTTTGCAGGCGCGATCTTCCATCCAAGCCGCTCTGATGGTGCGGATGACCGGCAGGCGTAGCGGCCAGGCGGCCTTCGGCGGCAAGGTCCAGCCGTTCGCCTCGCCGTCACGGCGCCACGCACGGTCGTCGTCTTCTCGAATAAGTTTGTCGTACATCACTCTGCTCCTGCGAGACGGGCGGGCTGCTGGTAGCGGCTGCCCTGGATGCCGTGAGGGTTGATCTTCGGCCCCGGAGCGCTGGCGACCGCCTCACGCCCCTTCGCTGTGATGCCGATGCGCAGATCCCCGCGCGCCTCGACGTGTCCGGTCGTGATGAGCCGAAGCCACGTAACAGGCTCCAAGCCGAGCAAGCGTTCGCCGCTCGCGACGACCTTCCCGTGCTTGTCGATGACGCCCTCGCCGCCGTGCTGGCTGAGCTTTGTGAGGGCTTGAGATTGCGCGTCAGTGAGGCCCATTCTGCTCTCCCTTCTGTTTGAGGCAGGACTAGGCGGCGGGGTCAGGCCGCTTGTGCTTCGGGGACAGAGAAGCGCGGCCGAAAATGCCGGAGCAGCTTGCCGTTCGTGCGGTCCAAGCAATTCGCGATGCCGACGAAGTCATGCGTGAAGTTGAAGTCATCCGCCGCGAGGAAGTCAGCGAGCCGAAGCGGGTTGCCGTTCGCATGAGTGGCGATCAGATCCATTTCCGAACTGATACGCTCTTCTCGACCCTCAATGAGCGAGAGCTTTACGGCGCGTTCGATGATCGCTTGAACGATGGCGCGCTCGGGCCGGGTGATGTTGAAGCTGACCATTGACTTGTCTCCTTGGCTGTCATGGACAGAGTAAGCGCCATACGTTATGGTGTCAATAAGCGCCATACGAAACGAGGCGAACTTGTCGGACTTTCAGCCACACGATACTGAGCGGACGATGGGACGCCCGCCGCTCAAGCCGAAAGACCCCACCGTGAAGACAACGATCCGTCTTCCGACGAGCCTCCATAAGCGGATGGAGGATGCGGTCGGGGAGGGTAAGGTCGCTGCCTTCATCCGCTCTGCGGTGGAGGAGAAGCTTGAGCGAGGGTCGAAGCCTCCGCCTCGAACCCCTTCCCTCTCCCTTAAGGGGATAGAGTGAAAGGGGAATTTGGGCGTCCCCTAGCGGGACGGGCTCTAGCCTACGGCCGGACCCTGCGGTTCCGGTCCCTTCGGGACGTCGATCCCTGACGCGTCTGCGGAGAGGATGCCGGCGAGCACCGTCGCCAAATCGCGTAGGGTGGCTCGCAGGTTGAGGCGCGTTTGCTCGCTCTCGCCATTTTCGCAGTGGATCGTGAACGCTCCATCGCCGATGCGCCCGTGGTCAAGACAGCTATGCCAGCCCCGGCACTCATCGTAGAGCACCTGGATCTCATCGCGGGTGAATGGCGCCGCTGCGCGCGAGGGATCGAAGCCCGAAGGGGCGGGACGCTCTGCGGCCCGATCTGAAGGACAAGAGCCCGGTTCCACAGGAGCGCGCTCAAAATCATCCATCATCTCTCCCCCTCCGCATTCTCTCCTGCCGCAAGCGGGTTGGGGGAAGGCTTCCGCTCGACCGAAAACCGCAGGGTCGTGATGTCGTAGCCGCGAGCTTCAAGTTCCTGGCGCAGCGTACGCCCTTCGAAGACGGGAATCTCCTCAAAGGCGGTCATCAGTACGCGGGTGTCGGGCCTCAGATCGCGGTTGCCCCATGCGTAGCAGAGGTCGGGGTCATCGTAGCTTTCAGCCCTGCCATAGCGAGCAAGGATCTGCCCTCGCTTGGCAGAGAACACACGGTAGCGCTTCCGTCCCATGCTCAGGCTCCTTCTCGTTCGACAGGGGTGGGGAGGGGAGCGGTAGGAGGCGGCGGGCACGGACGCCACATTGTCGGGGATGACGGCTTCAGCGTGCCATCCGGGCGGTACAGGTCCGCATGATCCTCAATGATCGCGACGGACGTGCCGCGCTGCTCCACGCCGAAGACAGAGCGTCCTCCGCGCACAAGCAATTCGACGCCTTCCGGCGCCGTGTCGATCGGCTGCCATTTATCGGCGGGCAAGCGGTCCAAGATCGTGTCGCAGCACTCACGCCAGATGCGGGCCTGCACCAAGCCCCGCCCCTGATCGGCCTCGCATCGTGCCCGGCGAACAATCTCAGCCGGCGCCAGCCCCGACCAAGCGGCGGTGTCCTGTTCAAGCGTTTCAGCCATCGCTCAAGCTCCTTCGGATCGGATGGGGGAGGGGGCGTATTGGCGCTTGAGGTCGATCGGCGGCTCGTATGGGTCGCGGTCGTAGGCTTCGCGAACGAGGCCGGCATCAAGACATGCATCCGCCATAGCGTCGTCGCCTCGCAGGGCATGCCAAGCAGCAATGTTGAGCCAGCCGGCGGGCTCGTTGAAGGTCGGGTCAATGCCGCGCAGGCGCCTGAAGCCGCGAAAGACGGTGTCCCACGACACGTTTGGGATAGCCCCCATCTCACTCTCCCTCAGATCGGAAAAAGGTGGGGGAGGGGACGTATTCAAGGTCGGTCGGGTGGACGTTGGACGGGTCTTCCCTGCCGTCGAAAAGCACCAACACGCTTGCGGTGGATCTGCCGGGGTAGAGGACCGTGCCAGACAGCCCGGCGGACGCTCCGCAGCCGGCGCACGTCACGCGCTGCCCGATTTTCGGGTCAACGTCGTAGCGCTGGCGGACATAGCCGTAGCCGTCATCGGGTGGCGCGTTTACCCGGAGATAAGCGGTCGCTTCCTTCAGGAATTCCTTGAAGGTCCAGGCGTTAAAGGCATCACTGCGGAATGCGGCCGACAGCGCCTTGCCGCGGCTTGGCGCCGTGATGACCTCGGAGCCGTACCCCGAGACTGATACGTCGTAGAGCTTCCAGGCCATGGTTCAAGCCCTCCCGTCAGAACGAGAGAGCGAACCGAAACGCCCAGTCGGGACTGTGCCGACTTTTGTGACGGCGCCGTACGGCGTTTGTTCTTTTCTGTCCGAGAAGTCTGAGCCGCTAAGTGCCAGTTCCCCTAGAGGAAGTTGGCTGGGGCGCCAGGATTCGAACCTGGGAATGGCGGTACCAAAAACCATAGCCTCATCTCCGTAAGTGTTGATACTACACCATTTTCCGAGAAAAACCTCAATCATTGTGCGATGTTTGTGCCGGTTTCTGTCGCTTTCTGCTGTGATCGACTGTGCCGGCCAGTGTGCGGACAACCCCGGCGTGGCGAGCGTCCACCTCAAGGAAGGCATACGCTTTTTCCGTCTGCGTGACGCTCTGGTGCCCGAGCTGATCGCGAACCATCTCCATGCTCCACTTGTGCTCCTGAAGCAGCCGGCAGCCATGCGTGCGCCGGAGGTCGTGCCAGCGCAGATCCTTCATGCCGGCGCGGCGGGCGGTCTCCTTCAGGCCGCGCAGCAGATGCCGGAAGCGCTCACCATCCTTCGCGGCTCGGGTCGGTCGTACAAGCTCCATCAGCTTGGCGTTGGCCGCTTTCACCGCGTGCCCGTGATGGAAGACGAAGCTGCTTTTGGGATGCCGCTGCGTCCGCTTCAGTACCTCCACCGCTTCATCCAAGAGAACGACCTTCCGCTCGCGCTTGCTCTTCGCGATCGTCATGGGGATCGTCACCTCGTTGCGCTCCAGGTCCACCCGATCCCATGTGAGCGAGAACTGCTCCTCAGATCGTAGTCCGGAGTAGATCGCGAAAATCATGG